>WNGD01004447.1_pt1 | contig 13786 bp, 11 predicted proteins | sample 5400671 | NCBI WGS metagenome assembly WNGD01 (sample SAMN13153369, study PRJNA577476) | soil metagenome | isolation source: 40 cm soil or saprolite under grassland replicate 2 | place: USA:California | collected 2016-06-15
ACGGCCCCGGTCGCCAGCACCAGCCGGTCGTAGGCATACTCGGCGCAGGCGGTGCGCAGCACGCCGTCGGCCAGGCTGGTGGCCGGCTCGCCCAGCCGCACGTCAGCCCCGAGCGCGGAAAGGTCGTCCCGAAGCGTGCTGTCGTCAGCCTCCCCGGCCAGCACGCCCTTGGATAGCGGCGGACGATCGTAAGGCGGCCTGGCCTCGGCGCCGACCAGCGTCACCGCGCCGTCGTACCCCCTGGACCTCAGCTCCTCCAGGGTGCGCAGCCCAGCCAGGCCAGCACCGGCTATCACCACTCGCTCGATCCGCACGATCACCTAGGCTAGGAGCAGCGCGCGGGAGTCCGGTGCTGACCGGACTGAGAGGGCGGCTGGAAGCCGCCGACCGCAGGAACCTGATCCGGGTCATGCCGGCGAAGGGAGCGGACATGAGCACCTCAGCCAGCACCGACGTGCTGATCATCGGCGGCGGGGTCATCGGGCTGAGCATTGCCTGGCGGGCCGCGCAGCGCGGCATGCGGGTGACCGTCGCCGATCCGGCACCCGGCAGTGGCGCATCGAACGCCGCCGCCGGGATGATCACGCCCATCTCGGAGGCCGCGTATGCGGAGCGGGAGCTGTTCCGGTTCGGCCGCGAGTCGCAGCGGCGCTATCCGGAATTCGCGGCCGAGCTGACCGGGCTCACCGGCGAGCCGACCGGATACCGGCAGGCCGGCACGCTGCAGGTCGCCTGCGACGCGGATGACCTGGCCGTGCTCGGCGAGTATCAGGCCCTGCAGGAGTCCTTCGGCCGGCCGGCCCGCCGCCTCACGGCCCGTGAGTGCCGCCAGGCGGAGCCCATGCTGGACCCGGCCATCCGCGGCGGACTGCTGGCCGCCGAAGACGCGTCCGTTGATCCCAGGCTGCTGACCGGTGCCCTGCTGGCGGCGGCCGGCCTGGCCGGCGCGGAGATCATCCGGCAGCCGGCCGCCGAGATCCTCATCGCGGGCGGCGCCCCGCCCGGTGCTGGCCGGGCCGGTGCTGGCCGGACCGGCGGTGGCCGGGCCGGCGGTGGCCGGGCCGCTGGCGCGCTGCTCGGTGACGGCACGCAGATCCTGGCGCCGTGGGTAGTGCTCGCCGCTGGCTGGAGCTCGGGCTCGATCGCCGGCCTGCCTGCCGGGACAGTGCCCCCGGTGCGGCCGGTCAAGGGCCAGATCCTGCGGCTGAGATCCGGGCCGCCTGGCCTGCTCGCCCGGTCGGTCCGCGGCATCGTGCACGGTTCCTCGGTCTATCTCGTGCCCAGGGAGAGCGGCGAGCTTGTCATCGGCGCAACCCAGGAGGAACTCGGCGCGGACACCCGGGTGACCGCCGGCGGGGTCTGGGAACTGCTCAGGGACGCCAGGGCAATCGTCCCCGGGATCACCGAGCTCGAGCTGGCGGAAGCGGTGGCCGGGCTGCGGCCGGGCACGCCGGACAATGCGCCGGTGCTCGGCCCGTCGGCGCTGCCCGGGCTGGTGCTGGCCACCGGCCATTTCCGCGCCGGGGTCCTGCTGGCCCCGGTGACGGCCGATGTCATTTCGGACTACCTGACCACGCGGCGGATGCCGGACCTGGCCGCCGCGTTCGGGCCGCAGCGCTTCTCCCGCCCGCCCGGGCCGCCCGCGCCCGGCCGGTCCCGGCGCAGCGAGCTGCTGCGGGCAGGCGGGCGCGCCGTGTCGGACGAGGGCGCGACACCATGAGAGTGATCATCAACGGCACCGCGCGCGAGCTGGCCACCGGCGCCAGCGTCGGCGATGCCGTCCGGCTGGTGACGACATCGGCCAGCGGGACCGCGGCGGCCGTCAACGGCGAGGTGCTGCGGCGGGCCCGCTGGGACACGACGCCGGTGGCGGACGGCGACCAGGTCGAAGTGATCACTGCGGCGCAGGGGGGCTGACGCCGGCGATCAGCTCATGAGCACAGCGATTCAGGGAGGCTGACCATGGACGACCCGTTCGTCATCGCCGGAGAGGCGATGGGCTCCCGCCTCATCATGGGCACCGGCGGCGCGCCGAGCCTGGACGTGCTCGACCGGGCGCTCGCCGCCTCCGGCACGGAGCTGACCACCGTCGCGATGCGCAGGGTGGATCCCGCGGCGGCCGGGTCGGTACTTGACGTCATCGCCGCGCGCGGCATCCGCGTGCTGCCGAACACGGCAGGCTGCTTCACCGCCGCCGAGGCGGTGCGCACCGCCCGGCTGGCGCGGGAGGCGCTGGGCACGGACTGGGTGAAGCTCGAGGTCATCGCCGATGAGCGCACGCTGCTGCCGGACCCCGTTGAGCTGCTCGACGCAGCTGACCTGCTGGTCGCCGAGGGGTTCACGGTGCTGCCCTATACCAGCGACGACCCGGTGCTCGCGCGGCGGCTGGAGCAGGCAGGCTGCGCGGCCGTCATGCCGCTCGGCGCGCCGATCGGATCCGGGCTCGGGATCAGGAACCCGCACAACATCGAGCTGATCGTCGAGGCCGCTACGGTCCCGGTGGTACTTGACGCGGGCATCGGGACGGCCAGCGACGCGGCGATCGCGATGGAACTCGGCTGCGACGGCGTGCTGCTCGCGACGTCGGTCACCCGGGCACGCGATCCCGAGCTGATGGCCGAGGCGATGCGGGCGGCGGTGACCGCCGGGCGGCTCGCCTTCCTCGCTGGCCGGGTGCCGCGGCGACGGTACGCGACCGCTTCATCACCGCCGCTCGCAGGCTGAGCCAGCGCCGCCGTTACCTGGGCGGGGACGAGACGGCACCAATACACTCGACCCGATGGATAGGACTCTGGCGCGCCTGCAAGTGGGGCAGCTGCTCGACGGACGCTACCGGGTGGACGCCCGGATCGCGCGGGGCGGTATGGCCACCGTCTACCTCGGCACCGACACACGCCTTGAGCGCACCGTGGCGCTCAAGATCGCGCACGTCGAACTGTCCCATGACGTGGACTTCGTCCGGCGGTTCATCGACGAGGCCAGGTCCGTGGCCAGGCTTTCCAGCCCGAACGTCGTCGCCGTCTACGACCAGGGCGCGGACGGGGACATCCTCTTCCTGGCGATGGAGTACGTAGCCGGCCGGACGCTGCGCGAGCTGCTGAAGGAGCGCGGCAGGCTCAGCCCGCGCGAGGCGCTCGACATCATCGAGGGTGCCCTCACCGGGCTGTCAGCCGCGCACGCGGCCGGCATCGTGCACCGTGACGTGAAGCCGGAGAACGTCCTTATCACCACCGGAAACGCGGTCAAGGTCGCGGACTTCGGGCTGGCCAGGGCGGCAGCCAGGGCTGGTCACACCAAGACCGGGATGATCATCGGGACCGCCGCGTACCTGGCGCCCGAGCAGGTGACGCAGAGCGCATCGGATGCGCGCACCGACGTCTACGCGACCGGCGTGATGCTGTTCGAGCTGCTCACCGGGGCGCAGCCGCACACCGGCGAGACCCCCCTGGCGGTCGCCTACAAGCATGTCAACGAGGTCGTCCCGGCGCCGTCCAGTATCACGCCGGGGCTGCCCCCGGCCCTTGACGCGCTGGTGGCGCTGGCCACCAGCCGGAACCCGGACCTGCGCCCCGCAGACGCGGGCCAGTTCCTGCAGGCAATCAGCGAAGTGCGCCGCGGGCTGCCAATCGCCGGAACGCAGGCCGCGGACCAGCCCGCCGGCCGCGGCGGCTACCAGCCGGGGCTCCCGCCCGGCCTGCCGGCCGCCGGGCTGTCCGCGCCGGGCAGGCCCGCCCCCGGCTTGCCGGCGGCACCAGGCTCGTCCTGGCCGGACCCCTCAGCACCGCCCGGCTCGTCCTGGCCGGACCCCTCAGCACCGCCCGGCTCATCCTCGCCGGGCGCGTCACCCTGGCCGGGCGACTCGTCGCCGCCGGATGGCTGGCGGCCGGCCGCGGGCTCGTCATCCCCCGGCACCGCCTCCCCGGCCGGCCAGCGGGCCGGACAAGGCGGCCAGTCGCCGCATGGTCAGTCAGCCCCTCCCAACGCGTCGCCGGAACCCGGCGGACAGTCATTCCCCTGGCTGCCAGCGCCGCAGACGGCGGCACGCCAGGATGCCGAGCCATTCCCGGCGGCCTCGTTCCCGCCCGCGGCCTCGTTCCCGCCCGCAGCGTCGTCCCTGCCTGCCGCGTCGTCCTCGGCAGGCGATCCGGCATCTCCCGGCGCGGCCGACCACGGCGAGCCAAGGCACGGGAGGCGGGGCCGGGACAGGGCGGTGGAAATCCTGCCGGCGGTGATCCCCGGGCAGCTGGCCGCGGGGCAGCTAGCCGATCAGTCCAGCGGCATGAACCACACGCTGATCGTGCCCGGCGCCGGGCTTGCCTTCGATGACGGCGACGAACCGCTCACCGGCCGCGTGCACCGGCCTTCCGGCTACAGCCGGCGCCGGGAGCCGGGACTGCAGCGGTGGCTGTTCAGCCGCAGGCTCGCCTACGTGGCCCTGGCAGCCGCGGTTGTCCTGGTCATCGGACTGATGACCTGGTGGGTCACCAACGGCCAGTACGAGACTGTCCCCCAGGTGGGCAGGATGACGAAGGCCACCGCGAGGACCGAGCTGCGGAACCTCGGCTTCACGGTCAAGACCGGCCACGGCGTGCACAGCAACGTCGTCCCCCGCGGGGAGATCATCCGCACCGATCCGGCGATCGGCGCGCGGGCTCATCGCGGCAGCGTCGTCACGCTGATCCCGTCACTCGGCCCGGTCCTGATCCGGGTCCCGTCGGTGACTGGCATGAAGCTCGCCGACGCCGAGGCGGCGCTCAGGCGGGCGGGCCTGACTCCCGGCAAGGTGACAACCGCGACGTCAACCACGATTCCGCTCGGCGTCGTGATCAGCACAAATCCCGTCGCCGGGCGGTCCTGGCCGCAGCCGCGGCCGGTGCGGATCGTGCAGAGCGCCGGCCTACCGCTGCCCAACCTGGTCGGCCAGCAGCAGTCCGCGGCGGAGCAGCAAGCGCAGCAGGACGGGTTCCAGCTGAACCCGGAGCAGGATACGAAGAGCGATCAGCCGGCCGGGACGATCACCCGCCAGTCCCCGCGTCCTGGCACGCCCATCACCCCTGGCGAGGTCGTGACCATCCGGGTCTCCGCCGGGCCGCAGCTCGTCGATATCCCCACCGTGGTCGGCCAGGACGTAAAGGATGCCGTCAACATCCTGACGCAGGCCGGATTCCAGGTCAGCGTCAACCGGGTGGGCCCAGGCCATCGGGTGTTCAACCAGACCCCCACCGGGCAGGCACCGAAGGGCAGCACGATCACGATCTTCATCGGATTCGGCAACCTCCCGTAGCGGGTAGCGCGCACGTGCCGTCGGCTGACCGGCGGCCGGGTCAGCGCGGCCGGGTTAGCTCACAGCGGCGGCCCCTCGCCAGGCCGCTCCTGATAGGAGTAGCGCTGCTCGCGCCACGGGTCCGCGGTGTTGTGATAGCCCCGCTCCTCCCAGAATCCGCGCCTGTCCCTGGTCAGGTACTCCACGGCCCGGACCCACTTGACGCTCTTCCAGCCGTACAGGCCGGGCACCACGAGCCGGACCGGGTAGCCGTGCTCCGGAGTGAGCTCGGCGCCATCGCAGTGCGTGGCGAGCAGGGTGTCGTCGGCAGCGAAATCGGCGATGCGCACGTTAGCGCTGTAGCCGAAATCCGCCCATACCATGACATGCGTAACAGTCGCCGCCGGCGGCGCTGCCTGCAGCACCGCGGCCGCGGGTACGCCCTCCCAGGCAATGCCAGGAATGCTGAACTTAGTCACGCAATGAAAGTCCGCGATCACCCGGCAGCGGGGCAGCGTCCCGAACTGCGGCCATCCCCAGCGCTGCTCGCGCCCGCTCTCGGTGGCGCCGAACACCCGGAGATCCCAGCTGTCCGGCTGGAAGACGGGCACTCGCCCGTAATGCAGCACCGGCCAGCTCACCGGGACGTGCTGGCCAGGCGGCAGCCGGCCGGCCGGCGGCCCGCCCGGAGACTTCGCCCGGCCGGCGGAGCGGCCTGCAGAATGACCCGCGCCGACGGCCCGTGCACCGGTTTCCGGCTGCCTCATCCGGCTGACCTACCCCTTTCCGCCCTCGCGCCGCTGGCGGCGTCTCGTCCGGCTCTCGACCCCGCAGGTGGGGCTATCCTGCCACCTCGCGATCTGAGCCGATCCTGCGCCCGTCACCCTGCGGCAGCAGACGTGCGCTAGGCTTGCGCCGTGCGTCATCAGTTCTGGTTCTTTTATGGCTACCGGCCCGGCCTTCGGACGGTCGCCCGCCAGATGCTGAACTGACGCGAGCGACGTAAGGAAAGCCCCGGGCCGGAATGGCCCGGGGCTTTCGTCATTGTTAGCGACATTGCTAGAGACAGGGAGTGGTGAGATGGTCGTCGTGATGGCCCCAGAGGCCACGCAGGCAGACGTTGACACGATCGTTGATCTGGTGCGCACGGCCGGCGGGGAAGCGTTCGTGAGCCGGGGGGTCTCCAGGACGATCATCGGCCTGGTCGGGGATATCGACCAGTTCGGCGCGCTGAACCTGCGCAGCAGGAACGGCGTCGGCGACGTCGTGCGGATTTCCGTCCCGTACAAGCTGATCAGCAGGGAACACCATCCGAGCCGGTCGGTGATCACTGTTGGCGGAGTCCCGATCGGCCCGGATACGGTGACGGTCATCGCCGGCCCGTGCACGGTCGAGACCCCGGAGCAGACCCTGGCGTCGGCCCGGATGGCCAAGGCGGCCGGCGCATCGTTGCTGCGCGGCGGCGCGTTCAAGCCGCGCACTTCGCCGTATGCCTTCCAGGGTCTCGGCGAGGCCGGCCTGCGCATCCTGGCCGAGGTGCGGGCCGAGACCGGGCTGCCGGTGGTGACCGAGGTCATCGACCCGGCCAGCGTCGACCTGGTCTGCTCGTACGCCGACATGCTGCAGGTCGGCACGCGCAGCATGCAGAACTTCACGCTGCTGCAGGCGGTCGGCTCGGCCGGGAAGCCGGTGCTGCTCAAGCGCGGGATGAACGCCACCATCGAGGAGTGGCTGATGGCAGCCGAGTACATCGCCCAGCGCGGGAATCTCGACATCGTGCTCTGCGAGCGGGGGATCCGGACCTTCGAGACGGCGACCCGCAACACCCTGGACATCAGTGCGGTTCCGGTCGCGCAGCGGCTCTCCCACCTGCCGGTGATCGTGGATCCGTCGCATTCTGGCGGCCGCCGGGACCTGGTCCTGCCGCTCAGCAGGGCCGCGGTCGCGGTCGGGGCGGACGGCATCATCGTGGACGTGCACCCGGAGCCTGCCACCGCGCTGTGCGACGGCGACCAGGCGCTGGTGGACGCCGACATCCGCGAGCTTGCGGTGGTGATGTCCACGCTGCCGCAGCTGATGGGCCGGACACTGAGCCAGGCACCGCGCCCGGTAACCGTCGGCTGAGGCCGCCAAATGGGCCAATTGAAACGCGTGGATGGGACTCTGCTGTCGTTGATACCGCAGTAGAGTCCCATCCACGTTGTTGCGGCGGCCGAAGGACTGCCGTCAGAGCGCGGCGACCGCCGGGATCACCTCGGCGCCGATGATCTCAAGCGGCGTGACGTCCCAGACGTTGGCTACCGCGCCGATGGCGGCCTGGAAGCCCAGCCCGGCGAGGTCGCCGAGCTGATCGACGACCTGCCCGGCGTGCTGCCCCTTCTCGCCGACATCGAAGATGAAGTAGCAGGTCTTGGTGATCTCGTCGTAGTCGCGTCCTTCGGTGTCGCAGTGCGCGCGCAGCACATCGAGCTTGCGGGCCAGGTCCGGGCCGGGGAACAGGTTGCACGCCTGGGCGTAGCGGGCAACGAACCGCAGTGTCTTTCGTTCCCCGGACCCGCCGATCATGATCGGCGGGTGCGGCACGGACAGCGCCTTCGGGTAATTCAGCGGCCGCTCCAGCTGGTAGTGCGTGCCCTGATAGGGGGACTCGTCCCCGCGCCACATCTGCAGGCAGATCTGCAGCGTTTCCTCCAGCCGCTCGAACCGCTCGGCAACCGGCGGGAACGGGATCCCCAGGCCCCTGGACTCCTCCTCGTTCCAGGCCGCGCCGATGCCAAGCCAGGCCCGGCCGCCGGACAGCACGTCGAGCGTGGTGACGATCTTCGCCAGGATTCCCGGGTGCCGGTAGACGGCGCCGGTCACCAGCGTGACCAGCTTCGCCCTGGACGTGACGCCGGCCAGGTAGGCAAGCGTGGTGTAGGACTCGAGCATGTCGCGATCCGGCGGCCCCACGAGGCCGATCTGGAAGAAGTGATCCATCACGCTGATGAACTCGAACCCGGCATCATCGGCGGTCCTGGCTATCGTCGCCAGGTCCGGGCCGAGCCGGGCGGCGCCCGGCCCGGTGAAGTCAGGGATCTGCAATCCTATTTTCACGTCATTTACCTCCGCGGGCGAGCCTGCCACATCGAGGCCGGGGATGACCGGGCCGGGGCAGGCGGCCGGGCGGGACGGCCCGGTAAAAAATGAAAGTCAGTGCCGGTCTGGCGTGTGTTCCTGCGCGGCAGCGGCCAGTTCCTCGGCCAGGTCGTCGGCATCGAGCCGCGCCTCGATCCGGCGGAGGTCCTCGACCCGGGCCCGGGTTTCCACCTGGCGCGGCGTGAGCAGGCTGCAGCAATCCTGGTCGGGCAGCTCGGAGATGGCGAGCGTCCGGATGCGGCGCGCCTCGGCCATGATCTCGGTCTTGTCCAGGCCGATCAGCGGCCGCAGGATCGGCAGGCTGACGGCGTCATCCAGCGCGGTGATGTTGGTCAGCGTCTGGCTGCTCACCTGGCCCAGCGAGTCGCCGGTGACCAGCGCGGTCGCCCGGTGCCGCCGGGCCATCGCCTCGCCGGTCTTCAGCATCAGCCGCCGCTGGGCCATGATCTGCAGGCGGCCGGCGCCCGACGAGGCAAGCTGCTGCTGCGCCTTGCCGAACGCGACGACGAACAGCCGCGACCCGCCCTGGAACTTGTCCAGCTCGCGCACCAGCCCGTACGCCTTGTACACGGACTCGGGGCCGGTCAGCGGCATGCCGGAGAAATGCAGGTACGTGCAGCGCAGCCCGCGGCGCATCATCCGGTAGGCGGCCACTGGCGAGTCGATGCCGCCGGACATGAGCACCACGCCGCGGCCGCTCATGCTCACCGGCAGGCCGCCCTGGCCGGGCATGCCGTCGGTGAAGACGAAGACCTCGGACTGATCGACCTCGACGAAGACCGTCGTGTCCGGCCGGCTCAGGTTCACCGGGTAGCCGTGCTCCTGCTGGATACGGGTGCCGATGAGCCGGACCAGCTGTGCAGAGGTAACCGGGAACCGCTTGTCACGGCGCCTGGCCCGGACGGCGAATGCGCCCGGCCGGCCCGCTGTCAGATCCACCGCCGCGGCGATCGCCGCCTCGGGATCCTTGGCGACCCGCACCGCGCGGCAAATCCGGGCGACGCCCATCACGCTGCTCATGCGTTCGGCGATGAGGTCGATCGCGGCATCCGCGGTCATCGGCTCGGCGACGTTGCCAGCATTGCCGCGGGGCAGCGGGCCGGCCGGGATGGTCAGCACGATCACGCCGTCGCGCTGCCACAACTGCAGCGGGATGCCGAGATCGCGGACCGCGCGCCTGATGTTGTCCTGCAGGAGCCGCTCGAACCGATGCCTGTTCTTGCCCTTGAGCACGATCTCGCCCAGCTTCAGCAGCACGCATGGCTCACGCCGGGCCGTCGCCTGCGGCGGCGTGACCCGATCAGCTAGGGGCAAGGCGGGCATTACCCTAGTCTGCCAGCTAGCCGGGGTTTGACGACTCCAGGTCGCCAGCTACCTCCCCGCGGGCGCGGCGGGAGCGAGATCTTCGGAAGAAGGCTGAGATGACGCAACCTAAGCTGCCGGCCGGAGGCCAGGCCGGGCCGGGCGCGAGGGCCGCCGGACCGATCGCTGGCGCGCGCGGCAGCAGAACGCTGCGCCAGCTCGCCTGGGCATCGGCTTTAGCAGCGCGGAAGAGATGAGCACCTACGCGCAGCTGCCGCCGGACCGGCTGGATGACGTCCGCGACTGGATGATCTTCAGCTAACGGGCGTTGCGGCGCGGCCGCTGCGGCGCCGGCGTTCCGGCGGGGAGTTCCGGCGGCGCGGGCGGCGTGGCCGCACGGCCGCCCATGACCGCTCAGCCCATGACCGCACAGAGCAGCCGGTTCTCCCCCCGCTGCCAGAGCGTTCCGATTTCCGCGAACCCGGCCGCGCGCAGCGCGTCGACGTGGGTGGACAGCCGTCCCGACGGGGAGCCGTGATGCTCGTTGTCGATCATCCGGCTGGCCCGCGCGGCAAGCTGCCCGGCCAGGGCCGGCTCGGCGGCGACCGCATCCCACCAGTCCTGCCAGTTCTCCGGATGCCCGCCGGGAAAGCGCCTGGCCTCCTCGCGCACGATCAGCGCGCGGCCGAGCCGCGCCAGCACCGGCGCGGTCGCTTCGTCCTCGGCAAAGTGGTCGCCGTTCAGCAGCAGGCCGCCCGGCCGCAGCACGGTGCCGAGCTCGGCGTACATCGCGGCCAGCGCCGGCGGGGGCAGCCAGTGCAGTGCGGTGGTGCTCACCGCGGCGTCGGCCTGCCGATCCAGGCCGAGCGCCACCGACCAGCCCTCGGCGCGGAGATCCTGCTCGGCGAAACGCAGTCCCGCCCGGTCCGGCCAGGCGATCTGGCCCAGCGTGAGCAGCAGCGGGTCCGCGTCGACACCGACGACGGTGGCGGCGGGCAGCCGGTCGAGCAGCCGGACGGCCAGCGAGCCTGGGCCGCAGCCCAGGTCGAGCACCAGCGGGCCCGGGATCCCGGTGCCGTCCTCCACCGCGTCGATCAGCGCGGTGAACCGCTCTTCGCGGTCCGGCAGGTACCCCAGCTGCTGGATGTCCCAGCGGGCAATCCAGTCAAGCGCCGCCCCGCGATCAAGGACCGGCACAGCCTGGCTCCTTCCAGTCGCGGCTGGTCCTGCGGGTCAGCCGAACAGCACCTCGGTTTCGTCATACCGGTCGGCAGGCACGACCTTCAGCTCGCGGGTTGCGTCGGTCAGCGGCACGCGCACGATCTCGGCGCCGCGCAGCGCCACCATCACCCCGAACTCGCCGTCGTGCACGGCGCCGATGGCCTGCAGGCCGAAGCGGGTGGCGAGCACCCGGTCGAAGGCCGTCGGCGTGCCGCCCCGCTGGATGTGCCCCAGCACCGCGCAGCGGGCCTCCTTGCCGGTGCGCTGCTCGATCTCGTCCGCCAGCATCTGCCCCACGCCGACGCCGCTGAGGCGCACGTGCCCGAAGGCGTCCAGCTGCTGACTGGCTGACGCCGTTTCCCAGTCAGCGGCGCGCGCTCCCTCGGCGATCACGACGATCGGCGCGTAACGCGTCTGGAACCGGTGCTCCACGTACGCGCAGACCTTCTCGATGTCGAATTGCTTCTCCGGGATCAGGATGACGTTCGCGCCTCCGGCCATGCCCGCGTGCAGAGCGATCCAGCCCGCATGACGGCCCATCACCTCGACGATCAGTGCCCGGTGATGGCTCTCCGCCGTGGTGTGCAGCCGGTCGATGGCCTCCATCGCGATGTTCACGGCGGTGTCGAACCCGAACGTGTAGTCGGTCGCGCCGAGATCGTTGTCGATGGTCTTGGGCACGCCCACGATGTGCACGCCATCTTCGTGCAACCGGGTCGCGACCCCGAGAGTATCCTCGCCGCCGATCGCGATCAGCGCGTCGACGCCCAGGCTGTCCAGGTTGCCGGAGATCCGCGCCACGCCGGACCGGCCGCCGCTGGCTGCGCTGTCCGCCAGCGGGTTGGTCCGCGACGAGCCAAGGATCGTCCCGCCGCGAGGCAGGATGCCGCGGACCGCCTGCACGTCAAGCGGTACGGTGTCGCCTTCCAGCGGGCCGCGCCAGCCGTCGCGGAAGCCGATGAATTCATAGCCGAACTCTTTCACTCCGCGGCGGACGATAGCGCGGATAACTGCGTTCAGTCCGGGGCAGTCACCGCCGCCGGTGAGGACTCCGACTCGCATAAGGGCTCCCTTTCGTGTTCTCTCGCCCGCCACACTAGTCCCTATGAGTGTCCTCGCGATTGACGCGGGAACGACTGGCGTCACTGCCCTGATCGTCACCGCAGATGGCACCGTGGCGAGCCGCGGTTACGCCGAATTCCGGCAGTATTACCCCGAGCCGGGCTGGGTCGAGCACCTGCCCGAGAGTATCTGGCAGGCGACGCTCGCGGCCTGCGGTCAGGCCTTGGCCGGGACCGGGGCCGGGGTGCTGGCTGAGAGTGCGGCCAGTGCCGGGGCCGTGAGTGCCGCCAGTGCCGGGGGCGGGCCGGTGACCTGCGTCGGCGTGACCAACCAGCGGGAGACCGCGGTCCTGTGGGACCGGGCCACGCTCAGTGCGCCGCGGCGCGCGATCGTCTGGCAGGACCGGCGCACGGCGGACATCTGCGCCCGGCTGCGGGACCAGGGCCACGAGGAGCGGGTCGCCGCGCTGACCGGTCTGCGGCTTGACCCGTACTTCACCGCCACCAAGCTGACCTGGCTGGCGGAGAACGAGCCGGCCGTCTGGGCCGGGGTGCTGGACGGATCGCTGGCGGTCGGCACCGTGGATTCCTATCTGATCGCGCGGCTCACCAGCGGGCGGCGGCATGTCACTGACGCCTCGAACGCGTCCCGCACCCTGCTCTTCGATATCGAGGCCGGGCAATGGTCAGCGGAGCTCTGCGACCTCTTCGGCGTGCCGCCGCACGCCCTGCCCGAGGTGATCCCGTCCTCCGGCATCGCCGGGCACACCGACCCGTACGCGTTCCTCGGCCTGTCGCTGCCGGTGGCCGGCATCGCGGGCGACCAGCAGGCTGCGCTGTTCGGACAGGCATGCTTTGCGCCAGGAGACATCAAGTGCACGTACGGCACTGGCTCGTTCGTGCTGTCCGCCACCGGCCACGCCATCGTCCGCTCGGCGGGCGGGCTGCTGACCACGGTGGCGTGGATGGACTCCGGCGGCGCGCTCGCCTACGCGCTGGAGGGGTCGGTGTTCGTGACCGGCGCGGCCGTGCAGTGGCTGCGCGACGGGCTCGGCCTGCTCGACAACGCGGCGCAGAGCGAGGCGCTCGCGCGGACCGTGCCAGACTCCGGCGGCGTGGTATTCGTTCCCGCGCTGACCGGGCTCGGCGCCCCGGACTGGGACCCGGCAGCGCGGGGAGCGATATTCGGCCTGACCCGGGGCACGACGCGGGCACATCTCGTCCGCGCCACGCTGGAGGCGATCGCCTTCGAGGTCAGGGATGTCGCCGACCTGATGGCAGCGGAGACCGGCCGCGGCCCGGCCACGTCCGCTGCCTCATCGCCGGACCCGGTACTCCGGGTGGACGGCGGCGCTAGCGCCAACGACCTGCTCATGCAGCTGCAGGCCGACCAGCTCCAGGTTCCGGTCGAGCGGCCGGTCGTCGCCGAGACTACGGCTGTTGGCGCCGCCTTCCTGGCGGGCCTGGGCACCGGGGTCTGGTCATCGCCAGCGGAGCTGGCCGCCACCTGGAAGCTTGACCGGCGCTTTGTGCCCGGTGCCAGGGATGAGTCCGGCTATGCCCGCTGGCGCCAGGCCGTCGAGCGCACCAAGGGCTGGGTCCCGTAGGCCCGGCCCGCTCACTGGCCACCCAGCCGCCTCGGCCCGCGCACCGCCGCCTGGGCCCGCGCACCGCCGCGCCTGGCCCGCGGGTCAGTCCGGCGCGGCTATTTGATCGGGCTCGCCGGCCCGTTCGTCGCGGGCAGGACTGGCATCGGCGCCGGGACCAGCACCAGCACCAGCACCAGCGCCGGGACCAGCGC
>WNGD01004449.1_pt1 | contig 13784 bp, 14 predicted proteins | sample 5400671 | NCBI WGS metagenome assembly WNGD01 (sample SAMN13153369, study PRJNA577476) | soil metagenome | isolation source: 40 cm soil or saprolite under grassland replicate 2 | place: USA:California | collected 2016-06-15
GGTGAGAGCCTGAGCTGAGCCTGCCACTGGAGACGGCTCTTGTTCGCACTCGCTTGGGGCACCAATGCGGGCAGGGGGGACTGTGTCTCGTTTTTCTGTTTCTGTACTCAGGGTGGGGGATATTTTCGTAGGAAGTGTCACAAGTGTCCCAACCGGAGCCTCTCCGTCACGTTTCGTGCTAAAGATTGGTCACCCGGAAACCACACTCCCTGTACCTGCACCTTTGGAATACCATCGTATCAACATCCAAACTGTCTCAACTGTCCCATCGCACTTAACCTCAGCAGTGAAAAAACCTCAGCAGTGAAAAAATAATTAGGTGAAATATGCAAGGTATCTGCAAGCTTTCGACCCGTGCGCCAGCGCCTGCTTGATTCACAGGGAGGGAACCCACATGTCAGAAGCTACTCAGTTATGCGATTGCCACCTTGAACTCTTGACGGACTCAAACATGCCGCTGATCTCCTGGCGCTCCGCAAGCTCTTCTTCACGGTGGAGATGCAGGACCTGCAAGATTGGTCGATCACTGATGGCGAACAGGTCCGCTCGAACGTTTGCCTCGTGGTCAACGCTTGCCCAGGATGGGGTCACGAAGATATCACCAGGCCCCCATTCGAAAAGCAGACCATTGATCACTGAGCGACCGCTGCCTTGAAAGACGACGTAGACCGAGCTGCCCGTCTTGCGCCTGGAAGATGTGCGCTCACCAGGATAAATACGGTGCATCTCACAGGCAAATGTACTCACGGCGGGGCCTCCCGTGAGCGGGTTCACAAACTCCAGACTGATCATCGGACCGCCGCGCGCCTGGTGCAGCGATTCAAGCGTCCGCTCGGTCTCCTCCCACCGGTAACGCAGGAGCGGTGAGTGGGCGACGGGAGAAGTGGCTCCCATCTCACGCAGTCCCACACCTGCGAATCTCTGTTCGGAGCCGTTGTGACCTTCCAGCGGCTGCAGCTGGTCTGGGTGGTTCTCGAAGAAGATGGACTCCAGTGTCGCCAGCAGCGGCAGGTCCAGGCCATCGAACCACACCACAGGGTCGTCGCTCTTGTTGTTGTGGTCATGCCAGGTCCAGTTCGGCGTGAGGATCAGATCGCCCGGCTCCATATCACAGGCGTCGCCATTGACCGTAGTATAGACGCCTGAGCCGGTGAGGACGAACCGGATGGCGCTGGGCGTATGCCGGTGTGCCGGTGCCGATTCGTGCGGCCCCAGGTACTGGAGCGCACCCCAGAGCGTCGTACTGGTGAACGGGAGTCCCCTAAGCCCGGGATTCGCGAGCGCCAGCACGCGCCGGTCGCCGCCCCGCTCGAGTGTGATCAGCTCGCCAGCGCGCCTGGCGAGGGGCAGTACGTCGTCCCACTTCCAGAGCCAGGCCTGGGTAGCTGGCAGTGGATCTTCAGGCATGAGCTGCTTTGCTATCTTCCAGAGCGGCTGCAGATCGCGTGCTGCAAGCGCACCACAAAACTCGTCGTACCCAACCTCCACTGTGTGAATGTGGCTGATGTCAATTCCCATAATGTCCTCCTTCCGGGTTTGAGACGGGCAGTCGTAGAGCCAGTGTACGCTCCTAGCATGGGAGACTTTCATCTCACAGCATAGCATACTCATTCAAGTGCATGACTACAAAGGTCTTGAAACACGTGAACTCGAGGTAGGACTCATAATGGCTGTGGTAGAATACGATAAGAACAGAGAACAGCGAACAGCGGGAGCATGTGAAGCAGAAACACAGCATGCTTTCAACACAAGTCTGTTCAATCATCGGGCCTTGTGATACCGAAAGGAGTTAGCGTGTATGAATCAGAGCCGCACCCTGCTTGTGGTTGGCGCACACGCAGCAGACTTTGTGTGGCGAGCCGCGGGCGTAATCGCCGTCGTGACGACGCATGGCGGCAGAGCCAACGTCGTCGCGCTCTCTTATGGAGAACGAGGCGAATCAGGCGAATTGTGGAAAGAGCCGCACCAAACGATCGAGAACGTCAAACGTATTCGTCATGAGGAGGCCACGCGTGCAGCCGATATTCTTGGCGCAACGTTTCAATGCTTTGATCTCGGCGATTATCCCCTTCAGATTGACGCGCAAGCCCTGGAGCGACTCACTCTGCTCATTCGCGAGCTAGCGCCAGATGTGATCATCACCCATACCGAACGTGATCCGTTCAATCCCGATCACCCGGTGGCCTCTGCAGCCGTCCAGCGTGGCAGTATTCTGGCCAGCGGCTCGGGTGTCGCCAGTGGTTTCCCCACCATCAAACCAGCAGAACTGTTTCTATTTGAGCCTCATCAGCCGGAACACTGCGGATTCGTTCCCACCACTTTTGTCGATATCAGCGCGGTTTTTCCACTCAAGCAACAGGCCATGGAGGCGATGGCCGCACAAAGCTACCTTCACCAGTACCAGGCGGAGATCGCAAAGTACCGCGCCAACCATGCGCGCCGCATTTCCGGGCGCAAAGATATTCAGTACGCTGAAGCCTTCCAACGCGTTACTCCCCAGGTAGTAGACATGCTCTAAGCGGCACTCGACAGGCTTGATACAGATGATTATTCTCAAAAGGACTACCAAGTTGATGAACGAGAGTGATAGAAACGAGTTGGCTCGCCACGGAGTGGCAACCGTCTACGAAGCCGCGGAACGTACCGGGCTCATTGATATTCCCCTGTTGCAACTCATTGCGGGGAGCAAGGTGGCGGGACGGGCACGCACGGTTCGCTGTGGTCAGGGGGATAATTTAATGGTGCATGCGGTGATGGAGCAGGTCCAACCAGGTGAAATCCTCATCTTGACGATGCCCGAACCCGAACCCGTCGCTTTAATCGGAGAGCTGCTCGCGACCCAGGCACTGGTTCGCCAGGTCGCCGGCATCCTGGTGGATGCATCTGTGCGCGATACAGAGGAACTGCAATCGCTTGGCTTGCCCATCTGGACGCGCTGGATTCGTGTACGGGGAGCGACCAAGACCCACGTAGGAACCATCAATGAGCCAGTCACAGTAGGTGGCACCCACATTGCTCCTGGCGACCTCGTGGTCCTTGATGCCGATGGCGCCGTAGCTATAGCCGCAGCGCGGGCCTCTGCCATCCTTGAGGCTTCCCGCGCACGCGTACGCAGCGAAACCACACTGAGAGCGCAATTGCAAGCGGGGGCGCTTTCGTATGACCTCTCGGGGCTGCGGGCAGTGGTTGAGGGTAGTACACAGAGCTAACTTGGAATTGTTTTCCTTCTGCAAGGTGTATTGAAATGACAATGATCTCACCAGATTTACCTCAGGGAGGAGCAGCGAACACGATTCCCTTCCTGTTTGGCCATCCAGACCCGGCGACGCTGCTGACCCCTGAGCTGCGCCAGGCTATGGAACATGCCATCAGCTCCCCTCACGCCTCTGCGGCCCTCCAGTACGGTCCAGAGCAGGGGACGCAAAGCCTGATCGAGGTGCTCGTCGAAAAAATCAAGCGAGAACAGGAACTCTCGCTTCAGCCTGGGAATCTGATGGTGGTTGCAGGCTCGACGCATGCCGTCGATATGCTCGCGCGGCTGTATGCCAGGCCGGGAGGAGTGGTGCTGGTGGAAGCCCCTACCTACGTGGACGCCCTGCACATTTTTCGAGATCATCACGTCGAGCTGCGCTCCATACCGATGGATGACGATGGCCTCATCCCAGGCGAATTAGAAAGACAGCTAGCAGGGCTTGGTGCCAGCGGCACAGTACCCGGCATGCTCTATACCGTGCCGACCTTTCACAACCCGACGGGTCGCACTTTGCCCCAAGCGCGGCGTCTCGAGGTGATCAGGCTGGCGCACCAGTATGGCTTCCTGATTGTGGAGGACGATGTCTATCGCGACCTCTCTTTTGAGGGAACGGCCCCGCCTAGTTTCTACGCCCTGGCGAAGGGCCAGCAGGTGGTGAGTATTGGGAGTTTCTCTAAAACGCTTGCGCCCGGCTTGCGGCTGGGGTGGCTGCTCGGTTCTGAGAGCGTCATCGGGCGCTGTGTCACCTGCGGGACGACGCAGATGGGTGGGGGAGCGAACCCGTTCACAGCACACATTGTCGCGGAGTACTGCCGGAATGGCTCGTGGGAGAAGCACATTGAACGCGTGCGGTCGCTGTACAAACTGCGCCGCGATAGAGCGCTCTCCGCTCTGGAGCAATACATGCCTGTTGATGTGGAGTGGTCGCACCCTGCTGGGGGGCTTTTTCATCTGGCTCAGTTTGCCCAGGGACATCTTTGCGAACCAGGTCAGGCGCCTGGCTCTCCAGGAAGGGGTAGCACTGGCGGCTGGAGCAGGGTTCTTTGTGAATCCAGTCGATGGCGACCACCATATGCGCCTGGCCTACAGTTGTGCCAGGCCTGAAGAGATTGACAGTGGCATACGCGTGCTGGGTCAGGTGATTCACAGGGCCAGGCTGGGTAAGCAGTAAATGAAACAGCCCCCTATGGCATACCCAGCTTGCCAGTGGGGTCCGCTCGCAAAATTACCTGTCAGCCCCCACGCTCTCTCACGCGCTCTTCCAGGTAGCCACCGGGGCACGCCAGATGCCCTGGCCACGATGGCTGACACGCACTACCAGGGGATGCAGTTCCCAGCTCCCTTCCCTCCTCAGTTCCTTGTGTGAGGATGGCCCATCCAGGTGAGGACTGGTTATGAGCAGACCACTGCTTCTGGAGGACTTCCCTCCAGTGATTCGCCGATCTTCTTCAAGCCGAAGGCCTTCCTCATCTAGCTGCGTCGGCCAATTCCTGGTGTGAGACCCTGTTTATCCTAGCAGAATATGTCGTTCTAGTCTAGCCTGTCCATCTAGACTTTGCCGCATCTCCTTCAGTGCTCCTGGTGAGGTAAACGTGTAGATTATGGTTTCACAGCAGCGTCTCGCGGAGTACCCAGGCAGGAGAGCATGGCGGCACCGGTTTTGATCCCCAGAAAGAAGCGTGCGACCTCCATATTCTCATTGGGGGCGTGGTTGGACTCGTCAGGGTTGGCGTAGGGAACGCCAAAGGCCGGGATGCCCAGGGTTTTAGTGAAAACGTTGTTGGGTAGACTGGCCCCTTTGGCAGGGATGAGGAGCGGCGCAATACCCTGAGCAGCAATAATGGCTTGGTACAGTGGTTCGGTGAAGGGTGAGTCCAGGGGAGTCTTCGAGGGATCCATGCCTCCATAGCTCGTGACACTGACTTCCGGAGCATAGCGCTGGACGTGGGCCTGGACTTTTGTCAAGATCTCCTCGACAGTCTGGGCTTCGACCAGGCGGATATCGCACCTGGCTACGGCTTCATGCGGCAGGACGGTTTTGGAGCCGGGACCGCCATAGCCCCCATGGATGCCATTGATGGTCAGGGTAGGCCAACCCGCCAGGCGCTCAAAATAGTCACGTTCCTGCGGCTCGTCGAGACGCAGCACCCCAAGCGATTGTTTGACCTCGGATACATCAATAGGCAGGTTCGCTAGAGCCTGGCGTTCCCGCTTGGTCAGCGGCTAAACGTTCTCGTAGAAGCCATCGATAGTGATCTCGCCACGCTCGTTTCTCATCGTGGCGAGCAGATGAACGAGTGTCCAGAGGGGATTGGGCACGATACCCCCCAGTGACCCGAATGGAGATCGCGGTTGGCACTCCGGGCACGCAGTTCGATATCAAGGACGCCGCGCACACCAAAGCTGATGGTTGGCTGCCCATTCTCATGTACTGGCCCGTCGCATGGAGTGAGTGGGGTATCCACAGAGGCAATCCTTCCTTCTACTTTGTGCATTGACCCACTCACTCCATGCGACGGGCTGCACCCATTCGTCACGGGCTGCTGTTCTGACTTCCAAGACGCCTTTTCGCCTGTGGGCTCGCGTGATCTTTCGTCTCCTGGTCTGGCTTTCGATCTGTGCACAGGTGTTGTAGTGCTGGCACAACGCGTTCCTATCACGGACGGTGACCAACGCGTACGCTTTTCCCATCGTGTGTCACCCTCCTTTGCTCACACAGAGCATAGCACGCAAGTATCCCCCGCTAGCAACTGTTTAGAGGAATGGGAACGCCTTGGCCTTCTGAAAGCGAGTCGACCTCACAATTTAAGAGCAAGAATCGGAGTGCTTTTTCTAGCGCTTCCCTTTATGATGTGACGGACAAGAGAACGACGGATTCTAAGGGATGTTTCGGGGTGAGAACGACCCCTGTTCGGCGCTTCCGTCGCTTTGATGCAGCGCCAAGAGTGGACGCGTACCAGACGCCGTGCATCTCAATGCTCAGCGTCGAACAAGAAGGAGAAGAGCTATGACCACACGACGACCATTTCGTTTCGGGGTGATCTGCGAGCAGATGCAGTCGGCTAAGGAGTGGATCACGAAAGCCCGCAGGGCAGAAGAATGCGGCTATGCGACATTGTTGATTCGAGATCACTTTATCAGAGAGCCTTACGGAGACCAACTGGCCCCGCTGATTGCATTAATGATGGCCGCCAACGTCACCAGGACCCTGCGGGTTGGAAGCCTAGTGCTCGACAACGACTATCGGCATCCGGTGCTGTTGGCGAAAGAAGCGGCGACACTTGATCTCCTTTCGCAGGGTCGATTCGAGCTTGGGATTGGGGCAGGATGGCTCCGAGCCGAGTACGAGCAGGCTGGGATGGCATTCGCAAGTGCGGGAGTACGGGTGAGTCGCTTGGAAGAAGCTCTCCACGTCCTTAAGGGACTCTTTGCTGATCAGCCACTGACCTTCACCGGCAACCATTATACGGTGACGAACTTGAATGGATTTCCCAAGCCTGTCCAGCGACCTCACCCTCCACTCCTCGTCGGGGCAGGTAGCAAGCGGATGTTGGCTCTTGCCGGGCAGGAAGCTGATATTGTGGGTATTCTTCCCAAAGCATTGCCCAACGGAACCATTTCCGAAGAGATCACGGAGCGCTTGTCTGCGACGATGGCTCAGAAAGTCGAGTGGGTCCGTCAAGCCGCAGGAGAACGCTTCCACGAACTGGAACTGAACCTGGTCATTGCCCCGATCTTCACGGAGCAGCGGCGGCAGCGAGCCGAACAACTTGCACGCGAGCGTGGGTGGAGTGGCATTGCTGCTGAGGATGTTCTGGACATGCCTTCCATGTTTATCGGTACTGCCGATCAGATCGTCGAGGACTTACTGAGGCGACATGAGCAATACGGGTTCTCCTACTTTGTCGTCTCCGATGCGAGTATGGAAGCGTTTGCTCCCGTTGTGAGCCGTCTTGCTGGTAGTGAGGGATGATCAAGCAAAGGTTGTTGAAACACGAAGGGCTTTTCCTGTTCCACTCTATCTTAATTTTTCTGCAACACCATGCTTCTCCACTCAGGCAGTTAACAACGCGAGAGCCCGAAAGTGTGGTGAGTTGGCTTTTTCCTCAAGCTCAAACTCTCTGCAAAACCATGGTCTCACGAATCTGCAGAACCATCGGTAAAGTGACAGGGCGTGATGTCATCAATGCGATGGCCTCAATCAAGCCTCGTAATCCGTCGGGAGGAACAAGAGCCGCTCCCAGCGTCCCCATGCCACCACTATTGGAGACGGCAGCTACCAATGGTGGCATGGCCACAAAGGCCATACCGGCAGAGATGAAAGGGATTTCAAACCCGTACTCTTCTGTGAAGCGAGTATGTAGCAATGCAGTGAACTCCTTCCTGTAAAGAGCTTCGTAAGCCGATTCAAAGTCTTTCACTTTAGGAAGACATACCGTGAAGTACGCCAGATAATTATCAATAAAGTATCTCATAGAGTTAAACAACTTACATCTCTACGGCTTGGTGATACTATTTGCCAGGTTGGCGGCGTGCTTGATGGCGCGAAATTGCAGGGTTTTTACGTTGGCTTCTGAGACCCCCATCGTTGCGGCAGTTTCGCGAATAGAGAGGTTGAGCAGGAAACGACAGCTTAACACCTCTCGATACCGTTCAGGTAACGCCTGGAGAAGATTGCGTACCCGATCTGCCGCTAGATCGTTTGTCCCCAGAATTACTTCTTCAGTAGGGCCTTCCCAGCCGACTTCCAATCGCACTTCTAATGAACTGGTTGGCGCTCGATAGTAGGTACGCCAGTAGTCAGCGATGGTGGTGTGCGCAATCTGGAAGAGCCAGCTACGCGCTCCATGAGCGCTGCGCTCAGGATCGAGAAAACGCAGGGCTTTCAGAAATACCTGTGATGTCAGGTCCTCAGCCTCTTCCCGGTTCCTCAGACTTTTAAAGACAAAACGATACACACCGACAAGATTGTCCTCATATAATGCCTGGAACTCCTGAATGCCAGGCTCGTCGCGTTGTTGCGTTGCGCATGTTGGCATGTGTTTCTATCTCTTATGACACTGGCTAGAACCATTGAATGAGAGAAGTGTAACCGAAATGAAATGCGCAAAACATCGGGAGAATTTCGCATTTGGGGAGGAATTTTAGGCTTTTTGGACCCACCTGCTATGCGAAGAAATACCCATAACGTGCTCAGGCCAGACCGTGACGTATGGCAAAGGCTACAGCGGCTGCGCGGTTCTCGCTGCTCGTTTTGTTGAAAATGTGAGTGAGGTGATGGGCAACCGTTTTTTCGCTAATCTTTAACTCCAGAGCGATCTCGCCGCTGGTCAGTCCTCTGGCCACCAGGCGCAACACTTCTACTTCCCGCGCAGTCAGCCCGACAGAATACGTTGATGCAGTCGTGTGTGTCGACGATGAAGTGGTGGCAGGAGCAGCCAGGGGCGCAATTATTGCATTGCCCTGCAAAGTGATAGCCTGCTCGGGTGTCATGGCGCGTCCTGCTTTCCACGCGGCTGCAAAGTCTTTCTCACCCAGGTGAGTTCGTGCGGTGGCAATTGAGCGCTCGTTGTCTAAACGCTCAATGAGAGGAATGGATACTCGAATGGTTTCACGCAGAGCGTCCGCTGCTCCCCAGAGTTGCGCGGCCCAGGTAAGTTGACCTTCCTCGGCAGCCATGCCTGCCCGTCCTTCCAGGCAGGAAGCGATCAACCACCTGTGGTTCAATTCTCTGGCAATCTCCAAGCTCTCGTCGTAGAGAACGCGCGCTTCCGTCCTCTCTTCCTGAGAGAGAACGATCCGTGCCAGGATTGCCAGCGACTCGGCCAGCGCCCTGCGTTGTCCTATCTCCCTATACAGCAGAATACTCTTTTCTATCTGCGCGCGGGCGCTAGTAATATCGCCTCGTCTGAAAGCTAGCTGCGCAGAGAGGGAATATACATTCGCTATGCCCTCTTTCTCGCCCAATTCATTGTTGAGCGCCAGACCCTCATCTAGCAGGGAACGCAGCGCTGCCTGGTCGCCCTGCGAAACAAAAAGGAGTTGTGCCAGGCGCAAGAGAGAAGCGGCAATGCCGCGTTTGTTGCTTAGCTTTCTGTGTATTGCCAGGCTTTCCTCGTAGCGGGCGCGGGCGCTGGTATACTTCTCTTCCTGGGTATCCAGCAAGCCTAACGTGGAGAGCGACCAGGCGACACGTTCCTTGTCGCCCATCTCTCGAAAGAGGGCCAGGGCTTCTTCCGCCAGTGAACGTGCTGCGACATTATCACCCTTCATCATGGGAACGACGCTCAAAAGGAAGAGCGAGAGGGCCGTACCCTGCTGGTCTCCCAGTTCCCGGAACAATAGCAGGCTTTCGCGGCAGTAGGCTTCGGTTCGATCATAATCATTTTGGATGGAGGCCAGCGTTCCGGCGGCAATCAGAGCTTTGGCCCGTGCCTGCGCGGATACCAGAATGCCCTCGCTTGCCGAGAGAGTTTTCTCAGTAAAGGTCTGTCCTTCGTTCAGGTGTCCATGCATTTGCCAGAACCGTCGCAATGCTCCTGCCAGGCGCAGAGCTATCTCCATGCGACGTTGTGTTTCGTTTGTGTCCTCACCCTGCTGTAAAGACCAATCCAATGCTGCTCGCAGGTTATCATGCTCCTGCTCCAGCCGCTCTAACCATGCCGCCTGTTGTGGACCTACCAACTCCCGTTCCGATTCCTCGGCCAGTGTCATGTAGTAGACAGCGTGGGCATGGCGGCTTAAGCGTTCTTCCCCATTGGCGTCGAGCATATCAAGTGCATATTCGCGGATAGTTTCTAACATGACGACGCGTGGTTCGTCTCCTTGCTCGATTTGTCGCAGCAGGCTCTTGTCGATCAGGGAGGATACTCCATCCAATACCAGCATGGTTCTATCGGGATAGCTGCTATACAGCGCTTCAATAGCCTCTAATGAACAACTGCCGACGAAGACGGAGATGCGGCGGAAGAGTTGTTGCTCAACGGTATTGAGCAGGTGGTAGCTCCATGCGATTGTATTGCGCAGGGTCTGGTGACGCTCAGAAGCGTCCTGCCTGCCACTGGTTAAGACATTCAATGGGTGGATCAAGCGTTGGAGAAGCGCCTGCGGTGGGAGCAGTTTGATACGAGCTGCTGCCAGTTCAATCGCCAGTGGCAAACCATCCAGACGACGGCAGATCATGGCGATTGTTTGTACATTGGCGGTTGTGACATTGAAGTCGGGCTTGATAGCTATCGCTCTTTGCAGAAAGAGCGAGATAGCCGCGTATTGTGTGAGTTCATGAATGGGCAATGACGGTGTGCCGTCAGGCAGCGCGAGGGGAGGAAGTGGAAATTCGTGGTCGCCTGAAATATGTAGCGCCGCGCGGCTGGTAACGAGTATTTTCAAACGCGGGCAGGCTGCAAGCAGTTCAGCGATAGCGGGTGCAGCATCGACTACCTGCTCAAAGTTATCAAGCAGCAGCAGGCATTGCTTCTCTCGCAGAAAAGTTTTCAGATATTCCATATGTTCTGCAAGCGGCTGTTGTCTTTCAGCGTATCTATGTTGCAGACCAAGCGTATGAGCAATGGCTGGAATAACCAGTGTAGCATCATTGATTGAAGCCAGCGGCACAAAATAGACCCCTTCGCGGAAGGCAGGCAGTAATTCGGCACCGACTTCAAGGCTCAATCGTGTTTTACCGATGCCGCCCGTGCCTGTGAGAGTAACAAGGCGCACGTCCGGCCGTTGGAGTAGGGTACAAACGGCCATCACCTCCCGCTCTCGCCCGATTAAGGAGGTAAGCTGGGCTGGCAGATTGCTGAAATAGGCAGGGGCGTTCTTCAGTGGAAGCGTGTGGTGTTCCGGCGACTCTGCAATGCTCGCTTCCTCCAGTGCCTGGGCAAAGTCCCGGATATGATCAAAACGTTGTTGGTGGTTCTTTGCCAAACCTTTTAGTATTATCTGCTCGACGTCGGGTGAGATGGTCGTAACCCTTTCGCGTAATGAAGGAGGAGGGACAAGCATATGTTTGATGGCGATTTCAGGCAATGTGCCGTTAAATGGGCGTTCTCCGCACAGCCATTCATAGACCATGATGGCCAGCGCGTATTGATCGCTGACCGGTAGAGCATGGGCCTGGAATTGCTCCGGCGCCATATAGGGAACCGTCCCGGCTGCGTCTTGCTGCGGGCCAGAGCGCATCGTCGGGTACATAATGGCGATACCGAAATCGCTTAACAACACTTCGTTGTTGCGGCCCAGCAATATGTTCTCTGGCTTGATGTCGCGGTGTATGAGCTTTTGATCGTGCGCGAATTGTAAGGCATCAGCGATTTGTCGCACATAGGGCAGAATCGTTTCGAGCGCGAGACGTGTTCCCTGTTGGTGACGCTGGCGCAAGTTGCCATTCGGCGCGTATTCCATGACAAGGAAAGGGGTGCTATCCTCTACACCAAAATCCAATATCTGAACAATATGCGGATGCCGCAAGTGCGCAATGACACGTGCTTCGTTAATGAAGTTTGCCAGGTCATTATCAGTGAGCTGTCCATGCAGCACTTTAATGGCAGCCTGGGTGTTCAGATGAACATGCTGCCCCCTGTACACATCGGCAAAATTCCCTCGCCCTAATAGCCGTGTGAGACGATAGTTGCCGAATTGCTGCCCGTCGCGCTCTCCATTATCGGACATAGTTGCACCTCCTCACAGGTGCGCTGTTTTGTTGTGTATTTTTTAGTGCTTGTCAGTCACCCCATTATAATTGAAACCTGGGAACACATCAATACATGCGAACAAGAAGGGAGAAGACAAGAAGTTTCTTGAACGTGGGAAGCAAAAATGTTTGCAATGGCATACGTCACAAACACAACAATAGTTTCCATCTTAGTTAATGGGGTTGATGTGATGACACTGGACACAAAAGTCTTCCGAATGATCACACGATTGTTTCTACTTTAAGTGAAGTTTTTCTGCAAAACCATGCTTCCCTATCAAGGTTGCTAACGACCCGAAAGCTCAAAAGTGCAATGAACTGGCTTTTTCCTTTGAAGTACTCACCGCCTGGTGGGGTTCTCCGTTTGAGAAAGCCCTGGCACAGCTTGAACCAGAGCCAAGGCAGCACATGCTCGAGGAAGTCCGGCAAGCCGTGCGCCAATTTGAGGGACCGCAGGGGATCGTGGCACCAGCAGCATTGTTGTTGGGTGTAGGGATGTAATAGCGGGTGTCCTGCTGTTTTTTTGCTGAAACAATGGCGTACCCATCCCAGATCATGCAAACGAAGCCGGGTTACAGGGAGCGCAGCGACGAGTGATCCGGCCGAGAGGCATGATAGACTGTGTGCTGCCTTTGTTCGCTTCACTGGCCATGACGATGCTCATAACGTTTTCATGACGCTTCCTCCTTATACTAGCACCAGAGGGGACGAGGTACATCTGAGTTAGGAAGCGCGATGTCCGTGTCTGACAGGGAAGCGGATGAAAATATCGTATTTATAGGCGAAATGCCCTCGAATAGGAGAATAGACATGAGCAATCTATTTGTTCTCAAATGCGCATATGAGGCTGTAGGAATCAACGATGATATTATCAAACAGGTCGGCAGGACGATCCACCCTGGTGAAGCCGCTCTGTTTTTGCTCACCAGTAACGAGGTTGCCGATAAGGTCTTGCCAATGCCTTGCCTACAGGTATACAGTTCGAACCAACAGGAGATTGTCAAATAGACCGTCACCTACACAGGAGGTCTGTTGAAAAAAAGGTGAGGCACGAACAGAAAGAACGTATGGTACGTAGCCTTTAGATGGTCAGAGCCAGATCAGGAGGGAAATCATGCCGTTAGGACCCGTTGAACTGCTTATTGTTCAATTCCCAGGAAACGAGGTGAAGGGGGATATCGTGCCAGCTCTACAAGCATTGGTGTTGATCGATCGTATCCCGCAGATGGTGATTGAGCAGGCGCTGGCCGCTGGAGTACAGGCGTAGGCAGGTGGTCGCGTTCATTGCACTCTTTAGCAAACAGGAGGTAATTCAGATGCTGAGAAGACGACCCGTTGTAGTTCAGCGGCGTGGCCCGGGTTTACTCAGGACGGCTGCGACCACAGCTGTGGTTGCTGGTACGGCGACTGCTGTGTCCAAAGGGGTCAGCGGCTCCATGGATCAGGCCGCCATGAGCAAGGAGCAGCAGATGGAGCAGCAGCAAGTGACTAAAAGTGCTACGAATCAAGCGCAAGCTGAACTTGAGCAGATGAAAGCGCAATTGGCAGCGATGCAAGCACAGCAACTCCAGGCCGACCAGGCCCGGGCCACCACTGCAGCTGCTCCAGCAGCGCAGCCTGACCTGATAACACAGCTACAGCAGCTTACGCAGCTCAAGCAGGCGGGAGCGCTCTCTGAAGACGAGTTTCAGGCCGCTAAAGCCAAACTGCTCAGCAGCAAATAGCTGCTTGCGCTGTCGCTTGCCACATGAAGGGTGCTCAAGAAGGTACTTCCAGTATCGCCTTTTGAGCGCTGTCTTTCCAGGTGTCTCCGCAGTAGGCTAGCAAGGGAAGACG
>WNGD01008448.1_pt1 | contig 13784 bp, 12 predicted proteins | sample 5400671 | NCBI WGS metagenome assembly WNGD01 (sample SAMN13153369, study PRJNA577476) | soil metagenome | isolation source: 40 cm soil or saprolite under grassland replicate 2 | place: USA:California | collected 2016-06-15
TTCCTGGACGGAGCGGTCGAGCTCCGGGTCCCGCCGTCGACGGCCCTGAAGGCGTACTGGGACGCCGACATCCGGGACACCTACGGCGTCAAGCCGGGCACGATCATCGCCGTGACCGACCCGTTCGTGGTCCGGTTCCGCGTCGAGCTCATCGGGGACCTGTGGCATTGCATCCGCGGTGACTGGTGCTTCAACCTCGGCTTCACCGCCATCGGCGACGGGCCCGACTTCAACCTGGCCGACAAACTGCCCGCAGGGGTCCTGGACCTCAACGACTGGGACGGCTGCGAACGCCGGTGCATCGAGGTCTGTTACACCGTTCCGCCCGGGACTATCCCGGCGGAACACTGCGGGACGCTCTACGAGGTCGGCGCCACATTCTCGCTGCACTGCTGCAAGCGCGAGCGGCCGATCCTGGTCGGCTACGAGCCGCTGGAGGAGCGCCAGTTCTATTGATCGGTCCCGGCGGTGGCCTGGTCGCCGGATCAGGTCACCGTCTTGTCGCTCCGTCCCGGTGGCGGGCCGCTCGCTGATGGGCGGGCTCGCCACCGGGCGGAAGCGCCTTTGGGGTACCGGCGGGGCAGCCGCCTTTCCGGTACCAGCCAGGAGGCCGGCCTGGCCGGGCACCGGCCAGGAGACCTGCCTTCCCGACACCAGCCAAGGAGCAGACGGTGGCCAGCGACCTCTCATCCATTCCGGGCCTGCAGCCCAAACACAAAGCCGTGCTGGCCGGCCCGCTGCGGATCAGCACAGCCCTGGAACTTGCCCGCGCGGACAGGCGGGTCGTGCATGCCGCGATGCGGCGGCTGCGGCCCGCCCCGACGCTGGAGGACATCGCCGGCTGGCAAGATCATGCGCGCGACCTCGCCGCGGCCGCCCGGGAGCAGTCGCCAGGCCCGCCCGGCAGCTTCGAGGCGCGGCAGACCAGCGCGGATCCAGAGCGCCGTCTCGTCGTGGAGCAAGTCGAGCAGGCGCCACCCGAGCCGCGCCAGGCGTGGCCCGCATGGTCGCCGGAAGCTGCCTGGACATGGATGCTGGAGCGGGTCGAGCCAGCGGGCAGCGGTACCACGAAGCCCGCCCAGCGCGAGCCCGGCGCGGAAACCCGGCCGGAACCTGCATCCGGTCCGGGGGCAAGGGTCCCGCGCGCGATCACGGCGGGCGTCCCGGAACTGGTGCTGCCGGACGGCCAAGTCCGGCGCCTGGACGCCGCCGGCCCTGTCGTTGACATCCCGCCTCGGGCGGCATTGCGGATCACCGCAACCGGCGTGCCCGGCTGGCCCCTGCAGGTGGGGCTCCGGCTGCGCCGCACCGGGGCCCCGTCGTACGCGCCGGGCCCGCCGGTGACCGTCGCCGGCGGCGAGGCGGCCGAGATCGGCCTGGACCTGCTTCCCGCCGGGGAGCACGCCGCGGTACTGACGATCTGGGCACCGGGCGGCAAGGCCGCGGCCGCCGTCATTCCGCTGCCCCGGCTCCGCGTGCCCCCGCATCCCTGACCGCGTTCCGCGAGCCCGGGTCCCAGCGGTGGCCGGCTGGCCGGAGCCATGCCGCCGGATGGCTTTGCCGCCTTTCCGCACCTCGCCGGGCAGGCGCTAGCCGCGCCCGATGAACGGCATCTTGGTGGCCATCAGGGTCATGAACTGGACGTTCGCCTCCAGCGGCAGGCTGGCCATGTGCACGACGGCGCTGGCGACAAGCTCGGCGTCGATCATCGGCTCGGCGCGAGTGCGGCCATCTGGCTGCAGGGCTTCGGTAGCGAGCCAGCCGGACAGTTCCGTCGTGGCGTTGCCGATGTCGATCTGGCCGCAGGCGATGTCGTACGCGCGTCCGTCCAGCGAGGTCGCCTTGGTCAGGCCGGTGATCGCATGCTTGGTCGCGGTGTAGGGGGCCGAATGAGGCCGCGGTGCATGCGCGGAGATCGACCCGTTGTTGATGATCCGGCCACCGCGCGGATCTTGCTCCTTCATGATCCGGAACGCGGCCTGGGTGCACAGGAACGCGGCGGTCAGGTTCGCGCCGACCACAGACTGCCAGTCGGCGAACGGCACGTCCTCCAGCGGCACCGGGGGTGACACCTGGCCGGCGTTGTTGAAAAGCAGGTCCAGGCGGCCGAAGCGGCGCAGTGACTGATCGAACAGCCGCCGGACGCCGGCCGGATCGGCGACGTTCGCGACCACGCTCAGCAGCATGGATCCGCCTGCTGCGGCGTCTGCGACGGTCTGTTCCAGCGGGCCCCGCCGCCGGCCGGCGATGACCACGGAAAACTCGTTCCGCCCCAGAGCCAGTGCCGTCGCCCGGCCGATGCCGGTGCCGCCTCCGGTAACGATCGCGACCTTGTCGGGCATAGCGCCGGAACCTAGCACTGCCCGAGGACCCGGTCCGCCGCGGGGCCCGTCGCCCGCCGCGTGGCTGCCCGGCGCACACCATTGCGGACGACTGGCCGGGCTACAGTGGGACTACGCGGCCGCTGAGCGGATCGCGGTCGTGTCCCGCGGCTGAGGGAGTGTCATGGAGCGCGCGGGACCAGGCCGCGGCGGCCTGCCGGTTCATGCCCTGTTCCAGCAGCGTTTCGCCGGCGACGACACGCTGCTCGAGCTGGCCGGGCTCCGCTTCGCCCAGGCGGGCCTGGCGGCGGAGGCGTACGCCGACACGCCGGACGAGCTTGACCGCTTGCTCGGGTACGTGCCGCCGCACCCGCGGCTGCCGACGGTCCACCTGAACCGCGGTCTGAACATGCTGCGCGAGCGCGACCGCGATGTGGTCGCGCAGTTCGCCGGCGCCTTCGCCGGGCGGTTGTCCGGCATCGTCGTGCACGACCAGGCCGACATGGGCATGCAGGCGGACAGCGTGGTGGCCGCCGCGCGCGAGCTTGACGCGCGGCTTGCGCGCTGGCCGGATGCGCCCCTGGTCTTCCTTGAGTACGCGGCCGGCCATGAGCCCGGCTGGTTCGTCGGCCTGGCGGAGCGGCTCGGCGACGTCGACCGGGTCAGTTGCTGCATCGACGTGGGGCACGTCGGCATCAGGCAGGCCGCGGCCAGGTTCGCCCGCGCTCACCCGGGCGTCCCGCTGCGGAACCTCAGCCCCGGCGACACGCGCCTGCCCGGCCTGGTATCGGATGTGCAGGATGCCGTGGCGGGAGCACTGCCCGACGTGGTCGACATGACGCGCTCGATCGGGCGGCTCGGCAAGCACCTGCACCTCCACCTGCACGACGGGCATCCGCTCATCGGCGGCCTGCCCGACCACTTCACCTTCCTGATGCGGCTGCCGGTCCCGTTCAGCCATGCGGGCCTGCCGTCGCTGGCCACGATGTACGGGCCAGCCGGGCTCGCGGCGATCGTGGCGGCCGCGGCCGCCGCGTGCCGCCCTGACCTCCTGTCGTTCACGCTGGAGATCCACCAGGTGGAAGGCCGCCTGCCGCTCGGCGACGCCGAGGGCCTGTTCCGGGACTGGCCGGACATCACCGACGCCGAGCGCATGAACAACTGGCTTTCGGTGCTCGCGCAGAACGCGATGCTCGTGCACCAGGCCATCGCGGGATAGCCGCAGCCGCGGCATCCGGCGGCGATCCCGGGTCGGCATGTCCCCGATCGTCAGGGTGCGGCCGGGCGACGGGACGGCATCTCGGCTCCGGCGAGCACTTCCGCTGCCCGGTGGCACGCGGCCAGGCGGCCGGGCCGCACGGGGGCGAGCGCGGGCACCTCGGCACGGCACCGGTCGATGGCGAGCGGGCAGCGCGGATGGAAGACGCAGCCCGATGGCGGGCTTGCCGCATCCGGCGGCTCTCCGTGCAGCACGATTCGCGAAGAGCGGGCGCTGGCGTCGATCTCGGGAACAGCCGACCGCAGCGCCCGGGTGTAGGGGTGCGCGGGCGCTGCGAGCAGCTCCTGGGTTGGCCCGCTTTCCGCGACGCGGCCCAGGTACAGCACCGCGGTCTGCTCGCAGAGTTCGCTCACGACGGCGAAGTTGTGCGAGATCAGCAGGTACGACAGGCTGCGCTCCTCGCGCAGCCTGCCGATCAGCTTCAGGATCCGGGCCTGCGTCCTGACGTCGAGAGCGCTGGTGGGCTCGTCGAGCACGAGCAGCCGCGGCTGCACGCTGAGCGCGCGGGCGATCGCGACGCGCTGGCGCTGGCCGCCGGACAGCTGGTGCGGATACCTGGCGGCCAGCCCGGGGTCGAGCCCCGCCTCCCGCAGCAGCACCGCCGCCTGCTCGCCGAGCAGGCGGCGCGGCACGATCCGGTGCGCGGACAGCGCCTCCGCGATCGCGGCGCCGACCCGCATACGCGGATCGAGGCTGTTGTCGGGATCCTGGAAAACGACCTGCACGGCACGCCGGTATCCCTTCAGCGCACGGCCGCCGAGCGCGGTGACGTCGGCGCCTTCGAACAGCACCTGGCCGGTGGCGGGCACCAGGCGGAGCACCGCCCTGCCGATCGTGGTCTTTCCCGACCCGCTCTCGCCGACCAGCCCGAGGCCGTACGGGCCTGCGGGAATGTCCAGGCTCACCTGGTCGACCGCGCGGACCGGCCCGTACCGCACGCTCAGGTTCCTGATCTCCAGCAGCGCCGGGGGATGCCGGCGGCGGGCGCCGGCCATCGCGGGCCCGGCGGCGGCAGGCCCGGCGGCGGCGGCAGGCCCGGCGGCGGCAGGCCCGGCTGCCGTGGTCTCATCCGGCGCTGTCACCGGCCGGCCCCCGAGCCGATCCTCGGCACCGACGCCAGCAGGTCGGCGGTGTACGGATCGCGCGGTGCCGACATGATCTGCCCGGCCGGGCCCTGCTCGACGATGGCGCCTGCCCGCATGACCGCTATCCGGTCGCACATCTCGGCGACCACCGCCAGGTCGTGGCTGATGAACAGGATCGACATGCCCTCGCGGTCCCTCAGCTCCCGCAGCAGCTCCAGCACCTCGGCTTGCACCGTGACGTCCAGCGCGCTGGTGGGCTCGTCGGCCAGCAGGACCTCGGCGCGGAGCGCGAGCGCCAGCGCGATCGCGACGCGCTGCAACTGCCCGCCGGACAGCTGCCCGGGATAGCGGCGCAGCAGGTCGGGCGAGAGCAGCACCGCACGCATCGCCGCCGCCATCCGGTCGGCAGCCCCGCTCCCGGTCAGCCCGTGCAGGCGCAGTGCCCTGGCGGCGATGTGGCCAACCCGGAACACCGGGTTGAACGCGGTCGACGGGCTCTGGAAGATCGCCGCGATCCGCTGCCCGCGCAGTTCGCGCAGGGCATCCTGGGGCAGCCCGATCAGCTCGCGGCCGTCCAGCCTGATGCTCCCGCTGACGCTGGCGCCCACCGTATGCGCCAGCCCGAGCACGGCCAGCGTGGTCATTGACTTGCCCGACCCGCTCTCGCCGGCCAGCCCGACGATCTCGGCGTCGCCCAGCACGAGCTCGGCGATGGACACCGCGGCCCGCGTACCGAAGCGCACCTCCAGCCCGGTGATCTCCAGCCTCATCGGAGCATCACCCGCCGGGGGTCCAGCAGGTCCCGCATCCCGTCGCCCAGCAGGTTGAAGCCGAAGGCGGTAATCAGGATCGCCAGCCCGGGGAAGGTGACCAGCCACCAGTCGGTGGTGAAGTAGGCCTGCCCCGCCGAGACCATCAGCCCCCAGTCGGGCGTCGGGTCCTGCGCGCCGAGGCCGAGGAAGGACAGCGCCGAGGCGGTCAGGATCACGCCGCCGACGTCGAGCGAGATCTGCACGATCAGCGGGGTGATCGAATTAGGCAGGATGTGCCGGAGGATGATCCGCCGCCGCGATATTCCCAGCGCCCGGCAGCTCTCGACGTAGGGGCGCCCGGCCACCGAGGCGGCCTGGCCGCGGATCAGCCTGGTGTACCAGGGCCACCAGGTGGCCGCGATGGCGATCGTGACCGACGTCAGGCTGGGCGGCAGGACCGCGGCGAACGCCAGCGCGAGCAGCAGCGCGGGGAACGCGAGGAAGATGTCGGTGACCCGCATGATGACGTCATCCAGCCAGCCGCCGAAGTAGCCGGCCACCACGCCGAGCGGGATGCCGATCACGCACGCGATCAGCAGCACGAAGAGCGCGATCAGCGGCGAGACCCGGGCGCCGTAGATGACCCGGGACAGCACGTCCCTGCCCACCTGATCGGTTCCGAACCAGTGCTGCGCCGAGGGCGGCCGCAGCACCGCGAACGGGTGGGTCGCGGTCCCCGCGTCGCCGGGGAACGGCGCTAGCAACGGGCTGAGCAGCGCGATGACGATGATCGCCGCGGCGACGGCGCCGCCCGCTACCAGCAGCGGATTCCCGAGCAGCCTGCCGCCGACGGCCCGGCGCGGCGGTGCCGTGGCGGCCAGGGCAGGACCGGGGGCGGGATCCGGGGCGGCGGAGGGCTTTTCGATCATCTGAGCCGGATCCTCGGATCGAGCGCCGCCTGGACGATGTCCACGATCACGTTGGCGACCACGTAGACGATCGCGATGAACAAGGTGACGCCGAGGATCGCCGGGGTGTCCAGGGCGGCGATCGAGGCCGCCGCGTAGCTGCCGAGGCCGGGCCAGTCGAAGATCGATTCAACCAGGAACGTGTTGACCAGCGAGTACCCGAAGACCAGGGCGATCGCGGCGGCCACCGGATTCCACGCCAGCCGCATCAGGTAGCGCCCGAACACCGCGCGCTCGGGAATGCCGAGCGCGCGGGCCATCTGCACGTGCGTCTCCCCGGCCGTGTCCAGGACCTGCGCCCTGACCATGCGGGCGATCAGCCCGGCCGGGTAGGCGGCCACCACCAGCGCGGGCAGGACGAGGTGAGACAGCGTGCTGCCGAGCATCGGCCAGTTGCCGGTGATCAGGGCGTCGACGACGGCAAAGCCGGTGCGGTGCGCCAGCGGGCTGGAGAACAGCAGGCCGGGCGCGTATTCCCCGGCCACCGGCAGCAGGTGCAGGCGCTGCGAGAAGATCAGCTGGAAGGTCAGCGCCATCCAGAAGATGGGCATCGACACGCCGAGGATCGACCCGGCGCGGATGGCGTGGTCGGCGGGCCGCCCGGGTCGCATGGCGGACACCAGGCCGAGCGGCACGCCGACCGCGACGGCGATCAGCAGCGCCGCCATCACCAGCTCGAGCGATGCGGGGGCGGCGGTGCCGAGGTCCGACAGCACCGGCTGGTGGGTATGGATCGACACCCCCCAGCTGCCGCCGGCAATCCCGGCGAAATAGCTCGCCAGCTGGACCAGTAGCGGCCGGTCCAGGCCGAGGAACCGGTGCGCCCGCGCGATTTCAGCGGCCGTCGCGTGCGGCCCGGCCCAGGTCGCCGCCGGGTCGCCGGGAACAGCGTGCGCGATCACGAACGTCATGGTGACGACGCCCGCGACCACCAGGACCGCCAGGGCGGCCCGGCGGGCGATGTAGACGGTCAACTGCCAAGCGGCTTCAGGTCATAGGCGAAGACGACGTTCGGGTATGCCTGGTTGACCCGGAATCCGGAGAAGCCGGACGACATCGCGTACTGGTAGTTGTCGTTGTAGAGGAACGCGATCGGGGCCTGGTGCAGGATCGTCACCTGCATGGAGCGGTACAGCTGCTGGCCGGCCGTCCGGTTGGTGGCGACGAGCGATTCCACCTTGTTGATCTGCTTGTCCAGGCTCGGGTTGGAGTAGTAGGAGAGGTTGAAGTACGGCTGCTTCTCGGTCTGCAGCAGGTTGACGAACCAGGAATAAGGATCGGCGTAGTCCGGCCACCAGTACTCAAAGAAGATGTCCTGGTGCTGCGCGGCGTTGGCCGACTTGGCCTTGCCCCACTGGGTTGGCCAGGCCAGCGACTGCACGTTCAGCCTGACGTTCAGCTTGGCCAGGCTGGACTTCATCAGCGTCGCGACGACCTGCTCGTTCGAATCCCCCTGGGTGTAGGTGAGCGACAGGTTCAGCGGTTTCTTGCCCGGCCCGTAGCCGATCTGGTTGAGCAGCTGAGCCGCCTTGGCCGGGTCGTAGCTGTAGTTCGGCAGGCTGCTGAAGTGCCCGAGCAGCCCGGCGGGCACGATGCCGCTGGACAGGGTGGCGGCCCCCTGCAGCGCGGCGACGATCCCCTTGTAATTGATGCCGTAGGAGATCGCCTGGCGCTCGCGCAGGTTCAGTGCCTTGGAGTTGAGCTGGCCGAGCAGGTTCTGCCAGGACGCCGCGCTCACCAGGCTGACGCCCGCCGCGCCCCGCAGCGAACTAAACAGGGCCGGACTCATCTGCTCGACGAAGCTGACCTGACCGGTCCGCAGCAGCTGCGCCGCGGTAGTGTCCTGCGGCACCACCCGGAACACCACGCGCTTGAAGTGCGGTCCGCTCCAGCCGCCCCAGTACGCCGGGAATGCCTTCTGGATGACCTCGAACTCCTGGCCCTTGTTCCACTTCTGCACCGTGTAGGGGCCGGTGCCCGCATCGTGCGGCGCATTCAGCCACGTGGCCAGCTTCCCGCCGCCTGCCGCCTTCGTGTCGTAGATGTAGGCGGAGTAGTCAGCCGATGCCACGAGGTCGAGCGGCGAAGGGTACCTGAGGTGGAACACCAGGGTGTAGGCCCCGGGCGTGTCGATGCTCTTCACCGCGCCCCAGACGTACGCGGCACCGCCGTTCAGCTTGATCGTGCGCTCGATGGCCGCCTTGGCCGCCTGCGCGGTCATCATCCTTCCGGTGTGGAAGCTGACCCCGTGCCGTAGCTGGAACGTCCAGCTCAGCCCGTTGGCGGCGGATGTCCAGCTGGTGGCCAGCAGCGGGTCCACCCGGTGGGTGGCCGGGTCGTAGCGGGTGAGCGTCTCGTACATGTTGCTCATCGCAATGATGCCGTTGGAGTATTCGGTCGCGGGATCCCAGCCGTCCACCATCACCTGGGAAAACGTGTCGTAGGTGAAGGTCTGACTGGCGGCATGCGCGGCCGGATGCTGCGGCGACGAAGAACCGCCACAGGCGGCGAGCACCATGGCCAGCGCTGAGCCGGATACGAGAAGTAGTGCGCCTGGGCGCTTCATGGAGGGCCTCCGTGGAACTTCCGGTTGCTGGCCGCTACTGGCCAGGCGGCCAGGACTGCCGGGCCGCGCGGGATTGCCGGCCGAGGTCGGCTTGCCGGTGCTGCTCTTGCAGGCCGCCGAGTGCCCCGGCCGCCTTGGCGCGGATCCGGATGGCCGGCGAGGTGAGATAGGCCAGCGGGATCTCCTCGGTCTCGATGATCTGCACCGTGCCTGGGTCCCCGCCCGCGGCGACCGCGTGCTCCCGCGCCTCGTCCTGGGCCTCGTCGAGCGCGGCCTGCCTGCCGCCCGCGCCGAGGTGGAATATCCGGTCCACGTTGCCGCTGACCGAGGCGATGGCGGCGCCGATGGCGTTGGCCGCGTCGAAGTGCTCGGGCCGGATGATCTCGCTGACGCCGGGCATGTCGTCAGGGACGAGGATGCTCCCCCCGCCGACGGCTATCAGCGGGCGGGCGTCCTTCGAGGTCTTGATCCGGTCGATCGCCTCGGTGAGGGCGGCATCGGCCGCCCTGGCGGCGTCCTCCAGCAGGCGCCGGTGCCCGGCGATCAGCCCGGCATCGCCGAGCGCCGCGCGGCCGGTCGCGACGGCGCTGTCGGTCAGGGTCGGCACGTCGCCCCCGAACACCAGGGCCTCGGTCAGCAGCCGGTAGCCGACGCTATGCGGCCCGATCCGCACGATGCCGGACTCCGACGAGATCACCGAGCCGCCGCCCAGCGCGATCGTGACCAGGTCGGGCATCCGGAAGTTCGTGCGGATCCCGCCGATCTCAACGCCGAGGGAGGACTCGCGCGGGAACCCGTTGACCAGGACCCCCACATCGGTTGAGGTACCACCCACGTCGACGACCAGCGAGTCCGTCGTGCCGGTGAGGAACGCGGCACCGCGGATGCTGTTGGCCGGCCCGCTGCCGATCGTGAGCACCGGATACCGCAGCGCGTGGTCGAGCGCCATCAGCGTCCCGTCGTTCTGGGCGAAATACGTCGCGGGCCGCAGGCCGTGCGCGGCCAGCGCTTCGGTCATCGCGTTGGCCACGTCGTGGGCGACCTCGACCAGGGCCGCGTTCAGGATCGTGGCGTTCTCCCGCTCCAGCAGGCCTACCGACCCGATCTCATGGCTGAGCGAGACATCCACCTCGCCGAGCTCCCGCTTGACGACCTCGGCGGCCAGCAGCTCGTGCCGGGGCGAGACCGGGGCGAACACGCTGGTGATCGCGACGGCTCCGGCCGCCTCGCCGACCTCGCCGAGGAACCGCGCGACGGCATCGCTGTCGAACGGGGACAGGTCGCGGCCGTCGAACTCGATGCCGCCGTCCACGATCACCGCCCCGGCCGATACGGCGGCGGCGAGGTCCCGCGGCCATTCGAACATCGGACGGATGCTGTGCGTGGCGGGCCCGCCGATCCTGATGACCGCCACCTTCCGCAGCTTCTTGCGCTCGAGCACGGCGTTGGTGGCATGCCCCCGGTAATGTCCGGGGTACACGGCACCTTGGCCTTGGCCAGCAGCCGGTCCGCACGATCGAGGATCACCGCATCGGTGTTGGTGCCGCCGACGTCGATGCCGAGACGGCAGTCAAGTAGCGGCACCGGCGAGCTCCTCCACGGGCAGGTAGTCGAAGTCATAGCCGAACGCCCGCGGGCCAGCGGCCTCGATCCCGCGCTGCGTCCGCCAGATCGGGTCGCAGCCAAAGGCGATCACCGTGACCCGCTGGCCGTACCTGACCCGCTCGGTCACGATCGCGTCGGCGGTCTCGCTGTCCAGCACCGAGATCAGATCGGGAACGGAGGCGAGCACCCGGCCCCGCTCCAGCGCTACCAGGTTCTCGTTCTGCAACTCCAGCCGGACCAGCCGGCCTGCGTCCTCGCCGAGGCCCTCGACCAGCACCGAGCCGCGGACGAACCCGCTCGTCGTCCGCCGCTCGACGTCGGACACCTTGCCGGTCACCAGCCGGAAAGCGCCGATCTCAGCCATCAGGGCAGCCACCGGGCTGCCCTGGGCGCTGGCGACCGCCTGCCCGATCTTGATCGCGAGCGATACCGAGTTCCGCACCGTCGCCCCACGCGCCCTGGCCACGGTCAGCGAGTACTCCGTCGATGACGCCGCCCCGCCGAACTCGACCGCGGCGGCCCGCTCCAGCCGCTCCATCCAGTCGCCCGAGATGGTCCGGAACACGATCAGGTTGCCGCGCTCGTCGGTCATCACCGCCGGACTCGGCGAAATCCCGGCGAGGTGCATGGTGACCTGCGGGACCTCCGGAAACGCGCGGCCCATGCCGTCGGCATCCAGGATCGGCAGTCCCATCTGCGCCGCCCAGCAGATCGGCACCAGGCCATTCGAGCCGCCGATCTCACACGACATCAGCGCGCTGACCTTGCGCCCGGTCAGGGCTTCCAGGTGATCGCGGAGCCGGCTCCCTTCGTCGCCATTCTCGATCTTCTCGATGCTGACCGTCGGGGCGCCAATGCCACCGCACGGCATGATCAGCGAGTCGTCCGGCAACTCGTCCAGGTCGACGAGGGTGACCGGGCCGAATTTCTCGCTGGCCTGCAGCGCCTGCAGCAGCCCCAGGTACGGATCGCCGCCGCCGCCGGCGCCCAGGATCGCGCAGCCGCGGGCCATGGCCCGGAGCGCATCGGAGTCGAGCAGCCGTTTCATGATCAGTAGCCTTCAGCAGGGAGCGGCGATTTTCCGTATGGCAGGCAATTCTCTCGGTTGGGGTGAGAAAACACAAAAGGGCGGGTGCCATTCCGCGCCCGCGCCTGCCGGGAGGGCCCGCTCCGGTCGCTGCCGCCTCGCGGGCCATGATCAGCTCATGCGGTAACAATTGACCCCAGCGCGGCGGGCATGCTGCGCTCCAGCCGGGTCGGGCTCGCGGCGCCGCAGGCGCGCGACCCCGTCGCCGGTCATCCCGATATTTCTGCCCGCCTGATCTGATCGCGCAGGTCGACAGCGTCCTCGCCGTGGACGAGCGCCGAGGGGTCCGGCTTGATCCGGCGGGCGAAGACCAGTCCGCTGATACCGCGCCAGACACGCCAGTGCGGGAACTCGCGGGCGTACGGCCACCACTCCGGGCTGTCCTGCGTTGCGGGCTCTGGCCAGGTCACCCTCTGACGCTCCATGGCTCCCCTCGGATGAGTCCTGCGCAGCGATGCCGGGTTCCGTCATCGCTCCGGCCCGGACTCTGGATGCGACTCGATGCTCGCAGCCGGCCGGGCCGGCGTGAATGGGCTGATTGCATGACGATCGTGATTGATGTGTGCGCTGCGCATAAACTGCTCCCCGATGCCTTCCGTTGACGCCATGCTCGCCAGCTCGCCGCTTGCCGGGCTGCGGCGCGTCAGCCAGGGCGGCGGGGATCAGATGGTGACCAGGGTCCGTCTGGCGGAGCAACTCGCTGACCTGGACGACGCTCCCGCGGCGAGCTTTGTCGTCCTTTCCAGGGCCGCCTCGGCCGAGGCAGCTGATTACCGCTTTGACATGGCCCTGCGCTGGGCCGCGATCCATCAGGTGGCAGCCGTCGCCGCCTTTTCCGCTGATCTATGGCAGCCGACGCTGACCTCCATGGACATTGCCGAGCGGGCCAATATCGCGATGGTCTCGGTTCCTGCCGCGATGGAGCTCACCTGGCTGCTCCCGGCCATTGTCAGGGAAACCGGGGGCGGTGCCGACCGCGCGCTCGGGCGGGCCGAGCAGGGGCTGGAGGCTGTTCTCCGCGCCGAGGAGTCCGGTGCCGACCTGGACGGGCTGCGCGCCTGCGTCAGCAGCGCACTGGGCACCACGGTCGACTTCCGCGCCTCGGCCCTGGCCAACGGCGGTCCGCCGGCCGCGGACGAGGCCAGTGCGCCGGTCATGGTGGGAAACATGACGCTGGGGCATTTCGCCGCGCCGGACGCGCATGGCGACCTGGCCGTCGCCGCGCGGCTCGTCCTGCACGCCGCGGCGTCTGCCGCCGGCAGGCTGCTGGACATGGCGGGCCGGGCCCGTGAGCTGCCGGCCAGGTCGCGGAGTGAACTGCTCGCCGAGCTGCTGATGTCAGATTCGCTCAGCGAGGACCTGCTTGACCGCGCCAGGCAGCTCGGCGTGCCGGTAGGCGGCTGGCACGTGGCCGTCCACATCGAGGCCGAGAACCTCGAGGAGCTGAGGCGCGATGAGGTACATAGCTTCGAGATGCTGGAGACCGCCGGGCAGGTGGCGCTGCAGACGGTAACGCGGGCCGGCGGTACCTGGTACGTGTCCCGGGTCGCGCGGACCATCGTGCTGCTGCGAATGACCAGCTCCCGTCCGGGTCCGCAGGCCGGCCTGCAGACGGCGCGGTCGGCCGGGCGTGCGCTGGATGCCATCAGGGACCGGCTTCCCGGGCTGCGCGTGCGCGGCGGTGTGGGCACCCCGCACGAGGGGCCCATGGGGCTGCGCGCCTCAGCAGCGGAGGCGCGAGTCGCGCTGCTGGCCGCGCGGGCGGCGGGAAAGCCGGACGGCGTAGCCGCGCACGACGCGGTGGGCGTGCAGCGGATGCTGATGGAGTGGTATGCCTCCGACACCGCCCGCGCGTCGGTCCGATCCCAGCTGGCCCCGCTCGAGCAGCTCGGCCCGGCTCGCGGCGAGACCGCGATCAGGACCCTCGCTGCCTACCTGGACCAGCAGGGCTCCATCATCCGGACGGCGGAGGTGCTGCATCTGCACCGCAACGCGGTGACCTACCGGCTCCGGCGCATCACTGAACTGCTCGAAGTGGATCTCGACGATCCTGACCAGCGGCTCGCCCTGCAACTCGCCTGCCGGGCCAGGCTGCTGGCCTGAGTCAGCCGGGCCGGGCGG
>WNGD01004707.1_pt1 | contig 13779 bp, 15 predicted proteins | sample 5400671 | NCBI WGS metagenome assembly WNGD01 (sample SAMN13153369, study PRJNA577476) | soil metagenome | isolation source: 40 cm soil or saprolite under grassland replicate 2 | place: USA:California | collected 2016-06-15
CCGGTATGCCTCACGTGAGGGTAGGTCACCCATGTGTTACTCACCCGTCCGCCACTCCCGTGCCGTAGCACGGACGTACGACTTGCATGTGTTAGGCACGCCGCCAGCGTTTATCCTGAGCCAGGATCAAACTCGCCATCCTTGGTTATATCGAATCTCGCAACGGAGATTCAAATGCTGTAAAAGCGAGTTGTCACCCATTGACAGGTAAAAAATCTGTTCTCTTATATGTTCCTTACCACTCTTCAGTTGTTCAGGTACATTGGATGCTTCCGCACCTGGTGCGCCTCACCGGTTCCCCGGTGAGTGCAAATGAGATGATACCACTGCGTTTGCGCCATGTCAAGTGGTTTTTTAACTGTTATTTCCTTGATCTTTTAGAATTAACCGTTGCCGAGTATCGGATCTTTATTTTCTTCCTTGCAGGGAACTTGTTAGGTCGAAGTGACTCTGTAGAACGAAAAGTATCATCTTTGATCGTTGCCTTCTCTTGTAGCGTGGGTCGATTGTCCACCTCGTTCGATTGCATCGGAGAAGGCATTGGAATTGTTGGTTGCTCGTCCGATTGCATCGGAGAAGGCATTGGAATTGTTGGATGTTCGCTGATTGATTTTGAAATGGGCAACAGCGGTTGATGCGGTGGCGATGGTCGTTTTGGATTTGATGGTTGCTGTCCAGGCCCATGAGACGGTCGTTTTGGAATTGGTGGCATTCGTTGTGCTTGTCCTTGTTCATCGTTCATAATCGGCTACCCTACCTACCCATATTGGTGTTAAGAAGAGACTTGCAAAGAAACCTCTCGCTTGCTAAATGAGTGTAGAGAACTGCGAAGTGCAAAGAGGTTGAGATTTGGTAGAAATACCATAGAGATTTCCTATTCTCAGTTATGCTTTCGTTAGAATCATCGGGCATAAGCGGTCTTCCTGCCTCCCTGGCCTTTACGAAATTACGAAAATTAGCAATTTTCGTTTTAGTCTTTGACCTGAGGTTCGTCATCTGGCATATCTATGCGAGGAGGCTGGTTATCCTGCCCCAGGTAATGACTTATCACCAGGGCGCTGCCGACACCCAGTGGAATCAAACCTGGAAGCAGCCAGGGACCGAAATGAAGTGGAGCCCTGGTTATAGATGCGGGAAACATGAAACCCAGTGGATAGAGGCCAATAGTAAGCGCCAGCCCAACCATAGCAATAATCAACCCAGCTCGAAGAACCCCTACTCCCCGGCGACGGCGGCGCAAACTGTTGGGGTCGAGACCACGGGCAATTAGCGCCATACGCTCTCGATGATTGATATAGCGCAATAACACAATGAAGCCAAAGAAAATCGCTAATGCTATCAACCAACCAAGTAAAGCTACCAGCACCATTGAAGACATCTAAGCATCTCATCATCCTATATATGCATCTCTGTGTGTATATGGTAAGATACAGTAAGCAAAGAAGATGTTTCAAACTCGCTACTGAAACGAAACATTTTCTGTATACAGACCCTCTAATAAGGAGCATATGTAAGGAGCATATGAGAGAGCACTCATTGCAATCGTCACACAGTATAGGGATGCCCCAAACTAATGTAGTCTCCTCTACCCTTGCTGAGCAGGACGACCCGCAGCTTGTTACTGCCAGCAAAAAGGGAGACCAGGATGCCTTCGCCCAGCTTGTTCAACGCTATCAACGGCGTGTTTTCAATCTTGTTTACCGCATGCTTCAACAGTACGAAGAGGCGAACGAGATTACCCAGGAAACCTTTTTAGCTGCCTGGCAGGGCTTACCTGCTTTTCGCGGAGATGCTCGCTTCCCTACCTGGCTGTATCGCATTGCCTACAACTGCTCCCTGAAACAGCTTGAGCAGCGCAAACGTGATCAAGCGTTACAGGTTGCTTTGCAAGCAGAACAAGCTCTGGAAAGCGCGAACAGCGAAAAACGCACCGATGCCGAGCTGGACGCGCATGACCGTCAAGCATTGATTCAGGAACATCTCTCTCAACTGCCTGCTAAATATCGCATAGTGCTAATTCTGCGTCATTTACAAGATAAGACCTATGAAGAAATATCTGAAATCCTTACTATGCCTATCGGCACTATTAAAACACATTTATTCCGTGCCCGCAATTTGCTCAAAGAACGTTTACAAACACTAGATCGCGAACAAAACATGGAAACGAGAGGTTAGTAATGCGCTGTAAAGAGGCTTCTCAGCAACTACAACTGTATCTTGATAATCGGCTCACTATCGACAAGGTTCGGGCACTCGAAACGCACATTGCCGATTGCGCCACCTGCCTCGAAGAACTAATGCTTTTAGAAGAAGTAGCCTATAATCTGCAAATCCTCAAAGTTGTTGCTGAACCTGACAACTTGAATGAGCAAATTATGCGGCGAGTTGCTATGGCCTCTTCTCAGTCTACCACTCCAAATCGGCACTACTCTCACCTACGTCCTTCTTTGCCGGAACTACTGGTTGCTATCCTCCTCGCAACCGTCGCGACATTGGTGTTAATCCTACAGCAGCCCGCGTTGCGTGCGCTTTTGCCATTCGTCAATGGGCACGATACCCTCTCCCTGGCATTTATTAACATTCTGCACATGCTGATGAACGTCGATAGCAATACACTCATCCTCGCTCTCTGGGTGATAGGCACGATCCTTGGAATCTGCATCACTCTGGCCCTGGCCGGTAACGAAATACGCTCACAATGGTTCAAAGCAATGATGGAACGAATACCAGTTCGGTGAACAATCTATTCGCTCGTCGCCCAATCAGTAAAACAAACTATGAAATTTATCCCCACTCTTGTGCTATGATGCGTTCATATAAAACGTAATCAACTCACTGGACGTATACGAATCATGCAAATCACCAAAAAGCGCCAACTCAACGATATACTCCTGGGCTTTTACCTGCTCAGCCACCCTATACCGGTCATGTTTCACATCGTGGCGGTAACACTCTTCACGCTCCTTGCTGCCTGGCCTCACTTCACCTGGAACGTAATCGCGTTGGTAATCGCAGCGCACGCCGCTATGCAAATTTCGATTGCCATGCTGAACGATTACTGTGATCGCCGCTTGGATGCCGAGAGTAAGCCTGGTAAGCCCATTCCAAGAGGTCTCGTTCATCCTCGCGAGGCGCTCATCGGTGGCCTTGTCATGATAGTAATCATGCTCGTCCTGCTCACTCAACTCCCGCCACTGGCATTCATCATCTCGCTCTGTTACCTTGCACTGGGCCAGGCATATAACCTGGGCCTGAAATCAACACCGTTCAGCGGCATCGTTTTCGCGCTGGCAATGCCACTCATTCCCCTGTATGCCTTTGCGGGCATGGGTCACACGCCGCCGATTGTCTTCTGGCTTGTCCCGGCAGGCTTTTTGTTAGGAGTAGCGCTAAACCTTGCCAACTCGCTCCCAGACCTCGAGGAGGATGCTGCTAACGGTGCAAGGACACTGGCTGTCGTTTTAGGCGTTAGACGTTCATTTGCAGTTTGCCAGGCTATGATCGTGCTGTGTGCAGCTTTGATCGGGATATTGAAGATAACGGGCATCGTCCCTGCTCACTCCTGGATTATCATATCGACACTTGTCATCACCTGCCTGGCAGTCGAAGCCATATTGCTCTTCTTTGGCCCAGAAAAACCTGTAGAGACACGCAAACCCTTTTTTTACCTGGTCGCCTCGATCTGCATCCTGTTGGCAGGGGGGTGGCTCATAGGAGTGCTCTTGTAATGCCACTACGTCTGACCTTTTTGGAACATCTCCTGGCACGCATGAACCTTCTACCTGTGCCGCTTTTCGATACTCCTCTGGCACCCGGCATAGCCAGAGCGCTTATAACCGCCTGCGAACTCAGCGTCTTCGATGCCTTAAGCGTGAACCCTTTAACGCTACAAATGCTGGCCGCGCGCTTGCAGTGCGACCCTCAAGGTCTCCAACTGTTGCTACAGCTACTCGTTTCGGCTGGCTATCTTCACCAACGTCGCGGTCTATACTATAACAGTCCTACGGCGCGGCGCTGGCTAACCAGTAGCTCTCCTGTGAGTATTGCACCATACGTGATCCATAGCCCCGATATCGTTGCAATCTGGGATCACCTGCCAGAAGTGGTGCGCCAGAACAGGCAAGTGATGCGTATGCCCTACGATGAAGATGCCTCGAATCCGCAAACGCGTGCAGCGCTGGCAAGGCATTATGCAGGCCTGGCTTCATTAGCGATGGCCCTGGGTGGTGAGATTGTGAGTCGTGTGCACGTGTATAAGAATGCAGCCCGCTTGCTCGACGTAGGTGGATCGCATGCGGCATACAGTGTACTTTTCTGCCGCAAATATCCTCGTCTCCAGGCCACAATTCTGGACATCCAACCCGGCATAGAGGCAGGCAAACGCACTGCCGTGCAAACAGGAATGAAGGACCGCATCAGCTTCCTCTGTACGGATATCGTGCGAGATGAATTTTCCGCTGACCTCGTTAATTCTTTCGATGTGGCTCTCTACTTTCATATCGCTCACCTGCTACCACCAGACATCAATGCTGCGCTGCTGAAAAAAGTGGCGCAAACACTTAAACCTGGAGGTTTGTTAGTCTTCGTTGATCAGGTGACCGATCAAACCCACGGTTCACGTTTAACCTCGCTCATGGTGCAATTTATGGCCCTAACGATGACTATTGTTGGAGGAACCTGCTATCCTTTCTCAACAGTAAAGGAGTGGTTGGAGCAGGCTGGCATGGACAACGTACGCCGCCATCACTTGCTTACACCAGGGGCAACAATGATTACGGCCAGGAAGCTATGAATATCAAAAAGCCACGGCATGTATATGTTATGCCGTGGCTATCCTTAAGTCGGGGCGAGAGGATTTGAACCTCCGACCACCACAACCCCATTGTGGTGCGCTACCGGACTGCGCTACGCCCCGTTATTCGGAACAACAGCAGTATAGCAGATACACCGGCTTCTCGTCAAGGTTTGATGCTAACGATCCAGGGATGTGAAAAATCCCGAAAAATCATGTATTGCATCTGGGCAGCCCTCGCGGTTGCCCAGATAATTCTATCGATCAAGGTATAAAATACGCCCACAATTGCTACACATCTGCAATTCAGTGCTCACACGTACTCGCTGCATTTCGCTGGGAGTCAAAATCACCCGGCACCACTGGCAAGAATTTTGCTCAACTTTAGAAACCGCGCGTCCCTGTTTAGTGCGCTTCAGAGCCTCGTAGCGCTGAAGAAGTTCAGCATCAATATCGCTTACAAATTGCTCACGCTTTGTTTGTAACTCTTGTCGTTTCGCCTCTAATTGCTCGCGCCGGATCACCCCTGTAGCATTTCTTTCGGCCCATTTTTCTTCCGCCTGTCGCAGTGCCTCGGCCTTGCTATTTGCCGTCTCTTGCAATGACTCCGTTGCGAAGATCACTTCCAGTACCATCTCCTCCTGGCGATTCTGTTGGGCTCGTAGGCGTTGCACCTCCTGTTGCAAAGCAGACAATTCCTTAGAGTTTGTGACAGTCCCACTGTAGAGACGCTGCTCTTGCATACGCACGCGGCGATCCAGTTCCTCGAGCGCCCACTCCGCCTCCTTTTGAGTTTGTATACCAGAGTGTAACTGTTGCTGCGCTATATTATGTTCTGCACGTAACCTCTTTAATACACTATCTCCTTGAAGTGAACTCACCAGTGCCTGTTGCTCAGCTATAAGACGTTCCAGTTCGAGGTCGAGTTGCTGTAGCTGGTAAAGTGTGGCAGCTATCTTTGTTGTGCTCATCGATAGACAGTTCTCCTTTCGGAGCATACGACGTGCTTTTGATGGGCTAGAGATTCTATTGTACTACTCTTACCATACTAACGGCAAGAGATAAAATCTGCCATCCACTCATCCATGGGGGTGCAGGGGGCAAAGCCCCATGCCGGAGCGCGAGGTGGCCTCGCACGTTGCTCTCCTCCCAGGCGGGCCGCAGGCCCGCCTGAAGCATTATGAGTGGATGGCAGATAAAATCTGGAGAAAGCTCGTTTTGCATTGACATGAATTGAAAGGGATGTATACTAGTATATCTTGAGAGAGATCAAAGCCCCTCTCTCGTATAGAGGCGTCTAGAATCAATCTCCGGCTGAATGAGCTGCAATATCGAGCGCTGGAAAGAAGGATAATCTTGAGTACACCTCCACGACGACTTGGTAAATATGAATTGCGGGAACTTTTGGGGCGGGGTGGAATGGCTGAGGTCTGGAAGGCTTTTGATACTCAATTACAGCGCTTTGTTGCTATTAAGCTTCTCCATGCTAATCTGCAGGCTGATCCCGATTTCATCACCCGCTTCACCCGTGAAGCGCAGATGGTTGCTGTCCTGCGCCACCCGAACATCGTGCAAATCTACGACTTCCACATCTCAGAAAGGAGTGAGGCGGGAGCCTCGGAAGCAGACACCCTTGCCTATATGGTCATGGAGTATATTCAAGGCCGCACATTAGCTGATTACATTATAAATACTTCCCGCAAGAAGCAATTTCCCCCTCCCGTTGAAATCATTCGCCTCTTTACGCCTATTAGCTTAGCTCTTGACTATGCGCATGCACAAGGCATGATTCACCGTGATATCAAGCCAGCCAACATTCTGCTCGACCAAAGACATACGGCACGCAATGCGATGGGCGAACCCATACTTTCAGACTTTGGCCTGGCGAAAGTCCTGGGCGCGGTCGCCCAGACCATCACCGGCTCCTTGCTTGGGACGCCCCTCTACATCTCGCCTGAACAGGTACAGAATCGCCCCGTCAGTGAACAGACCGATATCTATTCGCTTGCCGTGGTGCTCTATGAAGTATGTGCAGGTGTGCCACCATTCCGAGGGGAGAGTGTGACCGGCGTTATGATGCAGCACCTCACTGCCACGCCGCCTGAGCCGCATCTCGTGAACCCGAATCTCCCACCTGCGCTATCGAAGATCCTCCTCAAGGGCCTTGCTAAAAACCCCGTGGAGCGATATCCTGGCGCTGCCGCCATGATGGCAGCGGTTGCAGAAGCGCTCAATATACCGGTGCCTGAAGATTTGAAGCAGGCCGTCTCCGCGATGGAGGATGTCAATTCGTCGGCAGCCCAAACGGTGCTATCCAGCTCATCAGCAGGTATAGCCCCATCTTCATCCGCAGAGGCGACCATTAGCTTACCATCTTCTCCTGATGTCTCCCTCGCTGTACCACCGGATGCTGAAGCAGTCGCAAGCGGGCATGACCTCCCATCCACGCTACCACCGGTGAAGGCAGAGGCCATAAGCGGTCCAATACGCTTGCCGGATTCCGAAGCGCGGCTGGGTGCGCAAGTGGAAAGGGCGGCGGACCAGGCGAGAGAGTCGGCCCAAACGCCCGCCGGAAAAGTGTCGGCTCCAGCAGTGCCCTCAGAGACAGTCCCGCCTGTTGTCTCACAGCCTCCTAAACCCCTGTTTCAGAAACTCCGAGGGCGTATCGCACTCGTTGCTTTGTTGATTGTTGTCCTGATTGGATCTGGGTGGGGCACGTTCTTCCTGCTCACTCATCGTAGTGCGTCCACACCCTCCCCCATAGTCACCAATTCTGTCGTAGGACAGGCGTTCTTCGTCTCGAGTGGGAAGTTGAACCTGATCTCGAACCAGGGAAACAACGATCAATTTCAGATCAACTTACACAACATTCCCGATCCTCACTCCGGCAATAGCTATTATGCCTGGTTGTTACCGGATAAAAGTCAGGTTGAGGCAGCACCTATTTTGCTTGGAAAGGTCGCGGTTAACCAGGGCGTCGTACACTTTTTCTATGGGGGGGATAGCAACCATTCGAATCTCCTGGCGATTACCAGCCGCTTTCTCATCACAGAGGAAAGTGCCAGCATAACGCCAGGCATACCCTCTCCTGATCTCACTGCATGGCGCTACTATGCCGAGCTTCCTCAGACTCCCGCTCCGGGGCAGACCTACAGCCTGCTCGATCATCTCCGTCACTTGCTGGCGAAAGATCCCACGCTCGAAACTCTGCATCTTCATGGGGGATTGGCTATCTGGACCTACAGTAATACGCAAAAGATCCAGGGATGGGCTGGAAGTGCCAGAGACGATTGGAATGCAAAAGACTTTGCCTCGCTGCGCCAGAACATCGTGAAGATCCTGGACTATGTGGATGGAGAAAAACTGGTTGGGCAAGATGTGCCACCAGGCACGCCAATCCTGGCAGATCCCCAAATTGCGCAAGTTGGCTTGCTTCAGTTGAAAGCCAACCAGCAACCACCAGGCTACTTCTATCACATTACTCTCCATTTGAATGGCGTACTTTCCTCGCCTGGAGCTACCCAGTATCAGCGCACCCTGGCGGCTGAAATTAATTCAGGAGTGAATAATGTAAATAGCTGGTTAGGGCAACTGCGTCAGGATGCCGTCCAACTGGTAGACATGGGTGATGCGCACCTTGCTCTCCAGTCGTCTCTTACGCTCCTCAACGATGTAATGACGCAGGCCAATAACGCATACATGGGTCGCAAAGACCCCTCGACAGGCCAGCAGCAGATAGGCGTCTCACAAATCTACCGGAATGTTCAGCTACTGGCTACTTTTGATGTAAGGAGTAAGGAGTAAACTATGCAAGTTGTTCGCTGGCAAGAGGCAACGCTGCCCCAAGAACAAGAACTACGTCGACGTATGCAAAAGCAAGGATTATCTCCTTACGCCTGGTCGAATGGCCCTGGCGATATCTATGCCGTGCACAGCCATAGCTATGAAAAAGTATTATACTGCGTGCGTGGCAACATACGCTTCGTGCTCCCAGATCAACCCGAAACCTCCAGGAATATTGATCTTTCCCCGGGTGATTGCATGATACTCCCTGCAGGCATACGCCACAGCGCATTTGTTGGCTCCCAGGGTGTGACATGCCTGGAAGCTACACGTTAACAAGAACTCTATGATCAGAGCCTGAAATCTACTCTCTACGAAACGTTTTGGAAACGCTCCTTGTGTCATACTCTTACTATGAAACAAATCTAAGGTTTTTATGTTACCTGTTATCAGGAAAAATGAGAAAATGTCAATGTCGCGACCCCTACCCTCACAACCTCTACCTTCACTTGAATATTTGAAAAAAGATGCTTCGATCGCTGAAGGTGTGTGGAGCCCACGCCTCCGGCAGCTCACACTGGGACTCATACTAATCACATTAGGGCCAGCGTTCGAGGGCCTTGCGGTCGCGACAATCCTCCCCAGGATCGTTGCAAACCTTGGAGGACTGAGTTTTTATGGCTGGTCTTTTAGCGCCTATATGCTGGCTACACTTGTAGGCATTATTCTGGCTGGCGATGAAGCCGACCGGCGAGGACCTGCCCTCCCTTTCATTATCGGTGTAGCATTGTTCGTCCTCGGCCTGGTCATGGCGGGCTTTGCCTCCTCAATGATCATGTTCGTCCTTAGCCGGGGCGTTCAAGGTTTTGGAGCTGGGATTATAGTATCGGTCGCCTATGTCTGTATTGGTCGTGGGTATCCGGAAGAGGTCAAGCCTCGTATGCTAGCGGTTCTTTCGAGCGCCTGGGTAGTGCCTGGACTGATAGGTCCTGCGCTTTCAGGAATCATCGCCGATTTTGTTGGTTGGCGCTGGGTCTTCCTGGGTCTGGTCCCGATATTACCTCTTGCAACTGGTCTGGTGCTCCCATCCTTGAGAAAGCTCACTCCTTCTATAACATCTAGATCATGGGATCTTCGTCGTCTCCTGGCTACGGCCGGCCTGGTAATTGGTGCAGGGATGACTTTGACAGGATTACAGGCGCAATCTATCCCTATAGCGATTGCGCTGATTCTCCTGGGGCTGGCCGTAGGTATACCATCGCTACGTCATCTTCTTCCACCCGGTACGTTGAGAGCAAAGGCTGGCATGCCCGCTGCTATCGCGACCATTGGTTTCCTCAGTCTGGCCTACTTCGGGGGTGAAGCTTTTCTGCCACTGACGCTCATCTCAATACGCGGTCAGAGCACCATCCTGGCTGGTATAGCGCTCACCGCTGCTACTCTGGGTTGGACGGCTGGTTCATGGTTGCAGGCGCAATTGGCTCCTCGACAAGGACGACGCCTGCTTGTGTCAGCAGGTCTTGTACTGGTTGCCCTTGGCCTCGCTGGCATCGCCAGTGTGCTTATTCCTGGTGTTCCGGTAGCGGTAGCATCATTGGCCTGGGGAGTTGCCGGGCTTGGCATGGGCCTGTCTTACTCCACGCTCAACCTTGTTGTCCTGGAATCGGCTCCTGTTGACCAGCAAGGTTCGGCGTCGGCATCGATGGAACTCTCTTCTGTGCTCGGAGCAGCTATTGGTACTGGTCTGGGAGGAGTGATCATCGGATTTGCTGCGGCAGCTGGCGGCTCACCGAGTTCAGGGATTACCGTGATAGATATCGTCGTCATTGCTGTAACCGGCCTCGCCATCCTGACCGCCATTAGGTTACCAGGTCGACCGCAACAAGCTTTGTCATAACCACATGATGAACTAGAGCGCTTTTTACTCCTCTATGTTACAATAGTTAATAGGAAAGAAGAGTCATTTACCTCTTTCTCCTATCTCTAAAGAAGGATAGAGGAGGCGCAAAAAAATTAGCGTGCAAAATGAGCGGTACTTGCACCATATCACCGCTAAATCAGCCTTTAGAAATGGTTCCCAGGAACGCCCAAAATTAATACCGCGCAAAATGAGCGCTACTTGCCCCATATTTCTTACCCTTGAACCCCGCTGTGGCACAATCACCTTCCTCCTCGGTCCTTATGATATACTGTCTCTGTAGGTGAGCTTAAAAAGCCCATTTGCGTATGCAGATTATCCAGGAGAAAAGAAGAGAGAGCGACGCATGGGACGACTTGATGGACGTGTTGCCTTTATCACAGGCGCTGGAAGAGGTATCGGAGCGGCAACAGCGCTGCGCATGACTGAAGAGGGAGCACGTGTCGCACTCGCCGACGTGGATACTGAGGGATGTCAACAGGTGGCAGCCGAGATCGACCGCCTTGGATCGGAAGGGCTGGTCCTTCACTGCAACGTAACTGATAGCACTATGGTGCAGGACGCCGTAGACAAAACGGCAAGCCATTTTGGGCAACTGGATATTTTGGTCAACAATGCAGGTGTGGTGTGTGACAACTTGCTCTTCAAGATGTCGGTAGACGATTGGGAAACCGTCATGAACGTGCATCTGAAAGGTGCATTTCTTTGTAGCCGGGCCGCGCAGAAATACATGGTGCAGCAGAAATATGGTCGTATCGTCTCGCTCTCCTCGGCCGCGGCTCTGGGTAATCGTGGACAAGCAAACTACTCAGCTGCAAAGGCAGGCTTACAGGGATTCACACGCACACTCGCCATCGAACTTGGCCCCTTTGGTATTACAGTCAACGCCGTAGCGCCTGGTTTCATTGATACCGAAATGACGCGATCCACCGCACTTCGCCAGGGACTCAATCCTGACGAAGTAATAGCTCAAGCTTCTAAAACGATACCTGTACGCCGTGTCGGACAGCCGCGTGACGTCGCCAACGTGATCTGTTTTCTCTCCTCAGAGGAAGCCAGTTTTGTCAATGGCCAGGTGATTTACGTAGCAGGCGGTCCACGAAGTTAATATTATATATACCGTAAGGGCGCAATTATGCAGCTTAACAAAAATCATTCAAGCACCCGTAGGGGCCGATTTATCGGGCCCACCGCCGATTCATCGGCCCTCGGTGCATTGATCGCTATCCGGATGATTTTGTTCAAAATCATAATCGCACCCACCATCAGTGAGGGAAATCATGCAGCTCCTGGAGCGCCGGCAGGCGATCATCGTTCTTGATTATGGGTCGCAATACAGTCGGCTGATTACTCGCCGGGTGCGAGAATGCCATGTTTACAGTGAACTTGCGCCCGCGCACACCACGCTAGCACAACTTCAGCAAAATACATATCTCGACATCAAGGGCTTCATACTCTCAGGCGGCCCAGCAAGCGTTTATGATGATCAGGCTCCTGCATGTGATCCAGCCATTCTGAAGAGCGGCTTACCCGTTTTGGGTATTTGCTATGGCATGCAGCTACTGGCTCATCAACTTGGTGGACATGTTGCGCCTGCCAGCGGACGGCGCGAGTATGGCCCTGCGACCCTCCAAACACTGATAGATACCACAGGCGACCCACGATACTTCCGCATTTTCGAGGGAATTGGTGCCTCACCCGCGCAGACTAACCCGTTGGATCAACCTCGTTCGGTAAGTCCTTTACGTATCCCAGTATGGATGAGCCATGGTGATAGCGTCGATATGCTTCCACCAGGTTTCACTGTACTGGCTTGCACCGAGAGTAATCCTGTCACTGCTATCGCCAACGTGGAGGGTATCCTGGGACTGCAATTTCATCCCGAAGTCACGCATACCCCGCAAGGAACAGCCATCATTCGCAACTTCCTTTACCGCATCTGCGGCTGCGATCCCACCTGGACGACCGGTTCCGTGATAGAGGAGGCGGTCGAGCAGATTCGGCAGCGCGTAGGAAAGGATGGCAAGGAACGCGTTATCTGCGGACTCTCAGGTGGGGTCGATTCAGCAGTGGCTGCCTTACTCGTACATCGCGCTGTAGGCGACCAGCTTACCTGTATCTTTGTCGATACCGGCTGCTTGCGTGCAGGTGAGCGCGAGCAAGTCGTCGACACGTTCAGTCGCCACCTGCATATCCCACTTGCGGTAGTCGATGCGCGACAGCGTTTCCTGGCGCGACTAGCAGGTGTGATCGATCCTGAGCAGAAGCGTAAAATCATCGGCGAGGAGTTCATTCGCGTCTTTGAGGAAGAGGCTGAGCGGCTGGAAGAGCAGGGAGGCCCGATTGCGTTCCTGGCACAAGGCACACTCTACCCCGACGTTATCGAGAGCACCAGCCACGATACGGCAGCTACCGCCACGCGTATCAAAACGCACCACAATGTTGGCGGCTTGCCCGAAGAAATGGCCCTTAAACTGGTTGAACCCCTACGCATGCTTTTTAAAGATGAAGTGCGCGAGATCGGCTTAGCGCTGGGATTGCCGGAAGACTGGGTATGGCGGCATCCATTTCCTGGTCCCGGCCTTGCCATTCGCGTGATAGGAGCAGTTGACGAGGAACGGCTGGAGATATTGCGGGCTGCTGACGCCATTGTTATAGAAGAGATTCAACACGCGGGAATCTACCGCCAATTGGGACAGGCCTTTGCCGTGCTGACCCCATTACAGAGCGTCGGAGTGATGGGTGATGGTCGCACCTATGCCAATGTAGTCGCAGTACGAGCGGTGACGACAGGCGACTTCATGACGGCCGACTGGGCGCGGCTCTCGCCGGAGTTGCTTGCACGCATTTCCCACCGCATCGTAAATGAAGTGCCAGGGGTCAACCGCGTGGTGTATGACATTATAGTAACTATTCAGCGGGGGTTTCAAGGGGCCTGCAAGGCCCCTTGGCGGGGTGCGCCCCGCACCCCGCCTTATCATGCTAGCTAAAACCCACAGGGCATGTGTTGCGTATTAGATAGTGTAATACGAAGGAGGAACATTCGTGAAACCATATAATCAAACGCAACAAAACAGTCCGATGCAACGAAATAGAGGCGTCTACTATGATCCTCAGTCTTTAAATAGACCCTTGCAAGGGATGTCATGGAATTCCAACAGGCAGCGCATTCATCCAAAGCGTATGGATATCTTCCTGCATATATCCAAAACCTGGAAGCTCATTGTAGCGTTAATGACAGATCGGCGTGTACCACTCTGGCGGAAAGCATTCTTTTTCGGCTCCA
>WNGD01015344.1_pt1 | contig 13779 bp, 15 predicted proteins | sample 5400671 | NCBI WGS metagenome assembly WNGD01 (sample SAMN13153369, study PRJNA577476) | soil metagenome | isolation source: 40 cm soil or saprolite under grassland replicate 2 | place: USA:California | collected 2016-06-15
GCAGCACGGCGCTGCGCTGCTTCGGAACGCCACGGCAGTGGGAGCCGGCGTTCTGGGCTGAACTGCCGCTGACCCTGGCAATGGTCGGCGTCGTGGAAGCAGCCGACCGCTATCTCGCCGACGCGTGCGCGCAGCGCGGCGGCAAGATCATCGACCACATGAACACAGCGGACGTCGTCCGCGACATGGATCTGCTGCGGGCCGGGCTGGGCGACGAGCGGCTGACCTTCCTGGGCTTCTCCTATGGTTCGATGCTCGGCACGACCTACGCCAACCTCTTCCCCGACCGGGTGCGGGCGATCGTCATCGACGGTGTGCTTGACCCGATCGCGTGGACGACGGGCGCGGCCGGCCAGCAGAACCTGCCCTTCTCCACCCGGCTGCGTTCCGACGCCGGCGCGCAGGCGACACTCGGCGAGTTCTTCCGGCTCTGCGACCTGGCCGGTCCCGACTGCGCGTTCTCCGGTAACTCGGCGGCCCGGTTCGCCGCGCTGCGCGCTCGGCTGCTCGCCGGCCCGATTCAGGTCACGCTGGACGGCGAGACGTTCCCGTTCACCTACACCGACCTGATCTACGGCATGCTCGGCGTCCTGTATTCGCAGTTCGCCTGGCCTTCCGCGGCCGAGTTCCTGGCCTTGGTGGAGAAGTCAGCATCGGCCGCGGCACTCGGCGCCGCGCTGGCTGACCTGCGGGGAAGCTTGGGATACGTCAACAAGCGCGGATTCCCGCACTACCCGAATTTCCTGGAAGCCTTCCCCGCGGTGGCCTGCTCCGACTCCGACAACCCGGACAGCCACCTGGATTGGTTCACCGCGGCCGAGCAGGCGGAGGCCCAGTTCGGGTACTTTGGCCGGGCCTGGACCTGGGCGTCGAGCATCTGCGCAGTCTGGCCCGGGGCCAGCGACGACCGCTACACCGGGCCGTGGACCGCCGCCACCGCGAATCCGGTCCTCGTGGTCGGCAACTTCTTCGACCCGGCCACCCGCTACCAGGGGGCGCAGACCGTCGCCGGGCTGCTGCCCAACTCCCGGCTGCTGTCCTACGCCGGCTGGGGTCACACCGCCTACGGAGGCCTCTCCAGTTGCATCGACAACGCGGTGAACGGCTACCTCCTCAGCGGCACGCTTCCCGCCGCCGGCACCGTCTGCCAACCGGAGCTGGATCCGTTCGCCCCACTCCCACCGACGTCCGCGACCGCGGCGCAACTACAACGGTCCCTGCGCGCCGCCCTGCTGCCCGAGCTCACCAAACGTGCCCTTCGCGGGTGACGCCTCCCTCACAGACTCACCAGCCGCGGGCGGTTGGGCGTCTTCCGTGGCCCGACCGCCCAAAGATGGCTTGATCGGGATGGACGGGAGTGGCGCGAACACAGCGTTCCGTTCGTTGCGTCACGGAACCCACCCGCCTTTGCCGCGACCCGGTCGCCGTCTGTCCGTGGTCAGTGCTGCGGGGTTGGCTACTGTCCGTCGTCTAGACCCGATCGGCGTCGGTCGCCCCCAACGACGGCGCTGTCCGGTGCCGGCGCGGCGCGCTGGCCGCACCCGGTTTCCACCCGCCGCCGACGCATGACATACGTGGTCAGCCGGTGCAGGTAGCCGGCCGGCTGCCGGAGGTGCGCGGCAGGCCAGGGAAGACGGTTCTGGTGCCTGCCGTCGGTGATCGACGGCATCGCTGGCGTCCGGTCGAGCAGTGCGTCCGCCGCATAGCCCGCCTGACCGCCGGCTGGGCGGGTGGGTGGTCGCGTTGACCGGCGACCGGGTTGTTCGCGCCGGGGTCTACTGGCCGCCTGTGACTGACGGCAGCGGCGTTGGATCGGCGGAGGCGTGGGTGCGGGTGCGGGTGCGGGTGCGGCAATCTGATGGTCGGGTCTCACTTGAGCATTTCGGCCAGCGGGAAGGAGCGGTGCCGGCGGGGTGGGATGAGGAAGTTCTGGCGGTGTGTCGCGTGGATCATGCCGTTGATGCCGTTGGCTGAGTCGGGGATGTTGTACGGGTCCAGGCGCAGGTTGGTGCCGTCGGGCAGCACCCCGTCCATCGCCATCCGGGCGGCGTGGAACTTGCTGCTGGCCGGTACGAAGACAGCAAAGTGCAGACCCGGGGCGGCGGTCGTGCTGAACCGGTCTCGGGTGGGGTTGGCCGTCCACTTGAATGGGTTGTCCAGGGTGTTGAAGTCCTCCCGGAGGGGGACCGCCGTGCCGGCCGACCGCAGCCGCCCGTAGTTGTCGGTCACGTCGGCGGCCAGCCTGGTGGCCTGCTGCAGGGTCTCGTTATGGCCGAGCAGCCCACCGGTCGCGTCCTGCTTGACTTGGTCGAGAGTGCTGACGTCGGCCGGCCCGTTAGGCAGCGTGACCGTGTCGGTGTCGGACGGGACGGTGGTGTGCGGGGAGAACATCCGGGTGATCCGCGCGGAGTAGTCGAAGCTGGTGTACCAGAGGGTCAAGTCCTCGACCAGGTGTGACAGGTGCATGGCGCAGCCGTTGGCAAAGTAGCCGCTTGGCCACTGGTTGGTCACGCCTGGCAGAGTTTCGAAGCTCACGATGTTGTCCGGGCCGAGCGCGGCGGTCTGCGTGCTGGTGAACCCAAGCATCAGCTGGCTGTCATCGGGGATCTTGTCGGCGTCCGGCACACCCGCCGCCAAGGCGAGTTGTTTGGCGACGCTCGGGGTGCCAAACCCGCGTCCAAGAAAGCCAACCCGCTGGCTGGTCAGGTCGAACAAGTCGCCGATGAAGGCGCCGCCGCGCTGGTTGGTCAGCAACGCGCCTTCGACCGAGGTCAGGATGGCCGCGGAGTCGCTGCGGAACTTGAACATCACCTCGTTGTCTTCCAGCAGCAGATCGGCCGGGTCGCTGGGGAAGCCGACGGCGTCCAAGACGGCATGCTGCGTGGTGCCGGTCTGCTGGGACAACGCCTGGTCGACAGGCAGGTTGGCCTGCCACAGCGAGGCGGGAAGGTAGTTGCGGAAGTACGGTAGCCCCCAACCGACCACGACCGTGAGCCCAGCAGCGGTGGCCGGATAGGCCTGTTCGACCACGCCGAGCGCGTTTTCGACCCGTCTCTGGGCGGTCTTGAGCGCGCTGGTGGTCCAGCGGCGACCACTCTTGAGCTTGGCCGTGATCACGTCGTTGTATATCGGCGGGAGGGCCACCGTGACCCCGTTGTCCAGGATGACCCCGATGTTGCCGACCAGGTATTGCTCCTGGGGCCGGGTCACCGTGTCCGCGTAGGCGGAGGCGGGCCGGAGGATCCCGAACTCCTCGAGGGCCTGGTAGACGCCGCGGGAAGCCAGAGCGCCGACGGACACTGTGGTAGCCCGCTTGAGAAAGCTGCGGCGGCTGACGCTGCCGTCCTGAGATGCCATAACGACCTGCCTTCAGCCATCTGACCGGCATCCAGCAACAACGCAAATGCCGGGTCCATCGGCTCGGGGAGCCTACTTGGATTGCCAGCGTCTGCCAAGGGTGTAACTGATCCGATTGGCGGGCTGCGGCAACCGGGTGATGATCGAGCCAATGCCACCCGTTTGCAGGCCAACGCCGTAACCGAGGGTGAGGAAAGCGGGCAGCGGAGGCCATTCAGCGCCGGTGTCGACCACCTCGTTCAATGCCGTCGCGTGGCACGGCGGATATGTGAAGTTGCGCGGCTGCCACGCCGCGACGGTCGGCATGAGCGTCGGCACAGTGGTCCGGACGTCAGACGGCGGTTCGTTGCATCATCGAACGCATCCGCTTCTGCCGCTGACTGCTCGCCGTGCTTGGCGTGTCGGACCGGCGTTTCGGCACTCTCGGTAGTCGGCGACATGGATCGCGGGGTAGGACCAGGTCCTGCAGCTGTTGTCGGGCGGCCGGCGGAGTGCGACACGCCGCAGGGCCGGCTTGTCCGTGGCGAGTTCTGCGGCCCGGGTCAGGTGGTGTCCGGCGGTGTGCGGGCTCGCGGGAGCGAAGACCTCTGCTCGAGCACGGCGTCGTGCTGGGCTTAGTGGCCGACCGGTATCCCGACGCGCAGACGGCGCAGAACGCCGGACGGTCAGCCGAGCCGGGTATAGATCATGTCGAAGTCGTGCTCCCAGCTCGACCCGTCCAGCGACTTCTCCCAGGCGCCTCTGATCGACCCGTCGGCCTCGAACGTCGCCGAGAAGCGCTGCCAGAACCCCGGCGCCTCCCGCCACATCCTCCACACGCCGTTACCGAAACTCATCTGGTACACGCGGGAGACTCCGCGAGAGTCGTAATAGAGCGCGGTGAATGTCTCGGTCGAGTCGTCCCGGCCGATAATCAAGGTGCCGGAGGGCACCGGATCCGGAGCGTCCGCCTGGCATCGCAGGAACGCCGCGCCCTCGAGCCATTCGAAGACCTCTCGTCCGTGCCCCCCGAACTGCGGGACCTCGACCTTCCACGCTCCGATCAGCGGCTCGAGCGGGGTCAGCGTCGGATTCGGCGGTAGTCGTGACATCGCCAGTCCTTCCCGGTCGCCGTCATCGCGTTCCGTGCCACAGTGTGCACCGTCACCGCAGTGTGGCTCGCCGGCGTCATGGCGATCCACACGCAACCAACGCCCGCAGCTGTCGGTGGCCCGCTCCAACATGGCCAGCAGCGCAGGCCCGCGCCGCACTGGATGAGCTGGTTGCGGGCGGGCTGGGCAGTCTGTTCGCCCGGCGGATACCGCTTAGCCCCTTCCTGACAGCCGCGTCGCCGGCCCCGCAGCCGGCGGGGCGCATCCCGAGTGAACACGACCGATCTGCCCGACCGAGCCAGCTACCGGATGTTGGTGCCAAGCGCGGCGGCCGAGCAGGGCTGGCGGTTGCCGGCTTGTACCGCGCCGGTGTTCGATCTTGCCGGTTCGATCTTGCCGAGGAGCGCAAGACCGCACGCCGGCGGCCGCTGATGTCGCAGATGGCTAGGTCGATGGCTGGTCAGCTTCGACGAGGGCGGCGAGTCGGTCCAGCGAGGCCCGAAGGCTATCGGCCGTGGTGGCCCGGGCTCGCGGGAAGCGCTTCTCGTCGGTCAACCGGGTCCAGTCGTAGGTGTGGGTGACCCGCGTGCGAGCCGCGTCGATCGGCTCCAGTTCCCAGCGCCACAGGTGCCCCGGCGGTGGCCGCCCCGGCTCGGCGGGCGTCCAGGCGACGCGCCGGCCCTCGCCGAACTCGACCACGTGATTCTCCCGGATGTTGCCCTTGGTGGTCCTCATCACGAACACGTCACCGGGGCGGCGGATCCGTTGCCCGGCCGGCGCCTCGGCCAGGTTGTCGTTGCCGTCCCAACGTGGCTGTTGAGTCGGATCCGCGATGAGCTCGAAGATCTCCTCAGGCCCTGCCGCGATCTCGCGGCTGGCGCTGACAACGCGCGGAACCTCGTCGTGGCTTGTCACACCTCCATCGAAGCACCCGACGCACAACGCAGCCCGCCGACCGAACGCGCCTGTCGAACGCACGGGCATGCCGCGATCCGATATGCCGCCGCCCGTGATGGTTCATGCCGTGGATGGCTACTGGCTGGTTCAGTGACCCGACGGGCTGGAGTACTGCTCGGCCCAGGACTGGGCCGCAGTCACGAGGGTGTCGCAGTCATGAAGAAAGGGGTCGGGGTCTGCCCGGATCGCCTGACGGGTCGTCACAATCATGGTGTCCCATAGTTGTTGGGCCTGGGTGACAATGCGCTCGCGATGGGGAGCTGCGAGCTCAGCTCAGGCATCTGCTACGGTTGCAGCCTCTATCGCTCTATCTCCTCGAGTTCCATCGTCATCTCTGATGATAATGGTCCGCACACCTGCTTACGTATCTGCTCGAGTCGCTCGCGCAGCCATTTCTGTGCAAAGCGTCGGCTACGGTCGTTGTCAGCACGGGCCCGCGCCACCGGCGCCGCGGACAGGTCGAGGTCGGTCACGGCGGCGCCGCGGCGGGTAAACTCGGCGGCCACTCGGCCGTGTCCGCAAGCGATGTCGAGACCCGGAGGCCGACGACGTCGCGGGCCAACTCGAGTAGTGCGGCGGTCGCCGCGTCGTCGATGCGGTCGCCGATCTCCCAAAATGGAGGTCGGCGACCAACTCGTACCTGGCGGCTCTGCTGACCTCGGGCCGCTCGCCAAGCTGGTCCACCAGCGCGGCAGCCGCGCTGGTGGACGGTCGTCGACGTCGGTGCGGACACAGCGGGCCGGACCGCAGCCGGTGGACGTCCGGCTACCGCCGGCTCGGGGCGGCTACGGTCGATGGTGCGGAGGCGGTCGCGTCCGAACGGCGGGCCTGGCGGAGCGGGCGGAGTTTCGCGCGGACCGCGTCGCCGTCGCGGTGGCCGAGGTCGTCGAGGATGCCCAGCGCCTGCTGCCAGGACTGGCGGGCGGCGTCGGGGTATCCGGCGGCGTCGTGGGTGTCGCCAAGGTGGGCGAGTGTGGTCGCTTCGTAGTACCGGTCGCCGATGTCTCGGTACAGGCCGATGGCGTGCTGGTAACAGGTGAGGGCTGCGGCGTGGTCGCCGAGGTGGTGGTGGGCGTAGCCGAGGCTATCCCAGGTGCCGGCCTGGCCCTCGCGGTCGCCGAGTTCCTGGTGCAGCGGAAGGGCCCGTTGGCAGGTGACGAGGGCCCGCCGGTAATGGCCGAGCAGGGCGTGGCACCAGCCGATCGTGTTGAGGGCGCGGGCTTGCCCGACCTGGTGGCCGGCGGCCCGGTACAGGACGAGCGCTTGCTGGGCGTGTTCGAGCGCCCCGGCGTGGTCACCCCGCCGCTCGCCGAGGTAGGCCAGGCTGTGTACAGGAAGATCCACAGAGTCCAGGCCAGTTGCCAGGCGTGCGTGTCGAAGCCCGCAGCGGCCGCGCGGTCGACCGCCGCCATCAGCGTCGCGCGCTCGGATGTGAACCAGCGCAGCGCTTCGCGCTGGTCAGCGAGGTGTTCCGGGACGACGCCCGGCTGGGCTGGGCTGAGGACGATCAAGTCCCGGGCCAGAAACAGCAGGCGGTCGGCCGCGTGCGCGGTGTGCAGGTAGTGGTCGAGTATCCGGCTGAGCGCGGCGTGCCGGTCGCTGTCGGTCTCGACACGGTGGGCGAGTTCGGCGGCGTAGGCGCGGAGCAGGTCGTGGAAGGCGTACCGGCCGGGGGCGTGCTCCGTGAGCAGCCTGGCGCCGACCAACTCGGCCATTAGCGCCCGGGTCTGAGAGGGTACGCAGCCGGCGAGGCTCGCCGTGGCCGCGGCGGAGATGTCCGGGCCGGGATGGAGGCCGAGCGCCCGGAACAGCCGGGCGGCGCTGCTGGTAAGGGTGGCGTACGACCAGGAGAACACCGCCCGTATCTGGCTGGTCGACTCCCCGGCGGACAGCGCGTCGAGCCGGCTGTCGGACTCGGCCAGCTCGCCGGCGAGCCGGGCCAGGGAAAACCCGGATTCGGCGGCGCGGGCGGCGACGATCGTCAGCGCCAGCGGCAGCCGGGCACACCGGGTGACGATCTGGTCGACCGCCGCCGGCTCGGCGGCGACCCGGTCGGCGCCCAGCCGGCGGGCCAGCAGCTCGCGGGCCTCGGCCCCGGTGAGGACGTCGAGCCGCAGCGGGTAGGCGCACTGCCCGGCGACCAGGCTGGTGAGTTCGGAAACCGGTCGGCGACCCGGTGCGCCCAGTGCAGCGCCAGGGCGGTCTTGCCAACCCCCGCGGTCCCGCCGATCACAGAGATCACCACCGCGCTGTTGCCCGCGGCGGCCTCGTCCAACAACCCGCTCAGCGTCTGCTGCTCTCGGACGCGGCCGACGAAGTGACGTACCCCGGCGGGAAGCTGGCGCGCGGGCACCGGGCGGCCTGCCTCAGTCACCGGCGTCCCGCGTGCCCGGCGGGGACGTGGAACGCTGCCGCGCAGCACCGCCTCATGCAGGCCACGCAGCTCCGGCCCGGGTTCGGCGCCCAACTCCTCGATCAGCCGGGCGCGGTAGGCGGCGTAGCAGTGCAAGGCCTCGGCGTCCCGGCCGGCGACGGCCAGCGCCCGGATCAGCACCCCGGTCAGCGGCTCGGCCAACGGGTAGTCGACGGTCAGCTCCTGGACCGGACCGATCACCGAGTCTGGCTCGCCCAACCGCAATCGTGCCCCGGCCCAGGCCACGACCACCTTCAGCCGCTGCCGGCGCCAGCTCTCCCGGCTGCGCGCCGCCCACTGCCCCGGCAGGTCGGCCAGCGGCCGCCCCTGCCACAGGCCGAGCGCCTCGGACAGCAACCGCGCCCGCTCGCCGTCCGCACACCCCGGGTCCTCTGCGGCGACCGTCAGCCGGTGGAAGCGGTGCACGTCGACCTGATCCGGGTCCAGGTGCAGTAGATATCCGCCGGACCGGCGGGCCAGCCGCGCCGGACTACCATCGTCGGCCGCGGCGTCCACCGCCTCCAGCAGCCGCCGGATCCGGTTGGCATAGGTGTAGAGAGCACCCCGGGACCCCGTCGCCGACGCTTGATCCCACACCCGATCGACCAACTCCGTCCAGGTCACCAGCCGCCCCGCCTCCACAGCCAGTGCGGCCAGCACCGTCCGCTGCTTGACCGCCCCCAGGTCCACCTGCCCGGCCGGCGTCTCCCACCGCACCGGGCCCAGCAAACGCAGCACAGGGGCCACCTCGACAGATCGACGCAGACACACCCCGCCGGGCGTCGAGTCTCCCATGGGTGCCACCTTCGCCGCTTCAATGTTTCTTCAACTTTTCTTCAACTTTCCTCGAGAAGTGGCTGGCACGATACGGCCGCAGCGGTCGCGGCAACCAGATCGACCGAAAGTGGCCGGGGAGGAGGGAGCCACCGCTGAAGCCGTCGCCATCCAGCAGCCCCAATACCCACGGAGGTTTCTTTGAGACGCATTCTGACAGCAGCGGCTGTGATTCTCGGCACCATCTCCACGGCGCTCGTGGCCGTGCCAACGGGCCCAGCACTCGCCCTAACCGGATCTCAGAACAGCCTACCGGCGCCACAAGTCCCATCTCATGCTTCCGCCGCGACTCTCCACGGAGTGCCGCTCAATGCGGTACACCTACAATTCAAGATGCCGGCGAATGCAACGCCCGGGCAAGTCATACCACTGTCCGGCACAATCTACAGCACCTTCGACTTCTGGAACTGCATCGGCGGGCCGTGCGTAGCGCACTTCTCGGCCGAGCTGGAGTTCCTCAGCAGGACCGCGTTCTACATCTACGATGTCAACCTGCGCGATACAAACTGCGACGCCAGAAGCGTCATGGCACTTGCCTACGACAACAACGTATCCTACGTCGTCGGCACGAGTCCGCAGCCCTACACCTGGAAGAATTCCAAGGGCTGCGGGCAGCTCCTTCAGGGTCAGGACTACATCTTTGCATCAACAGGCCCCGTCAAGTGGGTACAGATCGCCCTGTGGGCCGGGAACCTCAACGGTCGCAGCAGCGTCGCGTTCAGCCTACTCCACGACAACCCCTACTACTGACCGACCCTGAACAACCCGGTCTCTCTGCGCCCGTCGCCACGCTCGCCGCGCCGGTCACAGCGGCGGACGCCGCCGGCGTGAGGGCAGTCAAGGTAAAGAACGCCCAGACATCAAGGCCAGTCGGCTCTCCCCATAGGCGGCCAGCGGCGCTCGCCGCTGGCCGCCGGTGCACCTCCCCGCATCAGACCAACCCGACCAGGCCAGCACCACCCCGGCCTGGGCGCCCCGCTCGTCGTTGCAGCATTCGTCCCGCCTCGCTTCGCGTGCCCAGGCCGGCGACCCCAACCATGATCAGGCGCCTCCTCCGCCGCTGCGCCCGCTCGGCGGCCAGGGGACGGCTATGTCTGGGCGGTTACGTCGACGGCGTCGACTACCGCTTGTAGTCCTGGAACTCCCAGTTGCCGACCGGGGACAGGGCCAATCTGATGTATATCCAGGAACTGGCCTCTATCGAGTGGACGCGCTGATCGACCAGCGCAGCAGGCGCCGCGATCGAAGGAGTCGAAGTCCACGACGACGTGATGGTAACCGTCGAGGTTGCCTCCCAGCTGCCTACAGCGCTCGGCGAGCCATTGAGGCATGGCGACCGTGACGTCGAACGACTCCTCACCCCCACGATCGCTGGACCCGACGATCGGACGGGCAAGGTGCGGGCGGTGGCCAGCCGCTTGTCGATCTCAGCGCGGATCAGCTGGGGATCGGCCACCAGCGTGGTCGACACGATCTGATTGACCCCGGCCTGGCTGCGGCCGCAGCACTCCATGCCACCCCAGCCGGTGGCGAAGGGATGACCGGCGACCGGACCCCCGGCTCCGCCGACCCGTCCACATCGGACACTGGAGAAACGCGGCCAACCTACAACCCCGGACTCCCGGGCACACGAAGTCTGCGCCGCTCGGAGCCGGCGTCAAGGTCCTACCTCCTCGGGCTTCGGCCTGCGGGCGCTCCACCTTGACCCCGACCCCTCACCGGCGCCTATTCGCAGCTGCCCCGGAAATCCAGAAGAACGGTCACAACCCCACCCAGGCGACAGGCTTGACCGGCCCCGCTCCTTCAGGGATGACCAGTTACCCCGCGGGGACCTTTGATGAACTCCACCCAGGTGCCCGCGCGGGTGAACTCCTCGATTAGCAGCGCCTGGTAGGAGAGCTTGCGGGCCAGCCGGTCCGGGGAGTAGCACAACACCACGTCCACGCCGATCCCAGCGACCAGGTCCCGCAGCCGTTCCAAGGCCGGGCGCGCGAGCGTGGCCCCGGAATGCCCCTCATCCTCGAGCACTCACTCGGCCGGGACAGTAAATCCCTGCTGCTTCGCGTAGGCGGCGCGTTGGAGTTGGAGGACCTGTTCGTCGAGCCGCGGCGGATGCGGCAGGGGGTAGCCCGCCGGCTGGTCGAGGACGTGCTCAGCCTGGCGCGGATACTGGGCGTCGGCGCCGTGTGGGTCACCGCCAACGCGCACGCGATGGCCTTCTACACGTCGGTCGGGTTCGTACCCGACGGCGCAGCACACACCCGCTTCGGCCCCGCGCCGCGGATGCGGCTCGACGTCGCGAGCTATCGACGGTGCGGCCACGCACGCACCAGATCTGCACACACGCTCATGCCGCCACCCGCGTGGTCGAGGCTCGGGTCGGCGCAGGGTCTGTCTGGCAGTGTCGGTAGTCGGAATCGGGTGACACTGCGGACCCGGGGCGAGCCGGCCGGCTTCGGCCGGGTCGCGGCGCCCGCGATGGCCGCCGCGATCCGTCGCGCGAACCGGAGCAGAAGGACCTTGTCGCGCTCGAGCGCATCCTCAAGTCGCACGCCGGACGAGCCGTCCGTCTCAGGACGCTGACGAGCCGGCCGTCTCGGGCCAGTTGTCGGGTCCGGGGTCGCGTCCGGCGGCGGCGAGCAGCAGCCGGTCCAGGAAGTGCTTCCACCCTTCCTCGTGCGCCGGTGCCTCGCTGTCGGGAAGGTTGCGGTGCACCAGCCGGAGCCGTGTGCCGGTGCTCGTCGAGCTCAGTGTGAACTCGACCTCGGTCGAACCTGGTGGTAGATCCGGGTTGCCAGCCATGCCCCAGCTGACCACGACCCGCCGAGGTGGATCGACCACCAGGTAGCTGCCCCGGACCGGGACACCGTTGACGTCGACGGCGAACGTGCCGCCCGCCACCGGGTCGAGCGTCGCATGCTGACCCATCCAGCGGATCATGGCGGTCGGGTCGGTGAGATGGCGGAAGACCTCCTCGACGGATGCGTCGATATCGATTTCGGTGACGTACGAGTCAGCCATCTCGCCGCGTCCGTTCGGACGCCGAATCCGCCCCAGGGGGCTCGGCCGCAGCCTTCAGTCGGCCGAGCTGGCGGGTCCAGAAGTCGGCGAGGAATTCCTGCACTGCGGCGAAGCCGTCCGGCCTGACCAGGAACAGGTGGCGGGTTCCCTCGCGGCGTTCGTCGACGAGGCCCGCTTCTCGCAGCACCTTCAGATGACGCGACACCGCCTGCGCGGTGATGTCGAGGTGACCGGCGATCTCCCCCACCGAGCGAGGATTGCCGGATACCAGTCGCAGGATCTCCCGCCGGTTCGGCTCGGCGAGCGCCTTCAGCGCCGCGTCCGGACTCATGGCCGCCGACCGAGGTAGCCCACCAGCCGGTGCACCAGCGGGGCGTCCGCGCCGACCGGAACGGCAGGGCCGATCCTGCCGGCCCGGCTCGCCTCGTCGGCCAAGGTCTGCTGTGCGAACCCGAGCAGCCGGCCGGCCAGGTCGGCGTCGAGGTCGATGCGCTGCCCGGTCGCGGTCGCCAGATCCCAGCCGTGTACGGCGATGTCCAGCGTGGTGAAGCCGGCCAGCAGCGGTCCAGGCATGGCGCCGAGCGGGGTGGCATGCGTGCGGACGAGCGCGTCGCCGGCACCCGCGGCGGCGAGAGCGGCCGCGGCCGCCTCCGCGTACGCCGCGGGCGGATCGCCGCCAAGGAGGTCGGCCGCGGGAAGCCCGCCGGGTGCTGGCGCGTGCCGGGGTGGCCGGTCGGCGAACAGCCCGTCCGCGAGCCACAGCGTGCCCACCAGATGGTTCACGAGGTCACCGACGTTCCACTCGGCACACGGCGTCGGCGCCTGGAGTTGGTCCGAACGGACGCCCTTGACCACCTCCGCCGTGGCGGCGACGGCCCGCTCGAACGCCTCGAAGTCCTCCATCGATCCCCCTCCGAGATGGGCAGCCGACGCTGACTCTAACTGCAACAGTCTAGTTGCGCAAACAGTTGATTTCACAATGACTCCGCTGCGGACGCCGGGCTCGGGCGGCCTGATGAGATCCTGACCTTCGAGAGCGGCTAGCCCACGAAGGAGGTCGGCATGGCGGTGGTGTTCACCGGTCGGGTCCGCCGGTGGCGCGAGGACAAGCCGGGAGGCCTCGCGGTCGTCGACCTACCCGCAGGACTGGTCGCCGACCTCGGCGGGCGCCGCCAGACCCGCGTCACCGGCACGCTCCAGGGCACCCCGTTCACCGGCAGCACGATGCTGGTCGCCGGCGGCGGCCTGTGCGTCGGCGTGAGCCGCGCCGCGCTGCGCGCCGCCGACGCCGAGGTCGGCGACGAGGTGGAACTGGCCATCGCGCCCGCCGCGGCAACGTAGGCCGAGGTATCCCAGTGGAGCGGACCGGACGGCCGAGTCCGCCCCGCACACCCGGGAGGGAATTGCCGATCGGCACTGATCGCGTCAACGAGTCGCTGCTCGTGACCCGGTTCCCCGGTCGGCTGGGCGGCACCACCACCGTCGGCGGGTGCCCGCCGACGTCCCATCGTGACCCAGCCGTGCCTGGACCACCGGCACGTCCAGTTCCACCTCGACCCCGGATCACCCTTCTCGGCCGGGTTCCTGCTCTGGAGACCAGGCTAACCGCTGACCTCCACTGTGGCGTGCAGCGGGAGGTCGCGTGAGGACGGTCCGACGTAGACGGTGCGGGGCCCGGTGCCGAGGACCCACTGCTGCGCTGCCGTCGACCAGGACGACAGCGTCTGGCGGGTCACGTGCAACGTCAGGTCGGCGACGCGCCCGGGACCGAGCGTGGTGCGCTGGAACTGGACGAGCTTCCGCACCGACTGCTGTATCTCGGCGGGCAGCGAGCTGGACGGTCCGATGTAGACTTGCGGGACGTCCGAGCCGGTCACCGGGCCGATGTTGCGGATGCGGAAGCGCACGTCGATGCCGCCGTCCGCGCTGGCCGCGGCCGCCAGGCCGGAATAGGCGAACTTCGTGTAGGACAGGCCATACCCGAACGGGAACAGCGGCGTCACAGCGTGCGCGTCGTACCACCGGTAGCCCTGGTCGATGCCGTTGACCTGCATGGCGGTCATGGTGCGGAAGCTGGTGGTGGCGCCGGCCAGGAACGGGCTCGGG
>WNGD01004454.1_pt1 | contig 13778 bp, 15 predicted proteins | sample 5400671 | NCBI WGS metagenome assembly WNGD01 (sample SAMN13153369, study PRJNA577476) | soil metagenome | isolation source: 40 cm soil or saprolite under grassland replicate 2 | place: USA:California | collected 2016-06-15
GGCCTGCTCTCTCACTGTCGTAGCGAGGCCTGTAATTTCCTTCTTCAGGTCCGCGATCGTTGCTCCCTGCTTCTCCACTGTCCGATGCTCTTTGAGGAACTCGTTGAGCAACATCGCGTTCACTGCCTCGTAGCGCACGCTGTACGGTTTTCCTTCCTGATTCCGCACCACCAGGTAAGGATTCACCTTTTCCACTTCTTCGGCCACAAGGCCAAACTGCGGCATGCCATTTGGATCAATCGTTTGCTTATAACGGAAGGTGACCGGTTTTAGCGCCAGAATGGCTTCGCTTTGCTTGTCCATGGGCTTGATCTCGTCCTTGAAACGCTGCGAGGAAGGGGCCACGCCAAGTTGACCGTTGCTGACTACCACAACTGGTGTGCCCGCAATTGGTACGCCAAAAATGCCGGAGATAAAGGTGGCCGCCGCTCCTGACCCGATGCGGATGGTGCTGTCGTCGGCAACAGCTCCGGTGTTACCGATATCGATGTTGTCAAAGCCGGTTGTGAGATGGAGTCCGGCGTTAGCGCCCAAGGCAATGTTGCCGGTGCCGGTGTTGTTGAGGAGCGCACCCGCACCATAGGCCGTGTTGCTCTGGCCGCCGACATTGGTAAGGAGCGCCTGATAACCAGTCGCGGTGTTGAAGTTGCCAATGGTGTTGTTGAAAAGGGCGCCCGTTCCAATGGCTGTGTTATTTTCGCCGGTCATGTTGCTCAAGAGGGCCTCATCGCCAATGGCTGTGTTGAAGTTGCCCATGTTGCCAAAGAGCGCAGAAGCACCGACGGCCGTATTGCCGCCGCCCTCTGTGTTGCTAAAGAGCGCTTGCGAACCGACTGCTGTGTTGGCCTCGCCGGTGGTGTTGCTCTGGAGCGCAACAGAGCCGTTTGCAGTGTTGTCGACACCAGTATTGCTCATAAGCGCTCCAAAGCCAGTGGCTGTGTTATCGACACCATCTGTGTTGTCTTTGAGCGCCTCAACACCGATGGCTGTATTGCCGCTGCCAGTGGTGTTGTTAAAAAGGGCAAGAGCTCCATTGGCCGTGTTGGAGCCGCCGGTGGAGTTTAGCAAGAGCGCTCCAACGCCCGTAGCCGTATTTTCATCCCCGGTGTTGAGCACAAGCGTTCCAGCGCCAACGCCGGTATTGAAGCTGCCGGTGGTCACGCTCTCGAGCGAAAACCAACCAACTGCTGTGTTGAACCCGCCGGTTGTGCGGCTTAACAGGGCGTTTTGCCCTTCTGCCGTATTGCCCCCGGGATAGCCTCCATCGGGCGCGGGAATGACCGCCTGCAGTTTTGGCAAAAGCCCAAAGCACAAGAGCGCCACTGTGATCAGGAGCGGTGGAGTGGCCGATTTACGCTGAATTGTTGATTTCATAATATGGTTCTTTCTCTTTTCCCCGCTCGGGTTTTGGGTTCGGTGATTTCGGGTCTGAAAAGAGCAAAGAACCGGGCGGGGAGGGGTCCTCGGCCCGAGTCAGACCACCTAGCGTCGAGCTTACAGGGAACGACGCAAAGCTGTCGAGATTAAAAACCGGCTAGCTGTAGAGTGCGTTCTCCTCAACGCACAAATTACCTATGCTGGGCCGCGCAGAAAAATCCGCTGGAGACACCGCTGAACGCTTTCCGGGCTACAGCAGAGGTCGCAAGACGACCGCGGATTCAGCTGGCAAGACCCATTGCTCCTGAGTGGCGACTGCAATAGAACCCGCTCCGCCGTAACGCGAAGAGTCGCTCGTCCAGAGTGTTTCCCATCTGTATCCCGATGGCGGCGCAATCAAAGGCTCTGAAGCAGGTTTTACAACTTGGCTCTTGCCGAGATTTACAAGCAGCAGGCGATCATCATTCTCGCTCGAAAAATATCTGAGAACGAAACTTGCCGGCCCGACGACCGCGCCATCGATTCCGCCGAAGCTTTGCTCGCGAAAGCGCGAATCTTCCCGCCGCAATTTTAGAAGGTCGACGTGGAGATCGTAAAGTTCGCGATTTTTTTCTCGCTCGGAAAAGTCGAGTTTGCACCGTGCAAACACCGGCGGATCATCCGGGCCGGGTAAAGTTCGCAACGCTTCTTCTTCGGTAACCGATAAGAATGGCGCTAGCCACTCAGCGCGACCTCTGCGAATCGCGTCGCGGACGGAAGCATCGCCTATATCCGCGAAGAATAGGAATGGGCTGGACGCGCCGAACTCTTCTCCTTGAAACAACAAGGGCGTCCATGGGCCTAGCAAAAGAAGGGCAGTCATGGCGCGATAGCGCCCGGGTGAGGTTTGAAACTGTAATCGCTCGCCTGGTCCGGTGTTCGCGATTTGATCGTGGTTTTCAATGAAACAAACGAAAACCTCTGGAGGAATGCCGAAGGTGGCGGTTCCGCGCAATACGTTTCGCCATGAGGGTGCCTGGCCTTGATAAAGAAAACCGTATTTCGCTGCGGAAATAAATTCCTGCGGCGCTCCGAGGTAATCGGCGAAATAAGCTTCCTTGCGACCGCTCAACGCGACCACGGCGCTGTGATGAAAATCGTCGTTCCACATCCCGTCTAAATCGTCACCGCCTTCGCGTCGGGAACGCGCCATCTTTGCTTCCTGGAGATCGTTCTCGGCGACGAGGATGATTGAGCGCGAGCCCACTGCTTCACGCGCCGCCCGGCCAACCGCGCCGATAATGTACTCACTGGATTGATCGCGGATTGCGTGTGTTGCGTCGAAGCGGAACCCGTCGAAATGAAATTCCTCAATCCAGTAACGCCCATTCGTGATGAAAAACTCGCGAACCGGCCCTGAATTTGGTCCATCGAAATTGATTGCATTGCCCCATTCGTTTTCCTTTTCGCGAATCAGATAATCATCAGAGAAAACGGCGAGGTAATTTCCGTCGGGCCCGAAATGGTTGTAAACGACGTCGAGAATCACGGCCAGGCCTAACGAGTGCGCTCTGTCGATGAATGTACGCAAATCGTCCGGGGTTCCGTACAAATGCGAGGGTGCAAAAAGATTCACCCCGTCGTAACCCCAGCCGAATTTCCCGGGGAAATCTGCGATCGGCATCATCTCGACGACCGTGATTCCGATGCGCGCCAGCTCCGGCAGCTGCTCCGCCGCGGCGCGCCACGTTCCCTCCTTCGTAAATGTGCCGATGTGCATTTCGTAGATGATTTGGCCTTTCAGCGTAATGCCCGGCCACTGCGAGTCGGTCCATTCGAACTGTCTTGGATCGACGATGCATGAGGGGCCGTGCGGACCATCTGGTTGAACGCGCGATGCTGGATCGGGATACAACGTTTCTCGGCCGTTTACTCGAAGGCGGTAACGACTGCCGACGCCAGCATTGATAGCGCCAGAAAAATACCCGCGTGGTTCCGCTGTCAGCGAATGAAACGTTCGCTCCGAGCTCGGGCTATGTTCGAGGACAACATCAAGCTCTCGTGCTTTCGGGGCCCAGAGGCGAAAATGGGTTTGGTTTTCGCCAACCACTTCCGCGCCGATAGGGTAGCGACGCTTTACACTCGACATCGGGAACAAACATGGCGCTCCTCGCCCACTAAACAACCACGCAGCTGGGGCTGTAGGATGCGCTGTTGTCAGCGCATCTGCCACGATCGCTTGTAGCCACTTCCCTGTGGGAAGCGTGACACTGAGGTGTTTTGAAACGTGCGCGCCGCGCGTCTCACAGAGACGCGACAACAACAATCTTGCTTCCCAGCAATGAAAGGCTTGAAATGCGCGCATGAATGGAACCGAGTCGAGAATCGAAATTTTTAAACCGTTTGCTGAGGCGTTTGAGTTGATGAAGAAGATTCTCTTTCAGCCGTTCGATTTGAAAAAATGGCTTGTGATCGGTTTCGCGGCATTTCTTGCCGGTCTTTCGGGCGGGTTCAATTCCTCATTCAATCCCTTCTCGCGCTGGAGTAGTCAGCGGGATCAGAAGGCGATTGCTGAATCGTTTCGAGGACTCGGATCTATCGGGCAAATGGAGTGGTGGATGATTGCTCTGTTTGTCCTTGGTGGCTTAATCATCCTGGCGCTGGTTCTCGTATTGATGTGGCTGGGCGCGCGCGGTCGATTTATTTTTACCGACTGCATCGTTCGTAATCGCGGCGCAATTGTCGAGCCGTGGAGAGGGTTGCGGGTACAAGGAAACAGTTTCTTTCTCTTTTCGCTCGTGATCGCGTTTGTCATCATAGCGCTAGTCGCCATCGGAGCTCTTGGGTTGGTCCTGCCGTTCATTTCCTGGGGTACTGACGCCCACCCCGGGTTGGGATTTTGGATCGGCCTTTCCTTGTTCCTATTTTTCGCTCTTTGTCTCGCCTTCGGTTGGGCTCTGATTTCGCAATTGATGGCGCCTATCATGTACCGGCAACGCTGTCTCGCGCGGCGCGCATTTGCTCAAACCCTGGAATTAATCGCAGCCAATCCGGGGCCAATTCTTCTTTATGTTTTGTTTCTTCTGGTGATTACGATCGCAGCCGCAATGATCAGTTGCGCGGCTGCGTGCGTAACTTGTTGTATCGCTGCCATTCCCTACGTAGGCACAGTCATTCTCCTGCCGATCCCTGTAACGCTCTGCGCGTTCTCACTTTTGTTTCTGCGGCAGTTCGGCCCGGATTACGATGTGTGGGCAAGCTTTATGCCGTCGGAGTTTACGCCTGTCTTGTTGCCAATGCCTGCGCCTCCACCATTGTAGTGTGAGAGGTCAGAGGGCGGATGTCAGCCGCCTTCACCAAGGCTACAGCGGTTAGGGAGGTCAGAAATCAGAAAAGATTCGAATGCGTCAGCCGAATGGCGTAAAAAATGAGGTATGAAAAAACAATTCGTTCTTTGCTGTCTCATCCTAGTTGCGGGTGCTGCGATTTGCTCCGCTCAGCTGAGCTCGTTTAAGCCGGTCAAATCGGCTGCGAGGCCGGCAACGATCGTGAGTTTGGAAAAATCGATCACAGAGGCGTTCAAGAACAAACAGGCCGAAGCGTTTAAAAGATATCTGGCGCCGGACTTTATCAGTGTTGATGCGGACGGAATCAAAAACGCGGACGCCGAAGTGGTAGATATTGGGAAGTACGATGTACATGAGAACTCGTTTACCGACATGAACGTGGTGTTCCTCAACCCGGAAGTCGCGATGATTACGTACCAAGGTACTACAAAAGCCACGTTTGCCGGGCAGGACAGATCGGGCACGTATAACTCCGCAAGCGTGTGGGTCAAGCGGGGCGGAAAGTGGCTGATTGTATTGCACACTTTCGTCAGAGTTCAGTAAAACCGAGCGCCTTCAAAAGGGACATCGGAGTGAGAGTTGTACACCCGGCACGGTCGCCTCTGCAGAACGAGCGGGATAAACTTTAATCCCGTGCGGGATCTGATTTACTGATCGCTGATATGAAGACGAAAATCTGTCTCGCGATCGTGGGGGATGGCGCTTGGGTTCGCGTTGATGGGGTGGGCGGAAAATCCTCTCGGAGATGTGAGTTCAAATGCACCAGAGTTCAAGAATCTGTCGGAAATTAAATGGGACAAAATTTTGCCTGATCTGGACGAAAATTCTCCCGAGATTTGTATTCTGCGTGTCGATCCAAAGACGCACGCGACCAGTTTGCTTATACGCACGCCAAAAGCGATTCAATGTGCGCAAGCACTGGCACACCGCCAATGAAACGCACACGATCATCAATGGCGTGGCTACGTTCGCGTGCGGCGGTAAGAAGTTCGAGCTCAGTGAGGGTGGTTTCAATTTTATGCCTGCAAAGATGGTTCAAGAGGCTTGGTTACCCGCAAACTCGCTAACCTTCATCACCGTCGATGGTGCGTGGGACGTTAATTGGGCGGAAGCCCAACCGACGGAGGCGGATCTCATCAAGTGATCACGCCGTTAAAAAACGCGCGCCACAGCAGAGCTTAGGATCCTGAAATTACAGATCAGCGATGCGAAAACTCTCGACGAATATCCAACAGTCGAATAAAGAAAAGCTATGAAAAAGACATTCACTCTCTGTTGTGTCGCCATAATTGCGGCTGCTCCAATTTGCCTGGCTCAGAAAAGCCAATCTAAGCCGGCGAAATCGGCTGCAAGTGAGAGCGCGATCACTGATTTGGAAAAATCTGCCTGGGAGGCATACAAGAACAAACAGACTGACGCGTTCAAGGCGCTTCTCTCCAAGGATTACTGCGGCGTTTACGCCGACGGAACCAAGACTCTGGATGCCGAGGTTGCAGATATGGCGAAAACCGATCTGCGCGACTACTCATTCGCCGACGTGAAGGTGGCGTTCCCACACCCGAAAGTCGCTGTCATTACGTATAAAGCGACGCAACAGGCAACTTCCGGCGGTAAGGACATCTCTGGTACGTACAATAGCGGAAGCGTTTGGGTTCAACACGGTGGGAAATGGGTTGGCGTTTTCCATACTGAAACCAAGGTTCAGTAGAATCCGGCGCTACTTGCAGACGTTAGCAGATCCCAGCTTCGGTGTCGCCTGCGGTAACATCATGTTACCGTCAGTCTAGGATGCGAACCTTAACGCTGGTTCTTCAGTGTGTTTTCATAATCGCGTTCGCAGTCACTTCGTCTGCGCGACCAGCCGAGCCAACGATGAAAGCCATTGTCATTCATGAGTACGGCGGGCCAGAGGTTTTGAAGTACGAGGACGTGCCTCGACCCGAACCGAAGGAAGATCAGATCCTCGTTCGCGTGATCGCGGCCGGCGTAAATCCTGTCGATGAGGCGGCGCGCTCCGAAAGGTCGGCGAAGTTTTTCGGAATAACGCTGCCGTTCATTCCGGGCTACGACATCGCTGGAATTGTCGAGAAAACAGGTGCTAAGATCACGAAGTTCAAAACGGGCGACTCAGTTTACGCGTATCTCAGCCTAAAAGACGGCGGCGGATATGCAGAGTACGCGGTCGCGACCGAAGTCGAGGCCGCGCCCAAACCGAAATCGATCAGTTTTGTCGAAGCCGCCGGCGTGCCGGTTGTTGCATTGACCGCGTGGCAGGCGTTGATCGATACCGCGAAGCTAAGCGCTGGCCAGACTGTGCTAATTCATGGTGGGTCGGGCGGGGTTGGAACTTTTGCGATCCAAATCGCCAAGGCGCGAGGGGCGAAAGTTATCGCAACCGCGTCCACTGCCAATCAGGATCTTCTCAAGCAACTCGGCGCAGATGTGGCGATCGATTATACAAAGGCAAAGTTCGAGGACGTGGCGAAGAATGTCGATGTGGTGCTGGATTCGGTTGGGAAAGACACGCTCGCGCGTTCCTATGGTGTGGTGAAGAAAGGCGGTTTCATCGTTACACTCGTCGCACGAATCGATCAGGCGGAATTGGATAAACGCGGGATCCGGGGCGCGTCGTTGGGTGTCGAACCGGATTCTAATGAGCTGACCGAGATCGGCAAATTGATCGCCGAGAAGAAAATCAAAGTAATCATCTCTCAAACACTCCCGCTCGCCGACGCGGTGAAAGCGCAGAAACAAATCGCGACTGGTCACACACGCGGAAAAATTGTTCTCAAGGTCGCTGACGAACCGAAGTAAGCCAATCGGATCAATGGCGCTGTCATGTTGAGCGAAGCGAAACATCTTCGGGTATTCCCAGTGGCACATAGCTCCAAAACGAACTGAGATTCTTCGCTTCGCTCAGAATGACATTTACACAGCCCCTAGAAACCTGCGGTTTGCCTGTAGCATAATGAGGTATGAATTGGGATGCGATTAGTGCAATCTCGCAACTGATCGGCTCAGTAGCTGTCGTTTTGTCGGTATTATATCTTGCGCTGCAAGTGCACCGGAGCACGCGCGTGGCCAAGCTCGCCACGCAAGACGCGGCTGCCACAGCTCTGCGCGATGTGACCAAACCTTTCATGGAGAACGCAGACTTGGAACGCATCTGGCGGGTAGGCTTGGAAGATCTCAGCGCGTTGTCCCCTGAAGAGCGGGCGCGCTTTTTTCACGCTGCTTACCAATTCTTGAAAGCGTTCGAGACAATTCATTTTCATTATGTCTATGGACTGATGGATCGGCAGCTATGGGAAGGATGGCAGGGACTCCTCCGGCATTACGTTGCTGCGCCCGGCATTGCGCATTACTTGAAACTTCGTCCTGAAATTTTCTCCGAGCGGTTTCGCAATTTCGTTAACTCACTCGAACCGCCGACCGAGCACCGTACGGTTGGAACTCTTTTCGAACAGGAACGAAATTTATAATGCAACCCGCACGGAGCGCCTGGAACGCCACCGCGATGAACTCCAGGGCTGGCTGAAATTTGCGTGACATTAAACAGGGCGTTTCAGCAGACTCACCCCGTGGATCTTTCGACCGTTGCGAACATTGCTACTGCACTGACTGTGCTGACTGCTGTGATTTTTGGGTTGATTGAAATGCGGCATGCGCGCAAGGAACGAGAAGAACGAGCAGCCTTCGTAGCCGTGCAGGCGATTTTGACGCCGGCATGGATGAAATCAATGGTCTTAGTCCAAGCAATCCCCGAAGGTGCGACTGCAGCGAAAATTGAGGCCGATCCGCGCGTTTTCGAAGCGGCGCAATCCATAGGAATCATTCTCGAAGGTCTTGGTTATGCGGTTTTCACGCGCATGATTCCGTTGAAAGTCGTAGACGAGCTGATGGGCGGCACAGTGCGCGTCGCATGGCGTAAGTTACGTTGCTACGTTGAGTATGAACGTGAGCGTGCAGGTTCGGAGAAGACTTGGGAATGGTTTCAGTGGCTCGCCGAACAACTCGATCGGCACAGCAGGGCACGAACCAGTCTCACGGTCGGTGCACACGACGCTTACCGGGATTGGCGGCCATAAATAACAGCGTCACTAAAGCGAAACGGCTGCTTACGCGAATTTCTCGGCTAGCGCATCTGAATCAAAGCGTTGCGCTCTTTTTAGGCTGGCTGCCCGTTTGACCGAGGTCCTATTTACATGGCCCTGGGACAGGAATTACGAATTTACCGTCTTTCTCGGCAACGAAGTTTTCGCTCGAGCTGGTTGAGCTGCCGTTGGCGTCTTTTTTCTCGATCTTAATGATGAGCTTTTTGGTTGGTTTGAGTGTCAGGCAAACTTTGCCGCCAGTGGGTGAATCCATCGGTGTGGCCGCTTTTTTCGCGTCCTCTGCGGTAAGGCTAACCAGTTCGATGTTAGAGATTTTCTCTCCGGCTTCGGCTGACTGCATCATTTTGTAAAAACCGAGAATCGCTGGGTCGGCGCCCTGAGTGTAGAGGAATGATTCGAGCGTGGTCGTGTCCTTCGCCTCGAATGCTTTTTTGTATTTGTCGGTAAACGCCTTCTCTTGTTCGGGCGTGCCGGCAACAATCGGGAGGGTGAGTGTGCCAAAGAGCGCGCAAATCAGACCGGCAATTTTCATGGATTTTTTCATGGCTGCCACCGTAGTTGGCTCGGTTTCGAAGTTGCAAGCCAATTCGCAAGAGAAAAATCTTTGCTGATCTGGGTTCGGCGGGCTATTCCACTCTGCCCGAAATTTGCCGAATGAATATCCACGAGCACCAAGCGAGGAAGTTGCTTCAGAGATTCGACGTCGCAACGACGCGAGGCAAAGTCGCCTCGACGCTTGATGAAGCAGAGCAAATTGCGCGTGAGCTCGGCGACGTCGAGATCATTGTTAAAGCACAGATTCATGCAGGCGGCCGAGGCAAGGGAATCTTCAAGAATGGATTCAAAGGGGGAGTGCACGTTCGCAAGACGCCCGAAGAAGTTCGGGACGTTGCCGCCAAGATGCTGGGGCAAATTCTGGTGACACACCAGACGGGTCCGGCTGGTCGCGTAGTGAACAAAGTCCTCGTCGCGGAGTCGGCCGAGATCGCGCGCGAAATTTATTTTGCGATTCTGCTCGATCGAGCTACTGCCGCGCCTTTGATTGTCTCCAGCACGGAAGGCGGCGTAGAAATTGAGACAGTCGCGGCGAAATCACCCGAGAAGATCATCCGTGAGGCCATCGATCCGTTGGCAGGTCTGCAACCATTCCAGACACGCAAACTAGCGAAGCAACTGGGCTTCGAATCCTCACAGCTGAAGTCGGCTGCAAAACTATTCGAGGGACTCTATCGCACATTTGTGGCGTTCGATTGTTCGATGGTCGAGGTCAATCCGCTGGTCGTCACGACCAAGGGTGACGTGCTCGCGCTCGACGCCAAGTTCAACTTTGACGACAACGCGTTGTATCGACATCCGGAGATCGCGGCGATGCGTGACGTCGCGGAAGAGGACCCGCGCGAAGTCGAAGCGTCAAAACACGGTCTCAGCTACATCGGACTCGATGGAAACATTGCGTGTCTAGTCAACGGCGCGGGGTTGGCGATGGCCACCATGGACATCATCAAGTTTTATGGTGGCGAGCCGGCCAATTTCCTCGACGTCGGCGGTGGCGCAACTGAAGAACAGGTGACCGAAGCCCTCAAAATTCTGATCGCAGACAAGAAAGTGAAAGCGATTCTCGTGAACATTTTCGGTGGCATCATGAAATGCGACATCATCGCGCAAGGCATTATCAATGCAGCGAAGACGGTGAAACTGTCCGTGCCGCTGGTCGTTCGCCTGGAAGGAACAAACGTCGAGCGAGGAAAGCAGTTGTTGAAAGAAAGTGGCTTGGCACTGATTGCCGCGGACGATCTCGCGGACGCCGCCAAAAAGGTGGTTTCTGCCGCGAAAGGCAAATGAAAATAGGACTAACGATCATTTTTCTCGCGATCGCCGCGACGCTTTGCGGGGAAGATCTTCCGCGCAAAAGCAAAACGCCTCGCGAGTCGTATCCGAACGTCGATGTGATTTACGACTCTGTGACGGCGCCCGACGGTAAACGATTACGCACGATCATTACCAAGTCGCATGATTCGGAAGGGAAATTGCCGGTCATTTTCGTTGCTGGCTGGTTGAGTTGCGATTCTGTCGAAGCGCTGGCTGGCAGGAAGGACGAGAGTGGTCTGGTTTTTCGCGGTCTAGCCCAGGTCCCGGGATTCGCTTTTTTTCGAATGGACAAGCACGGCGTCGGCGAAGGCGTTTGCGCCGAAACGGATTTCGATTCGGAGCTCGCAGGTTACCGCGCGGCCTTTCGCGCACTGAAGAAGTACGATTTCATCGACACTAAGAGAATTTACATGCTCGGCATCAGCAATGGCGGAGGCTTTGCGCCGCTCGTTCCGGAATCGGATCCCGAACAGGCGCAGGTCCGCGGTTACATTTCAATGGGCGGCTGGGTGAAGACCTGGTTCGAGCACATGCTCGAGATCGAGCGACGGCGATTCGCGTTGATGGGAAAATCGCCCGGAGAAGTCAACGATCGCATGAAAGGCGCGACGACCCTCTATTACGAATGGCTGATCAAAGGTCGATCGGTCGATGATATTTTGAAGGAGCAACCGCAGCTCGCGGATCTTTGGCCAGAGGGAAAAGACTACGCACACCTTTACGGGCGGCCGCTCCGGTTTTATCAGCAGTTGCAACAATTGAATTTCGCGACCGCGTGGTCGCGCGTAAAAGTTCCAACCTATGTTCTTCGCGGCGCGTTCGACTGGATCATGAGTCGCGAAGATTCCGAATTAATTGCCGCCTACGTGAACAAGAATGGGGATCTCGCGTCCTTTTACGAAATACCCAACACGGGCCACACGTTTCAGCATTATTTGAGTCTGGCCGACGCATTCAAAGGAAAGAGCGCGCCCTTCGATCCCAAAGTGATCGGACTGTTAGCCGACTGGCTGCGCAACAAAGCCATCACGCATGAAGATTAAGAACATCGCATTTGTTGGAATTCCGGTGTCGGACGTGAAACGCGCGCGTGAGTTTTACGAAGCTGTGCTCGGCCTAAAAGTCTCCGACGAGATGATGGGCGGAAAATGGATCGAATATTCCTTAGGCGAAGACACACTCGCTCTCGCGAATGTTGGCGAGCACTGGATGCCGTCGAACCAGGGGACTGCTGCTGCATTTGAGATGGAAAACTTCGACGAAGCGATCAAGCATTTGAAAGATCGACAAGTGCGTTTCGCCGCCGAGCCCTTCGAAACGCCGTGCTGTCACATGGCAGTCGTCCAAGATCCGGATGGCAACAAGCTTATAATTCACAAACTTAAACCTGAAGACGAGAAAGGAGTCTGCAAATGATCACACACGAAGTAGCCTTCATTGCTATCGCCGTATCTGACAAGGAACGCGCGCGAAAATTTTATCAAGAGATCCTCGAGCTCAAACCGACTTCCACTCAGATGGACGGCGCGTGGGTCGAGTATGATCTGGGCCCCATAACGATCGGAGTTGGTTGTCATCCCGCGTGGAAACCTTCGCGCGATGGAACGACAGTCGCCTTCGAGGTGGATGACATCGATGCTGCCATCGCGAAGCTCAAAGAGCGCGGTGTCACCTTCGACATCGAGAAAACTGAGACGCCGGTTTGCTGGATGGCACAGTTTCGCGATCCGGACGGGAACAAGTTGGTCGTCCACAAAAGAAAGGCAAAATGAATCAGGAAAGCAGGAAGACAGGAGAGGCTTTCCGACCATTTTCTTTTCCCGCGTTCCTGCTTTCCTGAGATATGTCGGTGCTCGTCGATAAAAGCACGCGGCTTGTTGTTCAGGGAATTACTGGCAGCGCCGGCGCGTTTCATACGCGGCAGTGCATGGACTACGGAACGAATGTGGTCGCAGGCGTGACACCGGGGAAGGGCGGGCAAGTGTTCGATGCCAAAGTGCCAGTGTTCGACACTGTATGGGAAGCGCGACAGAAAACCGGCTGTAATGCCTCGATGGTTTTCGTACCGGCTCCCGCGGCTGCGGATTCAATCCTTGAAGCAGTCGATGCTGGAGTGGAGTTGATCGTTTGCATCACCGAAGGAATTCCGGTGATGGACATGATGCGCGTGAAGGCACTGATGCGTGGGAAAAAATCGCGGCTGATCGGGCCGAATTGCCCGGGAATCATTACTCCAGGCGCGTGCAAGATCGGGATCATGCCCGGCTACATTCATAAGCCGGGAAATGTTGGCGTGATCTCGCGCTCCGGAACGCTCACTTATGAAGCAGTGTGGCAACTGACATCGCGCGGATATGGTCAATCAACGTGCATCGGTATCGGCGGCGATCCCATTCACGGCTTGTCGCACCTCGATTGTGTGAAACTTTTCAACGAAGATCCCGGCACAGAAGCGATGATTTTAATCGGCGAAATCGGTGGCTCGGCCGAAGAAGAAGCTGCCGAGTGGATAAAAATGAATTGTAAAAAACCGGTGGCAGCCTTCATCGCCGGAATGACTGCGCCACCGGGTCGCCGAATGGGTCATGCGGGCGCAATTATTTCCGGAGGCAAAGGCACTGCCGCTGGAAAGATCGCAGCGCTCAAAGCTGCCAGAGTCGCGATTGCTGACACGCCAGCCACCATGGCCGACACTTTGATCGCGCAAATATCAGCAGGCCGAAAAGTGAGACCCTTACTCTGCCTCTCCTTGTGAAGGGAGAGGCGAAACGCTAAACAACTACATTGCCTATGAACATGCTCGCATTTATCGCTATCACCTGGATCGGCAAAGAATACCGATTCCTTGGCCTGGATTGGAGTTATCTTATGGTTCTCGGTTTTATCGGGAACGCTCTTTTCTCGATGCGTTTTCTTGTCCAATGGCTCGCCTCGGAGCGACAGGGCGAAAGCATAATTCCAGTGTCGTTCTGGTACTGGAGCATCGCCGGAAGCGCGCTGATGTGCCTGTATTTTGTTTTCCGACGGGATCCCGTGGGCATTCTTGCTTACCTTCCAAACTCGCTGATTTACATTCGCAATTTGATGCTGA
>WNGD01005126.1_pt1 | contig 13777 bp, 11 predicted proteins | sample 5400671 | NCBI WGS metagenome assembly WNGD01 (sample SAMN13153369, study PRJNA577476) | soil metagenome | isolation source: 40 cm soil or saprolite under grassland replicate 2 | place: USA:California | collected 2016-06-15
TTCTTGACGTCAATGCCGGACTTCCAGTTCAAGTTGCTCGGGATGGCCGCAGAAGGCGACTTTGTCGCAACAGAACTGGTGGGGAGTGGAACCTCAACTGGCCCGGCGATGCTACCCGGGCGCGACCCCATCCCACCAACCGGTCGACATGTTGAGTTCGGGATGGCGGGGTTCTTTCGCGTGACTTCTGAGGGAAAGATCGCCGAGGAGCGGTACTACTACGACCGGTTGGATCTTATCCAGCAACTCAATCCGGCCTCGTCGCGCTGATCCCCGCGCGACCTAGCGTATCGCTGTCAATCGGCGCCGCTTTTTGGGCTCTTTGTGGAACTGTCGAGCGTCTGAAGCTGAACTGCTGGGGCGCATTACGCGCTTCACCGACAAGCGCATGGAACAGCACCAGCTTGTGATACAGTGGAGCGAGGGTCGGTTCACCCCTCTTTCTCTTTCAGCAGCAACCCGCGTCTCGGAAAAAGCCGAGACCCATTGGGGACCCTATCATAGATGTACTACCAGAAGGGAGTTGACGATGCGAGCCATTACGATTGATGCCTATAAGACGCAACCACATTTACAAGAGATGCCCAGGCCGCAGCCGGGTGAGGGGGAGATCTTGATCCGGCTGCATGCGGCCGGCGTCAACCCCATGGACTGGAGGGCCCGCGACGGCACGTACCAGCAGTGGTGGCCGGCCGAATTCCCTACAGTGCTGGGCTTCGATGGCGCCGGCGTCGTCGAGCAGGTCGGTGCAGGCGTGAGTACCTTCCGACCTGGCGATGACGTGTTCGGCCAGTTCATGCCACAGCGTGTACTCCACTGGGGCACCTATGCCGACTATGTGGTCACCTCCGCCTCCGGGGCGGTGGCCCCCAAACCCGTTTCGCTCGATGACGTGCAGGCTGCCGCTTTGCCTATGCCGGCGCAGGTCGCGCTGGCCTGCCTGGACGCGCTGGAGATCGGTTCCGGTGAGACGGTCCTGATCGTGGGCTGTGCTAGCTACTCAGGACATCTGTTCGCAAAATCGGGGCTTGAAAGGCAAAGTAGTCGGCGTCAAACAGGCTCCTTTAAACGGGTGTCTCATGTAGCTAGCACGGCTCTTCAATGGAGGAGTTGGTAATATGCATGCGGCCTGGACCTGGATAGCCTCTTGCAACAGATAGGCCGTTGCTGAAATGTAGAGAGCGACCACTTTCTCGCAGTCTGTTTGAAAGCCTTTCTGCGACAGCAAAGGACGTCTATCGTCCTCTCCAAGTTTGCTCAACTGTTACAGAGCAGCCATTGCCGACACTGCCAGCGTTTCCCTTTCGGGCGCTTCCTGAGGCAGGTCCGACTCAACCACCTGCCCCCCTTCCATGCGCACATGATAGTGGAAAGCATCGCGATCAAAGGCGTGAGAGTGGGAGATCAGGACCACTTGATTGAACTGCTGCGCGATGATGCCTGTGGTCAGCAGCTCTACCAGCGCCTGGGCACGCTGGGCATCAAAGGCGCTGAGTGGCTCATCCAGGAAAATAAACCCCGGGGCCACGCCCAACTCCTGGGGCAGGGTCGCTAACGCGAACGCCAAGCGCAGGGCCAGTGAACATTGATCACGCGTTCCACCTGAGAAAAGATTCTTTGCCACAAAACGCCCGGCTGCGCGGTCCCAAACACGAATGCGGTAGTCCATCGTACTTGACTGGTCATTGCTCTCTTCCGGGGTCAGGCGCACATCGCGATAGCGCCCACCTGTCAGTTGTTGGAGCAGCGGCTGCATATTGCGCTCAGTAATAGGCAAAACGTGGCGCGCAATGCGGTCCTTTGTTTCCTGGATAAATTTAGCTCCCCACTCGCAGATTTGGCGTTCCTCACGTAGTTCATCGACCTTCTGCTGGCACTCATCACTATCGAGTGGCGTGCCAGGATGATGTAATTTGTCGGCGAGTGCGCGCGCTTGTTGATCAACCGCGTAAAGATGTTTCCTTGCCTGTTCCAGCTCGCCTGTCACCTGGCTCTCCTCGTCGGGCGAAACCGCTGCAATGAGCGGCCAGCAGGTTATCAGGCTATCAGAGGTATACGTTGATGGATGCATCAAGCCACGTCCGGTGAGGATGGTAGCTATCGCTTGCTGATTCTGTTGGACGTCTGCCTTGCTGCTCTTGATCTGTTGCTCGATCTGCCCCTTTTCACCGAGGGCAGCATCCAGAGCAGTGCGCGTGCCTGACTCATCCATTGCATTCAAAGCATTCTGGAGGGCGCTTCTTATGGCGTTTAGCATTGTCCTCAACGCCTGTTCATATGGAAAGGCCGACTCACGCTCATCTGGCATCACGGAAAGTGAAGGCAACCCTGTAACTCCCAGGTGTTGGCAAGCACCCAGGAGATCTTTGAGCTGGGTTGAGGCCGAGATCAGGTCCTGACTAAAGCTGGCTTTCTGCTCTTGATACTCCTCCTGAAGCAAGGGGTACCTCGCATAGTCTCTTTCTAAAGACTGCACCCTCGCCTCCGCGCGCCCACGTTCCGGTTCTACCGCTGTTTCACTCTGCATATCAACCCTTTGCAGCAGCAGGAACATGGCTGCCTCCTGCTGGCGACACACCGCCTCAGTCTCACTCAGAGCTTCCTGTGCACGGGATACCTCTGCTGCAGGATCGCTAGCGCCCCTAGCAGCAACGAGATCTTGTGCTTGCTGTACCGCCTCCTCAGCTTTTGTTTGATCAGCCTCCGCCTCTTGGATCAGGCGCACCGCGGCGCGCTCGTGCTGCTCCTGAGCCGTATTTGCCGCACGCAGTTCTGCCTGACAGGTAGCGAGAGCCTCCTGCACAGCGTAGCTAGTAGTTGGCCACGGTCCACTCATCCAGAATTGCTGCGCCTGTTGCGCTGCGGTGGTTACGCTTCTCTCCCGTTCAGCAAGGCGCACTTGCAATGCATCGATCTCTGTAGCGGGATCTCCCGTCTGTTGAGCAAGAGACAACGCTTTTCTGCTCTCTTCGGCGATAATGCGCACCTGCCCTAATTGTTCTGCCAAACGAATATAGTTCCCTTGCGCCCGCTGCGCCGCCTCCTGTAGAGCGTGAGGCCCCGGTGTCGCCCCTAGTTGCTGGCGCAGTTCCTCCTGGAAGTATCCGCCAGCCTCGGCATTTGCGGGAATGGCAAATCCAGACGCCTGGAGTTGTTGTTCATAATATCTAAGCGTCGCGGGATCCCCTCCTGTCTGGATCGCAGCCTGGCGCTGCATATCAAGGTTTTGCAGCTCTCTCTCGCATTGATCCAATTCAGCAGAGCGCTTCTGCACACTCTTCCTGGCCCGCATAAACCAGAGCCAGGAGGCAATAGTCCCACCCAGTAAACAGGCAAAGAGAACGAGGGCTGGCAGCCAGAGAACCCCCAGGATAAGCGCCAGCAGCGCTAACACCGTCAAACTTATTCCGGCGTAGAACGGTAGGCGCGTTCTGTTGTGTGCGGTCGCAAGCGCCGCCTCTTCCGCCTGCTGCCGGGCAAACAACATGCCCTGATGCCTTGCATAGCCGCTGACCGCCATCTCTACACGTTTCAATCTGACCCAGGCTGTGAGCGCTTCATGTGCTGTAGCCAGGCGGACAGCATTCATCACCTGCTGCATCTCCTGTTCGGCACGGGAAGCGGCCGTCTCTGCATTCTGGACCTCTCTTTCCCGCTGCTGCACTGCTGCCTGGAGCCTCAGCAGCTCCTGTCTCCTGTCTTCCGCTGCGCCAATCCCTTTCTGGATCGTATCGCGCTGCTCGCACGCTATTTCCCATTGCCTGACCAGCGTAAGGGCTTGCTCCAGGCGCGCTCTTTTCTCCTCCAGAGCGCCCAGTTGTTGAGCGAGCCGCTGGCGCTCTGCATCGGCATCGGCATGTCGCTGCGTCAGGCGCGCTTGAGCATTGGCAAGCGCTTGCTCTTTGCGTTGCTGTTCCTCTTCGGCCTGCTCTAGCTCCGCAAGTTGACGTTGCGCTTCACTCTGCGCTGTTTTTGCTTGCTGAACGCGCAGCCGCGCCTGTGCGGTTTGCGTCACAGCTTGTGCGGCTATAGACACATCACTCAGATAGGCGCGGGCCGCAGGAAGCTCAACCTGCTCAATACGCTCTAGCCGGGCAAGTTCTTCTCCGCTCCGGCGTAATTCTCCGCGAGCATGGTCGATAGTCATCAAACGCTGGCTCGCCTGATCGCAGCTTGCAATCTGCTGTTTCAGTTCTTCACAGCGAGTCAATCGTTCGCGCGCATGTTGCACATGCAAGACGCACGCACCCAGGGCTGCTTCAAGCTCTGCCCGCTGCACTGCCAGGCCGCCCAAGCGCCGTATATGCCCGGCAATCTTAACCGCGTCCAGACGCTCGGCCAGTTCGGTTTCCCTGGCCGCCGTTGCTGCTCCTTCCGCTTGCAGTTGTGCCAGCTGTAAACGGTGCTCGGCCAGTTCGAGCTCCACCCGCTGTTCTCGTTTGAATCTCAATTCGTCCATCATCCTGGTGAGGCGATCCAAACCCAGCAGCTTCTGCACAGCCCTTTCGCGGTCAGCAGGGACCAGATCCTCGATTCGCCCCAACTCTTTCTGTTCCACAAAACAGGAGTTGCGCAGGCTATCTCCATCGAGATTGCCCAACTCTTTGAGTACACGGTCATTGACAGCCCGTGCACGTTGTATGACCTCTTCTGGCGTGCCGGGCCGTTGGATTTTGAGCGTGGCCTGTTGAGCCTTGCCGCGCTCAAAGTGGCGTGTCACGGTCAACACTTGCTGCCCGACGCTGAAGGCTAACTGCACGATCGCGCTCGCCTGGCCGTGTTGTATCACCTCATCTTGCCGGGCAACCGTCTCTTCGCCCACCAGCGGTTTGCCATAGAGAGCCACATATACCGCTTCAAATAGCGTGGATTTCCCGGCCTCGTTCTGTCCCTCGATCAGGACGCTTCCTCGCTCGGGGAAAAGTAAGTGTACGGAGCGCAGGCTCTTGAAATTGTTCGCGCGCAAATACTTCAGGATAATCATTGGCCAGGCTCCCTTCCAGAGAGTTCATCATAACGATCCAGGACCCGCTGGCGTGTTTTACTCAAAAGGGCGCGTGTTTCAGGGGTTTCTGCCTGCACCATCCATTCCTGGATAACCGTCTCCAATGTTTCGCGTGGGGCCACACGCTCACCTCGTTCGATGCCCTCCGGCGAAAAATCGCTGGAGAGAAAGAGACGGTTTTCGTCTACCTCAAACGAGAAGGCGCGCTGCTGGCCATACAACCAGATGCCGCGCACATCCAGTTCATGGTACTGGTCGCGAGTGATCGGGCCTTCCAGGGTCAATCGCACCATCGCATCCGCAGTACAGTACGGTTCTATCCTCTGGAGAATCTGCTCGGTGACAGAGGGTAGGGGAACTCCATCAACCTGTGTGGCAATACTTTGGGCATGTTCCGGAGAAGCGTCTTTTTGGAGCCGCTGAACAACAGGCCAGAGTTCGGTCGTACGCAGCGCGATTACATGACGAGGTTGGGGTATGATCGGTACATGCTCTGCATGGCGCAGTCCATGATGGGTCAATTCCAGATAGACAAAACCAACGGTGTCCGCGCTTTGACCAAACTCCATCAACTCGGTTGCACCGCAGACGACGATTGATTTGTCACCAATCGAGAAACGATCGTAGCCATGTACGTGACCAGCCAGAACCACGCGAAAGCCTTCCAGTCCGGCCAGGCTCCTCCGGCGTACAAAGGTCTCCATCTCGCCAGGGAAGGCATGTCCCTCGATCGCCGCATGCAGGATCAGGATGCCTAGATCAGCTTGAGCAATTACCCCTTCAGGATCGACTATCTGTACCTGATCGAGAGGATCGCCCCCGGGAGGAATATTGGGGCGATAACTCAAACCGGCAACAGCTACACGTAGACCCGCGACCTCGATCAGTACAGGCTCCAAATTGTCCGATGAGTCGAAAAAGTGCATTCCGCCCAGGCGGTCATAAATGCCCTGCGGAGCAATGCCACCCTGCTCCGTGCGCTGGCGCGGCGTATCATGATTGCCGCTCACGCCAAACGTGCGAATACCTGCTGATTGCAGACGACTGAGCTGCTCCGCAACGAAATCGCGTTCCTTGTTCCGTGGATCGACCGTATCAAAAAGGTCGCCCGCTTGCACAAAAAGGTGAGCATGCCGCTCAATGGCTGTATCCACAGTTTGTTTGAAAGCCAGGCCCAGCCGTCTTCTTCGTTCCACCAGCTTCGCAGGCGCGAGTTTCGGGCTGTATGCCGAGAGGTGATTATCGGCTGTCAGCACTACCCGTAGAATGCCATCATCTGGTTTCGCTCTCCATTCATTCCTCATAGCAGCCCCCACACATGGTGTTTACGGATTCCATTCTTGTCCCGATTGCTTTGCTTGCGCTACCATTCCTCTTGTTGACGTGACACCACTGGCTGGTTGCGCACCTGTGCAGCCAGGCGTGAAGCTCCCACATCTTGTTTCGCCCGCCGCAGCTCAGCCACAATGTCTACATCGCTACCGCCCTCCGCAGAAGCACGCCCGGTGACGCGCACCATCACCGGGATGCGGGTCAGTTGGCCCAACACCACCGCCTCACCCTTGTTCAATCCCGGCAAATCACCCAACAATTCTGCCGAAATTGCCTCAGATGCCCGCTGGACCGCACGCTGATCATCCGGGTTCGTGAGCTGCATGATAATCTGGCTGCCACATTGCGAAAGGGCATCCTGGTTAATCCTACTGGGACGCTGCGTAATCATGGTGAGGAAGACACGAAACTTTCGACCCTCAGCGGCAATCGTATTGATAATGCGGCTGGCTCGCGTCTGGCCATTGGCTGGGATCAAGTTGTGGGCCTCTTCCAGCACCACAAAGAGGGAATGTTGTAGATGCCCTGTAATCGCTCGCTTCCAGACCTCGCGCAGGATACGCTCCGCGGCATACGCGGCAACCACCTTATCAGCACCCGCAAGATCGAGAACGGTGAGTCGCTGCGGCTGCAATAGCTCCTGGAGGTTGACATCATGATAATCCCAGATAGGAAAACGACGCAAATCCTCAATATATTGGGCCGCCTTCCGCGCCGCTCGCCGCTCATCGCTCCCCAAATCTTTCTCTTCCCCGGAACTTTCCTGGCCCGACGACTCTTCTCCTTCATTCCCGGAAGCCATGCTTTTCAGCGCTACGATGAGCTCGTCGGGACGATAATCCGCGCCTTCTCTTTGTAGTCGTTCACAGGCCCGTTCAATCGCCTTGCGCTGGTTCGAGGCTCGCTCTGAGATGCCTGCAAGGTCGGCAATCTCATCGTGATCCAGGTCTGCAAAGCGCGCGGTAAAGGGACGGACCTCACCAATAAGCGCGTCCGGAAAGCGTCTGCCTTTAATGCCTGGAATCCGGTAAATGAAAATATCGTGGGCAAAAGGCGTTTTATCGGCACTATGATAGGGGCGTTCTTCCTGCCCTGTCTGTTTGCGTAGCTGAACGTAGTCCGAGTTTGGATCAAATACCAGAATAGTTGCTCCTTGTTGGAGCAAGCTCTCGAAAAAAGTACCCGCCAGGTACGATTTGCCAGCGCCGGTCTGGGCGATAATAGCCAGATGGCGACGCAGTCCATTGGGGTCCAGCAAAACGGGGACATTCGGGCGATTGATCAGCGCACCAATGGGGACGCCGGCGGTCACATCCACGCTGAAAAATTGTTGCAAAAGCGTGTCAGGGGCAATATAGACCATACTGCCTGGAATAGCTGCGCAGCGAGGTACACGTACCACGCCATTAGCAAGATACCCAATAACACGCGCGCGCCCGTACATCTTTGGCTGCGGGGCATAGGACCCTCTCAGGATCGCCTGCGTCTCGCTGTAGGTGAGGCTCTCCGAGAGAACATCTGAGCCTATCCCAATTTCGACGACCTGGGCCAGAATATCTACGACTATACCTGCAGTACCATTTGAGGTCGCGTCTCCACTCCCCTTTTCCTCCACACCCGGAACCACCAGATATTCCAGGCGTGGAGGAAGCAATTCTCGGCTGCTCACAAATGTAAATTCGAGTGGAGTCGTTTCCCCCACGATGAAGCCAGCCTCGCGCTCGCAAATAAGGGAACGATTACTTTGCATGCTGTACTCCCTGCATCTGGAATGGAGATGTTCCACGCATCTAACGGATGAAGCGTCTCGTTGACCGGTCATACTGAACGGGATAGCCAAGTTGGCAACGTAGAACAGAGAGATAGACCTGGTCAACGATTGCCGCGTGGAGGCGAACCTCACGATCGACCACGTACAACGCTGCATTGTAGACCGAGAGGCCGCCATATTCGCCCAGCAAATAGTGCACAATGGGTAGCGCCGTTGTATACGACATGAGCGTGTGATCAAACTCCAATAAATGCAGGTCGTCCCTGCCAAAGGTATGAGCCAGAGCATCGACACGCAGCGCATCCTCACCTGGCACGAGGCGCATATAGAAGGTCCCGATCGCTGGTGCAGCAAGCAAGCGCTCCTGTAAAGGGCTCAACTGTTTCTGAAACCCCTGCGTCGATCTGGCCAGCCGGAGTCGTGAGGCCAGTGCTGCCACCATTTGCGCGCTGGTGTGTCCAAAGGACGTTGAGCCCAGGAGCACGGGATCAGTGAGGCCACTGCCCGCCGCCCAGCGATGAAGAAGCTCCCCATCTGATGGCAGTCGAGCGAGATCTGTTCTGAACGACGCGTCCTGGTGCTGAGAACCATTGGTGGAACCGTTCCCTCTGGTCTCTTCCCGCACATCCGCCTCTAGCGCCTGGAAAGAGTCTCCTTGCGGGAGTTCAGCGGCCATGACAGGGCGACTCTGCGCAAGCAGCGCGCGTCCTAAAATCGTTGAGCGCGTCCTTTTGGCAACCCCGAGTAAGAGAACATCACGTTGTCGGCAGAGGTCAAAGAGATCCAGGTACTGCCCCAATACCTTCAAGGGGAGGTCTTCATAGCCACCAATAGCGAGATTGTACAGTAGATAGGGCAAATCAGCGTACAGAGATCCATCAAGCAGGAGAACATTCCCCGACCCATTTTGTACAAATGCTAGGGCCAGGTCCAGTTCAAGTGAACGCATCAAAAGCGATGCACAACGATCGACAGCAGGCCGCTCGATCTCCCCGCGCAGCAACAGCGTATCGACAGCAGATTGGCGCAGACCGTTTGGTCCAAGCAGCAGCGCTTGAGCAATAACCCAGTCCGCTCCAATACTCAAAGTGCGTGTAGCTCGCGACCCATCTACCGCTCCAACCTGGGGCTTCTGGTGACGTGTATCTCCCACATCTTCTGGCAACAACGGATGCCAATGCGCCTGAATACCTGCGGCGAGCGTCTGTTCAATATCACTGTGAGGTTTCTCTGCAAATCCAGCCAGAAATTCTTCTCGCCGCAGATGAATGCGCTCAGCAATTAAGTCGGTAAATGAGGCCATTTTCAGCCCTCTTCTTAACGATCGTCAACAATCACACGGCTGATTCAGCTTAAAGAAAACGCATGAAACGCGCAGGAACAAGGTAATACCGGAAACAGAATGACAAAATAAAATGTTGAGCGACGTGTGTCTATTCTTGCCCTCGACCTCGGTTACCCATCCGAACATACCAAAAACAATTGACAGAACACAAAGACCTTGAAAGGCAGTATCTCCCCCGAAATGCGTCTGGAGTAGGCTATGCTGAGCAGCAGTATATCACAGCCGTCAATCTTTTTGTTACTCGTAACTCTTTTACTCTCTGATGTATCTATCAACTGCAAGAAAAAGCCCTGCTTCCCTAACTTGAATCCAATAATAGAGGTTTCTTCATATCGGAGACATACCGGATAAATATCTGTCGAGTCTCATAAAGTCGTACCCATCCGTTTTCCTCGAAGTCTCATAAAGTCGCACCCTGCGTTGCCTTAAGTGTATTATGATCTTCTTTTTGAGAACAACATGCTAGCAGAGTCAGTATATACCTTGCCTGCCTAAATATCGGGGAAATGTGACCATGCAAGCTGCCAAAAAACCACTCATTTTTTCACCTGCTCATGCGCTCATTATGCCTCTCACACAACTTCTGGCTATCCTGGCCTCTCTTGAGCAAGAGGTCTGAGAACAGCTCAATCAGAAGTGTATCCGTTGTTCCTCACAGGCTCTTCCCCACTGCATGACGCCTCGGAAATCAGGCTGTGCAACAGGTGATTATTTTCAGCCGCTCTGTTGAGCATGTTTTGATGAAGCTGGAGGATCCCTTGAAGGTCACGAGCCGCACGTGCCAACTTGACTACGTGCGCGATATCATGCGGGGTGATGTCTTCTAGCAATTGCAACACCTCTACCCAATGGAGTGCCTCTCGACTGCGTGCTGCATCAGCCATCATGCTGTCTATGCGCTCAGAGACTCGCCCTACACCAGTAAGCAGTGGACTCATTGTCGGAGCAATCTCTGAAGTCCCTGATTCTACCGCATCCTCTCCGCCAACCTGTGCTGGCTACTTGGGGCATCCGTTCAAGAAACCGGTCTATTGTGCCCCATGGAGGAAACTTTCTTGCCAAAGCATGTGAGATGCGAGTACAATCAACCCGGTCCATTCAGCGCGTGCGTTCTGGCTGCATGCCCATTTTCACAAAGAAGAGGTTCTATTTGTGCTCTGTGTGCTTCCCTCGAACAAACGACGCGTTTGTTCCCACTTTCATGCACTCCAAAAACGTTTCCTGTGTTTGGTCAAACCGCCGATGACGTCCCTTGTACTCGGCTGTACTGGCTACTTAGGATATCCGTTCTAAAGCAGAGAAGTAAACAGCAATGTGGGCATCTGTATCGCTATCCGCCTGATCTAGAGATGGAGCGGAAAAGGATTTGAGAGCGTCATCGGCGACGCATTTTTTTGGAACGGATATCCTAAGTAGCCAGCACAGGAGAACACCATCTCTCTGTAACGATTGCGTGATGACACGCGCCGCTTCTTCGATATGAGAGGCTTCACGTTCCATAATGGCTTGTTGCGCCGCGGTCATCGCCTCCATATAGCCACGCCAGTAGACCATGATGAAGATTTCCTCCTATCTCTGCTATTACTTCAGCCTGGCTTTCTTACGCGCCACCTCCCACTCGATGGGTTTCTGACCACCGGATGGCACCAGTTGAATCCAGATGCGAATGCCCTGCTGGTGCAATTTTTCCGTATCCTCGATCTCCTCAGCTGAAAGATCGCAGTTTGAGGCTATGTTGCGCGAGTTTGCCTTGTGGGCCATCGCTCCATAATTGATATCTGAGGCCCTGTAGCCTTTCTCCAGCAGGCGCAGGAAGGTTTTGGGAACCTTCACGAGCAGGATAATGCGATCATGGCCACTGCTCAGATCGCGTAGTTTCTCGGCGATTTTATCGATGGTGAACGCTTCGATCTTGATCCCCGAGGGCGCAGCAAAGCGGAAAATATCCAGCATCATAGGATTCGTTGCCACGGCATCGTCTGCTATCCAGACGGTATTGGCCCTGCGCAATCCAAGCCAGCCAATCATCACCTGTCCGTGAATGAGCCTATCGTCAACGCGATTCAAAACGATCTCGGACATAGCTGTCCCTCCATTGTCTGCACCCAGCTCTGCAACGAAGCTGCTACTCCGTGCTTAGCCAGTCATACCTTGCCGGAACTTTTTGAAGGCTGCTACGATATCCACAATACCGGTGTGTCCCGCTGAAAACGCCGTTTCAGCCAGTGACTCGAGCCTAACCGTATTCATACGCTCCATGAAGGTTTCCAGAAGCATTGGTAGATTCATACCGGTAACAGCATGCACATCGTTTGCCTGTTGGGTCACAAAGGCCGTGGCGTTCGCGGGCATGCCACCGAACATGTCGAGCAGGATGAGCACGCCATCACCCGTGTTCACTTCATTCGCAGCGGCCTGCAGGCGATCCACCAATCCCTCCAGGCTATCACCCGGCATTAATGCTATGCTTGCTACCTGTGGCAGGTCTCCCAGAATCATCCTCGTTGATTCCAGGAATGCACCAGGCAAAGGCCCGTGTGCAGCAAGTACAATGCCGATCATGAGAACCCCCATCCTTTTTGAGGAGCCCACTGCTGGCAGTCAACCCATGCTCTTGTGCCGGCCGCCAGCAGTGCTTGCTGTACTTGTCTAGAAGATGCGGAACGCCGACAGTATGGGAATGTTGAAGATTGACCCGAGCAGGCCAGGTAAGTACCCTACCAGGATAACCAGGAGCGTGACAAGCAGCGCCCGGTTAATCGGCCAGCCACGGCTGCGCATACCCCACCATAGGAATATGACCAGCAAGAGAGGCAATAGCTGGGGGAAGATCTTATCGAGCGTACCCTGAACGGAGACTTTCACCAGGCTCGCCCCCGATCCAGACGTGTACGTGAGGGGGGTTGTCAGCGTGATAAGGGAAGCACCAATGGCACCGGCCACGATCAATCCAAGCACAGCAAAAGAGGAGGTTATACGCCGGAAACCCGCTTCAGCCAGTTGCCTCATGGAGGACATGCCGTAGCGATAACCGAACATGAACAGGTAGTACGATACGGACAGGATGATCAGCGGGTAAGCGATGATGTAAAAGATCGGGCCAAGTGGACTCCCCGTTCCCTGGCTCAAGCTGATGCCGATGGCAAGCAGGATAGGTATCAAGGTGCCAGGTATCATGGAGTCGCCAATACCGGCCATTGGACCCATAATGCCGGCCTTGATGCCGTTGATCATCTCGTCGTTGATCGGGGCACCACTTGCCCGTTGTTGCTCGAGGGCTACCGTCACACCATGTGCAATCACGCCTGTCTGTGGTTCGGTATTGAAGAACACCATGTGGCGTTTCAATGCCGACTTAATCTCTTCTGGATTGTCACCATATAGGCGCTTCATGATCGGCGACATCATGTAGACGAAGGCAGGTGCCTGCATACGTTCCATACTGAATGCTGACAGATTGAAAAACGTCCAGATCCACCAGGCCCTGTTGAGATCTCTCCTTGAGAGTGTTTTCTCTGTCGTAGGGGCCCGATTTATCGTGCCCGCTGCGCCCTCGTGGGCTTGATCATCGGGCTGGTGTAAGGTGAGGTCAGACATGTCACGCCTCCGCTTTCTGGGGTTGAGTTGGTTCGGTCTCCAGGCGCGAGAAGTACCAGTAGTACATGAGTGCTACCAGGACGCCAATCACTGCAACACCCACGGTGGGAACCTTCAGGTACACCACGAGAACCCACCCGAGCAGGAACCAGATGAGTAGGCGAGCTGAAGGGGCAATCTGGAGTAACAGAATTGCAATGCCGACAGCAGGCAACGCCCCACCGAGCAGGCCCAGGTAGGTAAAGAGCCAGGGTACCTGGATATTGAGGAATGCGATCACGCTTTGAGCAAAACCGGCACCAAAAAAGAGTACCAGGAAAGGCAGCACGCCGCGTAGCAGGAAGGTGCCAATCTGGGCCAGGTAGTTCACGCGAATGATGCCTGCCAGATTCCCTTCGTCAGCGTACCGGTCGCACACGTGCGCCCAGGCAGCATTGCCAACACTCAGGAGTTGCCAGGCCGCGACACCAATGGCGGCCAATGCGACCGCGAGGCTTACTGCCACCGGGGGTGAGGCATGAGATACCAGGGCAAGGGGTATTCCAAGATAACTCGCGAAACTTAAGTCGGCAGGGACGGACCCACCGGGAGTAATCAGTGCAATGAAGACGCCTTGCACTGCAATCCCAATAAGCACGCCGGTTTTGACATCTCCCAGGATTAATCCACAGAGAAAGCCGGCTACTAGCGGACGTGTAAGCACATACCATCCGCCTGTCGTGCCAAG
>WNGD01004455.1_pt1 | contig 13774 bp, 10 predicted proteins | sample 5400671 | NCBI WGS metagenome assembly WNGD01 (sample SAMN13153369, study PRJNA577476) | soil metagenome | isolation source: 40 cm soil or saprolite under grassland replicate 2 | place: USA:California | collected 2016-06-15
CAGATCGACTGCTGCCATCGTGCGTATCGCCACAAGTCTCCCCTCTTTCAGCGCGGATAGGCCGCCGCGACACCGCCATCGACGTTGAGGATGTTACCAGTGCTCTTGGTGGAGCGCGTCGGCGAAGCGAAGAACGCCACTGCCTCGGCGATGTCTTCCGGCAGGATATTGACCCCCAGCGTCGTCCGTTTGCGATAGACTTCTTCCAATTGATCGGGGGCCACCCCATACGTTGCCGCCCGCTCTTGCCGCCACGTGCTACCCCAGATACGCGACCCTGCGAGCACCGCATCCGGATTCACCGTGTTGACGCGAATCTTGAACTGCCCACCTTCTTCTGCCAGGCAGCGGGCCAGGTGCGCTTCGGCCGCTTTAGCCGTCGAATACGCCGCAGCATTTTTACCCGCGACCAGCGCATTCTTGCTCGCCACGAAGACGAGGTTACCCCCACGCCCTTGCGCCTCCAACAGCCGGAAGCCTTCACGTGCCACCAGGAAATAGCCGGTGGCCAGCACATTCCAGTTCTTGTTCCACTCGGCCAACGTCGTTTCGGTGATAGATGCACTGGAAGCCAGTCCGGCGTTGTTGACGAACACATCAATGCCGCCGAAAGCTAACTCGCCTTGCACAAAGGCCGCACGCACACTCTCCTCGTTCGTGACGTCCATTTTCACGGCCACCGCACGCCCCGCACCAAACTGTTTGTTGAGGTATGCTGCCAGTTCCTCTGCACTCGCCAGATCAATGTCAGTGGCCACAATATGTGCGCCATCCTGCGCCACCCGTCGACAGATGGCCGAACCGATACCTCCTGCCGCACCGGTCACCAGCACGACGTGCCGGGAAAACTCGCGCTCCGGCGGAGCCTGTTTGAGTTTGTACTGCTCCAGCGGCCAGTATTCGACGGCATAGCTCTCAGCATCCGAGAGCGAGATAAAGCCGCCACAGCCCTCTGCGCCGCGCATGACTGAGATGGCTCGATGGTAGAGTTGGGCTGAGACATCGGCCATGATGGCGTCTTTGCCGGTAGTGAACACCCCCACGCCAGGGATGAGAATCACCCGTGGGTGCGGATCGGCTGCCGCATCGGCTTCGCGATAGACGGGCGTAGCCCCATCAGGATCGAGGTCTTGTTGCGCGTTGTCTTCCTGATAGCGATGATACTTCTCCACATACGCAGAGACACCAGTACGCAGGGCCTCCACAAGCGAGGTCACATCCTGCTCGGGTGTCCAATCCACCAGCAGTGGCCAGGGTTTGGTATGCACCAGATGGTCCGGACAGGCTGCACCAATTTTGGTCAGTCGTGGCGCATCCTGGCTACTGGTGAAGGTCAGTACATCCTCACCGTCTTCGAAACGTAAGATCTGGTGTTTCTCCGCCGAGACCAGCCCACGTACCACAGGTGCCACCTGCGCCGCAATGCTGCGTCGTTCTTCGGCTATCAATGGCTCACAGCGGAAGCCACCAAAGAGTGCCCGGTCAGCACGGGCGATCCGCGCCTCCACAAACTCACGTGCTTGAGAGAGCGTGGCCATGGTGGAGGCGTAGCAGGACTCGTCGGTGTCTCCCCACGTGATTAAGCCATGTTTGGCCAGAATGACCAGCTTCGCGTCCGGTTTGGCACGCAACGCCAACCCAACCTCGCGTGCCAGCCCAAAGCCGGGACGGCGGTACGGAATCCAGATCAGGGCGTCGCCGAAACAGTCCCGTGCGAGCGCCTCGCCATCGGCACCACAGGCGAAGTAGTTGGTGGCGTCGGCGTGCGTGTGATCGACATGGGCAAACGGCAGAAACCCATGCAAAAAGGTCTCGATGGAGGGGCGTGGTCGGCCCGGTTCATAGAAGCAGTGGGCGAGGTAGTCCACCATCTCGGCGTCGCTCATGCGCTCACGTTCGAGCAGGGGAAGTATATCGTCCATATACAGTCCGGTAAACGAGGCTTCCGTCACGGTCGCCAGATCCGAGCCGGAGCCTTTGACCCACAAGATACGCGCCGGACGACCGCGAAAATCGACCTCGTCGGCCTTGGCAGAGGTGTTGCCACCCCCCCAGTTGCAGACCGAGCGATCTGCTCCCAGCATGCGCGAGCGTGCCACCAGTTGTGCCAGCACGGTAGACACAGAAACATTTGCCATAACAGTGCATCCTTTCATAGCTCAATCGGAAGGGCTCTCGCGTAGGGGCGGGGGTGGAGCAGATGTGGGGGGGTGGGCCCTTGTGGCCGCCCGCCCTAGCTGTGTCTGCTTGCCGCTCCCCACCAAACGGGCGGCCACAAGGGCCCCCGCCCAACCCTTCTCCACTCCCGCCCCTACGCGAAACCTCGCCATATTCTCAAAAACCTACTACGCGCCGGGATAGCCACTCGTTGTGGCGACAGCAGTCCGTTCGCGTGCCACACGCTCGGCGTATCCACTGCTCCGCAATGCCGCTATGGGATCGGGGTCGAGTCCCTGACGGGTGCGCACCTCAGCCAGCAGCGGACGCACATCGGTCTCATAGGCCGTCTGGAGTACGCGGTAGGCTCCCAATACATCGCTCGCCTCCTGGGCCTTGCGCAGGGCTGCGCGATCCACCAGCAAGGCTTTGGCGTAGGCCGTCTGGATGTTGAGCACACTTTGAACCATCGCTTCGATCTTTGGTTCGATGTTGTGCGATTGGTCGATCATGTAGGCGATACGCCCAGCGTTGGCGTTACCCTCGGCACCTGCATCGACGATCTCGTTGAAGATGCAGAAGAGATCGAAGGGGTTGAGTGAACCGACGATCAGGTCGTCATCGGCGTATTTGCGGTCGTTGAAATGGAAGCCACCGAGTCGATCCTCATCGAGCAGTTGCGCCACGATCTGTGGGATGTTGGTCCCCTGGGGGTGATGGCCAGTATCCACCAGCACCTCTGCCTGCGAACCCAGCTTCTGTGCCATGAGCAGCGAGGTGCCCCAGTCGGGCAGATCCGTGGAGTAAAAGGCTGGCTCGAAAAATTTGTACTCGATCAAGAAGCGCATCCCAGTAGGTAGGGCAGCGTAGATCGCCTGGAGAGACTCCAACAGGCGATGGCGACGGCCACGCAAGCTATCCTGGCCGGGGTAGTTGGTGCCTTCCGCTAACCAGAGACTGATGATGTTCGAGTCGACGGCTTGCGCAATCTGGATACATTCGAGCACATGCTCGATCCCTCGCTGCCGCACTTTCTTATCAATATGGCACAAACTGCCAAAACGATAGACTTCTTCCTGAAAGAGGTTCGGATTGACGGAGCCAATCCGCAGGCCAAGACGATGAGCATACTCTTTTACCGCCTGCCAATCGTCTTCTTTGTCCCAGGGGATATGAATGGCAACACTGGGGCAGATACCCGTGAGCTGGTTGACTTGAGCTGCATCTGCCAGCTTCTCGCGCAAGGTGCGGGCCGCTCCCGGCCAGTGAAATACCTTAAAGCGCGTCCCTGAATCGCCATAACCCCACGAGGGTGTTTCGACGGTGAACTGTTGGATTTTCCCTACAACAGCATCGATATCGATGTTCTGCTTGCCCAAATTATTACTCATAGCACATTGCACCTTCTTCTCATGGTGTACATAGACTACATATCACCTGAGGCACGTACATACCTACTACGACTTTCTACTTTTTTCGCCGCTACCTCCCCATTGTTTAATCGAGATGAAACACTTCGGGGAGCACAAAGGGAAAACCTGTAGACGGGTCAGTCTCCCTGACCAGGATATCGCTCATGTACTGTTCCCAGTGTTCACTCGCCTGGCTGGCAGCCATAACAGTGAGATAATGCTGGAAATCCTCCACCTCCATGTAGGCAAAGAGCTCCAGCCCCCGCATATAGATCGAGTATCGGGAACACCCCGCTTGTTTCAAATCCGCCAGCAACTCAGGCCAAACCTGCTGGTGGCGCCTGCGGTACTCTTCCTCACTACCCGGTTTGATTTTCATGATGAATGCAATGCGTTGCATGTGTCCTGCCCGCCTTCACTGCTCAACCGTTTGTCCTTTTGTAGGGAGACGCTCGTATGCGTTTCCCTACAAAAGTAACTTGCTAGAAGTTGAACTGGTCGATGTTGGTCTTGTCGAATACAGTTGGCGGGCCCAAGAGCACGACGCCATTCGCACCAATCGTTTTCGTACCAAGGGTACCTGCGCTAAAGGTCTCCCCTTGCTTGCCGGTGATCTTGCCCTGGACCAATGCAGCCGCTGCATAGTACGCCAGATAGCCCAGCTTCCCTGGATCCCAGAGGGCAAATTGCGGGACGGTTCCATCTTTGACATACTTGCGCATCTGGTTGGGGGTTCCCAGGCCCGTGAGTGCCACCTTACCGCCTTTGTTCACCGACTCAATGGCACGGGCTGCCGCGGCAATCCCCACGGAGGTCGGAGAGATGATTCCCTTGAGATTGGGATAAGCCTGCAGCAGGTTCAATGTGTCATTAAAGCTGGTCTGGTCATCATCATTGCCATAGGCTATCTTGACCAGGCTCATGCCTTTGTATTGCGACTTGGACAGCTCATCCTTCATGAACCCGATCCAGGCATTCTGGTTAGTGGCTGTACTGGCCGCCGACAGAATGGCGATCTGGCCCGTATAGTTGAGCTCTTTGCCCAAGACCTGCACTTCAATGCGTCCAATGTCCTCAGGACTTGCCTGCTGTATGAACACCTGGCGAGCATCCGGCGCCACGTCGGAGTCGTAGCTCACCACCTTAATGCCTTGTCCCATGGCCTGCTTGAGGGCTGGAGCCAGTGCATTCGGGTCGTTGGCAGAAACGACGATGGCATTGACGTGCTGCTCCGTCAGGTTATTAATCCAGGTGACTTGCTCCGAGGCACTGGCTGTAGACGGTCCGACCTGCTTGAATGAGCCTTTGGTTTCGCCGGCCGCAGTCTTGCCGCCGTTGGCTGCCGCGTCAAAATACGGGTTGTTGATGGCTTTGGGCAAAAAGGCGATGTTGAGATTGTTCCCACCTCCGCTGCTGTTACTGCCACCTGTACTACTTCCTCCACCACAGCTGGCAAGCACCACCACGAGCAACACCATGAAGCCAAGACCCAATGTGTGAAACAGCTTGTTCATCTGTTTCCTCCTTTACTCTTTTTTGGTCACACCGCCCACAGCTAGTCGGCGATGGGTGAGTACTTCTCGAATAGACTGAGCCACATTCGGCCCTAACACCGAGAAGATTAGCAAGCTTCCGACCACGATGTTCTGAATATCTCCACTGATATTGGCCAGACCAAGGGCATTGCGCACTGCTCCTATGACAAACAGTGACAGGATCACACCGATCAGTGTGCCTCGACCGCCGAAGATGTTCACGCCTCCCAGCAGCACAATCGTGATCACGTCCAGCTCAAAGCCCAGCGCGTTATCGGGGCGTGCGCTGGAGAACCGCGCCGTGAAGATGATGCCAGCCAGAGCAGCCAGCAGACCCGAGAGCATGAAGAGTCCCAACTTGAGGTTGGCCACCCGAATCCCCGCGAAGCGAGCCGCTTCCTTGCTATTGCCTACCGCATAGATTTGGCGGCCCAGCCAGCTCCATTGCAGCACGCCCAGAAACAGCAGGGCCAGAACCACGAAGACCACGAACGGCCAGGGAATCAGCGTGCCCGGCACGCTGCCAAACCCGAAGTTGGTGAAGGCCGCCGGAAAGTTACTGACAGCCTGATCTTTCAGCACGACATAGGCCAGTCCTCGATAGAGAGCCAGCGTGCCCAGCGTCACCACCAGCGACGGCAGCCCCAGGCGCGTGACCAGCAGCCCATTGAGCGCTCCGGCAGCCACCCCAATGATCAGAACCAGCACCATGCCCAGCCAGAGGGGCACGCCCGCATTCCAGGTGACCCCCAGCACGACACTGGCCAGGCCAAGGGTGGAGGCCACCGAGAGATCTATCTCTCCCGCAATAATGATCAGCGTCATGGGCAAGGCCATGATGGCTTTCTCCATGAGGTCTTTGGTCAGCGAAGCCACATTGAAGGGCGTGAGAAAGTAGGGCGAGAGTGTAGTGCCCAGAATGATAGCCAGCAGCAGGAGGACCACCAGCAGGGCATCCCACGAACTCAGCAGGGTTCTCAGCTGTTTCATTTTTGCCTCCGTGTGATAAGTGCGCGCTGCAGCCAGTGCGTAATGAACGCATCCAGGGTCACCGCGACCAGAATGGCCATGCCATCGATGGCCTGAAGCCAGAACTGCGATAACTTGAGCAGGTTAAGCGCATCATCCACCGTTCCCAGCACGATCGCCCCCAGCACCGCACCCAGGATGGTGCCCGACCCGCCGAAGATATTCACTCCGCCCACCACCACGGCGGCGATAACCTGTAGTTCGAGTCCGCTGGCAGCCGTGGAGTCCACCGTGGCAAAGCGTGCCCCCCAGAGCACCCCAGCGAAGCCGCACAGCAAGCCGCAGAGCAGAAATGCACTAAAGACCATCACGTTACTGCGAATGCCGACTAGGCGTGCCGCTTCGGGATTGCTGCCGATGGCATACAATTGGCGACCATAACGCGTGGAGTGCAGGAGATACGCGAAGATCAGGGCAATGGCTGCCGCAAAGAGGAGGAGGGCGGGAATGCCCAGAATCTTGGTGGTTGCTAGGCTCAGGTAGCTATCGGGCACATCAGAGGCGCTGACCTGGGTCCCTCCCGCAACCACAAAGTCCAAACCACGGTAGACATAGAGTGTACCTAGCGTCACAATGATGGCAGGAACACGCCCGACCGTCACGATCAGCCCATTGATAGCCCCTAAGACCAGTCCCAGTAGGCATCCCACAAGGATGGCCACCAGCACATTGGTCCCAGGTTGCTGTTTGAAGAGGTCGGCGGCCGCGAAAGCTGCGAAACCCACCATCGAGCCGACGGAGAGATCCACATTGCGCGTGAGCACTACCAGGGTCTCTCCCACGGCCACAATGGCGATAATAGCGATAGCTAAGAGGATCTGTTCCAGGTTGGACACCGTCAGGAAGCTTGGTACCTGCACACTGACGATGACCACGATCAGGAGGAGGACGACAAGAAGTCCGAGCTCGCGTACTCTGCTCACGTACCTGATCAGTCGGCTCTGGCTAGTAGGTGAAGCGGTGCGCGCCTCCTCTAGCCCTTTACTTGTGGTTGTCATTGCTCACCTGCCCTGTTGCTGCAAACATAACTTTTTCTTGATTCGCTTCGGCGCGGCTGAATTCTCCCGTGAGGTGTCCCTCATGCATGACAAGGACGCGGTCGGACATGCCTAGCACTTCGGGAAGCTCGCTGGAGATGAGGATGATGGCCAGTCCCTTCGCTGCGAGGTCGGAGACGATGCGATGAACCTCGGCTTTGGCTCCGACGTCGACACCGCGCGTCGGCTCATCGAGGATCAGAATCTTTGGATTGGTGATGAGCCACTTAGCCAGGACTACCTTCTGCTGGTTGCCTCCCGAGAGGGCTTTGACCAACTGATCGATGCCCGCTGATCGGACGCGCAACTGTTGGGAGTAGTCCGTGGCGATCTCGCGCTCACGCTGCCGGTCCACGACGACGCCAAATCGGCTGAGCTGCTGCACAATAGGCAGCGTCATGTTGGCAGCAATGGAGAAATCCATGACCAACCCCTGCTGACGGCGATCTTCAGGGACATAAGCCAGACCGTATCGCATAGCCACCTTGGGTGAGGAAATATGCACCCGCTCCTTATTAATGCGAATCTCGCCCGCATCGCCCCGGTCGATGCCAAACAGCACCCGTGCAACCTCCGTGCGACCAGCCCCGACGAGCCCAGAGAACCCCAGAATCTCGCCCCGGCGCAGCTGGAAACTGATATCTTTGAACACTCCCTCGCGGGTCAAATGCTGGACATCGAGAAGGACGTCGCCGATCTCGGCCTCGCTCTTGGGGAACAACGCGGTTAACTCGCGCCCAACCATGTAGCGAATGATATCTTCAGAGGTGAATTGCGAGGTCGGAGCAGTGATGACATGGGCACCATCGCGCATAATGGTAACGCGATCAGCCAGTGCGAAGACCTCCTCCAGGCGGTGAGTAACCAGGACGATGGCTACCCCCTGCTCACGCAGTTGCTTCGTGATCACAAAAAGCTTCTCCACTTCGTGAGCCGAGAGCGCAGCCGTTGGTTCGTCCATCACCAGCACACGAGCATTGAGGGACAACGCATTGGCAATTTCGACCATTTGCTGATCAGCGACAGAAAGCCCTTGCACAGGCGTGTACACACTCAACGGTACATCGAGCCTGGCTATCAGGCGCTCAACTTCCTGGTACATGCGCTTCCAATCCACCCGTCCAAAGCGATCGCGGGGATGCCTGCCCATGAAGACATTCTCGGCCACATTCAAATCGGGGAACAAGGTGGGTTCCTGGTGGATGACGGCGATTCCCAGATGCTGGGACTGGGCAGGATTGTGTAGTTCAACGACTTCGCCAGCAACTTTCAGCACTCCAGCATCGGGACGATGAATCCCCCCCAGGATTTTGACGAGCGTACTCTTGCCAGCACCATTTTCTCCAAGCAGTGCGTGAACTTCGCCGGGATAAAGCACCAGTTCACCATTGCGCACGGCCTGAACAGCCCCAAATTGTTTGGCAGCGCCGGTGAGTTCAACTATGGGTTTAGAAGTTTCCGTCACTTTCTTTTCCCTCCCTTCTCACGGTAGGTACCGTGTCAAGTCAAATAAAAATGTCACCAAAGGCAGACCAACCTGTGTACCCCGACCACGTAGCGAGGCGTTCTGATCCCAGAGTATGCTACGAGCAATCATTATCTAGCTCGATCAGGTGATGTCCTGGTCGTCCAGACAGGAGTGAGAGAAGCGGCGTGGAGTCCTGATTTTTGCTTTCAGTACCGAAGTTACAGAACTGGGAGTCATAGCAAACCTCCTAAGATACATAGATCAACCATCGATCTATAAGTGTGACCGTGCGACTATTCGCTGTACGCATTACATGGCCAGAGTCATGTTGGATCTTCTTTTCCTTCGGAAAAGTGCTTGGAGGACACACCAATATCTTAAACCAGAATCTTGGTAAATTCCAAGAAAACTAATGTCATATACATGACAGTTTTGTGTCAGTTTTGTACCAGCCACCATTGATGAGCTCTTAGCACAAATTGGAGCAACACAGCGGCTAGTAGAGAAGCCCTCACCCTTGTTGGAGCAAATGGCGCAGGCAAGCGCATTATCATCTACCCCTACCTGTGTCGCAGGACATTGACACTCCAGATGGCCTCCTGTCTCCGCTCTTGTTCTGTTTCAGATAATGCTCTTATCTCCCCCTTTCCGTTATGAGTGAATGTCTGTCGTGTTCTCTTACAGTTGGTGGGAAGCAGTTCCGTCTTCGCTCGTCGGCGGCGCGGGACTAAGCCAAGCTCCTCAGAGGTTTTGCCATAAAACGCGCAGAGCTGCCGTCGCGAATCCGGATTGAGTGGTGCTCCCTGCTCCGCACGCAGGACCGTCCGAAAGGAAACTCCAACAGTATCGGCCACTTGTTGAATGGAGAGGTTGAGCTGCTCACGCAGTTGCCGCAACGTGACGTTAGCACTCATCTTCCACCTGCTTTCGCCGTGTGGCTGCTTTAGCAACGTTCATAGTCCTAATCCCTCCAGGCTGATCGAAGCCTTCGCGTTTCTGTGTGTTTCTCTGGACGAGACACCGAGTTCCCGCGAAGCACATGCAGACGTACTTCGTGAGCCGTGCTCTTTAGAGATGGTATTTCGTTTAATTTCGTATCCTTTCATAATGTTACAACAAAAAATCCTTTTTGTCAATAGTTTGACATCGCTCTTTCGATTTTCGTTGAAACTTCTTGCATATACTCCTCTCTCTTATTTCTTTTTCCCTTGTGAGAGGTCACACAAGGCGCAGAAACTTCATCCTGAGAGCGGATCCCCATCCTTGGGGTGATTGTAGGGGCGCAATTCATTGCGCGCTCGGCCCTGTGCTCGCAGACGCCCTTCATCTGTGAGCACAGGGCGCAATGATGAGAGTTAACAAATTCATCCGGCTATGGCTACGATTGTGGTAGCGGCGGCATTCATGACGCCGCTACCACAATCGTAAGTAATTTGTTACCTTTCATAATTGCGCCCCTACAGTGAAGTAGCGTCTTTCACTCGGAAGGACGTAGACATTGAGAGCACTCATCTTGACAACAAGTGCTCTTTTATGGTATAAGAAAACAAAACTGAGTGAAGCACTCTGAATGATGTTGTGTAAGACAGACCATCATCCTTCTATTTCTTAGTCCAGGCTGCCATACATTCGTTCCGAACTTTGTACCTTTCTCATGGCTTCGTGCATTGCATCACGTAGGGAGAATGTACTTGTGGTAACCTGTATTTAGATGGTCGGATGGATGCTTGGAAGCATGAAGAACAACGAGAGAGTGTGGAGGTACAGGATGAGCAACGGGCGAAGCAAAACGAAATCAAAACAAACATCTCCTGAGGAGCCGACCCTCTTTACTCCTGAGCGGCGAAAAGAGATCGTCGGCATGTTGGAGAAAGAGCAGCGCGTGACGGTGCCCGAACTGAGTCAGCATTTTGCCGTCTCCGAGGTGACGATCCGCAAAGACCTGGCGTGGTTGGAGGCGCAGGGGCTGGTACAGCGCACCCACGGTGGGGCAATCCTGACCGCTGCAGGTTCCCCTCCCAGCGAGATGAGCCTTGACGTGCGAGAACGGCTCCAGTTCGAGGAGAAGGCGCGCATCGGTCAGGCTGCCGCCAGCTACGTCCAGGATGGCGAGACCATTGCCCTCGATGCTAGTACGACTGCTCTCGCTATGGTCCCGTTCCTGAGCTCGAAGCGCGACTTGACGGTGGTGACCAATGGCGTGCGCACAGCTTTGGAACTGCTCCAGGCACCTACGCTCTCGGTCTTACTGCTCGGCGGCATGCTCCGGCAGGAATCTTACTCCGTCGTGGGCACCTGGAGCCGCTCCGTCTTGGAGCAGATCCACATTAGCAAGGCCTTCGTCGGTGCACGCGGCTTGACCCTCCGTACAGGCTTGACTGATGTACATGCCGAAGAGGTCGAACTCAAGCGGGCGATAGTCGAGGCTGCCAATGAGGTGATCGCCGTGCTCGATGCTACTAAATGGAATCAGGTCACACTCGCGACCTTCTGCCCTCTCGAGCGCCTCAAGCTCATCATCACGGATAAAGAGGCCCCTGCCCAGATGGTGAAGCAGGTGCGTAAGCTGGGGGTTGAGGTCTTGCTTGTCTAGTGTTTTTTATGAGTAGGGTAGGCAGCTAGCGAGGTGCCTACCCTACTCAATACACATACTCATCCCATGATGGTGAACCGTGCTCGATGTGCTTGAGGGTCGAGGGCATGACGAGCGATGATGACCTCATAGGCAATCGGCTCGACGCTCCATCCTCCTGTGCCATCATAATAGGCCAGATCGGAGACGGAGACCGCCAGGCTGACCGTGCGCGTTTCCCCTGGTGCCAGTGCGACACGGGCGAACGCCTTCAACTCCTTGGGCGCACGCTCCACCTTCGAGCCGTGTGCCGCGATGTAGAGCTGCACCACCTCCTCGCCGGCCACCTTGCCCGTGTTGGTGACATCGATCCTCGCCTCCAGGGTATCATCCGCCCCCAGGCGGTCCTGGGCCAGCTGCAGGTTGCCGTAGGCGTAGGTGGTGTAGCTCAAGCCGAAGCCGAATGAGAAGGCAGGCTGTGCGCCATCGCGCTCCAGCTTGCGGTAGCCGTGCCACAGGTCGTAGGTGATCGCGGTAGCATTTTTATCGAAAAACGGGAGATCCTCGGCGTGCTTTGGGAAGGTGCAGGGGAGTTTCCCACTTGGATTGACCCGCCCGAGCAGTACATCGGCGAACGCGTTTCCGCCCTCCATGCCCGGATACCAGAGCATCAGGATGGCTGGCACCTGCTCCCGCCAGGCCTCGGTGATGACTGCACTCCCCGCCATCATCGCGACGATGGTGCGAGGGTTCGCCGCCGCAACGGCCTGGATCAGCGCCTCGTCGTCCGCATGCAAGGTCAGCGAGCTGCGGTCGCCGCCGACCGCAAATCCCGCCTCCTCAGCTGATGGCGCCGCCTGCATCAGTGCCTGGGCGATCGGCGCCTCCTCCGGGGTTGGGGGTGGGAAGAGCGCAGCCAGCTGGGCCATGGTCTCGGGCGCGACGTACTCGCCCTCGTCGGCAGCGGTGTAGCCCACCACGCAGATCGCCACATCCGCACCTGTGGCCACTGCAGCCGCCCGCGCCGGGTCGCTGCCATCGTCATACACGACGGTGCCCCCATCTCCGAGCGTATCGCGCAGCCCTTGTAGCGGAGTGATCACGTAGGCCGGGAGTGTGTTGCTGGAGCCGCGGTCACCGGTGTTGGGCTGCTCGGCCAGCTTCCCGATCACCGCCACGCGCTGCACGTTCACAAGCGGCAAGAGGTTGCCCTCGTTTTTGAGCAGCACGATGCTCTTTTGAGCGGCCTCACGGGCGAGTTGGCGGTGCACCGCGCTGCCAACCACCTCGGGGGGGTAGTCGCTGGAATGGCGCCCCTGTGCAAAACGCACCTGCTGCCGCAGCAGTCGCAGTGCCGCCTCGTCGATCCGTGCGAGCGGCACCTCGCCGCGCTCGACCAGCCCTTTCAGGTGGCGGTGGTACAGATTCTGGAACGGCATTTCGAGATCCTGCCCGGCGAGGGCGGCCTTTTTGGCATCGCGCATCCCCCAGATAAAGTCGGTGAGCACGAAGCCCTGGAAGCCCCACTGCTCCTTGAGGATATCGTTGAGCAACGTCTTGTTCTGCCCACACCATTCGCCGTTGACGCTATTGTAGGCGCTCATCACCGAGGCCACGCCCGCATCCACCGCCCGCTTGAAGTGCGGGAGATACACCTCGTGGAGTGCGCGTGGGTCAATGGTCACGTCGACGCTAAAGCGGGCGTTCTCCATCGAATTGAGGGCGTAGTGCTTGACGCACGCCATCACATGGCCTTGCACGCCGCGCGTGAGCGCCGCACCGAACGCGCCGAGATGGTGCGTATCTTCGCCGTAGGTCTCCTGAGCACGCCCCCAGGCCGGGTGGCGCACGAGGTTGATGCAGACGCCGCCGAAGTGATTGCCACCCAGCGCGCGTAGCTCGCGTCCAATCGCGTCGCCGATCCGCTCTTCCAGCGCCGGATCCCAGCTCGCGCCGCGCGCCATCGACACGGGGAAGGTGGTCGCCCCAGGCATAACGATCCCACGCGGGCCGTCGGAGAAGCGCACGCCGGGAATGCCCAGGCGCGGCACGGCGCCAGCCACCCAGGGGTGCTGATTGTAGCCCCCAGCAAACATATCGGCGAGGCCGGGCCAGAAGGGCGGATCGCCGTCCATCAAGGCGATCTTCTCGTCGAGGGTGAGCTGGTCGAGCAGAGCTTGTGCCCTCTCCTCGATTTGTTCATCGGTGAGCGATTCCGTCGTCGCCAAGGCCCCAAAGGCATTGGCAGCATCAAACGATTGTGTCATCATGGTGTCTCCTTTTCATGGTTGGGCCGAACCGAAGAGCTCGGCTGATGATCGGCTTCAGCGCGGGGGAGAGCGCGCATGGAGTTCTCCTTGTTATCTCACACCGATGGTGAGTTGGTCAAGGCGCTCGTAGCCATAGCCACGCCGGGCCAACTGCTCTAAGAGCCTGTTTGAAAAGGTTAGGAAGCAGCCAGTCGACGCAGCATCAAGCGGGTCATGGCAATGGAAATCATGGCTTCACTACTGACTGGCAGCCTTTCATAATCCTTGCCCAGACGACGAGACTGGGTCAACCAA
>WNGD01012183.1_pt1 | contig 13772 bp, 15 predicted proteins | sample 5400671 | NCBI WGS metagenome assembly WNGD01 (sample SAMN13153369, study PRJNA577476) | soil metagenome | isolation source: 40 cm soil or saprolite under grassland replicate 2 | place: USA:California | collected 2016-06-15
CCCGCGGCGTTGTTGCTCAGCTGCACGACGAGGTAGGCGGCGATAAAAGTGAGGTGATTGGTGGACAGCGCCAGCAACCCGAGGCCGATGATGTTGAGGATCGTGCCGGCCACCATCCAGGGCCGTCGCCGCCCCCATCGTGTCACGGTCCGGTCGCTCAACCATCCGACGAGGATGGGCGTGAGCAGCGCAAAGACACCGCCGGCGGCCGTCACCCGACCGATCAGGAGATCGGCATCACGGCCGGCGATGAGGGTGGCGCCGACCGGAATGAGGGCGATGTAAATCGGTTGCCAGTGGGCACCGCCGCCGAACCAGAACGCATTGATCGCGGCGAGCCGGCCGAAGCTCAGTCGCGTAGTCGGCGCTCCTCGAAGCGAGGTGGCGGCCATTCCCTCTTCCTTAGAATTCCCCGCGGCGGGTGATCAGCAAGTGGAGACCGACGTGACGTTCCCGTTGGCATCCATCGTCGCACCGCCGCGATTGCACTCCCCCGGATAGAGGGTGAGTTTGCCGTTAACGCAGGTGTAGTGGTACGGGCCGCTCAGTAGGCCCGATCCGCTCCCTGACTCGAAGCCGCTGGGCGAACAGGCGATGGCTCGCTCACTCGCCTCGAATCCCCCGAAGAAGATCACTAGGGCGATCACGGCGCCGGCGGTCGCCTTGAGGAAAGCCGAAGGTTGGCGCGAGGCCCGAAGGGAACTGAGGAGCGCCATGAAACCCAGGGCTCCGGCGACAAGCAAGGGCAATCCGATCGAGAAGATGGCGACATACCCCATCGCGAGCAGCCCGATCGTGCTCAGTCCGAGGAGCGCCGGCCGCCAGGCACTCGCTGAGCCGCGAGAGGCCAGGGCGGCGGTGATGGCGAGGAGTGCAACGAAGGTGGCGACAAAGGCGACGCGCCATCTGATGGGGTCGTGTCCGTCCTGGCCGACGACAATGCCGAAGTAGAGGGCGTCCGTGACGCCGGCGATGACGGCCGCGGTGACGGCTAACCAGCGCATAGCGCTGGCCACATCCTAATGGGCCGCGGGGAGGGATATTGTTGAGCCCATGTCCCTGGCGACAATGCTCCACTGGGGGGAGATCGCCGCCGGCGTCGCCCTCCTCCTCATCATTCTGTACGACATCTTTCAGTCGGTGGTCCTCCCCCGTCCGGCAATCAACAAGCTGGCCACCGTGCGCTACCTGGTCCGTGGGCTCTACTGGATCTGGCGATGGGTCGGCAACCGGATGGAGTCGATTCCCCGGCGCGAGCGCTGGCTGGCCACGTACGGTCCGGTCGGCGTGCTGGTCATCTTCGTCGCCTGGGGACTGGCACTGGTGCTGGCCTACGGGTTGATCGTCGACGGCGTCCGCGACGAGATGCGTCCCGTCCCAGACAACTTTGGCACCTCACTGTATTTTTCGGCGACGACGCTGGTGCCGCTCAGCTACGGCGACTTCGTTCCTGAAGGGGTACCGGCCCGGCTGGCGACCGTCGCCGAGAGCGCGACCGGCGTCATCCTGGGGGCGCTCGCCATCACGCTGCTCTTCTCGCTCTATGAATCCTTCCAGCGGCGCGAGGAATTGGTCGTGACGCTGGATGCGTTTGCGGGCGCGCCGCCTTCAGGCGTGCAGATGCTGGAGACGGCCTCTTCTCACGGGATGCCGGAGGAGCTGGTCAAGACGTTTGACGACTGGCGCCAGTGGGCGGCGGCGGTGCTCGAGAGCCACCTCGCGTACCCCATGCTGGTGTTCTTTCGATCGAGTCACGACAACGAAGCGTGGCTCAACTCGTTCGGTGCCGTAATGGACGCAGCGGTCCTGGTGATGAGTACGGTCGATGACAAGTCGGAGGGCCCGGCGAAGTTGATGTACCGCGTCGGCAACCATCTGGTGGAGGACCTCTCCTGGTACTTCCGCCGCTGGACGCCACGATCCGACACCCCCGTCATCGAGCGCTTCGAATTCGACGAGGCGTGGGAGCGATTGCGGAAGGCGGGATATCATTGCAAACCCGCCGATGCCGCCTGGACCATCTTTGCCAGGCTTCGGTCCACCTACGCCTCGCCGATCAACGGTCTCGCCCGGGCGCTGGTGATCCCGCCGGCCGAATGGATTGGCGATCGCTCCTACCTCCCGCACCGACAGCGGGAGACACGTCGGCGGCCATTCCGGCGACGCCGGGATTGAGACGCGCCGGCCGTCGCGTGATCTGGTTGCCGGCGGCACTTCTCGCGGCGACACTCGTGGCGTTATGGGCAGTGCCCACCGCGGCCGACGAGGGCTGGACGATCGACGCCTTCGACGTGGAGATCAGCGTCCACCAGGACGCCACCATGGCCGTCCGCGAAACGCTGCAGGTGGACTTTGGAACGCAGCCGCATCACGGCGTCTTCCGCGACATTCCCGTTGTCTACGAGTGGGACAGGGACTCGCACCGGGTCTATGACCTCACGGTGAACGCCGTGACGGATGGTGCGGGCCGCAACTGGGCATACTCGGTCTCCGAAAACGGCGCGGACGAGGAAATCAAGATCGGGGATCCAAACAAAATACTGAGCGGACGGCAGACCTACGTCATTGACTACACCGTCGCGGGTGCGCTCAACGGGTTTGCGGACCACGACGAGCTGTACTGGAACGCCACGGGGCAACAATGGGCCGTGCCGATCACGGAGGCGAGTGCGACAGTGGCAATCCCTTCCGACGGCCTCGTGTGGATCAACTGCTTTCAAGGCCAGCTGGGATCCCGAGAAGCCTGTCGCAGCTCATCGACGTCGAACCAGGCGAGGTTCAGCGCCACCCGCATCCTCCCACCGGGTGAGCAGTTGACGGTCGTCGTGGGCATGAAGAAGGGCGTCGCGGGCACCGTCGTCCCGATCCTGAAGGCCAAGCCTCGGACGTTTCTGGAATTTTTCAGCGTCGGGCCGGCGCCCGTGGCCGGGGCGGTGCTCTTGTTCCTGCTCGGTGCCGCCTGGGTGGGCCGCATGGTCTGGCGGCGAGGCCGCGACATGGAGTACGCCACCGCGTACTACCTGACGAAGGATCCGACCGAGCGGGTGCGACCGCTCTTCCGTCCGGAAGCGCTCGTGCCCGAGTACCAGCCGCCCGACAACCTGCGGCCGGCGCAGCTGGGCCTGATCCTCGACGAGAGTGCCGACACCAAGGACGTGACTGCGACCATCGTCGACCTGGCGGTCCGCGGCTACCTGACGATCAAGGAAGTCAAGAATGGCAAGCACGACTGGGAACTGGTCCAAATCAAAGACCAGGCGGGACTTCTGCCTTACGAAGCGGCGATCTTTAATGGGCTGTTCGAGGGAAAGGTGAAGCAAACCCGGCTTTCGGCACTCAAGGGCACCTTCCGCTTTCCCCTGGGCCAGGCCGAGAAGATGCTTTACGAAGACTCGGTCCGGCTTCGATGGTTTACGCGCAACCCGCAGTGGACCCGCGTCCTGTGGGTATTCCTCGGCATCCTGGTGGTGCTGATCGGGTTTGGGGTCGCCCTGGGCCTGGGCGCGCTCGCCGGCTGGGGGTTGCTGGGTATCGCCATCATCCTGGTCGGGTCGCTCATCATCGCGACCAACTCCTGGATGCCGCGCCGCACCGCACTCGGTACCGACCTCTTCAGGAAGACGCTGGGATTCCGCGTCTACATGAACGCGGCCGAGAAAGACCGGCAGGCGTTCGCCGAGAAGGCGGAAATCTTCACCCAGTATCTGCCGTACGCGATTGTCTTCGGCTGTGTGCACCGATGGGCGAAGGCCTTCGAGGGGATCGACACCAGCGCCGCGGTGTCGAGCTGGTACCAGGGGCACGGCGCGTTCACGGCGGTCGTGTTTGCCAGCAGCCTGGAGGGTTTTTCGAGCAACCTCAGCACGGCCGTGGCGGAAACCCCGGGCGGAAGTGGAGGGAGCGGCGGCGGTGGTGGCGGCTTCTCCGGCGGAGGCGGCGGCGGTGGCGGTGGCGGAGCCTGGTGAGAAACTACATCGCTTCGAGGCGCTTGATCCGCTCCTCGATCGGCGGGTGGGTATCGAAGAGGCCGTCGAGGAAGCGCGGGGCATCCTTAAGCGGGTTGGCGATGTAGAGCGGAGCGGTCGCCTTGTTGGCGACCTCGAGCGCCTCCTTGTCGGCGGCGATCTTCCGTAGCGCGCTGGCCAGGCCCGCGGGGTAGCGCGTGAGCAGGGCACCCGAGGCGTCCGCGAGGTACTCGCGCCGCCGTGAGACGGCGAGCTGGATCAGCTGCGCGATGATCGGCGTCAGGATGGCGAGCACGAGGCCGATGATGAGGAGGATCGCGCTGCCGCCGCGATCGCGGTCACGCCCCCGACCGCCGCCCCAGAACATGCTGCGGAAGATCCAATCGGAGAGGAGGGCCGCCATCCCCAGCAGCACGGCGACGATCAGCATCACGCGGATGTCGAAGTTGCGGACATGGGAGAGCTCGTGGGCGAGAACTCCCTGCAGCTCATTGCGATCGAGCTTGTCCAGCAGGCCGCGGGTAACCGCCACCGAGGAGTGCACCGGGTCGCGACCGGTCGCGAACGCGTTCGGCGCGCTGTCGTCGATGACGTAGACCTTCGGCTTGGGGATGCCGGCGCCGATCGCCAGCTCCTCGATGACGTGGTGCAGCTGGGGCTCCTGCTGGTCGGAGACCTCGTGCGCCTGGGACATCCCGAGCACGATCTTGTCGCCGGCGAAGTAGGACACCAGGGCCGAACCGCCGGAGATCGCCAGCGCAAAGGGCAGGATGAAGAAGCCGGCATTGCCGCCCACCGCGACCGCACCCAGGACGTAGGCGAGGAGGGCGACGAGCCCGACGAAGAGCCCGATCATCAACCACGTGCGCCAGCGGTTGCCGGCGATCTCGTCGTAGACGTTGACGTGCGCCGCCGGCGTTGGTCCGCCTGCGACGCCGGGCTGGTCCACGCTGTGCTACGCGGAGGGCGTGAAGCTGACCTTCGGGACCTCGCGGTCCGAGGGCGCCTCGACTTCGAAGTATTCGGACGACGTGAAGCCCATTGCGCCTGCCAGTACGACGGTGGGGAAAGTCTGCAAAGCGGTGTTGTAGTCGCGCACCTGGCCGTTATAGAAGCGTCGCGCGAACTGGATCTTGTCCTCGGTGTCGCGCAGGTTCTCCGACAGGTCCTTGTACTCCTGCACGGCCTGCAACTGCGGGTACGCCTCGGCGACCGCGAACAGGGAGCGCAGTGCACCAGTCAGCATGTCTTCCGCCGCCGCTCGCTGCTGCGGCCCTTGCGCGCCGGCCGCGATCGCGCCGGCCCGCGCCTGGGTGACCTCGTCGAAGACGCCGCGTTCGTGAGCGGCATAGCCCTTGACGGTCTCGACCAGGTTGGGAATCAGGTCATGGCGGCGCTTGAGCTGGACGTCGATGTCCGAAAACGCCTCCTTGACCCGCTGCCTGAGTGTGACCAGCCGGTTGTAAGTGAGCGCGAGGAAGACCACGACGATGACGACGATCGCCAGCACGATGAGCCAGCCGAGTGACAATTGAACCCCTCCTACTTATCTATGTGTCGGATTGCGGTGCTCTTACTCTAGCCGCTCCAGCTAAGAGAAGCCTAAAGGGGGTCCCACGCGACTTTCAGAGGCGGCGGAGCGCGGTCATAACGATCCACTCCGCGATTTCGATCTTCGAGGCGGGATGGCGCGATCGCCAGAGCTCAAGCAGGCGCGCTCGCCGACTGGGGGGAAACCGCGGCCGCGGAGGATTGATCAGCTCGAGATAGGTGCGCAGCTGCGCGGGGTTGTCGAGGACACTGCGGTAGCGTTGGTTACCGATGCCGGTGATCGCGAAGCGGCCCTCCGCAACGACGCGCTCCAGGGCGGCGTCCGCCGCCGACTGCCTATCGTCGAACCCCGGCGTGGGGAGTCGCGTGACGGGTATCCGTCGCGACGGCGTGATGATGGACACCAGTGGGAGCTGGGTTTCGTGCGGCCGGATACTGATCAGGCTGCCGCCCGATCGCAGCCGCTGCCCCGCTCGCCGGAGGGCATGGACCATGCCCCTTATGGCGATTCATCAAAGCGACCAGCTGAAGATGGCGACGTCGAAGGGAGCGCCGCGAGCGGACAGGTGCTCGATGGAGCCAACCCGAAAGCTGACATTTCGCACGCCGAGCGCGGCTTGCTCATCAAGCGCATCCTCGATGCTGAGTCGATCCGGATCGATTGCGAGTATTTCTCGGGCGGTTGGCGCGTACTGGAAAGTGAGCCGGCCGTCGCCGCAGCCGACCTCGAGGATGCGCCGGCCCTTGAGCGTGGTGAAGCCCTCGATCAGCCGGACCTCCATTCCATCAGGCGGATAGGCCGAGATGTCCAGTGGTGCAGCCATCGATCGATGCTAGCGTAGACGGACGAAAAGCCTGATCGACATGATGGCGCCTCGGAGTGGGCATTTCCGTTTCGAGTCCGGCCATCACGGCGATCGCTGGCTCGAGCCCGACCTACTACTGCGGCGCCCGGTGGAGTTGCGGCCGTTCGCTGCCCAGCTCGCGGAACGCTTGCAGCGCCATCGGTTCGAGGTCGTCTGCGGCCCGCTGACAGGCGGCGCTTTCCTGGCCTTGATGGTTGCGCAGCAATGCGACGTCGCCTTTGCCTTTGCCGAGCGCTTTGTGCCGCCGCCGTCCGATGCGTTGTACCAGGTGCGCTATCGGGTCCCGGATGCGCTGCGGGATGGACTGCGCAGTGCGACAGTTGCGATCGTGAACGACGTCACCAATGCGGGGTCCGCCGTGCGCGGGACCTACGAGGACCTGGTCGCGTGCGGTGCGCGGCCCGTGGCGTTCGGCACCCTGATTGCGCTTAGTGACTGGTCGTCGACGTTCGCCGCCGCCAACAACCTTGCCCTGGAATCGCTGGAGACCTTGCCGAATACGCTGTGGACTCCGGAGGAATGTCCGCTGTGTGCCGCGGGCGAACGACTCGAAGATCCATCGACGGTCGCGTAAGCGAGATTCTCAGCGGTCGAGGCTGACGTTCTGCAGTCGGACCTGCCCGCGGGCGAGCACCTTGCCGTCGTCGGCCTTGGAGATGATGACCTGCCATAACTGCTGGGTGGCGCCCTGGTGGATCGGCTCGGCGACGACCTTGACGCGGCCACGAGTAAGGGGGCGGAGGAAGTCGGTGATGTTGTTGACGCCGACCGCGAACTGGCCGCGATCCAGCACCGCGGCGGAGGCGCCGACGCTCGCCGCGCTCTCGATCGCCGTGGTGTACGCGCCGCCGTGGACGACGCCCCACGGCGTGTGCTGGTCCGGACCGAGCTCGATCCACGCGACCACACGGTCCGGACCGACCGAGTCGAACGTCATCCCGAGCGCTTTGAGGAACGGGCTGGGATCGTCGAAGCGGGGAAGTTGCGGCGTCAGGCTTTGGGCACCGCCGGCACGAAGCGCTTGACGAACGCGAGTGCCTTGTCGGCGACCTCGCGCCAGCCGTGGTCGATGACCAGTGCGTGGCCACGGCCCGGGATCTCGGCGATCTCGGTCACGTTCTCGTTGTGCTGCTGCTGGTGGTAGGAGGCGTTTGAGATCGCCGGTGGGACCGTGTGATCCTTCTCGCCCGAGATGATCAGGAGCGGGCCGCGGTCGGGATTCTTGGTGTCGACCTTGGCCTCGGTCCAGGGGTTGAGGTTGGCGGCGGCCGCCTGGAAGAGCGGCACGCCGGACGTCGGCACCGCGAAGGTCTCGTAGAGCTCCTTTGCTTCCTCCTCGGGTCGTAGGTGAGCGGAATCGCGCGGTTGCGGTTGAGGGGATTCCCGAGCACCGGCGACGCCGACTTCAGTGACGAGAGCGGGAGCGGCAGCACGCCACGGAAGGGCGCGGGATCGATCGCGACCGATGCCGCGGCAAGGCCGCGTCCCGCGAGGATCTGAGTGAGCAAGCCGCCGAAGGAGTGCCCGATGACGACCGGCTTCGTCTTCAGCTGGCCGATGACATCGGCGTAATGGTCGGCAACGTCTCCGATGGTCTTGTGGGCGAACACTTCGGGATGCTTGTTGGCCTCCTCGACCGTCTCAGGATCATCGGGCCATCCCGGTGTGAGCGGTGCGTAGCCTGCCTGGTCGAAAACCGCCGCCCAGCGGTCCCAGCTGTGTGGCAGCAGCCATAGGCCGTGAATGAAAACGACGGGCGTTCGCCCACTGGCGTTTGCTTGATCGACCTGATCGGCGGTAATACGAGATACGGTGTCGATCATGGGATTAGCCTCCTCTTCACGCATGGCCGAAGACGGGTAGGCAACCCATCGTACGCCGTAGACTGGGCCGATGTCGGAGACGAAGCTGATGCAGTCGTCAGTGACCAGCCGGCGTGGAGGGTGGTGGGGGATCGCATTCGTCGTGACACTATTCGTGTCTGGAGCAATGGTCACGCTCCCCACCGCCAGGCAGACCGGTCGCGCAATCGCCGCCTTCTACGCGGCGCACACGGGGGTAATCCTCGTGCAGCAGGTCCTCGGCGTGGTCACTCTGGCCTTCTTTCTTGCGTTTGCGCTAGCGCTCGGCGCACGCCGGCGGCGGTGGCTGCTGGTCGGCACGGTACTGGTCGCCATCTCGGAACTCGTCACGAACATCGTTCCGGTCGTCCTGGCGCTGACGAACCCCGAGCCGGACGGCGCCCACGCGTGGACCGTGATCGAGGACCTCGCCGATGAGGCACTGTTTATTTCCATCGCGGTCTTTTCTGTCGCGGCGACAATTGACGAGATTGGGTGGGTCCGCCTGGCTGGACTGCTGGTTGCCGCCATTTCGCTCGTGCGCGTTGTGCTGACGGCATTTGGTGTGGCGGCGCTTGACGCCCTGGCGCCGATTGCATTCCTGATCCTCATCCTGATCCTGAGTGTCCGCGTCCTCATGGGACTGAGCAAACCGATGCCCACCAGCACGGCGTATTCGTAGATCGTCTCCGAGCGGATGGAAAAGCCCGTAACGCGGCCGTTTTTCATTCGCAATCTCAATGCCGGCCAGTTGCTCGAGACCTTCCTGGTCTCTGCGGTGGCGGCTTTTCTCGGGGTGCGCTTCTTCCTCGGGGTGACTGGCTATCCGCGCCTCGGCGGCGGCGGGCTCCATATCGCGCACATGCTCTGGGGCGGCACGCTGATGGTGGCGGCCGTCCTTCTGTTACTGAGCTACCTCGGGCAGCGCATCCGAAGGGCGGCGGCGGTCATTGGCGGGCTCGGCTTCGGCCTCTTCATCGACGAGCTGGGCAAGTTCATCACGAGCGACAACAACTACTTCTATCGGCCCGCGATCGCGCTGATCTATGGGGTCTTCGTGCTGCTCTTTCTCTGGTGGCGCGCGCTGGAGCGCCACCGGGTTTGGGACGAGCAAACGTACCTCGCCAACGCCCTCATGCTGCTCCAGGACGCGGCATTGCACGACCTCGACCCGACGGAGAAGTACCACCTGGTTCGCTGGCTGCGCCAGAGTGGTGCTGCGGGTACAACCTTGCTGGGCAATATCGAGCAGGAGGTAGCCGCGCGGCGGCCGGACCTACCGCGGAGAAGTCCAATCGGGGCTCGGCTGCGATGGATCCAGAGGCGGGTCGAGGGCGTTCTTCGCTCGCGCTGGACGGGTCGCGTCGCTATCGCCGTGTTGTTGATCAGATTGCTGGCGGCGGTCACGGCCAGCCTGGCCCTTGTTTATGCACCGAACGCCACGGGACCGGGAGAAACGGTTGATCTGCCCCTGCTCCTGGCCTCCGCCGTTTCGGGCGGGTTGACGCTCGTGGGGGTCGTCTATCTGATCCTTCGGTCGCGGGCCCACGCCCTGCGCTGGTTCAGGCGCTCGATTCTGGCGACGATCTTCCTGACGGACCTGTTCACGTTCTATTACCAGCAGCTTGGCGCGGTGGCCGACCTCGCCGTTGACCTGATCCTGCTGGCGGTCTTCGAGGCGCTCCTCGAGGCCGAGCACCGGCGCGCCGGACGGACAGAGGCGACCGCCGGCTAAGCCATGCAGCCCACGGCGCTGCGCTTAGAGAACGAATGAGTCCGTTGACCGCTGCGGCCGTCGCCCACGACATCCAGAGGGACGAGGGCCCGGATGCGGAACGCCTTCTCGCAGCCTTCCGGTCCTCGCCTGAGGAAGGGAATCGCATCCTTCAGGAGCTAGCCGCACATCGAGACCCGGTTGTTCGCGCGTGGGCTCCCTGGGCGGCGCGCCGTAGTCTGCGTAAGGCAGAGGCGATCGCCGTGGCGCTTCGGCTCGTACATGATCCGGACTCAGACGTTCGCGATGTCGCGCTCGAGGAGTTGTTGGAGCTTGACCTCCAGGCTGCCGCTAGGCTGACGCCGATGTTCCGGCAGAAACTGAAGTCGAAGGAGTTTTACGACCCGATAACGGCGATGTGGGCTCTAGCAGCCATCCGCGATCGTGGAGCTATTGGGGAAATCCGGGCAGCTGCCGAACGGTGGGACAATGCTCTGCACAAGAACACAGCCGAAGTGGTCTCCATGTTGCTTGAAGGTCGCGGGGACGAAGTCGTCCGCCTCATCCGCAACCACGATCACCGCTTGATGCCATGGCTGACTAAGGCGGCACGCCTTCTCCGAACGAAAGAGGCGCGCGATGCTCTCGAGGACTGCTGCCGAAATGCACCGGATGAGGAGTGCCGGAATTATTGCGCGGAGGAGGTCGCGAAGATTACCGGCGGTATGTGACGGCATGGCGGCACGGATTAGCGGCTCCGGTCGTATCTTTGGACCGAACCCATGGTCATCTACGTTGCGCGGCGCCTCGACATTCTGCTGGTCGTCGGTTCTTTCACCGTCGTGCTGAACCTCGTCGCCGACGTCCTCTACGCCGTGGTCGATCCAAGGATCCGGTACTAAGCCGCGATCAGGCGTCGTCGGTTATCGAGGGTGAATGTCTGCGCTCACCCGCTCCTGGCGAAGCCAGCGAACGAGCTCGGCGACGACTTCGTAACGCCCAAAGGACGGCATCAGGTAGACGCCCTGGACCAGGTGCTTGGTATTGGTCAGCAGCTCGCGCGATTGCGCAAGGCCCTCGGCGATGCCGTTTTCGCCCGCTTCGCGCATGCGGTCGCGAAGCGGTTGCGGCACCACGATGCCGGGAACCTCGTTGTGCATGAACTCCGCGTGCCGCGACGACTGCAGCGGCAGCACGCCGAGCAGAAAGGGGATCGGCAGGGGCCCGGTCTTCTCGAAGAAGCGCTCGAGGGTCTCGAGGTCGTAGAGGGGCTGGGACATGGCGACGTGGGCGCCGGCTTCGATCTTCTGCCGGAAGCGATCGATTTCGTGGTCGAGGTCTTCCGCCGAGGGGTTGACCGCGCAGGCGATCGTAAAGTTGGCCGGCTTGCCGATCGAGGTCCCGAGCCAGTCGTAGCCCTCGTTAAGCCGCTTCAAGATCTTGATCAGGCCGATCGAGTCGACGTCCCAGACACCGGTCGCCGATGGGTAGTCGCCGATGCGTGGCGGGTCGCCGGTCAGCGCGATGATGTTGCGGATGCCGAGCGCGTGCGCGCCGATCAGTTCTGCCTGCAGCGCCATCAGGTTCTTGTCGCGTGACGTGAAGTGGATCAGCGTGTCGATGCCGACCTGCTGCCGGATCATGATCGCCAGCGACAGCGCGCTCATCCGGACCCGGGCCATCGGGCTGTCGCCGATGTTGATGGCATCGGCGCCGGCCTCTTTGATGAGCTGCGCGCCGGCGATGCACTTCGAGGGATTGAGGCCGCGCGGCGGATCGATCTCGACGCTGACCACGAAGCTCTGGTCGACGAGCCGTTGCGCAAACGGCGTGAGCGGCACCTGCTCCGCCGGATTGAGGTCGATGGCAATCGCGGTCGATGCCGGTGCCTGCCGGATTCGCGGCGCGCCGGCAACGGGTTGGAGCGCGGCGCGCATGGCGGCGATGTGCGCCGGGGTGGTGCCGCAGCAGCCCCCGATGTACGCCACACCGAGCTCTGCGGCCTGGCGGGCGTAGGTCGCGAAGTACTCGGGCGTGGCGAAGTAGAAGAAGCGCCCTTCGACGCGCGCCGGAAGTCCGGCATTGGGCTGGCCGGAGAGCGGCAGCCGGGTCTCGTGCCGCATCGACTCGAGAACCTCGAGCGCGACCTGGGGACCGACCCCGCAATTGACCCCGATGACGTCGACGCCGGCGCGCTCGAGCGCCTGGACCACCTGGCTCGGTTCCTCCGCGCTGAGCGTGAGGCCATCTTCGGCGAAGGTCATCTGGGCGACGATCGGCAGGTCGGTCGTTTTCTTTGCCGCGCCGACCGCCGCCAGCAGCTCGGGGAGATTGGTGAAAGTCTCGAGCACGAGGAGATCGGCGCCGCCTTCGAGCAGGGCCGCGATCTGTTCCTCGAAGGCCGCCGTCGCCTGGGCGATCGTAATCCGGCCGATGGGCTCGAGCTGCTGGCCGATGGGCCCGATCGACCCGGCGAGGAAGACCGGCTCGCCGGAGATCTCGCGGGCCTCGCGCGCCAGCTTGACGGCTCGGAAGTTGATGTCCCGCACGCGCCCTTCGAGGCCGTGGCGGGCGAGCTTGATTCGATTGGCGCCGAAGGTATTGGTTTCGATCAGCTCGGCGCCGGCGGAAATGTACGCTCGGTGAATTTCCTCCACGATTTTGGGCTCGGTGAGGTTCAGCTCGTCGAACGAGCGCTCGAAGCTGACGCCCCGGGCGTGGAGCTGGGTGCCCATGGCGCCGTCGCCCAGGAGGGGGCCTCACGGACCGCAATAGTAAGGTAGACGGCCCGAATTCGGCGCAAGAGGGGCCCGCACCCGGGAGTTGCTCACTCAGCGGGATGGCTGAAGCGACTTCGCCCGGTTCGCGCAACCACGTGGTGGTCATGGGCGCCGGGCCCGCCGGGCTGTCGGCCGCCTACGAGCTGACCCGGCACGGGACGCCGGTCACGGTGGTGGAGAAGGATCCGCGACAGGTGGGCGGCATCGCTCGCACCCTCGAGTTCATGGGCTGCCGCTTCGACGTCGGCCCGCACCGGTTTTTCTCCAAGAGCCCCGAGATCGAGGCGCTCTGGAGCGAGGTCCTTGGCAAGGAGATCCGGCCGGTGTCGCGCCTGACCCGGATCATGTACCGGGGCAAGTTCTTCGACTATCCGATCCGGGCCTCGAACGCCTTCTTGAACCTCGGGCCGGTCGAGACCGCCCGCTGCCTGGTGAGCTACGCGCAGGCCCGGATGCATCCGGTGGTGGACCCGCAGTCGTTCGAGGATTGGGTGTCGAACCAGTTTGGCCGGCGGCTGTTCGAGATTTTTTTCAAGACCTACACCGAGAAGGTCTGGGGGATCCCGACGAGCGAGCTGTCGGCCGACTGGGCGGGGCAGCGCATCCGCGGCCTGAACCTGGTCGAGGTGATTCGTAATGCCGTCCTGCCCCCGTCATGGCGCGGCGGCGAGCACGCGATTGTCAAGACGCTGGTCGACGCCTTCCGCTATCCGCGATTGGGCGCCGGCCAGATGTGGGAGTCGGTGGCGGCGCGCCTGAAGGCGAGCGGGCACCCGGTGCGATTGGGAGAAGAGGTGATGGCCGTCCGCCACGCGGGTGGGCGCGTGTTGTCGGCGGTCGTGCGCGACGGGTCCGGTGGAACGCTCGATGTGCTGGGGACGGAGTTCATCAGCACCATGCCGATTCGCGAGCTGATCGCGAAATTGCAGCCGGCCGCACCGTCGATCGTCCGCTCAGCGGCCGACGCGCTCGGCTATCGGGACTTCATCACGGTCAACGTGGTGGTCGACCGCGCCGAGGTCTTTCCGGACCAGTGGATTTACGTCCATGATCCG
>WNGD01004457.1_pt1 | contig 13771 bp, 14 predicted proteins | sample 5400671 | NCBI WGS metagenome assembly WNGD01 (sample SAMN13153369, study PRJNA577476) | soil metagenome | isolation source: 40 cm soil or saprolite under grassland replicate 2 | place: USA:California | collected 2016-06-15
CATCCTCGCGGGTCTGGTCGCGGCGATGTACTCGTCGCGACGGAAGGTCTGGTTCCGTGCCGAACCGAAAGACGCCGGGTCGGTCGTGCAGATCGGGGGGTTCGCCTTGCAGCGGAAGGATCGGTTCGAGGAGGCGTTCCCGAAGCTCGTCGAGGATCTGGACGGCGCGATCGCGAGGATCCCCGCCGAGCCGCGCGAGGAGGTCGGGGCGCGGTGAGCACCGCGGACTGGGCGCGCGTCTCGAGCGACGCCTTCAACGCCGCCCTATTCGCCTACATCGCCGCGATGGTGCTCTCGTTCGCCTACCTCGCGTTCCGGACGAGGTCGTTCCACACGGCGGCGCTCGTCGTCGGCACCACCGGGCTCCTCGCGAACGGCCTGTCGATCGTCGGCCGGGGCATCGCGGCGGGGCGTACCCCCTGGGGCAACATGTACGAGTACTCGGCGCTGCTCACGTTCCTGATCGTGCTTGCCTACCTCGTCATCGTGGAGTGGCGATACCACGTCACGACGCTCGGCGGCTTCATCTACGGGTTCGCGATCTTCACGATGGCGATGGCGGTGTCCTTCTTCTACGTCGGACCCACCGACCTGTTGCCCGCGCTCAACTCGTACTGGCGACAGATCCACGTGACGGCGATGATCACGGCCTCGTCGCTGCTCGGGATCGGCTGCCTGTTCACGGTCCTCTACCTGGTGAAGGTTGCCGCGGAGCGCCGCCAGATCGCGACGCTCCCCGCCGGGCCGCCGCCGCCCATCCGCGGCGGCTCCGTCGACGCCGACCTGGACGTGCCGCCCGACTACGTACCCGGCGCAGACGAGCCGGTGGGATCCGCCGCGCCGGCGGAGCCGGCGCGGCGGATCGGCCTGCCCCCGTCCGCCACGCTGGACCGGCTCGCGTACCGCTTCATCCAGTTCGGGTTCCCCATCTGGACGTTCGGCGTGATCTGCGGCGCCATCTGGGCGCAACAGACCTGGGGTCGGTACTGGGGCTGGGACCCGAAGGAGACATGGTCGTTCATCACCTGGACGATCTTCGCGGGGTACCTCCACGCTCGCGCGACGGCCGGGTGGAAGGGCGCGAAGGCGGCATCGATCGCGCTCGTCGGATTCGTCAGCCTGCTGATCACGTATTACGCGGTGAACCTATGGATCGCCGGCTTGCACACGTACGCGAAGTGAATCCGGGCGCTCGGAAGGCCGCCGAAAGGCCGGATGGTACAGTCGCGCGGACCTGCGCCCCGGGGACGGGCGCGGAGCTCCCAGGGGGACGAGGAACGGTGCGGAGAACGCGGTGGTGGATCCTCGCGCTGCTCGCGTTGACGGTCGTGCTGGTCGCCTGTTCGAAGACGGCGCCGCAGAACACGATGAACCCTGCCGGTCCGACCGCCCAGACCGAGAAGAACCTCCTCGTCCTCGTCCTGTGGCCGGCCGCCGCCGTCTTCATCGTCGTCGAGGGCGGGATCCTGCTGATCTCGATCAGGTTCCGGCACCGCAAGGATCGCGATCGGATGCCGCCACAGATCCACGGGAACACGCGGCTCGAGATCGGGTGGACGATCGCCCCGGCGATCGTCCTGGCCGTCATCATGGTTCCGACCGTGTCCACGATCTGGCAGCTGGCACGCCAACCCGCCGACGCGATGCAGATCACGGTCGAGGGCTACCAGTGGTGGTGGGGTTTCAAGTACACCGACCCCGATATGGCGGTCTCCTACGGGGACCGCGACGCGATCGTCACGGCGGACGTCCTCGTGATCCCCACGGGCAGGACGATCGACCTGTCGTTGACGTCGCTCGGGGGCGGCGCACACAGCACATCGGGCGTGCCCGACCACGAGGTGATCCATTCGTTCTGGGCGCCTCGATTGTTCGGGAAGCAAGACGTCGTTCCGGGTGAAACGAACCACATCGTGTTCTCCGCCGACGAACCCGGGACCTACTCCGGGCAGTGCGCCGAGTTCTGCGGGCTCCAGCACGGCAAGATGAAGTTCCTGATCCGTGCGCTCGACGAGACCGAGTGGCAGCGCTGGGTCGCCAACGAGAAGGACCCCGCGGTGAAGCCAACCAGCGATGAGCTTGCGCAGCAGCAGGGTATGGACCTGTTCTTCGGCACGAACGGCGTCGGCGGGCAGTGCATCCAATGCCACGCGGTCGGCGGGACGAACGCGACGGGCACGGCGGCTCCCAACCTGACGCATTTCGCGGCGACGACCCACGAGTGTTTCGCGGGTTGCGACTTCGCGACGGTGGATGAAGCGGCGTTGAAGGCGTGGCTCCGTGACCCGAACGCGGTGAAGCTCGGCGCGAAGATGCCCGACTACGGCCTCACGGAGCAACAGATCGACGCACTCGTCGCCTATCTGTATAGCCTGAAGTAGGAGCGAACACGAGCGAAATGGTGACCGCGACGAGCGTTCCGGCCCGCAGGGGGATCATCCGTCGTCCGACGGCGATCACCGGCTGGTGGAGCTGGTTCACGACGGTGGACCACAAGAAGATCGGTCTGCTGTACGGATTCAGCGCTTTCGCGTTCTTCCTGATCGGGGGGATCGAAGCGTTGCTGATCCGCAGCCAGCTCGCGAAGCCCGACAACACGCTGCTGAACGCCGACCAGTACAACCAGATCTTCACGATGCACGGGATCACGATGATCTTCCTGTTCGTCATGCCGATGTCGGCGGCGTTCTTCAACTACCTGATCCCGTTGATGATCGGCGCGCGGGACGTCGCCTTCCCGCGGCTGAACGCCTTCTCGTTCTGGGTCTTCATCCTCGGCGGGCTGTTCCTGTATTCGAGCTGGTTCCTCGGCGGAGCGCCGAACGGGGGCTGGTTCGGTTACCCGCCGAACTCGACGACGGACCCGAGCATCGGGATGACCTTCTACGCGCTCGGGCTGGTGATCACCGGCATCGCCTCGAGCGCCGGCGCGATCAACCTCGCGGTCACGGTGGTCAACATGCGCGCCCCCGGCATGACGTTGTTCCGGATGCCCGTGTTCGTGTGGATGGGCCTGGTCGTCCAGTTCCTGCTCGCGTTCGCGCTGCCGATCATCACGGTGGCGCTCTTCGAGATGCTGTTCGACCGTCGGTGGGGCACCCACTTCTTCGATCCCACAGCCGGCGGTCAGCCGCTGCTCTGGCAGAACCTGTTCTGGTTGTTCGGGCACCCCGAGGTCTACATCCTGATCCTGCCGGCCTTCGGGATCATCAGCGAGATCCTCCCGGTGTTCAGCCGGAAACCGTTGTTCGGCTACCAGTTCGTCGTGTTCTCCGGGATCGCGATCGGGTTCATCGGGTTCGGTGTGTGGGCGCACCACATGTTCGCCGTGGGCCTCGGCCCCGTCGCCAACACGGCCTTCGGGATCACGACCGCGATCATCGCCGTCCCCACGGGGATCAAGATCTTCAACTGGATGGGCACGATGTACAAGGGCGACATCCACTTCGACTCGCCGATGCTCTTCGCGGTCGGGGCGGTCGCCATGTTCGTGATCGGGGGGCTGTCCGGTGTGACCCACGCCGTGGTGCCGTCGGACTACCAGCAGACGGACACGTACTACATCGTGGCGCACTTCCACTACGTCTTGTTCGGCGGCGCCGTCTTCGGGCTCTTCGGAGCGATGTACTACTGGTGGCCGAAGGTGTTCGCGCGCCAGCTCGACGAGCTGTGGGGGAAGGTGCAGTTCTGGATCCTGCTCGTCGGGTTCAACCTCGCGTTCGGACCCATGCACATCCTCGGGCTCGGCGGGATGATCCGTCGCGAGTACACGTATCCGGCATCCCTGGGGCTTACCTTTTGGAACCAGGTCTCGAGCGTCGGGGCATTCTTGATCGCCCTCTCGGTGCTCGTGTTCACGGTGAACGCCGTCAAGACGCAGCGGAAGACCAAGGGGCTCGCCGATGAGGATCCATGGGACGCGAGGACGCTCGAGTGGACGACGTCGTGCCCCCCGCCCATCTACAACTTCGAGGAGATCCCGGTCGTCCATTCGGTCGACGAGTTCTGGCACCGCAAGTACGTCGAGGACAGGGAAGGCAGGTTGGTCCGCGTGCCGGCAGGTGCGTCCGACCATCCTGCCGATGGACACACGGAGGGGCACGCGATCCACCTGCCGAGCCCGTCCTTCTGGCCGCTGGTCGCGTCCGTCGGCTTGCCCGTGATCGCCTACGGCGTCCTGTATTCGTGGTGGTTGGTCGGGGCGGGGGCGCTCGTCACCGTCGTCGGATTCATGGGCTGGGCGATGGAGCCCCCGGTGGCGGAGTAGCGATGGCAGAGACCACCGTGCACGCGGCACCGGTCGAACGCACCAGTACCGGGCTCCCGAGCGTGAAGCTCGCGATGTGGCTCTTCTTGGCGTCCGAGTGTCTGCTGTTCGGCGCGCTGATCACGACCTACGTCCTCTATCGGGGTGCCAGCACGACCGGGCCCTACCCGAACGAGATCTTCGACATCCGGTACACGTCGGTCTCGTCGTTCGTCCTGCTCGCGAGCTCGCTCACGATGGTGCTGTCGCTGACGGCTGCGGAGCAACGCGACTTCGCGCGGATGCGGCTGTGGCTCGTCGCGACCGCGATGCTGGGACTGACGTTCGTCGGTGGCCAGGTGTACGAGTTCACGAGCTTCTACCACGAAGGCCTGACGATCAAGAGCAACCTGTTCGGGACGACCTTCTACGTGCTCACCGGGTTCCACGGCGTCCACGTGACGGTCGGGATCCTGATGCTGCTGTCGCTCGTCGGGATGTCGTGGGCGGGCCGGCTCCCCGACGATCAGGCGTTCCCGGTGGAGATGGTCGGGTTGTACTGGCACTTCGTCGACATCGTGTGGATCGTCATCTTCACGGTCGTGTACCTGATCCCGCAGGCGAAGCCGGCCGGGTGATGCGATGACGATGGAACGGTTGGACGAGTTCCACGAAGAGGTCGGTGCGCAGGGCATCGCCGACCCGCGCGAGGCCGGGCACGCTCGCCGAAGGCACCCGAGCGCGAAGGAGTACGTCCGGATCGGCATCATCCTCGTGGTCCTCACGACGCTCGAGGTATGGACGAGCTATTCCGGTCTACCGCACGGGTTGTTGATCGGGATGCTCTTCGGTCTCGCCCTCGTGAAGTTCGTGCTCGTCGTCCTGTGGTACATGCACCTCCGGTTCGACGACGCTCGGTACTCGCGGTTCTTCATCATGGGTGCGGCCGGCGCCGGCATCCTGTTCCTGGTCGTGCTGCTGCTGCTCAAGGCGTTCGCGGGGTAACGGCGATGCTTCCTCCCTGGCACGCGCACGTCGACGTCTGGGTGATCCTGGGCTCGCTGGCCGCGGCGTACCTGATCGCATGCCGTCGGCATTCGGAACGCACGGGCGCCCCGGTGTCCCTCCACGCACGCCGTCTCTTCCTGTCCGGTGTCGCGGTCCTCTGGGTCGGGGCAGATTGGCCGATCCACGTTCTGGCCGAGCGGTACCTCTATCTCGTGCACATGACGCAGCACCTGCTGTTCGCGCTGGTCGCCGCGCCGCTGCTCGTCGCCGGGACGCCGGCATGGCTCTGGCGCGACCTCCTGCGACGACGGACGATCCGGCGGTCGTGGCGGTTCATCACGCGGCCCTTGCCGGCCATCGTGCTGTTCAACGGCGTCCTGCTGTTCACCCACTGGCCGGCGGTCGTGACCGCGTCCGTGCATTCCGAGCTCACGCACTTCCTGCTGCACTCGGTGCTGTTGGGGTCGGCCGTGGTGATGTGGTGGCCGATCGTCTCGCCGCTTCCGGAGATGCCCCCGCTGACCCCTCCCGGACAGATGCTCTACCTCTTCGTCCAATCGCTCGCCCCGACGATCCCGGCATCCTTCCTGACGTTCGGGCACGTGCCGGTCTACCCGGTCTACGCCACGTTCCCGCGCATCTGGGGCATCTCGGTGATGACCGACCAGATGATCGCGGGTCTGACCATGAAGCTCGTCGGAGGCGCGATCCTGTGGACGGTGATCACGGTGGTCTTCTTCCGCTGGGCGCGTCGCGACCAGAAGGATGGCTGGGACGCGTTGCAATGGCGGAACGTCGACGCAGAGATCCGCGCCGAGATGGGCCGATGAGCGACCACGCCCCGGAGCCTCGCGAGCGTCTGCTCTGGCCGATCCTGATCCCGGTCGCGGTGCTCGTGGTGATCGGCGCGGTCCTGTTCCTGTTCTCCCGTGTCCTGCTCCGCGTCACGCCGACCGCCGCGACCCTCACGGCCCTCGTGGTCGCCGCCTCGATCCTCGGCGTGGCCACGGTGGTCGCCAGCCGTCCGCAGGTGACGGGCGCCTCGTTGCTCTCGATGGTCGGCGGGGTCGCGGGGATCGCGATGCTCACGGGGGGGCTGGCGTTGCTGCTCGGCGAGCCAGCCCAGGAAGCCCAGCCGTTCATCGTCGCGTTGACCGCACCCAAGGGCGCCGCGACGAAGGGGTTCGAGACCAAGACCCTGTCGGCGCCCGCCGCCTACCCGCTCACGATCGCGTTCACCAACGACGACGCGGGTGTCCAGCACAACGTGGTGGTCGCCGAGAAGAAGACCGTGGACCCGACCGGGGCGATCGCCGCCGGACAGCCGGCGACGGGGGTCGCGACGGTCGACGTGCCGGTGGGACCGCTCGCCGCAGGCAGCTACTACTTCTTCTGCGAGTTCCACCCGACGACGATGACCGGGACGTTGACGGTCGCCGGGCCGCCGCCGTCGGCCGGCGCTCCCGCCGGCCCCGTGATCACGGCCTCCGACTCGACGGGATTCTCGCCCAACTCGATCGACCTTCCGGCCGGACAGCCCGCCACGATCACCTTCGATAACGAGGATCCGGGAGTCACGCACAACCTCGACGTCTTCTCCGACAAGGACTACACCTCGGAGGTCAACAAGACCCCGGACGTCGTGGGCGTCGGTTCAGGGCAGGTCGCGTTGCAAGCGCTCAAACCCGGCACCTACTACTTCCGCTGCGACTTCCACCCGACCACGATGCAGGGAATGATCACCGTCACGAAGAGCAGCGGCGGCTCGTTGTCCGGCCCGAGCGGGGGGTCGTCCGGTCCGAGCGGGGCGTCGTCAGGCCCGAGCGGCTAGGCGCCCTCTCGGGCGACGTGTCACCCGGGTCGCGATACCGTTGAGCTCGTGCGGACCGTGCTCGCGATCGCCGCCTGCCTGACACTGATCGGGTGCAGCTCGGCTTCGGGCGCGAACGGCGGCCTCGTCCGCGTCGAGGACAGGCCGCTGCCGCGGCTCGAAGGGAAGGGCCTCGACGGCGCGCCTCTTTCGGCCGCGGAGCTCCGGGGGAAGGTCCTGGTCGTGAGCGTCTGGGCGACGTGGTGTCTCGATTGCGAGCGTGATCAACCCGGATTCGTCCGCGTCGCGAGCCGGTACGCCGGCAGAGGCGTGGCGTTCCTGGGTGTGAACCCCGAGGAGACCAGCACCCGGCAACCGCTGACATGGGTCCGACGCTACGGCGTCCCGTACCCGAGCATCGAGGACCCGTCCGGGCGGTTCGCGGCCAGCCTCGGGTACACCGGGCTTCCCGCGACGTACGTGGTCGATCGAGGCGGAACGATCAGGTACTCGATCATCGGCTCCACGACGAGCGAGGTTACGCTGAGCCGGTTGATCGATCGGACCCTGTCGGGCGACATCTCAGGGACGCCGTCCCCGTAACGGGGCGCGTCACACGAGTGCGTCGATGGCGACCGCGGCGAACAGGGCGCCGAGGTAGAGCACCGAGAATTTGAAGAGCGCCCATGCCTTCGCGTCCGACGGGTCCCGCCACAGACGGAGGGCCCGGTAGACGAAGCTGCCGCCGAGTCCGACGGCCGTGAGCAGGTAGATCGGGCCCATCGAGGCGACCGGTACGAGCAGCAGCGTCACACCGAACAGCACGAGCGAATACAGGAAGATCTGGCGACGCGTCTCATCGTCCCCGCGGACCACCGGCAGCATCGGGACGCCCGCGGCCGCGTAGTCGTCGCGCACCCGCATCGCCAGCGCCCAGAAGTGCGGAGGGGTCCAGACGAACACCACGGAGAACAGCACGATCGCCGGCCAGGCGAGCCCGCCGGTCACGGCGGCCCAGCCGACGAGCACGGGCACGGCGCCGGCCGCACCTCCGATCACGATGTTCTGCGTCGTCGAGCGCTTGAGCCACATCGTGTACACGAACACGTAGAAGGCGATCGCCGAGAGAGCGAGCGTTGCGGCGAGCACGTTCACGGTGAGTGCCAGGAACGTGAACGCCACGGCCCCCAACGCGAAGCCGAAACGGAGCGCGGCCTCCGGCTCGACCGCGTGTCGTGGGAGGGGACGCTGCCGCGTGCGGCGCATCACCTGGTCGATGTCCCGGTCGAGGTACATGTTGCACGCGTTGGCAGAGGCGGCGGCGAGCGTCCCGCCGACGAGGGTCGCGAGCACGAGCCAGGCGCCCGGCAGCCCGCCGGCCGCCAGGATCATGGGCGGCACCGTCGTGATCAACAGCAGGACGATGATGCGCGGCTTGGTCAGTGCCGCGTACGCCCGCACGGTGTCCTCGAACGAGCGATCGGCCCTCGATGCGGACGCGTCCTCCGCGACCGCGGTCCGGAGCGCATCAGGCGCCGGTTCCCGTCGGGCCGTGACCGCGAGGGCAACGACGGTTGCCCAGATCAGGGCGGAGACCGCGACGTGGGCGGCACGAGCCCACGTCGCGAGCTCCGTGACCACGTTGAGGGCGCCGACGGCGATCTGCATCAGCACCAGCACCAGCGCGAGGGTCGAGAGGGCTACGAGTTTCGCGGACCGAGGTCGCATCGTCCGGGCCCGTACCATGCACCAGGCGATCAGGGCGGTGACCCCGATCGCGAGGAGACGGTGCGCGAACATCGGTCCGGCGCCAGGCTTCGTGAGATCGGGTACGAGTCGCCCGCTCATCAGCGGCCAGTCGCGGAAGGCGAGGCCCGCGCCCTCGGCCCGCACGTACGTACCGACCAACAGCAGCGCGTACGTGGCGAGGGCAGTGACGATGGTGATCCGCGCGTAGCTCCGGATCCCTCCTGCCTCGACGAGGTGAGCGAGCACCACGATCGCGACCGCCACGCCGAGGACGACGAACGCGACCGCGAAATGCAGCGTCACGACGGCGGGGTCCTCATGTGTGGCGATGATCCACCCTCCGATCGCGGCTTGGATCACGAAGAGCGGCGCGAGTCCCACCGCGAGCCATGCGGGGAGCCTCGGGACGGCTCGAGCTCCCTCGCCGTGTCGGCTCCGCGCGAGGGACCACGCTCCGACGACGGCGAGCGCGATCGACAGCCCCGCCGAAACGAAGGCGAGCAGCCGGTGGAGATACTCGATCAGGGTGTGGTATTCGACGCGCGGCACCCAGGAGCCGAAGCACCTCGGCCAGTCCGGGCAGCCGTCCCCCGAGCCCGTGGCTCGAACCACGCCGCCCCACGCGATCAAGAGCACGGTCGATGCGGTCGTGGCGATCGCGAGGGTGCGGAACGCGCGTCTCATGTCCAGGTCCGGCCCGGCGGCCGGCGCCCACATGATAGAGGTGGCCGCACGAGGCGGCGTCGCTCGCGTTCGCACCTCCGCCCTTGGCATACTGGCCGCGATGGCTTCCCCATCAGGCCTCTCGCCGACCGATCCGGTCGCCCTCGAGGACCGTATCGACGACGTCCTCCGCTCGTTCCTCTCCGCCCGCCGACAGGCGATCGAGTGGATCGATCCCCGAGCGACCGAACCCATCGACGAGGTGATCGGCCTGTTCGAAGCGGGCGGGAAACGGATCCGACCGGCCTTCTGTTATTGGGGGTTCCGCGCCGCGGGTGGCCCGCATGGCGAGCCGATCCTCCGCGCCGCCGCTTCGCTCGAGCTCCTGCACACGATGGCCCTGATCCACGACGACGTGATGGATGCGTCGGCGACGCGCCGCGGCCAGCCCACGGTGCATGCGCGCCAGGCCGAGGCCGCGGCGCGTCGCGGTCAGCCCGACCCGGAGCGGATCGGGACCGCCTTCGCGATCCTCGCCGGCGATCTCTCGGCCGTGCTCGCCGACCAGCTGTTGCTCGAGTCCGGGTTCCCACCGGCGCGCCTGGCCGCGGCGCTCGAGCGATATCACCGGATGCGAACCGAGATGGCCGCCGGAGCCTCCCTCGGGCTGATCGGGGCGGACGCGGACGCGCGGCGGTTGGCGTTCCTCAAAGGCGGGTCGTACACGGTGGAAGGACCGCTGCTGATCGGGGCCACGCTCGCGGGGGCCTCGCTCATGGTGATCGCCCGGCTCGAACGCTTCGGAGAGCCGCTCGGGGAGGCGTTCCAGATGCTGGACGACCTGCGCGACGGCGACGCGGCTCCCGGCGTCACGATGATCGACGCGCGCAAGTTGATCGCCGAGGCCAGGGACGCGCTCGATCCGGATGTCCTCGCCGGCGAGGCGGTGCAGGCGCTGGGGCTGCTCGCCGATCTCGTGAGCCGCTCGTGAGCGAGGACGTCGAGCTGCTCCGCCGGGTGTTCCGCGACGCGGCCACCTGCCGGATCGCCACGGTACGACCCGACGGAGGACCCCACGTTGCGCCTCGGTGGTTCGTGTGGCTCGAGGATGCGGTGTGGGTCTCCTCGCGGGTGGGGGACCAGACCTGGGAGCACGCGGTCCGCGATCCACGGGTGTGCGTCTTGATCGATCGAGGCAGGGAGTGGGGGGAGCTGACGGGGGCACGGGTCGAGGGTGTCGCGGAGCTGCTCCCGGCCGAGCATCCCGACCTCCGCGAACCGATGTCCACGTGGCACGAGAAGTACCGGAGCATGTTCACGGGCGACGGGTTCGAACGGTTCGCCGCCGGTGTTCCGGCGCTCGGGTTCATCCGAGTCGTCCCCGCGAGGGTGGGCTCATGGGACCACCGCGATGCCGCGCGCCAGGGCGCGACGTGATCGGGCGGCCTGCGGTAGCCTGAACGTCGAAGCTTGTGAAGTTTTTCACAAGCCCCGCCGGCGGTGGGGCCGCGGAGGGGGACGCGTGAGCGCGGAGCACACGATCGAGACGGACGTCCTCGTCGTGGGGGCCGGTCCGGGCGGCTCGGCGACCGCCTATCACCTCGCGCGCCACGGGATCGACGTCACCATGGTCGAGCGGGCCGCGCTCCCCCGAGAGAAGGTCTGTGGCGACGGCCTGACCCCGCGCGGCGTCGCCGCGATCAGCGACATGGGGATCGACACCGAAGACCCGGGCTTCGAGAAGGTGATCGGGCTTCGTGTGTACACGCGGAACACGACGATCCAGCTGCCGTGGCCCGAGCTGACCTCGTTCCCGGGCTTCGGCCTCGTGATGCCGCGGGATCGATTCGATCATCTGCTCGCGCAGCGCGCCGTCAAGGCCGGAGCGCGTCTGCTGGAACGGACCGAGGCGGTCGCCCCCGTCATCGTCGACGGATGGGTCCAGGGCGCCGAGATCCGACCCTCCGACGACCGGCAGGCCGACATCGCCAAGATCCGCGCCCGGTTCGTGGTCGCGGCGGACGGCGCGGCCGGGCGGTTCGCCCAACCGGCCGGCGTCCGTCGCGACGACTCGCGACCGCTGGGGATCGCCGCTCGTCGCTACTTCCGGACGTCCTATCGACCCGGACCGTGGTTCGAGTCCTGGCTCGACCTGTGGGATGGCGACATGCTGCTCCCCGGATACGGGTGGCTGTTCCCGGTCGCGGGCGGGCGGATCAACCTGGGCGCCGGTCTCCTCAACACGTTCCGGCACTTCGAAGAGGTGTCCGCGCAACAGCTCTTCTCCGCGTTCGCGCGGATGCTGCCCGCCGAGTGGCAGCTCACGGAGGAGGCCGCCGAGGGCCGGCTGCTGTCGGGTCCGCTGCCGATGAGCTTCAATCGGTCGCCGCAAGCCGTCCCGGGGATGCTCGTCGTCGGCGACGCCGCAGGCGCGGTGAACCCGTTCAACGGCGAAGGCATCGCGTACGCGATGGAAACGGCGAAGCTCGCGGCCGAGCTGTTGTCGGAGGCGCTCGTGAAGGACCGCCCAGGTCTCGCCATGAGCTATCCGCAGCTGCTGCGCGACACCTACGGTCGCTACTTCTTCATCGGGCGGCAGTTCGCCAAGATCATCGGGAACCCCGCGATCATGGGTCGCGCGACCAAGTACCTCCTCCCTGATCGGCGCGTGATGGCGTTCGCCCTGCGGGTGATGGGCAACCTCACCGACGGATGGGACGGCGACGCGCAGGACCGGCTCTTCCACGTGATGACGATGATCGGAAGAGCCTCGTGAGCGCGCTCCGTAGGATGGTCCGATCGTGTTGATCGACTATCTGCCGATCGTCGTGATGGGCATCCTCGCCGGGGTGTTCGCCGTGGGCTCCCTGATGGCCTCGGCGATGCTCCGGCCGAACCGACCGGATCCCGTGAAGCTGTCGGCCTACGAGTGCGGCAACGACCCGGTTCGGCTGCCGAGCGGGGAACGCTTCAGCGTCAAGTTCTACCTGGTCGCGATGTTGTTCATCATCTTCGATATCGAGACGATCTTCCTGTTCCCGTGGGCGGTCTCGTTCCGCTCGCTCGGGTTGTTCGGTCTGGTCGAGATGGCCGTGTTCATCGGGCTCGTCTTCGTCGCGTACGTCTACATCTGGCGCAAGGGCGGGTTCGACTGGAGCGCCGGCGAGATCGCGCCGAACGAAGCTGAGGAGGTCGTCGAGCGCGAGCGCGAGCTGCAAGGGGCGGGTCGTGCCGGCTGAGCGGTTCGAGGGGGTGCACCTCGGGAGGACGCCCGAGGAGGTCGAGGACGAGGTCGAACGTGGCGTCCTGCTGACCACGATGGACCGGGCGGTCGGGTGGGCGCGCAAGCAGTCGATGTGGCCGGCGACCTTCGGGCTGGCGTGCTGCGCGATCGAGATGATGTCGTCGGGCGCCGGCCAGTACGACCTGTCCCGGTGGGGGATGGAGCTCTTCCGGGCGTCGCCGCGACAGGCCGACCTCCTGATCGTCTCCGGCCGCGTGTCGCAGAAGATGGCGCCGCCCCTCCGTCGGATCTACGACCAGATGCCCGAACCGCGATGGGTCATCGCGATGGGCGTGTGCGCCTCGGCGGGCGGGATGTTCACGAACTACGCGATCGTCCAGGGCGTCGACACGATCGTTCCGGTCGACGTGTACGTGCCGGGGTGCCCGCCCAAGCCCGAGATGCTCATGTTCGGGATCTTGAAGCTCCAGCAGAAGGTCCGGACGACGGAGCCGTTCCGGTGAGCCGGGGGGAAGCGGCGTGAACACGGACGCATTGGCGAACAGGATCGGGGAGCGTGTCTCCGATGTGCTGGTCGCGCGCGGCGAGGTCACTGCGGTGGTCGAGCGCGAGCAGCTCCTCGAGATCCTGACGTGGCTGCGCGACCAGCCGGATCTCGCGCTCGACTTCCTGTCGTCGGTCACCGCCACCCACTGGCCGGACGCCGACCCTGCGTTCTGGGTCGATTACGAGCTCCGCTCGCTCTCGCTGAAGCATCGGACCAGGGTGAAGGTAGGACTCAGCGAAGGGGACGCGCGCGTCCCGAGCGTCACGCCGATGTTCCCGACCGCGGACTGGCTCGAGCGGGAGACGTTCGACTTCTACGGGATCGTCTTCGACGGACATCCGGATCTGACGCGGATCATGTTGCCCGACGATTGGGAGGGCTACCCGCTTCGGAAGGACGAGTCGCTCGGCGGCGTTCCCACGTGGTTCCGCGGCGCGACGATGCCGCCGGTCGACGAACGGGGGATGGCCTGATGGGCGAGGCCCCGGAGATCACGACGGCGCG
>WNGD01004461.1_pt1 | contig 13769 bp, 10 predicted proteins | sample 5400671 | NCBI WGS metagenome assembly WNGD01 (sample SAMN13153369, study PRJNA577476) | soil metagenome | isolation source: 40 cm soil or saprolite under grassland replicate 2 | place: USA:California | collected 2016-06-15
AGCCGAGATCGGGCCAGTCCGGTAGCCCGGCGCGGGTAGTGCTCGCCGCGCACCTGGGCGCCCGCGTAGTAGGCGAAGATCGTCGCGAGCAGCGCCAAGCCCACGGCCGGCGCGTAGGGCAGGTCGGTGCCGGTGATCAGCGCGACGGTGAACACCACGAACAGCACCACCGGCTCGGTGATCGCGCCGAACGTCTTGGCCCGGCTGGCGCCGAGCTGGGCGTACGGGCTGCCTAAACCGAAGTTACGGCGGATTCGGGGCCTGATCTGGCAACTGAGCAGCAGGAACAGCTCAGCGACACATCAAAGCGTAGACACTAGAATAGTTGAGAATGCTGGCCTGCCTGTGGGAGAATCACCATATGACACGCCGATCTGGTGCCATGCATGTAGAGACTTCGCGTAGCCATCAAGTGCTGAAGGACGGGACGGAGCGGGTCTACCAGCGGCACCTGCTGCGACGCTCCTACCGGGACGGCGGGAAGGTCCGCAAGGAAACGCTGGCGAACCTGTCGCACCTGCCGGAACAGGCGATCGCAGCGGTCCGGCTGGTGCTGGCGGGCAAGACGGTGATTGACGCGGAGGCGGGTGTGGAGGTGACCCGGTCGCTGCCGCACGGGCACGTAGCCGCGGTAGCGGCGATGGCGCGCAGGCTGGGGTTCCCGGCGCTGCTGGGCCCGTCGTGCCCGCAGCGGGACCTGGCGTATGCGCTGATCGTCTCCCGGGTGGCCCGGCCCGCCTCCAAGCTGTCCACGATCGGCTGGTGGGGCGACGTCACCCTCGGATCAGACCTCGGCGTGGCCGGGGCATCTACCGATGAGGTGTATGCGGCGATGGACTGGCTGGCGGGACGCCAGGACGACATCGAGGCAGCGCTGGCCCGGCGGCACCTGCGCGAAGGCGGCATGGCGCTGTTCGACCTGTCGTCGTCATGGGTGGAAGGCTCGCACTGCGAGCTGGCTGCGTTCGGGCATTCCCGTGACGGCAAGCGCGGCAAGCAGCAGATCGAATACGGCCTGCTCGCCAGCCGGGACGGCTGCCCGGTCGCGGTGCGGGTGTTCCCCGGCAACACCGCCGACCCGAAGGCCTTCATCGAGGCTGTTGAGGTGGTCCGGGGCAAGTTCCACATCAACGAGGCGGTGATGGTCGGCGACCGGGGGATGATCACCAGCGCGCGGATCAAGGCGCTGAAAGAGATCCAGGGCATGGCCTGGCTCACCTGCCTGCGCGCCCCCGCCATCAAGAAGCTCGCCGAGGACGGCGGCCCGCTGCAGCTGAGCCTGTTCGACCGCCAGGACCTGGCCGAGATCAGCTCACCGGATTATCCCGGGGAGCGGCTGATCGCCTGCTACAACCCCTTCTTGGCTGAGGAGCGCGCCGCACACCGGGAGCGGCTGCTGGCCGCCACCGAAGCCGACCTGGCGAAGGTCACGGCCATGGTGGAGAGCGGCAAGCTGAAGGATGCCGCCGCGATCGGCGTGCGTGCCGGGAAGGTCATCAACAAGCGGAAGGTCGCCAAGCACTTCATCCTGGACATCGGCGAGCGTTCGCTGGCCTGGTCCCGAAACCAGGGCCACATCGACGCCGAGGCCGCCTCCGACGGCATCTACGTCATCCGCACCCCCGTCCCTGAGGCAACGCTAGCCGCAGCCGATGCGGTAGCCGCCTACAAAGACCTCTCCGGCGTCGAACAGGACTTCAAGATCCAGAAGGACGACCTGGACCTGCGCCCCATCTGGCATCGCCTGGCCGACCGGGTCAAAGCCCACGTGCTGATCTGCATGCTCGCCTGCCACCTGTCCTGGCACCTGCGCCAGGCCTGGGCACCGCTCACCTACGCCGACGAGCACCCGCCCCAGCGGGACAACCCCGTCGCCCCCGCCCGCCGCTCGCGATCAGCCGACGCCAAAGCTGCCCGCAAAGCAACCGCGGACGGCCAGCCCGCCCGCAGCTTCCGCGACCTGCTCGACCACCTCGCCACCCTCACCCGCGACACGATCGTGATCGGAGGACACCAGATCGACAAGATCATCACCCCGACCCCGGCGCAGCGGCGGGCATTCGCCCTTCTCGGCACCACCATCCCGGCCACCCTGGAGTAGACACCAGCAACACCGCCCGAAGCCGTGAACCCCCTGCAAGACAGAGGGTTCACACACCTCGGCATACGTAACTTCGGCCTAGCCGGCCAGCAGCGCTCGGACGGCATCGCGGAGCGGCTCCATCCGGCCGCCGGCCGCGTGCCGCGCCTCCGCCAGCCGCCCGCTGTGCACCGGCTGGACCACCTCAAGGTATGCCTTGATCTTCGGCTCGGTGCCGCTCGGCCGGATCACGACCCGCCCGCCAGCCAGGCGGTAGATCAGCACGTCGGCCGGCGGCAAATCCGCTGTCCCGCCGGTCAGGTCGGTCACCGAGATCACCTCAAGCGCGCCGACCGCCACGGGCGGCGCCGCCCGCAGCCGCGCCATGATCTCGTCCGGTGCGCCAGTCCGCAGCGTGAGCTGCCCGGTCAGGTGCACGCCATGTGCGACCTCAAGCGCGTCATAGGCATCGAGCAGCGAATCGCCGGCGGACCTTGCCCGCACGGCGAGGCTGAGCGCGGCAAGCGCGGCCCCGATGCCGTCCTTGTCCCGCACCACGGTGCCGATCGTGTACCCGAGCGCCTCCTCATAGCCATAGCTGAAACGCAGGCCGTCCCGCTGGTCGGCCGCCCGGACGATCCACTTGAACCCGGTCAGCGTCTCGGCGTACCTGGCGCCAGCCGCCGCCGTGATGCTCGCCAGCAGGGTTCCGGACACCACCGTCGTCGCGACCAGCCTGTGCTGCGGGTCTGGCGCCGCGGCTGTGCGTTCGAGAATGTAGGCGCCAAGCAGCGCGCCGAGCTGATCGCCGGTCAGCGCCCGCCAGCCGCCTGCGGCCTGCGGATCAGGGACGGCGACCGCCAGCCGGTCACCGTCGGGATCATTGGCGATCACCAGGTCGGCGCCGGACTCGCGGGCCTGCGCGAGCGCCAGGTCCAGGGCACCGGGTTCCTCCGGGTTCGGGAAGCTCACCGTCGGGAAGTCAGGATCGGGTACTGCCTGGGCGGCGACGATATCGGCTGCCGGGAAGCCGGCCTGCTCGAACGCCCGCAGGGCCAGCCCGGCGGCGACGCCGTGCAGCGGGGTGTAGACGAAGCGCAGCCTCGCCGCGCCGGATGGGGCGTGAAACGGCGCGGTGACCGCGCCGATATAGGCGCGGGCGACCTCGTCCCCGTGCCGGATGATGAGCGGGCTGTCCCGGGCCGCGACGGGCACCCGCGCCAGCGGCCCGAGCGCGCGGATCGCGGCCTCGATGTCGGCGTCGGCTGGGGGGATGAGCTGCGCCCCGTCGGCCAGGTAGAGCTTGTAGCCGTTGTCGGCCGGCGGATTGTGGCTCGCAGTAATCATGATGCCCGCCGTGGCGGAAAGGTGCCGGACGGCGAACGCGAGCAGCGGGGTCGGCTGGCGCGGCGGCAGCAGGTGCACCCGCAGCCCGGCCCCGGCGAGCACGCGGGCCGCCTCGTCGGCGAACTCATCCGAGCGGTGCCTGGCATCGCAGCCGATCACCACGCTGGCCCAGCCCTCCGCCGCCCCGCCGCCGCCCGCCGCCGGGTCGCGCTCAGCCGGGTCGCGCTCAGCCGGATGGCGTTGAACGTGGCGTTCAACGGCACCCAACCCGCTCGATGCCACATCGACCGGCTTGGGCATGCCTGTCCGGGCCTGCTCGCGCAGCCAGCCGGCCAGTGCCGCGGTCGCGCCGCGGACGACCGCGCGGTTCATCCGGTTCGGCCCGGCGGCAACGGCACCGCGCAGGCCCGCGGTGCCGAACTCCAGCCGCCCGCCGAACCGGTCCGCAAGCTCGGCGGCCGCCGCCGGGCTGCCGGCGGCCAGCAGCGTGCGCAGCTCGGTCCGGTCCCGCTCATCCGGGTCATCGGCGATCCACGCGTCGATTCGCGCGCGGAGGTCCGGATCGATCATGTCAGCCGATTCCCGGCAGGATCCCGGCGAGCAGCGAGCCCATCCGCACCGCGGCGGCCCGGCCGGCGGCGATGACCTCCTGGTGGTCGAGGCCGGCCGGTGCCAGCCCAGCCGCGAGGTTGGTGACCAGCGAGATTGCCAGCACTTCGGCACCGAGATGGCGCGCCGCGATGGCCTCGAGCACGGTGGACATCCCGACCAGGTCGGCGCCGAGCCCGCGCAGCATGGCGATCTCGGCCGGGGTCTCGTAGTGCGGGCCGGGCAGGGCGGCGTAGACGCCCTCGGCGAGCCCGGGATCGGCGCGCCGGGCCAGCGCCCGCAGCCGTCCGGCGTACAGGTCGGTCAGGTCGGTGAACCGGGGAGCGTAGCCGTCCGGCGGCGGGTCGCCGGACAGCGGCGAGCGCGCGGTGAGGTTGAGGTGATCGCAGATCAGCACCGGCTGCCCGACCTGGTATCCGGCCCGGATGCCGCCGGCCGCGTTGGTGAGCACCACGACCCGGCAGCCGGCCGCCACGGCGGTCCGCACGCCGTGCACGACCGCGGCGACCGGATGACCCTCGTACAGATGCGTCCGGCCCAGGAAGACGAGGACGCGCAGGTCGCCGAGGATCAGCGAGCGGACCACGGGGGAGTGGCCGGCGACCGTGGGCGGCGGGAACCCGCCGAGGTCGGCCAGCGGCACTTCGATGCCGGCCTGGCCCGGTGCGCCGCCCTCGGTCGGCCCGCCGGTCTCGGCCAGCGCGTCCGCCGCGGGCGCCCAGCCGGAGCCGAGGACGATGGCCACATCGTGCTCGGGCCGGCCGGTGCGCTGGCCGAGCGCGGCCGCGCTGGCCTCCGCCGCGGCGTAGGGGTCGCCTGCCGCCGCGGCGCGGGTATCGTCTGCCGCCGCGCCATGCGGTCCGCTGGACGGCCCGGCGGCGGGTGCGTCGCTGATCAAGCCTTCACGTACGGCTTTCCGTCGGCGGCAGGCGCACGCACCCGGCCGACCAGGCCGGCTACCGCGATGATGGTGGCGACGTAGGGGGCCATCAGCAGGAAGTAAGACGAGATCGGGACGTTGACCGTGGACAGGGTGGCCTGCAGCGAGTTGGCAAATCCGAAGAGCAGCGCGGCGGCCGTGGCACCCAGCGGGGTCCACCGACCGAAGATCATCGCGGCCAGGGCGATGTAGCCGAGACCGGACGACATGTCCTTGCTGAAGGTGCCCACCGAGCCCACGGTAAGGTAAGCCCCGCCGATGCCGGCGATCAGGCCGCCGAGAACGACATTGCGGTACCTGGTCGCCCGTACCCGGATGCCGACGGTGTCGGCTGCGGTCGGGTGCTCGCCGACGGCACGGACGCGCAGCCCCCACTTGGTGCGGAACAGGCCGACCTGCACCAGGATGATCATGGCATACATGATGTAGAGGAAGATCGTCGAGTCGAAGAAGATCGGCCCGATGATGGGGATATCGCCGAGCACCGGGATCTTGATGGCGCTGAAGGTGAGTCCTGAGTTCAGCTCCGGCCTGGACACCAGCACGCGGTCGTTGAGGTAGCCGGTGAGCCCGGACGCCAGCACGTTGAGCACCACGCCGAGGATGATCTGGTCGACCAGGAAGTTGATGGCGAAGGCGGCAAGCACCAGCCCGAGCAGGCCGCCGGCCATCGATCCGGTGATCAGGCCGAGCCATAGCCCGCCGAAGGCGCTCGCTACGACGGCCGCGGCGAACGCGCCGAGCAGCAGCTGGCCCTCGATCGCGATGTTGATCACGCCGGAGCGTTCGCACATGCAGCCAGCCAGTGCGCCGAGTACCAGCGGGATGGACAGGTTCAGCGTGCTCTGCAGCAGGTTGACCACGTTCAGCGGGATGGCGTTGCCCGCGTATGCCCAGCAGAGCAGCGAGATCACGAAGCAGAGCACTACCGCCGCGATGCTGAGTCGCTTGGCCGTCGGACCAGGATTCGTGACCCCGCGGAGCATGCCGAGCGCGATCGACAGCGCACCGAGCGTGTAGGCGACCGGCGTCGCCGGGGCATGGATGCTGGGCACGTGCACCGACGTGCCGGATACCGTGAACGCGAACGTGGCGTCGCCGTTATGCGCGAACAGCCCGAACAGGAAGATGTCGATCAGCCCGAGCAGGATGAACGTGCCGGCCGCGACGGCTCGCCGGCTAACGGCGGCGTGGGCCCGGACGGGGACGGCCAGCGCGGTCATGCGTTCCACCCCTTGGGCACGGCCTCAAGGCCGGCCGACCCGGCCGCGCGGAGCCGGAATAGCGCCCGGATGAGCGGCGGCGCGGCGACGAAGAGCACGATCAGCCCCTGCAGCACCTGGACGATGTCGGTGGGCACCTGAGTGGCCGCCTCCATATTGGTGCCGCCGGCATGCAGGGCGCCGAAGAGCAGGGCGGCCAGCACGACGCCGACCGGCCTGGCCCGGCCGAGCAGTGCGACGGTGATGCCGTCGAAGCCGAATGTGCCGTAGCTGTTGAACGTGAGGTTCTGCAGGGGCCCCTGGATGACCGCGGCGCCGCCCAGGCCGGCCAGCCCGCCGGCCAGCAGCATCACCAGGGCCCAGCTTCGCTCGACGCTCATCCCGGCGCTGCGCGCCGCGCGCGGGTTGGCGCCCACCGTCCGGAACTGGAATCCGACCGTCGATCGTGACAGCAGCCACCACACGCCGGCCGCGGCGGCCAGCGCGACGAGAAAGCCGGCGTCGACCTGCGGCGGCGGCCCGCCGACGTGCGGCAGCCTGGCGTTGCTGGCGAGGTTGGGGCTGATCAGGTTGGCCTGACCCGGCTGCTGCAGTGCCACCGGCGTGCCGAGCAGGAAGGACAGCAGGTTGTACATGATGTAGTTGAGCATGATCGTGACGATGACCTCGTGCGCTCCGGTCCGTGCCTTGAGCTCGCCAACCAGCCAGCCGATCACCGCGCCGCCGATGAAGCCGCCGAGCAGGCAAACCACGACATGTATGACCGGCGGCAAGCTGACGCCGAAGCCGAGGTAGGTCGCGACGATCGCGCCGCCGACCCACTGGCCCGCCGCGCCGATGTTGAACAGGCCGGCCCGGAAGGCGATGGCCACCGACAGGCCGGTGAGGACCAGCGGCGTCGCGTCTGACGCGGTCTGGGACAGCGGGTAGAAGATCGCGCCGACCGACCCGCCGTGGAATGCCGCCGAGATCGTGTGCGGATTGAAGATCGCGCCCTCGAACATGGCGGAATAGGCAGCGGCGGCGGAATCCCAGGTCAGCGCGATCGCGTGGCCCGGGTTGGAGAAGAAATTGGCCCACGCGCCCAGCACCGTCGTGTCGCTGAACGCGATAAGCAGGCCGCCGAGCACGACCGCGCTGGCGATCGCCAGCGCGGTGAGGACGGCCGGCCTGCCTTCAAGGATTGCGTTGATGATCGCGCGGCCGAATGACCCGTTCGACCGCCCGGCGGCTGGCCCGGTTCCGGCGTCCGGCGGAACCGCGATCGGCGGCGCCGTGCCTTCCGGGCCGGACCCGGCGCCGGGGCTGACTTCGGGCCCGGGGCCTGGCGGCAGCTGCTGGTCGCTCATGACGGGCCTGCGGACTCTGGTGCCTCCGGCGGCTCTGGCGCCTGCGGATCCGGCAGTCCGCCCGGCCTTGCCGTCGGCGGCCCGGTGACGCCGCCGATCGCGTGGTCAGTCGGCACCGCTTCGTGCTGGGCCGCCTCCGCTGCCTCGCGGTCGCTGGCGCCGGCCATCAGCATGCCTAGTTCACCGACCGAGACCGTCGGCGGCCGGAAGCCGGTGATCTTGCCTTCGTACATGACCGCGATGCGATCGGCGAGGGCGTAGATCTCGTCAAGTTCCGAGGAGACGATGATCACGGCCACGCCCTGGTCGCGCTGGTCGACGATGCGGCGGTGCACGAACTCGATCGACCCGACGTCGAGGCCGCGAGTCGGCTGGCTGGCCAGCAGTACGCGGATATCCCGGCCTACCTCACGGGCCACGATGACCTTCTGCTGGTTTCCGCCGGAGAGGGTCCGGGTCGGTGTCGCGATGGACGATGTGCGCACATCGAACTCTTCCACCCGCCTGATCGCGTTCTCCCGGATCGCGTCCAGGTCCAGCGCGAAGCCAGCGGCGAACGGCTTCCGGTCGTAAACGTCCAGGACCAGGTTGTCGGCTACCGAGAAGTCGCCGACCAGGCCGTCCTCCTGCCGGTCCTCCGGGACGTAGCCGACCCCCGCGCGCAGCCGCTCCCGCGGCGTCGCGTTGCTGATGTCGCGGCCGTCGATGTGCACCGACCCGGCTGCGGCCGGCCGCAGGCCGATCAGTGCCTCGCAGAGCTCGGTCTGCCCGTTGCCCTGCACGCCGGCCACGCCCAGGATCTCGCCCGCCCGGACTTCGAACGACACGTCGTCCACGGTCGGCTTTTCCTGCTCGCCGGTGACCGTGAGGCCGCGCACGTCAAGCACGACCTCGCCCGGCTGGGCCGGCGTCTTGCTGACTCTCAGCTGCACGGCCCGGCCCACCATCAGCGCGGCGAGCTCGGCATCTGTCGCGGTCGGCGGGCGCTCGCCGACGACTTTGCCGCGCCGGATGACCGTGATCGTGTCGGCGATCGCCTGCACCTCCTTGAGCTTGTGCGAGATGAACACGATCGACCGGCCGCCCGCCCTGAGCTCACGCATGATCCGGAACAGATCCTCGGTCTCGCCGGGCGTGAGCACGGAGGTGGGCTCGTCCAGCACGAGCACGGTAGCCTCGCGCATCAGGGCCTTGATGATCTCAACCCGTTGCTGTACGCCAACCGGGAGATCCTCGACGATCGCGTCGGGGTTGACATCCAGGCCATAGCGCTCCGAGAGTTCCCGGACGTCCCGGCGGGCCCGGCGCCGGTCAAGCATGACGAGCCGCCGGGTGCGCTCCTGCCCGAGGGTGACGTTCTCCGCCACGGTGAAGACCGGAACCAGCATGAAATGCTGGTGCACCATGCCGATCCTCGCGGCGATCGCGTCCTTGGGCGACCTGATGACCACGGCCTTGCCGTCGATCCGTATCTCGCCCTCGTCCGGCTGGATCAGCCCGTAGAGGACGTTCATCAGCGTTGTCTTGCCCGCGCCGTTCTCGCCGAGCAGGGCGCGGATCTCGCCGGGCTGGACGGTCAGGTCGATGTGGTCATTGGCGACGAGGCTGCCGAACCGCTTGGTGATGCCGGTCAGCTCAAGCTTCACCCGCAGCCTCCTCCGGCCGGCACCTGAGCGCAACGGGCTGGACCAGTCCCGCTGCTGGCACCTGCATTTCCCGGGGTGAGACTGGCACGCCTCGCCCCTGGCACCCGCATGTCCGGGCGGGGCGAGCCCCGCCCGGACCGCCCGTCAGACTACGCCGGGCTCTTGGTTGCTGGCTTGATCGTCCCGTTCTCGATATCGGTCTTGATCGTCGCGAGCTCCGCCTGCACCGAGGCAGGCACCTTGCTGGCGAAGTCGTGGAAAGGAGCAAGCCCGACGCCGCCGTTGGCCAGCGTGCCGACGTAGTTTCCGCCCTTGAACGTGCCGCCCTGGGCTGTCGTCACAGCGTTCTTGACCGCGGTCTGGATGCCCTTATCCACGCTGGTGATGAAGTACTTGCAGTACTGGGCAGCGCTGATGCAGCCGTCGGTGTCCACCCACATCATGTTCACCTTCTGGGTGCCTGCCGCGGTATCGGCATTCTGCACGGCCTTTGCCGCGCCGAGACCGACGTTCCCGGCGACCGGGAAGATGACGTCGGCGCCCTCGCTGATGAACGTGTTGGTCAGCCGCTGGCCGGCCGTCAGGTCGGTGAAGTTGCCGGTGAAGCTGCCGTTCTGGGTCTTCTCGTTCCAGCCGAGGACCTTGACGTTCTTGTGCTTCTTCGCGTTGTAGTACTGGACGCCATCCCAGAACCCGTCCATGTAGATCGTCACGGTGGGCAGCTTCTGGCCGCCGAACGTGGCGACCTTTCCGCTCTTGCTCATGGCCGCAGCGAGGTATCCGCCCTGGAAGCCGTCCTCCACTGTGTTGAACAACAGCGCGTCAACGTTACTGATCGGCTTGGGATAGCTGAAGTCGACGATCGCGAACTTCTGGCTGGGATTGGCCTTCGCCGCGGTTTGCGTGGCGGCTCCCATCAGGAAGCCGACCGTCACGATGATCCCGCACTTCTGGTTGACGAACGTGGTGATGTTCGACGCGTAGTCCGATGACGAAGCCGACGGCAGGAACTGCGCGGTGATCTTGCCGCCCGAAGCGGACGCGGCCTGCGTGGCGCCCTCATACGCGGACTGGTTGAAGGACTTGTCGTTGATAGTGCCGGTGTCAGATACCACGCACGCCTTGAACTTGGCGGCCGCCGACGCGCTGCTCGATGGGCTGGCGCTGGGTGAACTTGAGCCGCAGGCCGCGGCAAGCAGGGCGACGACGCCGAGCACGGCGACGCTCCCGAGTTTCTGTCTCACGGTTACCTCCTCTGCCGGGGGCGGCCAGCGGCCGCCCGAAAAGACCGCCGGCTCTGTAGCGCGGCCCCAGCCGGCCAGGGCAAGGAAGTCCCGAGCCCCCCGGGATCTGATGAAGGCTAGCCCTGTTGCCGCCGTCGGTACAGCACGAAAGCGCTGTCCGCACGGGGCTGTTGCCGAATCGAGACCCTTAAGATCGTAGGCCGCCGCATCGATAGCGGGAAGGTCCGGGACAGGGCGCCGGCCGTCCCGGCCGGTGGCTCCCCGGCCAGGTTCCTGGCGGCCTGGTCCTGCTCCGCCCGGCCGGGTGGCCTGACCTGGTCCGCGTTCACGTCCCAGCACGTTGGAGGCCCGGATGGCGATCGACTGGACGGCGCTGCGAACCGCCGCGGCTGCTGCCGCGCAGCGCGCCTACGCGCCCTACTCGCGGCTGCGCGTCGGGGCAGCCGGGCTGACCTCGGATGGCCGCGTGGTGACGAGCTGCAATGTGGAGAACGCCTCCTATGGCCTCACCCTCTGTGCCGAATGCGGGCTGGTGTCGGCCCTGCACGCGTCCGGCGGCGGGACGCTGGTCGCCGTCAGCGTGGTGGCCGGTGACGGGGATCCGCTGCTGCCCTGCGGCCGCTGCCGCCAGCTGCTGCTTGAAGCGGGCGGGGACGGGCTGCTGGTGGAGACGGCTGCCGGGCCGACCGAGCTCGGGCTGCTGCTGCCGGCCTCGTTCAGCGGCACGGACCTGGCCGGGAGGCGGGCTGCCGATGCCTGACGTGGTAGATCTGATCCGGGCCAAGCGGGACGCCCGCCGGCTCGCCGATGGCGAGATCCGCTGGCTGATCGATGCCTACACCGGCGGCGCCATCGCTGACGAGCAGATGTCTGCGCTGCTGATGGCCATTTGCATCCGCGGTCTCGACCCGGCGGAGCTGCGCAGCTGGACAGCCGCCATGATCGAGTCCGGCGAACGGCTCGACCTGCGCGCCGTGCCCGCGCCCACCGTCGACAAGCACTCGACCGGCGGCGTGGGGGATAAGGTCTCGCTGGTGCTTGCCCCGCTGGTGGCGAGCTGCGGCGCGGCGGTGCCGCAGCTGTCCGGCCGCGGCCTCGGGCACACCGGCGGCACTCTCGACAAGCTGGAGTCGATCCCCGGCTGGCGGGCCGAGCTGACGAACGACGAGATGATCTCGGTGCTGCGCGCCGCGGGCTGCGTGATCTGCGCCGCTGGCCAGGGCCTGGCACCAGCCGACCGCAGGCTGTACGCCCTGCGCGACGTGACGGGCACCGTCGAGTCGATCCCGCTCATCGCCAGCTCGATCATGTCCAAGAAGATCGCGGAGGGAACCGCCGCGCTGGTGCTCGACGTCAAGGTCGGCAGCGGCGCGTTCATGCGGGACATCGGCGAGGCCAGGCTGTTGGCGCAGACGATGGTCAGGCTCGGCGCGGAGCACGGCGTCCGGACCACGGCACTGCTCACCCGGATGGACACGCCGCTCGGCCTGGCCGTCGGCAACGCCGTCGAGGTCGAGGAGGCGGTCGCCATGCTGGCCGGCGGCGGCCCGCCCGACCTGGCTGAGGTGACCCTCGCGCTGGCCGCCGAGATGCTCGCGCTGGCCGGGCTCACGGGCGACCCGGCCGGCCCGCTGGCCGATGGCCGGGCGCTCGACCGCTACCGCGCGATGATCAGGGCCCAGGGCGGTGACCCGGACGCCCCGCTGCCGCGGGCGGCTCATGTCCAGGTGATAACCGCGGCGGAGGCGGGCTGGCTCGGCAGGCTGGACGCCCGTGCGGTTGGCGTGGCCGCCTGGCGGCTCGGCGCTGGCCGGGCCAGGAAGGAAGACCCGGTGAGCCCGGCCGCGGGAGTCATCTGCCTCGCCAAGCCCGGCGACCGCGTCGAGCGCGGCCAGCCGCTGCTTGAGTTGCGGGCCGGCGCCGAGTCCCGGTTGGCAGGCGCGAGGGAGGCGCTGGCCGGCGCGATCGAGATAGGTCCCGGCCAGCCGGACACCGGCCCCCTCGTCCTGGAGCGCATCGCCGGGTAGCGCATTGCCCGCGCCCTGGTGACCGCGAGCCCGTTGGCGCGGTTCGATAGCCGGAACCCAGTCAGCTGATGGCACGGGCGCTTCGGTTGCCCGAATAACTCGGAATTGCCCCGGTCGGGATCATTCAAGGGCCAAGATGTAGCGGGTCGCGGGCGCACGATGGTCCGGCCAGCGGCTGACTGCTGCCTCAGGGCAACGGCTGGCCGGCGGTGTAACGCCGTTGAAACGCCCCTGCAACGCCGTGGCCTGACGATCGGGCCATCTCACCCAGCTCGATAGAGAGGCTTGACATGAACGCGCTCCAGCGATTTACGCTCCCGGAGAAAATCACCGCCGCAGCCGGGATCGTCCTGCTCATCGGCATGTTCGCCTTCCCGTGGTATCACGTCGGCATCGCCAGCATCACGGTCGGCGGCCATACCTTCGGCGGCGAGAGCTTCAACAGCAACGTGCTCAAGGGCCCGGGCTCCTTCTTCAGCATCGTGGCCCTGATCGTGCTGATCGCGCTGCTCGCCGAGTTCTTCGTCCGGCGGCTCAGCAGCGTGCAGCTTCCTGAGATCCCGATCGCGTGGGGGGCCGCCGAGTTCTTCGGCGCACTGGCCGTGCTGGCACTCCTGGTTATCAAGATCCTCTTCCACATCGGCGACTTCGGCTGGGGCTTCTACGCCGTTCTCGTCCTGGCCGTCGCGATGGCCTACGGCGGCTTCGGAATCAGCCGCGACAGCTCGACCGCGCGGTCGCACGTTCCCGCGCACGGCGGCTGACGGAGGCCGACGGATCGGCTCAGCAAGGCACCGGCCCGGCCGGCCGCAGGATGGGCCTGGCCGGGCAGTACCGCGAGGCTCGGCCGGCCCGCGCCGCGCGGCGCACGAAGGTGATAATGGGGGTGTGTCCCTGACGCTCGAGCAGCTGCGCACGGTTCCCAAGGTGCTCCTGCACGACCACCTCGATGGCGGGGTGCGGCCGGCGACCATCGTGGAGCTTGCCCGCGAGACCGGCTACCGGGGGCTGCCGTCCGGCGACGTCGCCGAGCTGGCTCGCTGGATGGCCGGGGCCGCGCAGCGCGGCAACCTGGAGCTGTACCTGGAGGCGTTCCAGCACACCGTCGGAGTGATGCAGACCAGGGACGCGCTGATCAGGGTGGCGGCCGAGTGCGCGGAAGACCTGGCCGCCGACGGGGTCGTATACGCCGAGGTGCGGTTCGCCCCGGAGCTGCACGTCACCCTCGGGCTCAGCCTTGACCAGGTAGTGGATGCGGTACTTGAGGGCTTCCGCCGCGGCAGCGCCGGACGCGGCATCACCGT
>WNGD01004463.1_pt1 | contig 13768 bp, 7 predicted proteins | sample 5400671 | NCBI WGS metagenome assembly WNGD01 (sample SAMN13153369, study PRJNA577476) | soil metagenome | isolation source: 40 cm soil or saprolite under grassland replicate 2 | place: USA:California | collected 2016-06-15
GCCAGATCCGGTCTAGGCCTGGCTCGTCGTGCGCCCAGCGGGTCAGCGCGCGGATGCCGCGCAGGGCCAGGCCCTGGCGGCGACTTTCCGGTCGCACCCAGTAGGCAAGTTCGGCGCTGTGCGTGCCGTCGAGCATCAGCCCCAGGGCACCGAGCAGGTGGTCGTGCTTGAGCATCCCGTAGGACGCCTGGCGTCCTACCTCCGGATCCCAGGCGTTCAGCGCCGCGCGCGCGTCCTGTGGCGTGTACGGCCCGGCCGGGCGCGGCGCCCAGAGTGCCGGGGCCGTCTCGGCGCCGGTGGCCTCGGCTACCAGGTCGACGTCCTGCGTGGTCAAGGTGCGCAGCCGCAGGCCCTGGCCCAGGTCGATGTCGGCGGTCAGGTTCATGGCCCAGATCATCGCGGCGCGGCCCAGGTTGCGCAATCGGTATTGCGCGAGGTCCGGCTCGGGCCGGCGCTGCCGCTGCGGGCGGCGGCGCCGGCCCCGGCGACGATCGCTCGGCCTCAGTGGGTGAGGAACTCGTTCATCGTGGTGACCTGCGCGTGGTCGCTGGTGAAGCCGAGTTCGCCCAGGTTCCAGGCATCCTCGATGGTCCGCAGCATCGAGTAGTGGTTGTAGGGGACATTGCTGACGAAATGGCGCGGGCCGCTGGGGTCGATCACGATGGCCGGCACCAGCGCGCCACCGAACACCCCGCCAGGCCAGGAGGGGCTGATGTCGGGATCGCCAGCCGGCAGCACCGGCGAGTCGCAGCAGCCAGCGGGGGAGTCCCAGCCGCCGTTGTCCGGGTTGCCGGTGAAGTCACCCTCGTCGGCCACGATGAAGATCGCGCTGTGGCTCGTCCAGGCCTTGCTTGACATGATCGTGGTGACCGCGCCCTGCACGAACGCATCGGCATTCTGCTTCAGCCGTATGTCGTTCGGGTCATCGTTGGCGCTGTTGAACGGGCAGGGCGTCTCCGGGTGCCCGGGTATCACGAAATTCACTCCGCCGTGCATGTCATTGCACTGGTCCGGGGAGATGAACACGAAACGGGGCGCGTGCGGGCTGTTCAGGTCCCCGGCGAGGTCCGTGTAGGGCTTGATGTTCGCAACCCTGCCCGGATCGCTGCGGATGTCGGTGAACAACGCGAACGGGTTGTGCTTGGACGCGTAGAGCGGGGCTGCCGCGGACGGCGCGAAGTCGGCCAGCGGATCGGCCGGCAGCGCCTCCATGTAGGCGCCCCAGCTGATGCGCCGCGCCGTAAGCTCGTCGACCAGGTTGGTGTGGTCGAACCGGTTCGCGGGGTTGTCGTTGTTGATGAACCAGTTCGAGCCGCTGATCATGGCGACGTAGTTCGGCTCGCTCGGGTGCGTCACGCCGAAGTAGTCAGCTGCCTCGCCGTACTTCTGCGCGAGGGAGGAGATAAAGGGGGTGTTGGGATCACCTATGACGCTGTGCTGGGAATGGTTCTCCAGCACGATCACGAACGCGCGATCGAGCCTGACATGCTGCCGGTCACCGCTCTTGGTGCTAGCCGCCGCACCGCCCGCCGCAGTCAATCCCACCGCGAGCGACGCGGCGATCGTCGTAGCTGCTGCCGCTGCAGCGACGACCCTGGCCCGGCCGTTCTTTAGGAACATTGGAACCTCCTGGTAAGGAAGCGGCCATGCGAAGCACAACCACCACCCTTTCCTACGCTCAGCGGACGATCCGCACAAGATCCGGACCAACTGCACGCGAACGGGCTGCCGTCGGCGCCGGGCGGGTTTACCGAATGGCCCTGTTGCTGGATCGCCGGCCGGGATCCGGCCCGCTACTCCGCGCGCAGCCCGGCCGCAGCGGACGCCCGCGCCGCACGCCAGCCGGGCACGATGGCCGTCAGGATGGCCAGGACCAGCGCGGATATGGCCACCACCGCCACGATCACCATCGAGATGGCTGGCTGGGGCACGACATAGAGCTCGCTGGCGAACCTGGCCCACAGGAACCGGCCGGTCGCGATTCCGAGCGGGATGCCGATCACCGTCCCGATCGCGACGGAAACCGATGCCTGCCAGATCACCACCGCGACCACCTGCCTGCGAACAAAGCCCAGGGTCTTGAGCAGGGCGAGATCGCGGGACCGGCGCCGGACCGAGGCCGCGAGGGTCAGGGCGAGCGCCACGACGGCCCCGGCCGCGAGCATCCCGGCGAGGACGAGCGGTGCGGTGCCCATCGTCCGGTAGTTGACGATCTCGGCTGGCCGCTGGACGGGCAGCACCTGGATGCCCTCCACCGACCGGATCCTGGATAGCCGGCCGCCGGTCCGCTCGAGCCGCCGGATGGCACCGGCGTGATCCACGCCCGGGCGGAAGCGGATCAGGATCGTGTTCGGTCCCTGCAGCGCGCGATTGCCGATGCCGCTAGCCAGCAGATTCTGCGGCAGCGCGCTGGCGGCCAGCACCGCGCCACCGCCCAGTGCCGGGTGGATCCCGTGCCCGACGCCGATGGCGGGCATCGTTGCCGTCCCCACGACGCGCATGATCAGCGTCGTCTTTCCGTTGAAGACCCGGACCGTGCCGCCGACATGCCCGCCGACCAGGGCCAGCGTTTCCGGTCCCAGCACGATCTGCCGCGGCCCGGCCAGGACGTGACCGGCCAGGATCGGCGGGCCGACCCGGCTGTTCGTGGCGGCGATGACCGGGACGCTATGCCGGTTGATCTCGACCGAGTCGAAGTAGGCACCGGACCACGCGGCGATATCAGGGTCGGTGCCGAGCAGCCGCCTGGCCTGCGGCAGCGGGATGTTGCCGTAGCCGCTGCCGGCCAGCATCTCGCTGTCCCAAGCCCAGCCGTAAAGGGCGGGATGCGAGACGAGGTTGCTGAGGCTGGCCCCGAAGACCAGCGATCCGACACCGATGATCAGCGCCAGTACGGTGCCGGCGATGCTGGGCCGGGCCGGGCGCGCGCTGCGGCCCGATCCGGGCTCGAAGGCGAAGCCGATGCCCGCCGTCGCCGCGGCCGGCAGGCTCAGCGGCGTGGTCGCCGCCACCACGGCTGACCGGCGGGCAGGCTCGTCCTGCCGCTGGGAGCGCGGCGAGGCCTCGCCGAGGGCCAGCAGCGCCGTTGCGCCGGATAGCACAAGCAGCAGGAGCGCCGCGCCGGCGCCGAGCACGGTCCAGTCGAACGACATGCCGGGATCCGGCTCGAGCCGGTGCAATTGCCCCAGCGGTGCCAGCGGCGAGACCGCGACCGCGACGGCCAGCGCCAGCACGGTTCCGGCGGCGATAGCGCAGACGACGCCGGCGCAGATGTCGGTGGCGATGGTGGCCGGGCTGGCGCCCAGCGCCCGCAGGATGGCGCGCTCATCGCGGCCGCCCAGGATGTGGCGGCGGATCGCCTGCAGCGCCAGCACGAGTCCGGCCAGCACGGCGATCAGGCCGAACATGCCCGCGGCGACGGACTCGGGCCGGACCGCGCGCTCTCCCTGGCCCTCGACAACCGAGGTGACCCGGAAGACTTGCTGAGTCCCGGGCGGGAGCAGCCCGGCGAACTCCCGCTGCACCGCTGCCACGTCGCGGTCACCGCGGGCCAGCCGGAGGCCGGTCCAGACATAGCCAGCGCAGCAGCGCAGTTCCCGCTTGGTGAGCGCTGGGGTGGCCAGTATCCGGTAGATCCGGTCGACGTCATCCTGGACAACCTCGTCGGTGAACACGCCAATGCCGGTGACGGTCAGCCGGACGCGGTGCACCGGCGGGCTGGTCATGGGATTGAATCGCGGATCGCTCGCCTGCTGCCCCGAGTAGAGGTTGATGGAGAGCGACTGGCCGATGCCCAGGCCGAAGCGGCGGGCGGTCTGCTCGCTGAGCACTACCTCGCCGGCCCGCCTGGGGTTGGCGCGCCGGCCGCTGGTGATGATGACGCGGTCCTGGCTGAAGTAGAGGCCGTCGAGCGAGCCGACCAGCTCTAGCGCCTGGTTGAAGGACGTCCGCCGATCGGCGAATCCCGATCGCAGCGCGCGCAGGCCGTTGAGGGCGACATAGGATTCGGCGGACCTCACCCGTGGCAGGTGCGAGACCTGGCCGATCATGCGGCTGCTGTAACCGCCGGGGTCGACGTCGAGGTCGGACGGGTTGCTGGCGGCGAGGATCCGCGGGAAGGCTGACTGGGTTCGGCGAGCTGCGGCCACGCTGCCCATGGCCACTCCGCCCACGAGCCCGATGATGAGCACGATCGCCAGGTACCCGGCCCGGCCGCTGCGCAGGGCGATGCGGAACCGATACCGGGCCAGCCGGGCCGCGGACGGGATCACCGGCGAGCCCGGATCCGCGTCGTCGAGCCCCCGCCGCAGCCGCCGCCCGTTGGCTGCGCCCCGCACCAGCCACCCAGCCTGTGCTGTTGCATCACCTGGCCGTTATCTCACGGATCTACCGCGGCGGCCAGGACGCAGCCACGAGCCCGGATGGTGATGTCAGCTACACCGCCGCGGTGATCACTCCGCCTTGCTCGGCGCCGCACGCTGAGATACCAGCCCGTGCGCACTGCCGCCCGCTGGCCCGTTTCAAATCTTGCTGGTGCTGCTCGCCCGGGTCACCGGCGGCGCTTGTCAGGGCTGCTGGAAGTCGGGGGTCTCCCAGATACGTTCCCGCTTGTACTGCTTGACCTTGGCGATGTACTGCAGGGCAGGGGCGGTGCGCCAGCGCCCGGCGAACCAGCGGCCGACGCAGCCCCAGACGTCTCCCTTGTGATACTGGCTGCCGCGCTCGACCGTGTTCAGCCAGGTTTCGTATCCGTCATAGCAGGCTCGCCAGATGGCGTAGGCGGTGTCGGCGTTCATCGCGGTGGAGCGGCCGATCCCCGGCCAGCTTGACTTCTCGAAGGGGTACCTGTTCTGCAGGATGCCGTAGCTTTGCGCGCACTGGCCCTGGGCGTTGAGATGCCGGTGCCCTGGCGGACAGGCGGTGCGGTCCGTTCCCCAGTCGCCCTTGGTGGTCTGCCGCCACCAGCTTTCTATGGCGGCCTGGGCGAACACGACGTTCTGGTTGATGCCCCACTTGCAGGCCGCCCAGCGCAGGATTTCCTTGGTCGTGCCGGTGAAATGGCCGTTGATCCGCGGCACGATCCGCCGGTCCGCGGCCGGCCTGTCGCCCTGCAGGAAGTTACTGGCGACGTGCTGGCCGGTCCGGCGGTTGAAGCGTCTGTTGACGCCCTTGTTCTCCGGCTTCGGCCTGGCCCTGACCCACTTGGCGCAGCGGGCGCCGGAGGGGAGCCTCGCTCCCGGCGGGATCGTGCGGAAGTGAACCGGCGCGCCGTGTGCTGGCGGGACGCTGAGTGCCGGGGACGGCGGCGGAGAGGCTGATGGCGACGGTGCTGCGGCCTGGATGTCCGGCGCCGCGGAGTTGCCGTGGGCCTGGCCAGCCTTTCTGGCCGGCCCGGCCAGCCGGGCCGGGGCGGCCGCGGGGCCGGCCGCGCGGACAGCCGTCGCGGCGTGCGGGCGCTCGTTGGCCGGTGGCTGGTGCGGGCTCGCTGCGAGCACACCGCCGATACTGGAGTAATGCACAATTGCGCCGACGCCGGCGACGACGATCGCGAGGAGAATGGCGATTCTGCCTGCTAGCCAGGTACGCCGCGCCGCGCGTGAGTTCTTCGCTGAGCCCATAGACCGATAGCTGTACTCCTGCGGTGCAATTGGTGTCAATCAGATCCGGATCCTGTGATCACCTCTCCTTTCCGGCCCGCCTGCACCAGGGGACGCGCCCCGGGCCTCGAGTTCCCGCTCGACCATCGCGACCAGGTCCGGATGGGCGCTCAGCCCGCGCAGCAGGCCGGGCGGCAGCCCCAGCTGGCGGCTCGCTTCCGCCACGACAGGCTGGATCATGTCGAGTGCCGCCGCCAGGACGTCATCCCGCTTGAACTCCGGCGGAAGGTCGTCGAGCTGCAATTCGGCCGGGCGGTGAAACGCTCCGTCCGGGCCGGGCAGCCAGGCAGCGGCCGTCGCCGCGGCACCGGCTGCCGACTTCACGTCCTCCCGGCTTCCGTCGGCGAACTCCAGCCGGACGGAACGCTCGACGACCCCGGCCAGAAGGTCCCGGTTGGGCCCGAGCAGCTGGTTCCAGATGTACTCCGACCGGCGGTGACTCGGCTGGCCCAGCGCGAATTCCAGGCCCTCGATGGTGGCAGCCGGATCAAATCCGTGCAGGCCGCGCTCGTGCCGCGCGAATTCCTCGGCGATGACGACATGCCCGTGATTGTCCGGACTCCGCGCGTGCACGGCGACGGTATCCCGCACACCCATCTCGCGCAGCTGCGCGAGCCACGGTCCGTAGCCATCCCGGGCAAACCAGGCATCCGGGTTCCCGGCGAAGTAGCTTTCCAGGTCCGGCGTCCGCTGGTAAAGGTTCCCGGGCGTCATCAGGCGTTCCTCGCCGGTCGCGGCGTTCTCGCCGACCAGGAAGGCCGTTTCGCTGAGCCTGCGCTGAAGCCGCTCCCGCGCGGCCGGGGGCGCTTCGGCCAGTGCGCGCGCGACGCGCTCAAGGTCAGCGTCATGCTGTGCCGCGTCCAGTTCGGCGGCAGCCAGCTGCTCATACCGGGGCAGCACGGCCGCCAGCACCTCGGTCACCAAATCCGGCTCGCCGAGCTGGAGCGCGGCAAGGAAATGCCGGGCATCGGCGAACCGTGCGATGGCCCGGCGCACCGTCGGAAGGCCCGTCCCGGCCGGGCCAGGAACATCTGCCGCGCCCGGCAGGTACGCAGCCGGGCGCCCGCCGGCGTCGAAGGGCGCCACCTGGCTGCCATCCTCCAGCCGGATGATCGGCTTCGACCTGGCGGGGCCGGGCTCGTCGCCGGGGTAATCCGGTTCTCTCCACAGGGCCAGGTGCTGATGGAGGAACACGTAGAGGCGCCGTATCCACGCATCTGGCTGCGCCGCGAGGAATTCCCCGGTCAGGCTGGCCAGCAAGGACTGCGGCGTGACCTCGGCGATGCCGATCTCCTCGCGCAGGTATCGCCAGAGGGCAGGCGTCCCGTCGTCGGTGATGGACTCGTGCGCGAAGACGCGGGGCCGGCCGGTCCCGTCGAGGGCGCCAAGCTGGTCGGGGGACAGCAGGTCGCGGAGCCCGGCGCCGTGGGCCAGCGCCAGCTCGGCTGCGCGGCCGTACCCACCACCGGCGGCGGGAATGAGCGTCCCGCTGGTCAGGGCCTCGCGGGCGCTCTGGAACAAGGCGCGGAACATCGTGCCCGGGCCGAAGCGCGCCGCTTCCAGCGGCATGGCCTGCAGGACATCGACCGTTAGCAGCCCTGCATCGCGCAGATCGGCCAGGACGGTGGTCAGCAGCGCCGCTGTCTCGCGGACCAGGAACTGATTCCATGGATCATGCTCGGGAACGTTGTCGCGAGCGGGCGTAGTCCGGTACGGCCCCTGGATCAGGAAGCCGAGAAACGTCTCCTTCTGGGTGGGGAAGAACACGACGAGGGGTGATTCCGGGCACGGGACGAGCCCGGGTCCGGCTATTCCCGCGCGCACCGGGAATGCGATCTCGACCTGCTGATCAGGCTGAGCAGCGGCGTCCAGGCCACGGTGCCAGACGAGCCATTCCGCCACGGCGCCAGCGCTGGACCGCCGCAGCCGGATCCGGCGCCGTGCCGTGGCCTGTCGCGGTGCGGTGGCCTGGTGCGGCTCGGCGTCCTCGGCGGCGACGGCGCGCTCCAGGACCGCGGCGGGAACCTGGTGCCCACCGACGCCGACGCGCTCGATGTTCCGCAGGAACAGCAGCGTCCCGAGTTCGAGCCCGGCCAGGGCCGCGGAGATCTCCGCGGCGGCGGCTGGGGGCAGGTCCGCCCGGTCGAAGGGGAAGATGAACAGGGTCTCGCCGGGGCTACCGCCCGGAGCGATGGCAACCGGGCGGACATAGTTCTCGATGCGGAAATGCTCGCCCGGGTTGTGCTCGGCCGGACTGTGCTCGGCCGGACTGTGCTCGCCCGGGCTGTGCTCGCCCGGACTGTGCTCGCCCGGGTTGTGCTCGGCCGGGCTGTGCTCGCCCGGACTGTGCTCGGCCGGGCTGTGCACGCTGGGCGTCTGGGTGTAGGCGTAGACCGACTTGAACCCGATGCCGAACGTTCCGATCGCCGTCAGGTCCCCGGATTTCGCGGAATTCCCGACTCCGCAGATGCCACGGACGTCGGCCTCGGTGAAGGGCCGGCCATTGTGCCGTACCTCCAGGCGATCGTCGAACAGCTCAAACGCCAGTTCTTTCGCGCCGGCATCCTCGGCATTCTGGATCAGCTCGAAGATGAAGTGAGTCCGGTCGCTATACAACTGCCCGAGCAGGTCGAGCACGGCTGTGTCCGTCCCGTACCGGGTGATGTTCTCCGCACGGATCTTGTCGTAGTCAGCGGGCACCGGCGACCTCCGCGGGCAGCTTACGGCACGCTCCCGCCCGGCATGCGAAGCTCGCTCTCACCGTCCTTTGCGCAGGTCGGCGGCTCGACTGGGCCCGGGGGCCGTTGCGCTGGAGGCTCGTCTGCCCGCTTGACATTATCGAATATAAGTTCGATAGTGTTTCTATGGGTGCGGAGATCGCGCAGGTCACGCCGCTGTCTCCGCAACAGGACGGGGGTCAGCCGCGGCCGGCTGACAGGGCGCGGCCGGCTGACAGGGCGCGGCCGGCTGACAGGGCGCGGCGCGGGGACGGTGTGTTGCCTGATGTGGGTGTGCTGCCAGTGCTTCCCGCGCTGCGGGAGTTGCTGCCCGGCGGGCTGCCGCGCGGGTCGGTCGTGGCGGTCGGGGACTGGAGCCTGCTCTGCCTTGCGCTCGCCGCCGGGGCATCGCTCGCCGGGGCGTGGTGCGCGATAGCGGGCCTGCCAGCGCTCGGGGTGGCGGCGGCGGCGGACGCTGGCCTGGATCCCGGCCGGCTGCTGCTGATCGCGGATCCTGGCGCGGGCTGGCCGCACGTGCTGGCATCCCTGCTCGACGGCTGTGACCTGGTGCTCCTGCGCCCGCCGTCCCAGCCGTCCGCCCAGGTGCGCCGCCGCCTTGAGGCGGTAACGCGGCGCCACGGTGGTGTCCTTGTGGTGGCGGGAGACTGGGCGGGCGCGCAGTGCCGGCTGAGTGTCGCCCGGCAGGAGTGGGCCGGGATCGGGACCGGCCACGGACGACTGCGTGCCCGCCGGGTGCAGGTGGTGGCGGACGGGCGGGGAGCAGCGGCACGTCCGCTATCCCGGTGGCTGTGGCTGCCGGGCCCGGATGGCGCTGTGACTGCCGTGTCGGCGGGCCATGGCGAGCCGGAGGCCGGCGGCGGGCCTGATATCGGTGAGCTGGGCATCGGTGAGCTGGGTATCGGTGAGCTGGGCATCGGCTGGCCGGGTGACGCAATCCCGCGCCGGAGCGCGGGATGAGCCCGGATGGGTAGGGCGCGCGGCGCGGCACGGCGGGTGCTGGCGGTGTGGTGCCCGGACTGGCCACCCGGAACGCCGGACTCCGGCCCGGAGGCACGGGGCTTCGAGCAGGTGGTGGCCGCGGTGGAGAAGTTCTGCCCGCGAGTGGAGGTGGTACGGCCAGGGATGTGCGCCGTCGGCGCCACCGGGCCGGCCAGGTACTTCGGTGGCGAGGAGTCCCTCGCGCGGAAGATCACGGACGCGGTGACGGCCCTCGGCTTCGCCTGCCGGGCAGGCGTCGCCGACAGCTTGTTCGCCGCCCAGCTTGCTGCCCAGGTTCCTGGGCTGGCTCCCGGGCTGGCCTCCGGGCCGGCTCCCGGGTCGGCTCATGCGGCGGCTCCTGGGCCGGCTCGCACCGGTGCCCCTGGCCGGGCCGGACTGCCCGGGCTGATCGTGGCACCGGGCGGGACGCGCGCGTTCCTGGCCCCCTATCCCGTCAGCGTGCTGGACGTCCCCGAGTTCGCTGACCTGCTGCCACGGCTGGGAATCTGGACGCTAGGGGATTTCGCCAGGCTGCCGGCGGCCGAGGCGGCGAACCGGTTCGGCGCGCCGGGGAAGCGCGCGCACCGGCTGGCCCGTGGCCTGGATGCCCGCCCGCTAGCGCCTCGCCAGCCGTCAGCCGATCTCTCCGTGCATGTCGACTTCGATCCGCCGGCCGATCAGGCCGAGCCGGTGATATTCGCCGCCAAGGCGGCCGCCCAGCGAATGCATGCCGGCCTCGCCGCGCGCGGGCTGGCCTGTGTGCGAGTGCAGGTGCAGGCGACATGCGCGGACGGGCAGGACATAACCCGGCTATGGCGGCATGCCGGGCTACTGTCCGCGCTGGCGGTGGCTGAGCGGGTGCGCTGGCAGCTGGACGGCTGGCGGGCCGGCCGGGATCCGGACGAACGGAGCCCGGGCGAGACCGCCCTGACCGGCGGGATCACCCGGTTGCGGCTGGTTCCCGATCAGCTGGTACGCGCCGAGGGCCGCCAGCTCGGCCTCTGGGGCGACGCCGTGATCAGCGACCGAGTCGCGCGCGCGGCGACCCGGGTGCAGGCCATGCTCGGGCATGTGGCGGTGATGCGGCCGGTGCTGGCCGGGGGGCGTGATCCTGCCGAGCAGGTGACACTGGTACCGTTCGGCGATTCCGGGACTCCGCTCCTCCCGGCGGGCCGTCCGTGGCCGGGGCGGATCCCCGCTCCTGCTCCGGCCACGGTCTACCCGGTTCCGCGGCCGGCCCGGGTCACCGATGACTCTGGTACCACGGTGACCGTCACTGGCCGGGCGGTGGTTTCCGCGCCGCCGGCCCGGTTGTCGGCGAATGGCGGGCCGTGGCTGACGGTCACCGCCTGGGCCGGGCCCTGGCCGGTCAACGAGCGGTGGTGGGCGGCCGCGGTGAGCGCACGCCGGCGGGCCAGGTTCCAGCTGGTGACCGGGGACGGGAATGCCTGGCTCGCGGCCGTGCAGGATGGCGGGTGGCTGATCGAGGCCAGCTACGACTGACGCGTCGGCGCGATCGAGAGCCCGGAGCGATCGTGCCCGCGTGTGGACGCCCGAGGCGATCACGGAGAGCTGGCCGGCCAGAATGTCGGAGGTTGCCAGCGTCAGGGAGCGGCGAATGAGCGTCACCGCGGGCGGCAGGCCTCGTGCCCGGGAGCTGGGAATCAGGCTGGGCACCCTTGAGCCTGGCAGGTACAACGCCATTACCGACGTCGGGGATGTCCGGGTCGGTCATGTCACGATCATCGATGAAGGGAAGGCTAGCCCGCCGCGAGGGCCTGCCCGCACTGGCGTAACCGTCGTCCTGCCGCATGGTGGCAACGTCTTCCGGCAGAAGGTTCCTGCTGCCTTCCACGTCATCAATGCGTTTGGCAAGGCTGTCGGCGTTACTCAGCTGCAGGAGCTCGGCGTGCTTGAGACGCCCGTTGCGCTGACCAACACGCTGAGCGTCGGCTCGGCCTTCGAAGGCCTGGTCCTGCATGCCCTGGCGGCAAACCCCGACATCGGCCGCTCGACCGGCAACGTGAACCCGGTCGTCGCCGAGTGCAGCGACGCCCGGCTCAACGACATCCGGGCGCTGGCCGTCCGCCCGGAGCACGTGCTCGAAGCGGTCGCCGCCGCCCGGCCTGGCCCGGTGGTCGAGGGATCGGTCGGGGCTGGTACCGGAATGATTTGTTACGGATGGAAGGGCGGCATTGGCACCGCATCCAGGACGACGGGAAACGGTGCCGGATCACATGTCGTCGGCGTGCTCGTCCTCGCGAACTTCGGCCAGCCGGCTGACCTGCGCATCGATGGCGTGCTGGTAGGCAAATCCCTGCGGCCGCCGGATTCATGGGCCTTGCCCGTGGCCCCGCCCCAGGACACGGCCCCGGCCAACGAGGCGGACGCGGCCCCCGTCAACGAGGCGGACGCGGCCCAGAATACGGCCCCGGCCACGGCCCCGGCCACGGCCAACGAGGCGGACGCGGCTCAGGACACCGGCGGCTCCTGCGTCGTGGTGCTTGCCACCACAGCGCCAGCGGACTCGCGGCAACTCGGCAGGCTAGCCCGCCGCGTTCAGAACGGGCTCGCCTGGACCGGGACATTCGGCGAGCACGGCAGCGGTGAGTACGTGATCGCCTTTTCGACGGCGCGGCTGATCCCGCACACTCCGGGTGCTGAGCAGCGTGCCGCGCCGGTGCTGCCGGAGGACGGGCCGATGATGGACCTGCTGTTCCGCGCGGTTGCCGAGTCGACGGAAGAAGCCGTGATCAACGCCCTGCTCGGCGCCGAGTCCGTGACGGCGGGAGCTGTGCCTGGTTCTGCGGAGGGCCGGTTTACGGGGGTTCCTCTTCCGGTCGGCCGGCTGACCGAGCTGCTCGCCAGGCGCAGGAAGGCCTGACCGAACGGCGCCGATGTGTTGCCGGCAGTCTGGCCGGTGGCGCTGGACGGCAGTCTGGCCGGTGGCGCTGGCCGGCAGTCTGGCCGGTGGCGCTGGCCGGTGGCGCTGGCCGGCAGAACCGCCAGTACGACATGGCCCCTGACTGCCGCAGCCGAGGCCGCTCCTCGGCGCCGCCTCGGCCAAACAACGTGGATGGGATTCTGCTGCGGTAACAGCGACAGTGAAATCCCATCCACGTCGCTGGCTCCTGGCTATTCGCATCCGCCCTCGCCCCGCGCGGACGACTCCAGCAGAAATTATCGAATTCATGTTCACCACTGTCCTCGTTTTGTCGGTGCTGCCCGCTACTGTTATCTAAGACGGATCAGCGGGCCGGGCGTGCCGGTCACGGGCTCAGCGGAGGAGGTGACCCGATGTCGACAGACACCGCCGGCGCGGGCGCCCGGCAGGGCCTGTCGTGGTCCTGGGAGCTGGACTTCGATGCCCTGGCCCGCTGCATCGGCGATGAGGGCTCCGCGGGCGGGGCCGACGGCGAGCGGCCTGGCGGCGGCGTCGAGGACGCGGGGCCCGGCTGCGCTGTTGAGGATGCGGAGCCCGGCGGTGTTGAGGATGGCGTTGGGGATGAGGAGGCCGTGCAGCGGGCTGTTCTTGCTGCCGTGGCGGAGCGTGGCGGGGAGCGGGTCCCGGCCGGGGCGCTGGCCGGTATGGTCGCCGGGCGGCTGCCGCCGGGGCCGGACCTGGCGGCGTGGCTGGCCACGGTTCCTGCCGCCGACCTGGCGGATCGTGACCTCGCGGCGACAGCGGGCTCGTGGCGGCGGATTGCGTCCTGGGCGCAGGCTCAGGAACTGGCCGCGGTCGCTCAGATGGCGTCCCGGGCCGCGGCCCGGGAGGAGGACATCGAGGTCGACGCCGGTGGCCGCCCGGCCCGGGTGCCCGTCGCTGCGGCGGCGGAGGTGTCGCTGGAGCTGACGATGTCGCAGTACGCGGCGTCGTGGTGGGCGGACCTGGCGGTGGACCTGGCCTGGCGGCTGGCCGCCACCGGGGAGGCGCTGGCTGCCGGGGTGATTGATCTTTCCCGCGCGCGGCTGATCGCCGAGGCGACCAGGATGCTCGGCGATCAGGCGGCCCGGGCGGTGGAGCAGAAGGTGCTGGCCTCGGCCGGGGACATGACAACCGGGGCGCTGCGCGCTGCCCTCCGTCGCGCGGTCATTGCCGCGGACCCCGAGGGCGCGGAGCGGCGCCGGAAGGAGGCCGAGCGGCAGGCGAAGGTCAGCCTGTATCCGGATGAGGAAACCACGGCGACGCTGGCGGGTCAGCGGCTGCCGGGTGTGCATGCCGCGGCGGCGATGGCGCGGATCAAGGCGATGGCCCGGGCCTTGAAGGCCTCCGGCGCGGGCGGGGGCATGGACCTGCTGTCCGCCCAGGTCTACCTCGGGCTGCTGCTCGGCACCTTGCCGCACATCCCGCCCGCCGAAGGCGCACCCCCCGACCCGCCCGATGACGGCCCGCAC
>WNGD01004464.1_pt1 | contig 13766 bp, 10 predicted proteins | sample 5400671 | NCBI WGS metagenome assembly WNGD01 (sample SAMN13153369, study PRJNA577476) | soil metagenome | isolation source: 40 cm soil or saprolite under grassland replicate 2 | place: USA:California | collected 2016-06-15
AATTCTGGCAGCAGCTTTCGCCAGCTGCTGCGTTTCTTGTTGTGGCCTCGGTGGCCGGTCTCGCATTTTGTGTCATCACTCCGCCTTTTCAGACTCCGGATGAGATAATCCACTACTACCGTTCCTTCCAAATCTCGGAGGGTCACCTAGTCGCTCGGCCGGTGAAGGGTGGCTACGGCGTGTCCATTCACGGGTCTGAGCGAGGTCTGAGCGCGACACGCCGACGCGCGGCGGTGGTTGAACCTTTAGTGCAGGTTGAACATGCTTGCGGCTCGTGTCCGATGAGCCTGGGGCGGCTGGCGAGCAGGGGGACCTAGTCTCGCGGTTGCGGGCTGTGATCGGGGCGAAGGATGAGCAGATCGCCGCGCTGACGGCTGCGCTGGAAGCGTCGCTGGACCGGGAGCGCCGGCTGGAGCTGCGGCTGGCGGAGGTCGAGCGCCGCCTGTCGATGGACAGCACGGACTCCGGGACGCCTTCCTCGAAGGAGCGGATCGGGGCGAAAGAGGCGCGGCGGGCGCGGCAGCAGTCCGAGCGCGAGCGCAGGACGGACCGCAAGCGGGGAGGCCAGCCGGGTCACCAGGGGAAAGGCCTTAAGCGGGATCCGGACCCGGCTGAGATGAAGGACGCGGGGCCGCCGGCGGAGTGCCGCAGGTGCAGGGCGTCCCTGGACGGTGCGGCGGCTGCGGGATCGCGGTGGGCGCAGGTCATCGACGTGGAGGTCGTCCGGACGGTGACCGAGTGGGCGCTGCCGGGCCTGGAGTGCCAGTGCTGCGGGACGGTCACGTTCGCGGAGCCGCCGCCGGGCGCGTACGCGGGCTCGGTGTCTTACGGGGCGGTGCTGAACGCCGCCGCGGTGGTGCTGACGGCGTACGGGAACGTGCCGCCGGAGCGGGCCGCGCAGGTGATGGCCATGCTGCTGGGGGTGCCGGTCTCGCCGGGCTGGGTGGATAAGGCCAGTGCCCGGCTGGCGGCGCAGCTGGGGAAGGCCGGGTTCGATGCCGCGATGCTCGCGGCGCTGGCCGGCCAGGATGCGCTGGCCGCGGACGAGACCCCGGTGAACGTGCTGGACACGGACGTCCCGCAGCCGGCTGCGCGGGAGGAAGAGGAAGAACAGGACCCGGAGGGCAAGGAGAAGGCGGCCTCCGGCGCGCCGCACGTGCTGATCGTCCGGACCCCCGACGGGCGGCTCACCTGGCTGCAGGCCATCGGCTCGCGGCGCAAGGCCGCCGTCGCCGCCGGGATCCCGGCCGCGTTCACCGGGCTGCTGATGACCGACGGCTACACCGGATACCAGCACCTGCTGTCCCGGCTGGCCGGCATCCAGCAGTGCTGCCAGCACATCATCAGGCGATGCCGGGCAGTGATCAAGCTCGGCCCCGGCGGCCTGCAATCCTGGGCCGGCGACATCATCGCCATCTTGCGCGAGGCGCACCAGGCCGTCAAGAGGCGCGCGCCCGCGGCAGCACCGCCCTCGGCGCGGACCTGCTGGAGGAACTCCGCCAGCGCTACGACGACGCCGTCGCCTTCGGCATCACCCATAACCGGCTGCGGGACTGGCACGACGGGAACCACCCCGGGTACGCACTGGGCTGCTGGCTGCGCGGCTACAAGGAGCAAGTCTTCCTGTTCACCCGCGACTTCGCCGCCGGCTGGACGACCAACGTCGCCGAGCGCGGCGCCAAAGCTGCCAAGCGCCACCAGGCCGTCTCCGGGTACTGGCACTCGCTGGCCACCCTCACCCGCTGGTGCCGCATCAGAAGCTACCTCGACTCTGCCACCGCCCACGGCACCACCGCACTGGACGCCATCGCCAGCGCCCTCGCCGGAAAACCCTGGCTGCCGCCACTGCCCGCCGTCCGCTGAGCCGACTCACCAGGTGTCCTTCACGCCCCCGTGAATGGACACTTGACTCAGCGCAACTCGATGAACTGGAGCAGATGGTCAGCGAACTCCTCGAGGAACCATGGGATAAAGGAGAAGGGCGCCCTCGAGAACTGACCTTGCGCGAGGCGCTAATCGTTACCTGCGGATATCTGCGGCAAAACATCGTCGAGGACGTATGGGCTGAAATCTTCGACGTGGCCCAGTCGACGATATCGCGGTACATCACGTTGCTCACGCCACTTGTCGAGAAAGCCACGGAAGGGGACCGGCCGACGACGGAGAATGCGGCCGAGGCCACCAGGGGATCGATCGCCCTGGTAGACGGCACGCTGTGGCCGTGCTGGTCCTGGAATGGCGAAAGTGAGTTGTGGTCCGGGAAATACAAGACCACGGGACACGGCTCACTGATCGTCGCGAATCTTCAGGGCGGCATAATCTTCGTTTCCGAGCCTGTCACCGGAAGCCGCCACGACATGGCGAAACTGAAGGAATCAGCGGTCGAGAAGTAAGTTATCTTTCCCCGCAGGGATTTTGAATTTCGAGTCAAGTTGCGGCGTGTGTGACGGCTGGTGACAGGGGCAGGGTGACTCGTGATTACTGCGGGTGATAGCTGCAGGTGGGGTAAGGCGGCGAGGGATGCCTGCCGGGCGAGGTCGGTCAGGGCGTCGCGGTAGGCGCGGTCGGCTTGGCGGAGCCGGTTCCGGCCGGGTGGTCCGGGGCTGGTGAGCTGGGCGAGGCCGGGTATCAGGAGCCGCTGGGTCAGCCGGGTGAGGAACAGGGCGATACTCAGGCCGTCTTCGGTGACCTGGTAGGCGCGGCTGTGCGGGATGCGTTCGATGATCTGGTGGGCGCGGAGCCTGCGCAGGTCGTAGCTGATCTGCCCGCCGGTCATGTCCTCTGGCGCCTTCCCGAGCTGGGAGGCGAGGTAGTGCCGCAGGTCGCGGCTGGTGAAGCCGGCGGGCCGGAGCGCGAGGGCGCAGCAGGCGCCCAGCAGGGCCTGGACGCGCGGGTCCGGGAAGCGCATCCCGGGGATGCGGGTGCAGGTGGTGCTGATGACCGGGCTGGTGATCGCTTCCAGCGCGGCGGCTCCGTCGGCGGGGTCGTGGCTGATGCATTCGGCGTCCAGCAGGCGCCGGTTGGCGGCGTAGCCGACCTCGGCCAGGGCGGCGAGGTTAGTCAGCTCTTTGCCGATGCCGAAGTCGCGCGGCTGGTTCAGCGTGGTCTCGGTACGGAGCGCTCGTCCTTCCTTCAGGTACTGTTTGACCTGGGTCTTCTTGTAGTACAGGTACAGGTAGGGGCAGGCCCCGCTGGTGATCACCTGGGTCCGGAAGGTACCCGGAGTGGGGTTCTTGCCGCGCAGGCGGATCTTGCGATCGAAGACGATGTTGACCTTGTCCGGCCGGCCGATGTCGATGTTGTCCCGGATCAGCTGCTCGAAGAAGATCCGCCCGCACATGGGCCGGTCCAGCGCCATGGTGGTGGAGAACTCGGCCTGCTGGACCGACAGCTGCCAGCAGTAGTCGGCCTCTTCGTCCTCGCGGGTGAACGGGTGCGGCAGCCGGGCCAGCCACTTGCCGGCGAACCGGTAGATCTTCTGATCGGTCAGCCCGTCGCAGATCCGCTGCACCGCCACCGGGTCACTCGCCGAGCCGAACGCGTTGTCCAGGGCGGTGAACGCGATGCCCGCCTTGGCGCACTGCCGCATGGCATATTCATGTCCATTGAGGTAGATCTGCCCGGTGAACGGGAAATAGCCGCAGAATTTCACGTAGAACGGGCCGAAATCGGCGTCGAACCCGTAGAAATACCAGTGGTTGACCATCGCCTGCTCCTGGCACAGCCACGGGTACCGCTTGCCGGTCACCGGGTCGCGGCGCTGCCGGGTCCGCCAGACCCGGGTCTTTTCCTGGGCCACCCCGGCGAACAAGATCTGCTCTCCTCCCTCGTGGCCGGCCAGGTAGCTCCGGGCGATCTGGTCCTTGCTCTGGCCCTTGGCGAAGCGGACCAGGTCCAGGCCGCGGACGTCGATGTAGTGGCGGATGTCGGCGGCGAACCGCTCGGTCATCGGCAGCATCAGCGCCGAGGACACGAACTGGTACCCGCGATGATGGCAGAAGAACCCGTGGATCCCCTGCCCGTACTGCAGCCGCGGCTGCCGGAAGGTCAGCAGCACCCGGTCGATGCACCGGACCTCCAGCGTCACGTGACCGGACAGGACCTGCGCGGCAGTACGCGGTAGCGTCATGATGGGCTCCGGCTGGAGGCTCGGCCGGCAACGGCCACCCGACCGCTGCAAGCGGCGAATGAACAGTCACATTGTGACTGCCTTGAGCCCCAGCCGGGGTCACTTCGCAAACCTCAGCCAGCACGCGCATGCCTCGTCGGGTTGGGGCGAAGCCCCGTTATACATTCAGGTCCCTTTGCGAGGCGTGGGTCGATTGTGATGCCGGCCGACGGACGGTGTCGATTTGATCACTGAGGGCCGGCTCTGATGTAGTACCGGTGTGCCCGATACGCCGGATGTGTCTGCTGCGCCGCAGGTGCCGGATGCGGACCTGCGCGCCGAGAACGCGGCGCTGCGCGCGGAGAGCGGGCGGCTGCGGGAGGCGAACGAGCGGCTGCGGGTGCTGCTGGAGGACAAGGACGCGAAGATCGCGGACCTGGAGCAGCGGATCGCCCGGCTGGAGCGGCTCCTGTCCCGGAACTCCCTGTTGACTGAACAACGGTCAGTGTTTTCCCAGTTAAACGGGTTGACGGCGGTTTCTGGCTATACGGTCACTGGCCATGATCGGAGAGCCGGAACGGGACCTCGCGGCACTGGTGGTGCCCCGGGTGGGCAGGCTGGTGGATACGGGGGATCGGTATGAGCCGTTTCGGCTGATCGATGCGGACGGGGCGGTAGCGGAGCCGGTAACCGCCTATTTCCGTGATCTGCTGGCGGCGGGCCGGTCGGAGGCGACGGTCCGCTCGTATGCTCATGATCTCTTGCGCTGGTATCGCTTCCTTCATGCGGCCGGTGTCGCGTGGGATCAGGCGAGCCGGATCGAGGCCCGGGATTTCTGCCGGTGGCTGCAGGTTTCCGGGAAGCCGCCAGGTCCGCGCTCAGCGGGGCCGGGTCAGGGAGCGGTGCCGGCTGTTGCGGGCGGCGCTGGCCGGGTGCCTTATGCGCCGTCGGTGCGGGCGCATTCGGAGACGGTGCTGCGTGCTTTCTATGCCTTTCATCTTGATGCGGGGACCGGTCCGGCGGTCAATCCTTTCCCGCTGGACCGGTCCCGCCGCGGCGGGCGTGCGCACGCGCATCACAATCCGATGGAACCGCACCGTAACGAGCGGGCCGGGCTTTACCGGCCCCGGGTGGCGTCGCGGGTCCCGCGCAGCATCCCGGACGAGGAGTTCAACGAGATCTTCGCCCGGCTGCCGTCGCACAGGGACCGCGCACTGGTGGCGTTCTACGTGTCCTCCGGCGCGCGGGCGTCGGAGTTGCTGTCGGTCCGGCGCTATGGGGTGGACGCGGGCAGGCAGGTGATCACGGTTGTGCGCAAGGGCACCCGCGAGCTCCAGCAGCTGCCCGCGTCGGCGGATGCGTTCGTGTGGCTTCGTCTGTACCAGGTGGAGACCGAGGGCCTGCTGCCTGCTGGCTCGCGGAAGCCGTTGTGGTGGACGCTGCGCCGTCCGTTCCGGCCGCTGACCTATCACGGCGTGCACCGCATGTTCGAGCGGGTCAATGACCGGGCGGGCACGGATGCGACGTTGCACTCGCTGCGTCACACCGCCGCCTACCGGATGGCTGAGGATCCGGCGCTGCCGCTCACCGACGTGCAGTTCGTCCTTGGCCACGCTCAGCTGACGACTACTCAGATCTACATGACGCCGCGCAAGGAGGATGTGATCCGCCGGGTGCTGGCCCATTACGCCGAGCAGGTCCAGCGGGCCGGAAGACGTGCGAGGCCGGTTCCGGCCCCGGGTTACCGGCCCGAGTCCATGAACGTGCTGTTCGGGAACCAGACGCCGTGACCGCGGGGACGGATGCGCCCGCTGCCGGGCAAGCGCCTGCGGCGGGGTGGGAGTCAGCTCGCGCCCGATTCCCGGCACGCGCCCGGACGGCGGACTGGCCGGCCACCCGGGCAGGGCGTGATGAGATGTGGCGGCTGCTGACCAGCCCGCCATTCACCCTGGACAACCCGGCCAGCCAGGGCAACCGTACTCGCGGGCTGACAGTGCTGCTGGACTGGCTGCAAGACCAGCCGGGAGACAGCTGGCAGCAGCGCTGGCTGGCCAGCGGAGCCGACGCCGCGGGCGGCAAATGGAGCGAGATATCCGCCCGGTGGCTGCGCGGGCGAGGCCAGTACACCCGCTGGCGGCAGGGCGAGCTCGGCATAGGGCTGCGGATGGCGGTCAGCGCCGACATCATCCGTCCCTCGCTGCGCTGGCTGGCTGCCGCCAAGGGCAGCAAGAGCGCCCTTGCCGTCAGCCTTGCGCAGTCGCGTGACCCCGCAGGGTTCGCGCATCTGCGGGCCCTGTGCGAGGAATCAGCGGTAACCGCCTCGGTCATGGCCCGCACGCTGAGCCGGACCGCGCTCATCGTCGCGGCCAAGGGCGGCTCCGTCCGCGACATCACGGCGGGCGACGTCCTGGAGCTGCTGGACACCGAGGCTGGCACCCATGCCAGCTCGGCGGGCGATACCGCAGTTTTCTATCGGATGCTGCGCCAGGCGGGAAGCTTCGACCTGGCCGCGCCGGAGACGCTGCGGGCGCTGCGCACCATAGGGCAGCGCACGCCGGAGGAGATGATCGACCGCTATCACCTGGCCTGCCGTCCGGTCCGCGACCTGCTGGTGGATTACCTGCGGGAACGCCAGCCGGCCGTGGACTACGTCACGCTAGAGTCCCTCGCCCGGTCGCTCGGCAGGGATTTCTGGCAGGACCTGGAACGTCACCATCCGGGCATCTGCACCCTGCAGCTGCCGGCCGAGGCCGCGGCCAGCTGGAAGCAGCGCCGGCGGACCAAGCCGAAGACGGTGACGGCCGGTACCGGCGAGAAGACCGTAGCCGAGGTCCCTCGGCTGAATTACCGCGAGTGCCTGACCCGGGTGCGTGCCTTCTACCTGGACATAGCACAGTGGGCAGCCGAGGATCCCGCGCACTGGGGATCCTGGGCGGCCCGGTGCCCGGTCAGTGCCGCGGAGATCAACCAGCGCAAGGCAGCCCGGCACCGCAAATCGCGGATGGACGCGCGCACCCGCGAGCGCCTGCCCGTCCTTCCCGCGCTGGTCCGGGCTGTCAGCCGCAGACGGGAGACCGCGGACGCGCTGCTGCGCGCGGCACGCGCCACCGCGCCTGGGCAGGCATTCTCCGCCGCAGGGCAGACCCTGACCCGGTCGGTCACCCGCCACGCGACCAGCGCGAAAGTGTGGGCCGATGACCAGGCTGCCGGCCGGCGGCGTGACCTCACCCTCGAAGAAGACCACGCGTTCTGGTCCTGGGCCATCGTCGAGGTCCTGCGCGCGACCGGCATCCGCATCGAGGAACTGCTGGAGATCACTCACTACAGCCTGGTCCAGTACCGGCTGCCCACCACGGGCGAGATCATCCCGCTACTGCAGATCGCTCCGTCCAAGACCGACACTGAGCGGCTGCTGGTGGTCAGCCCGGAAATGGCCGACGTGCTGTCAGCGATCATCAGCCGACTGCGCAGCCACGGGCACGGCGGCGCAGTCCCGCTGGTGCCGGCTTATGACTCGCTGGAACGCACGTGGCTGCCGCCATCACCAGTGCTGTTCCAGCGCCGCTTCGGCTCCGAGAACCGCAGGATCAGCGGCGGCGCCGCCCGCGACATGCTCAACGCCGCGCTGGCCGGCACCGGCCTGGCCGCCGCTGACGGCAGCCCGCTGCGCTGCACCCCGCACGACTTCCGCAGGATCTTCATCACCGACGCGATCATGAGCGGGCTCCCCTCGCACATCGCCCAGGTCATCGCCGGGCACAAGGACATAAACGTCACTCTCGGCTATAAAGCGGTCTACCCTGACGAGGCGATCCAGGCCCACCTGGCATTCCTCGCCAGGCGGCGGGCACTGCGGCCCACCGAGGAATACCGCGTTCCCACCGATGCTGAATGGGCTGAGTTCCTCGGCCACTTCGAACGCCGCAAGATCGCCACTGGCATCTGCGGGCGGGCGTTCGGAACCCCCTGCATCCACGAGCACAGCTGCCTGCGGTGCAGTATGCACTGGCCCGACCCGGCCCAGCGGCCCCGCATCGCGGAGATCCGCGACAACCTCACCGCCCGCATCGCCGAAGCCGAGCGCGAAGGCTGGCTCGGCGAGATCGAAGGACTCAAGATCAGCCTCGCCGGCGCTGACGACAAGCTCACCCAGATCGACCGGCACTCCCAGGCCCCGGCCGCCGTCACCCTCGGCATGCCCGGCTTCCCGGCAGCCGCCCCCCGCAAGGAGCTCTCATGAAACCTGCCGCGGTCACTGAATCCCTGCTGCACGATCTCGTCATGTCCTCTGCCGCCGAAGGCACAGGCCAGACGGCCGTCGCGGCTGCCGTCACCCTCGGCGAGCGCATCCTGCTCTGCGGGCACGACACCCGCGACTTCGACCGCGAATGGGACCTGCCCGGCGGCATGCCGCTGCCCGGCGAAACCCTCACCAGCGCCCTCAGCCGCATCCTGGCCTGCGACTACGGGCTGGACGCCACGGAGTTCGGCGCCTACCTCGGCAGTCATGACATCGTTCACGACGGCGAGATCATCCGCACCTTCGTCTTCACCGCTACCTGCGCCGACCCGGCGCAGATCTGCCAGCACGCCCGCACCGCCCACTGCTGGGCCGACCCCGCCGACCTCCCCGAACAGGCCAGCCAGGACCTCGCCCGCCTAGCCGACATCGCCATGCTCGCAGCCGCAGCCCCCTCCAGCAGCCCGCCCGGCCAGTGCCAGGTCACCGCCGCGCTCCGCGCCTGGAGCAAGGGGCATCTACTGCGACGAAGCCGCCACCGAACTGCTCATCAGGCACCGGACCTGGCTGCGCAGGAACGACTTCACCACGCAGTTCATCACCACCCAGACCGGGCCGTCCGGGACCATCACCGCCGCCATCAGCTGGGAAGAGGCCATCACCGCCCTGCAGGCAGGAAACCTGCCCTGCTCAGGCGGCGAAGCCTCCATCCTCCGCCTGGCCGCCAGCCTCGCCAGCACATCACCCGTCACCCTGCGAGACGTCATCACCGGACTCGACCAGGCCAACATCCACCTCGTCCTCAACGCGATCAGGAACGCCGGCGGACGGAACTAGCCGCCAGCCCGTCAAGCCCCCCCTCATCCGAAGTTCAGAGAATCGGGGAATTCCTCGATGCCGCCGGGCCTGGATGACCTGCCGGGAAAGAAGCCGCCGGAGCCGAAACCGGGGCGCGGCCAGGGCCGCAGGCCCGGCAAGCAGCGCGGGGCTCCGGGCGCGCACCTGGAGTGGAACGAGCATCCCGACGGCACCGAGAATGTGTTCCCGGCCGGTGGCTGCGCGTGCGGCGCGGACCTGTCCGGCGCGGCGGATCTGGGCGTCCGGTATTCCCATCAGGTCACCGACCTGCCCGAGATGACCGCGACGACCGTGCAGTACGACCGGCACGAGGTGGAATGTTCCTGCGGGCGGCGGCACGTCGCGGACGCCCCGCCGCAAGCGGCGGGGGCGCCGGGGACGATGACGTACGGGCTGAACTTCCAGGCCTGGTGCGTGTTCCTGATGGTGATGCACCACGTCCCGGTGGAACGCTGCGCCGGCATCCTGGAGTCGATGTCCGGCGTCCGCCCCGGTGACGGGTGGGTGCACTCGCTGCTGGGCCGCGCCGCCAGCGCAGTCGCCGCGGCGAACAAGGCGATCCGGGCGCTGATCATCTTGGCCCGGGTGATCTGCGGGGATGAGACCCCGATCCGGTCCGGCCCCGGGCCCAGGTCCGCGAAGAAGAAGTACCTGCAGGTCGCCTGCACGAACCTGCTCACCTGTTACTTCCTCGGCGAACGGACGCTGACCTCGTCCGGGGCGTTCGTCTACAGCGACCTGCACGGCACCGTCGTCGTCCACGACCGGTACGTCAACTACGACCACTTCGACGGCATCACACACCAGTTGTGCACTGCCCATCTGCTCCGCGACATCGAGGACGCCGCCCAGACCTACCCGGACGCGAAATGGCCCGCCCAGGTCGCCGAGCAGCTGCGCGCCCTCATCCACCAGGCCAACCTGGCCCGCGACCGGGGCCTGGCCCCGGTGCCCGGCGACGCGATCGCCGGGCAGCTGAAGCTGTTCCGCAACGGCGTCAACGTCGGACTGTCCGAGATACGCCGCATCCCCGGCGGCAAGAAGGTCAAGCAGCCGCCCGCCCTGCTCCTGCTGGAATGCCTGAAGAACCGCGAAGCCGACGTGCTGCGGTTCCTCACCGGCACTGCCATCCCGCCCACCTCGAACCAGGCCGATTATGCCGAGTTCGGGGTTATGCGGACACGGCGCTGGATGCCCTGGCACGCGGGCGAGGCCGGCAGGGCGAGGCCAGCATAAATACAGCGGCTACCGTCAGGAAGCTCTGAGCGGTGCCCGCGATGGTGATGTTGTCAGGTGAGCAGCGGACACGCGGGCAGGCACAAATGAGTACGACGCCGGTTGTGGTGGCAGGGCGGGCCGGGGGCCCGCTGGCGCCGTGGGTTCCCGGATTCGCGGAATGGCTGGGCGGCCGCGGGTTTGCGCCGGAGACCGTGGCGGGGTGTCTGCGGTGGCTGGGCTGGCTGAGCCGTTGGCTAGCCGGGCGGGGCCTGGCTGGTGATGCCCTGACCGGCGCGCTGGCGGCGCAGTTCGCCGCGTCGATGCGTGCGGCCGGCCACCCGAAGATCACCTCCGGCCGGCTGGCGACCATGCTCGGCTACCTGCGCGAGGCCGGAGCCGTCCCGCCAGAGGATGCCTGCCCGCCCGAGGTCACGCCGTGCGAGCGCGTGCTGGCTGGTTACCGGGAGCACATGGCGAGGCGGGACCTGGCTCCGGGCACTGTCGCGGCCAGGCTGCGCGTGGCCGGGATGTTCCTTGACGGGCTCGGCGGCGACGCAGCCGCGGACGGCCTGGAGGATCTGACGCCCCGGCGGGTGCTGGCGGTTCTGCGGTCGTGGGGCCCGCTGGCCAGGCGGCGCAGCAGCGAACTACGGGCGTTCCTGCGTTACCTGCGTGCGGCCGGGTACACGGTCCAGGATCTGGCTGCCGCGGTCTTCCCGGCGCGGCCGGGGTCCGCGCCGCGCCGTGCGGCGCGCCTTGATCCTGCCCAGGCAGCGGCCGTGCTGGACGGGTTGGAGCGGTCCGGTGAGCGCGGCAAGCGCGACTATGCGATCCTGCTGCTGGTGGCCCGCCTGGGACTGCGCTGTTGCGAGGTGCGCCGGCTGGCCCTGGATGATATCCGCTGGCGCGGCGGCAGCCTGGTGATCCACCGCAAGGGCGGCCGCGCGGAGGAGTTCCCGCTGCTGGCCGACGTCGGCCTGGCGCTGGCTGAGTACCTGCGTGCCCGCTCGCCAGCTCCGGGGACGCGAGCGGTGTTCGTGACCACGGTGGCGCCGCGCCGCGCCATGACCAGGCAGGGAATCGGCCAGGTCGTCCGGACGGCGTGCGCGCGGGCGGGCTGGCCGGCCGGGCCGCACCAGTTCCGGCACCTGCTGGGCGGCACCTTGCTGCAGGCCGGGGTGCCGCTGGCCGGCGTGGCCCAGGTGCTGGGGCACCGGGCCCTGGCGGTCACCGCCGGGTACGCGGCCCCCGGCCGGTCGCAGCTGGCGGACCTGATCCGGCCCTGGCCGCTGGCGGTGTCACCGTGACCGGCATGCGGCAGGCCGCCGGCGAGTACCTTGCCCTGCGCCGCGCCCTGGGCTACCGGCTGGCGCAGGACGGGCAGTTGCTGCGGGACTTCGCTGAGCATCTGGATGCCGCCGGCGCCAGGTACCTGACCGCCGAGGCCGCGGTGGCGTGGGCCACCGCCCCGGCGGGTGTCTCCCCCTACTGGCACTGGTACCGGCTGCACCCGATCCGCATGTTCTCCCGCTACCTGCACACCCTCGACCACCGCCACGAGCTGATCCCCGAAGGCCTGCTGCCCGGCCAGTACACCCGGGCGGCGCCCTACATCTTCACCAGCGGCGAGGTGATCGCGCTGATGCGAGCCGCCGGGCGGCTGGTCCGGCGGCTGCCGGCGGCCACCTACCAGGCCCTCCTCGGCATGCTGGCAGTGACCGGCATGCGCCCCGGCGAGGCATACGCGCTGGACCGGGGCGACGTCCACCTGGACGGCGGCACCGTCACCATCACCAGCAGCAAGAACTACACCCGCCGCGAGCTCCCCCTGCACGCGTCCACGGTGGCGGCGCTGGCCGGCTACGCGCGGCTGCGGGATCAGCTCTGCCCGCAGCCGGCCGGGCCCAGCTTCCTGGTCTCGGTCCGCGGGACCCGGCTGAACTCCCCGGTCGCGGGCGGGGTGTTCGCGGGCCTGGCCCGCGCGGCGGGGCTGCGGGCCCGCTCGCCCCGGACCCGGCCCGTGCTCAGATCATTCCGGCATACCTTCGCGGTCAATACCCTGACCGGCTGGTACCGGGCAGGCGCGGATGTCGATGCCCGCATGCCCGTCCTGGCCAGCTGGCTCGGGCACGCCGGCCCGCGGTCCACCTACTGGTACATCTCAGCAGATCCCGGGCTGCTGGCCCTGGCCGCCGGGAGAATGGCCAGCATCCGCGCCCAGCATCCGGCCGCCTGGCCCGCGGAGCCGTGATGGCCAGCCTCGCCCCGATCTTGCAGCGGTTCTTCACCGACCGGATGATCACCCAGAAGCATGCCAGCCAGCACACCATTCGCTCGTACCGCGACACCTTCCGGCTGCTGCTCAGCTACGCCCAGCAGGCGACCGGCACCCCGCCGTGGAAACTGGAGCTGCGGCAGCTCGACGCCCAGCTGATCACCGGCTTCCTGCAGCACCTTCAGCATCAGCGGCGCAACAGCGCCCGGACCCGCAACGCGCGCCTGGCCGCGATCCGCACGCTCTACCGGTACGCCGCCCTGCACGCGCCTGAGGACGCCGAGGTCATCCAGCAGGTTCTGGCCATTGACGGCAGCCGCACCAGCACAACCCTCGTCACCTGGCTCAACGCCGCCGAAAGCACCGCCCTGCTCGCCGCCGCCGGCGGGCGCGGCAGCTGGACCGGCCGCCGCGACCACGCCATGCTCCTCATCCTGCTGCGCACCGGGCTGCGGGTATCGGAACTGATCCAGCTCAACCGCGGTGATGTCCACCTCGGCGCGGGCGCGCACGTCCGCTGCCTGGGGAAAGGGCGCAAGGAACGCTGCACCCCGCTGGACGGACAGGCCGTCACCGTCCTGCAGGACTGGCTCGCCACCACCAGCGGCCACGACAGCGACCCGCTGTTCCCCAGCAACCGCCAGGGACGGCTGACACGCGACGCCGTCGCCGCCAGGCTGGCCCGATACCACCAGATCGCCAGCCAGGAATGCCCGTCCCTGGCGGCCAAGGCCATCTCCCCGCACACGCTCCGCCACTCCCTGGCCATGGAGTTGCGGCGCGCCGGAGTTGACGTCACCGTTCTCGCGCTGTGGCTCGGCCATTCCGATATCAGGTCAACCCAGGTCTACGTCCACGCCGACATGGAAGCCAAGGAACGCGCCCTCGCGCTCACCAGCCCGCCCGGCATCCCCGCCGGACGCTACCAGCCATCCGACCCCCTGCTGGCCTTCCTCGAAAGTCTCTGACACCAAGCAGTTATGCCGCCTTCACCCGGCCGGCCTCGCCCGCGTGCCAGGGCATCCAGCGCCGTGTCCGCATAACCCCGAACTCGGCATAATCGGCCT
>WNGD01004741.1_pt1 | contig 13766 bp, 15 predicted proteins | sample 5400671 | NCBI WGS metagenome assembly WNGD01 (sample SAMN13153369, study PRJNA577476) | soil metagenome | isolation source: 40 cm soil or saprolite under grassland replicate 2 | place: USA:California | collected 2016-06-15
ACAACAGTGGGCTTTATCGGCAGTGGTCACATCGGCAGCACGGTGGCGCGGCTCAGCGTGGCCGCCGGACATCACGTCATCATGAGCAACTCGCGCGGACCGGAGACACTGAGGGAACTCGCCGGCGACCTGGGCCCGCTCGCGCCGGTCTGAATCGGCCAGCCACTCCATGACCCGGGGGGCCTCAGCTGGCACCCGCAGTTGCCGCACTGCGGCACACTGCCGCATTCCGGGAAACAGCGTCACGCGGCCCAGTATCCCGGAACGGTCCGCCATATACACCGGCTCCGATCGGACATAGCGTGATGATGACCACCCCGCCCGCCGGACGGACGGCACTGGCGAGCCGGAGGCAGTACCACCGCGGCCATGCCCGCACAAACGACCTGCCCTTCGTGTTTACACCCTCCCGCCAGCCGCGCACTCTTCTGCCGCGAGCGGCACGAGCGGGGCGGGGTGAGGTGGGGTGGGGTGGTCGTGTCCGGAATCATCGAGGGCGATCCTGGGTTGCCGCGTCCATGACAACAGTGGGCTTTATCGGCAGTGGTCACATCGGCAGCACGGTGGCGCGGCTCAGCGTGGCCGCCGGACATCACGTCATCATGAGCAACTCGCGCGGACCGGAGACACTGAGGGAACTCGCCGGCGACCTGGGCCCGCGCCCGTCATCGATACGTGCAACTACTATCCGCAGCGGGATGGGCAGATCGCCGAGCTGGACAGCGGGTCGCTGACCAGCAGCGAGCTGATCCAGCGGCACCTGGCAGCCGCCCGGGTGGTCAAGGCATTCAACAACATTTTCTACCAGCACCTGCTCTCGCTCAGCCGCCCCTCCGGCGCCGCCGACCGGACCTTCCTGCCGATCGCCGGCGATGACGCTCGCGCGAAGACGAAGGTGACAGCGTTCCTGGATTCCATCGGCTACGGCGCCATTGACGCCGGCGCGCTCGCGGAAAGCTGGCGCCAGGAGCCCGGCACGCCGGCGTACGGCGCCCCGTACGGGTCGTTCAGCGACCCAGCCGGAACGCCAGCCGGCGAGGCCACCGTGCGCGCGGCCCTCTCGGCGGCCACCCGGTAGCGCCCCAGGACGAGCGTGCGCAGCCTCGACCCAGCTGTCCCAGAACATCCCCAGTCACTCCTGGCGCCTGGAGGCAGCCACGCCCAGGCCGCATGATTATTCAATGACAGGCTGGCACCGGAGACGCACTACTTTGCCGCCGGCCGAGCGCTTGTGGCGGCGCTTCTCACCCGGCCGAGCCACCCGCAATCTCGTGGGACCATATTTCGCTGCTGGCAGCGACTGGGGCGGGTGCCTCGCCGCCGCCGCGCTCAGCCATGGAGCTGGGCCGTGCCGATGGCAATCTCGGACCTGCTAGATCCTCCGCGGCCGTCCAGAGCGCGGGTGTGCTGGGTGGGGCATGCTTTGACTCGTGGCTCTATGGATCGGCGTTGATGTGGGCGGAAAGCGGAAGGGCTTCGACGCCGCGGTCATCGATGGTCGCCGGGTCCTGGCGCTCAAGAGCCGCATGACGTGCAAGCAGGTCGTTGACCTTGTCATTACGAATCCGCCGACGGTCGTCGCGATCGACAGCCCCCGTTGCTGCGCGCCCGAGGGAAAGACCGCTCGCGAAGGCGAGCTCCAGCTCGCCAGGTCGATCTGCGGAATCCGCTGGACACCCGACGCGAGACGTGTGCACGCGAGCACCTACTACGCCTGGATCCTCGAGGGACTTGCTCTCTTCGACGCACTCGCCGCGCGCGGTGTCGAGGTGATCGAGGTCTTCCCGACTGCCTCGTGGACTCGCTGGCGCGGCAAGCGAGGCCCCCGAACCCGCGCGACCTGGAGTCGGCAGGGATTGACAGCCCTCGGCCTAGATGGCGTGCCAGCACGGACGAACCAAGACCAGCGAGACGCCATTGCCGCTGCGATGACGGCTCGCCAGCACACTCTGGCCCTGACGGAGACGATGGGGGACATCGTCGTGCCTGTCCGCCGCTGGTGACCTGCAGGTCCAACCCAAGTAGCCGAATTGAGTACGTTGCATACGCACATACTTATGCGCTACTAGGCATATTCACTCGCTACCTGAGGCTAGCAGCCTAGCGTCGTCATGCTCACAGGACACGCCCTGCCGAATTACGCGCCTCCCCGAGATTGGCTGTGGATCACCAGAGGACAACCCTGGGGGATATCGACGACCACAACCTCACCCAGATCCATCTTGATCGAAGTGCTCATGCCGCGATGACAAACGTGCGGGCCCTGCCGTCAGCGTCCTTGCCTTCCTGAGGCGCTTGCATTGCGGGTATCAAGGTGAGTATCTGGGAGGCTCGGGGCCGCCGGCCAGGAGGTGCTGCGTGAGCATTGACATTCAGGAGGAAGCGCTGACCCTCCATGCGCTGCAGGAGCACGCGGTCATCCCAATTGCCTTCGTGGTCGACCGGATTCTGGAGGTGACGCTCATTGAGGGCGGCCTGCGCGGCATGTCGCTCACGGAAACCGCCGTCACGGATCCCTACGTCAAGGACTATGACGCCATCGAGGGATCGGGACCGGCGGGCTGGGCCGGGCGCTTTGACATCTCGAACTGGGGGCTCATCTGCGCCGGCCGGGACGGCGCGAGGGCTGGCGGTGCGGTGATCGCGTTCAAGACCCCGGGCCTTCGCATGCTGGGCGGACGTGACGACGTCGCCGTGCTGTGGGATATCCGCGTGTCGCCCGCGGAGCGAGGCGCAGGCACCGGATCAGCGCTCTTCGGGGCCGCCGAGGACTGGGCTGCTGCCCGCGGCTGCGAATGGCTCAAGATCGAAACCCAGAACATCAACACCGCAGCCTGCCACTTCTACCAGAAGATGGGCTGCGCCCTGGGCGCCATCAACAGGTTCGCCTATCCCGAGTTGCCCGGCGAGGTCCAGCTGCTGTGGTGGAAGACGCTGGCTCCGCGCCGTGGCTGACCTGATCCCCGCGCTCAGCCGCAAGCCCCTGCACCCGTTTCACCCACGGGCGGAGACCGCCAGCCAACCACGTCGGCTTCAGATCGTTTTGCCGCTTCCGTCGCATGCCGGACGACACCGAGCGATCCAACGGTTTCGAACAGTTTCAGACAGCGCCGGTCGCTCACATCGCTGAGCGAGGTCACTGGCCAGAATCGTCGAAAGTGCTGTAGGAACTCTCCTGGCCGCCGCGCGGTGCTTGACGGTGCGGCCACAGGCGTTCGCGCAGACATAGGAAGAGCGACTTGCGTCCAGCCTCACGCGGTCGGCCGGGCCATCGACCGCGCCGTTGGTCATCGCCTCCGGGCCGGTCCTGCTCAGCAGCCACGGCACGCGGATAGACCGGCATCCGCGCGGCGCGCAAGCGTCTTGGCATGCCGGCTGGCTAGGGACCGTCCGGTCCCTACGGGACTCTGGAGCCGGTTTGTCCCGGCTCTCGCCTTCCTTCGTAGCGTCCGAAACGGCGTGGGGCAGCCCGGCAGTGCCTGACCTTTGGCTCCCCGTATGGCTCACTGGCATAGAAGCTAAATTCGAAATATACTATTTGAACTGCGCCCCGAGCAGGACTCGAACCTGCGGCCTACTGCTTAGGAGGCAGTTGCTCTATCCGCTGAGCTATCGGGGCCGGACACCGGCGGACCAGCGGCCCGCGCCAAAGCTTAATGGTAGCCACCGGGCCAGCCCGACAGGTCGCGCCAGGTCGCGCCAGCAAGCCGTAGGGTGGGACGAGCCCCGGCGGGCCGACTTCGTGAGGAGCCAGTGCGGTGCAGGTCCAGGACGTGATGACGCAGGCTACCGTCACAGAATCACGCTCTGACAGCCTCCGCTCGGCGGCCGAGCACATGTGGCGGCAGCAGACGGGCTCGCTGCTGATCACTGAGGACGGGCGGCTCACCGGAATTATTACCGAGCGGGACGTCCTGCGGGCGGTCGCGCTCGGCGCTGACCCGGATCACTGCACCGTCGACGAGGCGATGACCACCGAGGTGTTCACCGTGCCGCCCGACATGCCGCTGCAGGAAGCCGCAAGGGAGATGGCCACCCGCTGGATCCGGCACCTTCCGGTCGTCGGAGAAGGCCGGCTGCTCGGCGTGGTCAGCATGCGCGACGTGACGGGCATCTTCGCCGCGTTCGCACCGGGCAGCGCCGGCGCGCAGCACGAGTTCGACCAGCTGGTCCGCGAGCGCCGGCTCGCCCGGATCGAGCACGGCGACCTCGACTAAACCTAACCCCAGTGCCGCCTCATGATCGCGGGGATGGGCGGGCACAGTGCGGCCCTGGCCGGACTGCGGCCTCGCGCGGGCACGGCGCGGACAGCCAGGGCGGCAGGCACAGCCAGGGCGGCGGGCACAGTCACGGCAGCGGGAATGGCAGCCTGATGTCGTCCAGCGCCCGCGGGCACGGGCAGTCGCGCTCGGCCGGGAGTTCCTCGATCGTCCGCATCAGCAGGTCACGCAGCCGCCCGATATTCTCGCCGAACACGCGGAACACCTCGGCATGCGTGACCCCCTCGCCTTCCTCGACGCCAGCATCGGTGTCGGTGACCAGCGCGATCGTCGTGTAGCACAGCGCGAGCTCGCGGGCGAGCGCTGCCTCCGGGCAGCCAGTCATGCCGACCAGCGTCCAGCCCTGCGCCGCGTACCACTGCGACTCGGCCCGGCTGGAGAACCGCGGGCCCTCGATGACTACGAGCGTCCCCGACCCGGCCGGAATCCAGCCGGACGCCCGCGCCACCGAGATGGCCGTCGACCGGCCCTGCGGGCAGTACGGGTCGGCGAACGGGACATGGACCGCGGAAACCTCGTTATAAAAAGTTCTTGGCCGGCTTATCGTGCGATCGACCAGCTGATCCGGGATGGCCAGCGTGCCAGGGCCGTATGACGTGGTCAGCGAGCCGACTGCGCTCGGCGCCAGCACCTGCCGGACGCCAACCGAGCGCAGCGCCCACAGGTTGGCGCGATACGGGATGCGGTGCGGCGGGAACTGGTGATCGCGCCCGTGCCTGGGCAGGAATGCGACCGTGCGCCCGCCGACGTCCCCGATCACGATGCGGTCGCTCGGCGGCCCGAACGGGGTCTCGACCGTCACCTCGTCGACGGCAGGCAGGAACTCGTAAAGCCCGGAGCCGCCGATGACGCCGATGCTGGCCTGGCCGGCCACGGCGGGTCAGGCGACCTTCGAGCCCGACGAAGACGAGGGGCTGGAGCCGGACGACGAAGAGCCCGACGACCCGGAGCCACCCGAGCCGGAGCCCGAGCCCGATGACGACGTCGCGGCGGCGGACTTATCAGCCTTCTTGTCGCCGGACGACGATCCGCCGTCCTTCCCGGTGTCCTTCCCGCCGCCCGAATCCGCCCCGCTGGCCGAGTCCGAGCCGTTCCCCGCAGCCCCGTTGAGCACCTTGTCCTTGGTGGCGCCTGCCCGGGAGTCCGTGCGGTAGAAACCCGACCCCTTGAAGACGATGCCGACCGGTGAGAACACCTTGCGGAGCCTGCCACCGCACAGCGAGCACACCAGCAGCGGCTCGTCGGTGAACTTCTGCACCACCTCGCTCCGCTCCGCACAGTCCGTGCAGGCGTACTGGTAGGTCGGCACATTTCCTCCTCGGTGGCGTTAGCACTCGCCGTGTCCAACTGCTAAATGGTAGCAACCGTCAGGGCACCCTGGTGATTCCTTCGCGCGGCCGGGCGATCATGCGTACCGGGAGGTCATGCGGGCCGGCCGGCACCTCGTCCAGCAGCTCGCCGTCGTAGAGCAGGGCGACGGTCGGGACCGGCGGGCCGACGCGGGCCAGGGCACGGTCATACGAGCCGCCGCCGCGGCCCAGCCGGAAGCCGCGGCGGTCCGCCGCGAGCGCGGGGACGATCACCAGGTCGGCGCTGGCCACGGCGGTCACCCCGCGCGGCGGCTCGGCAGGCTCCAGTAGGCCGCGCGGCCCCTGCAGCAGCGAATCCGGGCCCTCGTAGGAGGCCCAGTCCAGGTCACCGCCGGGGAGCAGCACCGGCAGCAGCACGTAAGTACCGCGTTTCCACAGCGCGTAGACCAGGCCGCGGGTATCCGGCTCGGTGCCGACCGAGTAGTAGGCGGCGGCCGTGCCGGCCATCTGCGTCTCGGGCAGGGCGAGCACCGCGTCACGGAGCCGGTGGCCGGCCTCGCTGCGCTCAGCATCCGTCAGCCGGCCGCGCGCCGCCACGAGCCGGCGCCGGAGCGCGGCCTTCGCGGCCGGCCGGCCGTCCTCGCCACCATTGCGGCCAGCTCCGCCAGCAGCGGCCGCACCCGCGAAGCCACCCGGAAAACCAGCCGAAACGGCATCGGCGCCGCCCGTGCCGCCCGCGGCCGCAGCATCCTCGCCGGGAACTCCTGGGGCCATGCCGTGCACAAGTCCTCCCGCCGGGTAGTTATGGTTCTCAGCATGGCCGACACAGCCGCCGTGACCAAGGCAGTTATCCCAGCCGCTGGCCTGGGCACCAGGTTCCTGCCCGCAGCCAAGGCCATCCCGAAGGAGATGCTGCCCGTCGTCGACACGCCAGCGATCCAGCTCGTGGTGGAAGAGGCGGTCGCCGCGGGACTGCGCGACGTGCTGATGGTCACCCGCCGGGGCAAGTCCGCCATCGAGGATCATTTCGACCGCGCACTCGAACTCGAGGATGCGCTGGCCGCCAAGGGCGACGAGGCCGGGCTCGCCACGGTCCGCGCGTCCACCGAACTCGCCGACATGCATTACGTGCGCCAGGACGCGCCGAAGGGGCTGGGCCACGCGGTCCTCTGCGCCGCCGAGCACGTCGGCGACGAGCCGTTCGCCGTGCTGCTCGGCGACGACTTCATCGACCGCCGGGATCCGCTGCTGCGCCGGATGATCGCCGTCAGGCAGCGCTACGGCGGCAGCATCGTGGCGCTGATGGAGGTCGAGCCCGATCAGGTCTCGGCCTACGGGTGCGCCGCGATCAAGCCGACCGACACCGACGATGTGGTCGCCGTCACCGACTTGGTAGAGAAGCCGGCGCCGGGCGAGGCGCCGTCGAACTGGATCGTGATCGGACGGTATGTGTGCGACCCGGCAATGTTCGGCGTGCTGCGCGACACCCCGCCGGGGCGGGGCGGCGAGATCCAGCTCACCGACGCGCTGCGGACGCTGGCCACGGCCGACCGGGCCGGGGACGGCGGCGCGGCCGCGGACGGCGGCGGGGTGCATGGCGTGCTGTTCCGCGGCCGCCGTTACGACACCGGCAACAAGCTCGACTACCTGCGCACGATTGTCCAGTTCGCGTGCGAGCGGGCGGACGTGGCCGGCGAGTTCGTGCCGTGGCTGCGCGGCTACCTGGACAGTCTGTAGGGCCTGGCTGGCAATGGACTCCGTCGACGACTACCTGGCCGCGATCCTGGCCGCGATCCGGCCGCTCATGCCGCGCGAGCTGAGCCTGGACGACGCGGACGGCGGCGTGCTCGCCGAGGACGTCGCCGCGCAATGGCCGCTGCCGCCGTTCGACAACTCGGCCATGGACGGTTACGCCGTCCGCGCTAGCGATATCGCCGCCGCGACCGCGGACGCCCCGGTGACGCTGCCGGTGACTGGCGAGGTCGCGGCGGGCGACACCCGCGAGCACCAGCTCGTCCCCGGCAGCTGCCTGCGGATCATGACCGGCGCGCCGCTGCCGGGCGGCGCGGACGCGGTGGTGCCGGTCGAGCTGACCGACGGCGGGACTGCCCGGGTGGCGATCAGCCAGGCGGTGGCGGCCGGCGCCTCGGTCCGCCGGGCGGGTGGCGACGCCGCGGCCGGGGACGCGCTGCTCGCCGCGGGCAGCAGGCTCGGCCCGGCGCCGCTCGGCTTGCTCGCCGCGGCTGGCCGTGCCTCGGTGCTGGCCCGGCCGCGGCCCCGGGTGGCCGTGTTCTCTACCGGGAACGAGCTCGCGGCGCCAGGGACCCCGATCACGCGCGGCCGGATCTGGGAATCCAACAGCTTCATGCTGGCCTCGGCCGCGCGGCAGGCGGGCGCCGACGCCTACCGGCAGCCGAGCGTTCCGGACGACGCCGACCAGGTCCTGGCGGTGATCGAGGATGCGGCCGGCCGGGCCGACCTGCTGGTGACCAGCGGCGGCGTCAGCATGGGTGGCGAGCACGACGTGGTGAAGGCCGCACTGCAGACGCTGGGAACGGTCAGGTTCCGCAAGGTGGCGATGCAGCCGGGGATGCCACAGGGGTTCGGCGTGATTGGCGCTGCGAGCACCCCGATCCTGACCCTGCCGGGGAATCCGGTGAGCGCGTTCGTCTCGTTTCAGCTGTTCGCGCGGCCAGCTCTGCGGGCATTGCAGGGCACAACCGACGGCCACCAGCGGACCGCCCGCGCGGTGCTCACCGCTCCGCTGCGGTCGCCGCCCGAGAAGAGATCGTTCCTGCGCGGCGTGCTGGCTGACGACGGCACGGAGATAACGCCGTTGTCCGGGCAGGCGTCGCACCAGCTGGCCGCGCTTGCCCGGGCGAATGCCCTGATCGTCGTGCCGGAACAGGTGATCAGCATGCAAGCGGGCGACGTGGCCGAGGTGATCTGCCTCGATGACTGAGCGGCTCACCCACATCGACGCGGCCGGCCAGGCCCGGATGGTCGACGTGTCGGGCAAGGACGTGACGGCCAGGTCGGCGCGGGCCTCGGGGCGGGTACGGCTATCGGCGGCGGCCGTGGCGGCGCTGCGAGAGGGCCGGATGCCGAAAGGCGACGCGCTCGCGGTGGCCAGGATCGCCGGGATCCAGGGCGCCAAGCGGACACCGGACCTGATCCCGCTATGCCATCCGATCGGGCTGCACTCGGTGACCGTCGACCTCTCCGTGCAGGACGACGGCGTGCTGATCGTGGCCACGACGCGGACGGCGGACCGGACCGGCGTGGAGATGGAGGCGCTGACCGCGGTGACGGTCGCCGCGCTCGCGCTGATCGACATGGTCAAGGCCGTGGACCCGGCGGCGGTGATCAGCGACGTGCGGGTCGAGGAGAAGACCGGCGGCAAGACCGGCCGGTGGGCCCGGCCGTGATCAGGGCGCTGGCCATCACCGTGTCGAACCGGGCCGCGGCCGGGGTGTACGCGGACCGGTCCGGGCCGGTGCTGGCGGAACTGCTGGCCGCTGCCGGGTGTTCCGAGGTGGATGGCCCGCGGGTCGTGCCAGACGGCGAGCCGGTGCTCACCGCGCTACGGGAGGCTGTGGCCAGCGGCTATGACGTCGTGGTGACCACCGGCGGGACCGGCCTTACGGCCAGCGATCACACGCCGGAGATGACCAGCAGGGTGATCGACAGACAGATCCCGGGTATCGCGGAGGCGATCCGGTCGGCGGGCGCCGCGGCCGGTGTCCCGTCGGCCGTGCTGTCCCGTGGCCTGGCCGGGCTGGCCGGCCGCACGATCGTCGTCAACCTGCCCGGGTCGACCGGCGGCGTCCGGGACGGAATGGCCGTGCTGGCCCCGATCCTGGCGCATGCCGTCGATCAGGTGCGCGGCGGCGACCATCCGCGGCCGCCCGAGGGAGATCATCCGCGGCCGGCCTAGGATGAAACGCGGCTGGCGGAAGGCAGCCGAACCGGTAACCCGGTGAATTCACGCCTGCTTCATTGGGTGACCGAATAGCGTTCAGCCACGGGACAGGGGAATGATGGTCTCGTGGGACGCATGCGCGGATGGCCGGTCACGCTTACCGAGGCTGACCTTCTTGACGCACCGGTCGGCCTGCGGCCGGTCCGGGTGAAGGACGCGTCCATCTGGCGCGAGACTCGGATCCGCAACGCGGACTGGCTGCGGCCGTGGGAGCCCACCAACCCGGAGACCCCGCTCTACCAGACCAGCCTGAGCCCGTACATCGCGATGGCGCGCACGATGCGCCGGGAAGCGCGGCAAGGACAGACGCTGCCGTGGGTGATCACCTATGCCGGGCGGTTTGCGGGGCAGCTGACCGTCGGCAGCATCGTCTGGGGATCGGCGCGCACGGCACAGGTCGGTTACTGGATCGACGAGGCCGTGGCCGGCCGGGGCGTGGTCCCGACGGCCCTGGCGATGGCCGTGGATCACTGCTTCGCCGTCGTCGGCCTGCACCGCGTCGAGGCCACCATCCGGCCGGAGAACCAGGCCAGCCGCAGGGTGGTGGAGAAGCTGGGATTCCGTGAGGAGGGCCTGCGGCGCAGGAGCCTGCATATCGAGGGGACCTGGCGGGACCATCTGTGTTACGCGCTGACGGCAGAGGACGTGCAGGGCGGCCTCCTCCCCCGGTGGCGCAGTGCGGTGTCCGCGTCCCGATCACGGGCCCGCTGAGGCTTCCTGACGGGGTCTGGCGCGGGCTTGCTGAGGGTATCTGGCGACACACCGAGGTCAATGCTCGTCAACGCCGGCGGCTGGCCCTACCGTGCGTGACGTGAGCACGCTAGTGTCCGCCGCATGCCCGCAGGGAGGATTCCTGCCGGACGGATGCTCGCGTGCTGCCAGGAGCGGCCGTGAGTAGCGCGATTCTCTACCTGGCGATCGTGGCGATCTGGGCCGTGATACTGGTGCCCCTGCTGGTGCGGAAGTCGCACGACGGGTCCGGAGCCGCCAAGAGCGTGTCCGGCCAAGAATCGGAGACGGCTGCTGGGTCGCATGCGGACGGCGCCGTGCATGCGGACGGCGCCGTGCAAGCGGACGGTCTGGTGCATGCGGACGGTCTGGTGCATGAGCATGGCGTGAGCGTTGAGCATGGCGTGGCGTTCGAATACGACGCGGCCTTTGAGTACGGCGAGGTGCGTTCCGGCGGCGCCGTGCTCGAGTACGAGACGGCCGTCGAGTACGGGGCCGCGGTCGAGTACGACGCGGTGCGCGATGATCATGCCGTCGGCGGTGACGGGGCCGGGTCGCCTGACGACGACGTGACGGAGTCAGCGCTCACCTTGTGTGGCCGGCCGCTATGGTCCGAGGGACCGGGCTGGCACCCGCTGAGGCGGCAGGACCGGCCGCGTCCGGCTGTCACCCGGGAGGCGGCATTGCGGGCCCGGCGCCGGATGCTGACCACGCTGGTGACGCTCACCGTCGTGGCGCTGGCGCTGGCGGCCGAGAGCATGGCGCCCTGGTGGATCATCGTCCCGCCAGCCGGGATGCTCGGGCTACTGGTCTTGCTGCTGCACGAGGCTGCCCGCGCCGATGCGGAAGTCGCGGAGCGGCAAGCCGAGGCCCATGCGCGTGCCGCGCGGGAGGCTCAGCACGCCGCGCGCCAGCGTGCCACCGCGGAGGACCAGGTCACTGCCGCGCCGGAACCGAGCGCGCAGATCATCGACATCTCGGCTCGGGTCGGCGATCAGCTCTACGACCAGTATGCGGACGCCGCGGTCCGCGCGGTCGGCGACTAAGCGGCCCGGCTGGCTGGCCAGCCGGCCGGCCGGTCCCTTGGCCTGGCTAGGTCGGCTCCTCGCCCGGGTAGCTCTTGGAACGCGTTGGGATGGCGCTGGCGAGCCGGGCTGGTGCGGATGTTTGCTACGCTGGCTGCCGGTCTTGGGGCTGTAGCGCAGTCCGGTAGCGCACCTCGTTCGCATCGAGGGGGTCAGGGGTTCAAATCCCCTCAGCTCCACCGCCTGATTCTGGTGTCTGGCCAGGTCAGAAGCTCTTTGCTTAGGCCCCATCCTAACTCTGGGGGTGGGGTCTTTGGCTGGTCTGGGAGGAATTTGGGAGATCAACTTCTCCCGCTCCCCCGGTGTGGTCACGCGTGTCGTCGGCTCCTGCCGTGTCCCTCGTGGTGTCATCTGCTCGGCTGATTCACGAGTTTGTGCGCGGAACGGTTCCAGCAATTCGTCGAATAACGGGACTGGCGAGTGCGGGTGGATGGCCGCGCGGGCGCGCAGCGAGTCCTCCCAGCGGGCCTGGAGCGCGTTCTTGAGTTCGTCCCGCATCCGCTCCGACGCGTGGGCGTAAAGCCCGCGCATGCCAGGCACCTCGTGGCCGAGCCGCTGCTCGGCGAGGATCTCGGGGGTGCCGTCTTCGGCCATCCAGGTCTTGTGGCTATGTCTGAGTCCGTGCGGAGTCAGGCCAGGCTTCAGCGGGAGCCAGCAGGCGAGCGGGGTGTCTTCCGGGATCGTCAGGATGCCACGCCCGCGGGGCTGCGTGAAATCAGTGTGCTGGTCGGCCTCGGTCCCTGCCTCTATGCCGGTGTCCGGCTGGGCGGGCGGCCAGGCGGCGATGGGGATGCCTGGCCATACCGTGGTGTCAGCAATGACTAGCCGGGCGGAACGGCCCCCGGTCGATTCGTGCCGGCCGTCGCAGGCGGGCCGGAACACGCGGCGCGCGTAGTTGCTGCGCCGGTAATGGCCGCCGTCGGGGCCGAGGAAGCGAACCTTCAGGAGTCCTGCCGCCTCTGCGGCGGTATGGAGCTGACCCGCCATTCTCATCCCACCTTGACCTGCCCTGAAATAGCCCCGTTCCCGGTGACCGCCGCCCCTCACGCTCACCTGGTGCGACGGAACCGTTCCTCAAGTTATGCCAACCATCTGCATCCATGTCAAATGGCAAGAACATGATCAATTGCCGCCGCAGGTGACGGTTAGTTCGCCACGGTCCGCCACAGTTCGCTTGAGTTCATTCCGTCCGCCAAAATCGTCCAAAAAAAATAGGTGAACGTCAGCGCGGCCCTTCTGCTGGGCGCAGTCGTGCGGCCTGATTCTGCTTCAGGGCATCGTGCCGTGAGCCCTGAGGCTCACTCCTTTCTCATGGCTTCGCTTCGCCCACTCTTGCCCAAACCACTTTCCCGCTTGAGCGTTCTGGCATGTACGAGCCCCATGCAGCGCTCATGCAGTCAACCAGCAGGAGCCCTCGCCCGTTCTCTGCCTCCGGACCAGCTTCCTGCCGGATTGGCATCCGTTGATCGCCGTCCCAGACATGGATCATGACGCAGCTGCGGTCCGAGGTGAGCCATAGCCGTACTGGCGTCATCCCGGCCAGGCGCTGCCCCGGGTACTGGCCGGTCGTTAAGTCCGCTGAGGCCCGCACCGCGTTAGTGACTAGCTCGGAGACCATCAGCTCGGCGGTCTCGGCCAGGGCATCCAGTCTCCACTCCCATAGCACTTGCCTTACGTGCAACCGGGCGCAGGGCACGGCGGTGGGTAGCGCTCCTAGCTCCAGGTACGACCTGAGCGGCCAGGCGACCGCCGCCGAGACGGCCCGCGCTTCCTGCCCGGCCGGCAGCGGGGGGCCGGCGCTGGAGTTCGCTCCCTCAGCGGTAACTGAGCTGGCAGTGCCCATGCCTCCGCCGGCAGCTCCCGTCCGGCCGCTCATGGAAGAGAAGGTCATGAGTCTCGGCCCTCCACGGTGATTGTTGTGCTCGGGCTCCAACGTCATCCGCGGGCGCTCGGCCTGTTCTCGAGGTATCTGGCGACCTGAGCCAGGCAAACGTTCCGCCCCTGGCATCTCGCTCACCGCCTGTCGGTGCGTTCCGCTGCTGTCTTGTGCTGGTGCATGGCATGCTCACGCCTAGCATGTACCCGCAAGCTCTAAACATGCAAGAACTGTTTTTAGAGGATGCATATCAGGAGGCCTGATGCCTGCCATGCCCAGTCCCTCCGCCCGAGGCCGACGGCTCCGCCACGAGCTGCGCCGCCTGCGGGAGGAAGCGGGCCTCACCCACAGCGAGGTCGCCCGCCGCCTGGAATGGTCAGCGTCCAAGCTCAGCCGCATCGAGACCGGCCAGTCACGAGTCCAGACCGGCGACGTTCGCGATCTCCTCGACGTCTACGGAGTCACCGATACCGCCGTCTGTGACGCCATGGTCCAGCTCGCCCG
>WNGD01008451.1_pt1 | contig 13765 bp, 13 predicted proteins | sample 5400671 | NCBI WGS metagenome assembly WNGD01 (sample SAMN13153369, study PRJNA577476) | soil metagenome | isolation source: 40 cm soil or saprolite under grassland replicate 2 | place: USA:California | collected 2016-06-15
AGGAACAGGCTGCCGATCAGCAGGACCAGCATGACCTGCCCCGCGCCATTGCCTACGATCTTGTCGAAGGCGCCCACATAGAACTGGCCCTCGGCGGTGGCCGCGGGCGGCGCGCCGGTCACCCCGCCCAGGCCGAGCGGGAACAGCAGGTACACGACCAGGGTGAACATCGCCGCGCTGCGGAGCGCGATGGTGGTGTCCCGCTTGGTGTCGTGGTACTCGGGGGCGAAGGTCGCGCAGACCTCGGCGGCGTAGGCCGACCATCCCATCAGGAACAGGTAGACCATCGCCGTCTTGAAGCCGAGCCAGCCGTGCAGCGACCAGGTCATGTTGGAGCTGTGCCAGTCACCGGTGAAGTACGGCAGCACGATGACGACGAGCAGCGGGATCATGAGCCCGGCCCCGGTGAGGTAGGAGAACCACACGGCCGGGCGGATGCCGAACACATTCAGCAGCCAGACGATGATGATGGCCGCAATGGCGATGAAGTGGGGCAAGCCCAGGTGCACGGTCCCGCTGAACACCGACCAGGTGGTGTTCGGGAACCACTGCGCCTGGATCAGGTCACCGATGATCTTGCCGAAGATCGACAGCACCACGGACCACCCGATCCAGTAGCCGAAGGCGCCGATCGGGCCAGCCAGGGAGAACCGGCCGCGCCATCCCTCGTGCGCGTAGAGCGAGATGCCGCCGGGCTTGTCCGGGAACATCGACGCGCTCTCGGCGTAGATCCAGGTCTGGAGCATGCCCACGCCCGCCGAGATCGCCCAGAGGACCACCGCGCCCCAGGTGCCGAGGACCCCCATCGAGAATCCCAGCGATGCGATCAGGAACCCCGGGTTGCACAGGGCTATGACGAACCCGTCCCACCAGCGGAGCGACTTGAGCAGGTGCCGCTCCTCAACATATGCCTCGGCCATCTGGGCACCTCCGTTCACCCCAGGTGAACGTTGTTTAGCACGGCTGGCTCCCTGGTGTCTATATTTGTCATGGATTAGCAATGTCTTCTTTTGTCCCCGGGTCCCGCCCGCCCGGCCTGTTCACGGCCCTGGCCAGCACCTAGGATGCGAGCATGCGTGGCGCCCAGATCACCATCCGCTGCGACTGCGGCGACGTCGGCTACGCCGCGTACGGCGAGCGCTGGGTCTGCCCCAAGTGCGGCCGCGCCTGGAACACCGCCCAGATCCCCGCGGAGGAGTACTGGGGGATCATGCGGGACCAGCGCCGGATGCGGCTCACGGTGCTCGGCGTGGCGCTGGCGATCGTGGTGCCTATCGCGGCGCTGGTCCCGTTCCTCGGCATCCCGATCCTGCTGGTGATGCCGATCGTGATGGGCTTCTGGTTCGTGTTCTACATGCCCCGGTGGCGGCGCCGGGTGAGGGAGCAGGCGCGGAGCCTGCGCAAGTGGAAGCTGCGGCCCGAGTGAGCTGACATGCCGGTGGTGCAGCGGCGGCGGCCACAAGCCCCGGTCCTGCCTCGCGGCTCGCCGGGACGCCCGGTCCTGCTGGCCACCCTCGACGTCCCGTTCGACCGCGACGCGGTGGTGTTCGCGGTCGACTCTGCGGTGGAGCAGGGAGCGCGGCTCATCATCGCCAACGTCGTCGAGTGGGCGCCGCTGCCGCTGTCGACGATCATGGGCTACGACGAGCTTCCCTACACGCCGGAGATGGCCGAGTCATTGGCCGAGCCCGTGCGGCTCGCCCGCTCGCTCGGGGTCGAGGTGACCAGGCTCCGGGTGAAGAGCCTCCATCCGATCCCGGCGCTGCTGGAGGTCGTCGCCGAGCAGGATCCCGGGCTGTTTGTTTTCGGGCCCGATCGCAGACGGATCATGCGGCTGCGCTACTGGCGGGCCGCCCGCGCCATCCGGTCCAGCGTCACGACGCTGATCTGGCTGGCCGACTGACGGCGCGGCCGCACTTCAGCACCGTTCACTCTCCAGGCACGAACGCGATCGGCAGCGCCACGGGGCCGGTGTTCCCGCTGTCGGGGAGCCAGGCCGCCTGGCCTGCCGCGCGCGGCTCGCGGAGCCGGCGGGCAAGCACGGTGAGGGCCTCGCACATGTCCGTCCGCGCCACGTAGTGGCCGAGGCAGTAATGGATCCCACCGCCGAAGCCGAAATGGGGCGCCCGCCCGCCCGCCGTGATGTCGAAACCCGCGGCGCTCACGGCCCGCGGGTCGGTCCCCGCCGACTCGCCGAACAGGTGGATCGTGGTCCCGGCCTCGATGGCAAGCCCGTCGAACGTGAAGTCCGCCACCGCCTCGCGGGTGACCCAGGTCGTGGTGGGGCGGACGCGCATGACCTCCTCGACCGCGGCCGGCCCCAGCTCGGGGCGCTGGGCGAGGAGCCGCCACTGGCCGGGGTGGTCCAGGAACACCTGCATGGCGAGGCCAAGCTGGTTCCGGGTGGTGTCGAAGCCGCCGAAGATCAGCAGGACGAGCGAGTCGCGCAGCTCGGCGGCGGTCAGGCCAGCCTCCCCATCCTGCGCCTGGACCAGGCAGGTCACGAAGTCGTCCTGGGGGCTGCGCCGTCGGCCGGCGATCACCGCGTCGGCGTATTCGTACAGCGCCGCGAGCGCCGCCTCGATCCGCGGCAGGTGCTCACGGATCCGCACGCCCATGGCCAGGCCGACCGCGGCCGATTCCGCCGCGATCGTGCCCCACTCCTCCTCGGGGATACCGAGCATGATCGCAATGACGCGGGCCGCGTACGGCTCGGCGAAATCGGCCATGAACTCGCACCTGCCCCGCCCGGCGAACTCGCCGGCGAGCTCAGCGGCCAGGCCGGCGAAACGTGGCCGCAGCGCCTCGACGATGCGCCGGGAGAAGGCGGGGTTCAGCAGGCGGCGCAGCCGGTGATGGGCCTCGCCCTCCATGTTGAGGACCCAGCTGGCCCACCAGTCCGCGAACGGTCCGGACGTGATGCCGTGGTGGGTGGGCCACCGCCTGCTTCCCTGCCGCAGGCTCGGGTGCCTGATCAGCCGGGACACCTGGTCGTACCGGAGCACCGCCAGGCCGTAGCTGGTCCGGGCGTACCAGCCGGCCTCCCGTGCCCGCCGCACCTGGGCCGAGGTGACGGAGAAGGCCGGATCGGCGATGTCGAAGAACGGCACCGCGGGATCCGTCGTGCGCGTCATCACCCCTCCATCTGGTCCTGCCGCCAGGCAGCCCGGCTGCCCGGCCCGGTCAGTAGGCCATCCATCCGCCGTCGACCATCAGGTTGACGCCGCTGATGTAGGTGGCCTGGTCGGAGGCGAGGAACGCGACCGCCCCTGCCACGTCGGTGGGCTCGCCCAGCCGCCCGAAGGGGGTACGCGACCGCACGTAGGCGGCGGAGACGGGGTCGGCCGCCAGGTCGCCAGGCGCCCCGGTCATGATCTTGCCGGGTGCCACGGCGTTGCAGATGATCCCGTCGCGCCCGTGCTCGACCGCGATCTGGCGGGTCAGCTGGACCAGGCCGCCCTTGCCGACCGCATAGGTGAAGTGTCCCGGCACGCCGACCATGCCGTGCTGCGAGGTGATGTTGACAATGCGGCCGCGTACCTCGCCTCGGGGCTCCTGGGACAGCATCTGGCGGACCGCGGCCTGGCAGAGCATGAAGGGCCCGCGCAGGTTGACCGCCATCATCGCGTCCCAGTCCGCGTCCAGTGTGTCGAGGAGCGGCTTGGAGTGCTGGCCCGCCAGCACCGCGTTGTTGACGAGAACGGCCAGCCGCCCGCAATACTGCGCGGCCAGTTCCACCAGGTGCTCGCAGTCCGGCCGGGATGACACGTCCGCACGGATGAACTCGCACGTGCCGCCCTCGGCACCGACCTCCTCGTCGGTGGGCGTGCCGCCGGTCAGCGGGTCCCGGCGGATGTCCGCCAGCAGCACCGGGAAACCGTCGGCGGCCAGGCGCACCGCGATCGCCCTGCCGATCCCCGAGGATGACCCGGTGACGATGGCGCAGCCTGTCATCCGCGCATTGTCGCAGACCGCGGCGGGCCCGCGTCACCGCCGCCCGGGCGCTCATGTGAACTCGAGCAGGATCTTCCCCGTCTTACCGGGCTTCGCCAGGTAGTCGAACGCCGCGGCCGCCTCGGCCGCGGGGAACACCCGGTCGATCTCCGGCAGCGCCCGGCCCGCGGCGAGCAGCGGCACCACCGACCGGGCGAACGCCTGCACCGCGGCCGCCTTCTCCTCGACCGGGCGTGCCCGCAGCATCGTTCCCCGCAGGCTCGCCCGCTTCGCCATCAGAGTGCGCAACGAGATGCCAGCCTGCTCACCTGCCCCCGTCCCGACAATGACGATCCGGCCCTTGGTCGCCAGCGCGCCGAAGCCGAGGTCCAGGTTCGGCGCCCCGATCAGCCCCGATCAACTCGAGGACGACGTCCGCGCCGCCCAGGGCGGCCGCGCGTTCCGCGGCGTCGTCCGGGGTGACGACGAGAGCTCCCTCGTCGGCGAGCGCGCGCGCCGAGTCGGGCGACCTGACGTTCGCGACTACCCGGGCGCCCGCCGCGAGCCCGAGCCTGGCTGCCGCCGAGCCGACGGCGCCGTTCGCGCCGTTCACCAGGAGCGTCTCGCCGAGTTGCAGCCCGCACTGGGTGAACACCGCGTCGTGCGCGGTGATGTAGGCCTCCGGCACCGCCGCCGCGACGTCGTCCGCCAGGTTGCCGGGGACCGCGGTGACGTGCCGCGCGTGCACCACGACCCGGTCGGCGAGCCCGCCGCCGCCCACAAGGCCGAACACCCGGTCGCCGGCATGCCACGTCCGGGCCGCGTCTCCCGTGGCGGTCACCACGCCCGCGACCTCGAGGCCGGGGATGTCCTGCGGCGATCCCGGCGGCGGCGGGTAGAACCCCTGCCGCTGCGACACATCGGCCCAGTTCACGCCCGCGAACTGGGCGGCCACGACGATCTCGTCCGACCCAGGAACGGGATCGGCGCGCTCCTGGAGAGAGACGACCTCGTTTCCCCCCGCCCCGGCGAACGTCACGGCTTTCACAGTTGGCCTCCCGGTCCTCATGGTCCGTAACTGGGTCCCTGTGGCCGCACGATGCCAGGAAGCGCCAGGCTCGGCGGCCATGCCAGACCCTCACTGCGCGGAATCGCGGGCGCCCGCTCGAACCGCCCCGTCAGCATAGGAGTCCGGTCCCGCACCATCAACCGGCGGGTCAGTGTGCCGACGGACCTCCGCTCCAGCCCACAACGGGCAGGTGTGCCGACACGCGCGTCTCAGCCGGCCATTGCCTGCCATGCGGGAGCTTGCAGCACAACGGGCACTGCCTTGCGGCGATACCTCCCGGTCGCGCATGCTCCCGGCCCGGCCCGGCGCTAGCTGCGGCGGTGAATGCGCGCTAATCTCACCGGAAAGCGGCGACCACGGCGTCGCCGGCGGCCTGCGGCCGGCGACTGCCGCGGGCCGTTCGCCGGGTTGGTCCCGGAACCGGCCGCTCTGCGGGCGGGTCGCTCGCGCTGAGGGAGAGGGTCACCGCGTGACAGATGCCCGACCGGCTACCCGGCCCGGCGCCGCCGCGGTGTGAGCCGCTGTGACGACCGCCTCGGTTCCAGCCGGGTCCGCTGCTTCTGGCCGGGACGCGCACCCCATCGTGGACCTTGTCGGCCGAAGGGTGGCCATCGGCATCGTCACGCTGTTCGTGGTCTCCGCGGTCGTCTTCATCGCCACCCAGGTCCTGCCGGGCAACGCCGCGTTCGCCGTTCTCGGCCGGGGGGCGAACCCGGCGAGGCTGCACGCGACCGAGCAGCAACTGCACCTGGACCGCGGCCTGCTCGAGCAGTACTGGATCTGGCTGTCCGGGCTCTTCACCGGCAAGCTGGGCACCTCGCTGGCCAACGGCGAGCCGGTCTGGGCCCTCGTCAAGCCGCGCCTCATCAACTCCGCCGTGCTCGTGTTCGTCACCGGGGCGATCGGCGCGGTCATCGGGGTGGTGCTCGGTGCCGTGGCGGCGCTGCGGAAGGACAGCTGGTTCGACCACATCACGTCGGTCGCGGCGCTGGCCATCACCTCCCTGCCGGAGTTCGTCGTCGCGATCGCCCTGATCATCCTGCTGTCCACGGTGGTCTTGCACGTGCTGCCCGCCGTCTCATTGCTGCCGCCAGGCACCTACGCGTGGAGCCAGCCTGAGCTCCTGATCCTGCCGGTTGCGACGCTGGTGATCGTGATCGTCCCGTACATCTTCCGGATGATGCGCGCCGCCATGATCGAGGCCCTGGAGTCCGACTACGTGGAAATGGCCCGGCTGAAAGGCGTGCCGGAGTGGCGGCTGGTGCTCTTTCACGCGCTGCCGAACGCGATGGCGCCAACGATCCAGGTGATCGGCCTCAACTTCCTCTACCTCGCCGGCGGTGTGGTGGTGATCGAGTTTGTGTTCAACTTCCCGGGCATCGGCCAGGGGCTCGTATTCGCCGTCGACAACCGGGACATCCCAGTGATCCAGTTCATCGTGGTGGTGCTCGCCGCGTTCTACGTCTTCATGAACATCGTGACCGACGTGATCGCGCTGCTCGTCACCCCACGGCGCAGGATCGCACGGTAGCCATGGCCGCCGCCGCGCCCAGCGTCCCGCCCGCCGCGTCCGCGCGGGCCAGGCGGGCCGGGCGCCATCCCTGGCTGTCCGTGGTGTGGGCGGCGATGCGCACCCCGCGTGGCGCTACCGGTCTCGCGCTGGCATCGCTGGTCGTGCTGATCGCCGTCGTCGGTCCGTGGGTGGCGGCCAAGCCTCCCGATGCGCTGCTGACGATCCCCTACGCCAAGCCCTCCGGCCAGTTTCCGCTCGGCAGCGACTTCCTTGGCCGGGACGTCCTGTCCCGGGTGCTGAACGGCGGGTGGGCGCTGCTGCTCATGGCCGCGGCCGCCACCGCATTCGGGATCGCCGTCGGCGCCGCGGCCGGCATCTCGGCGGCGTATCTGCGCGGCCGGCCCGACAGCTTCATCATGCGCACGGTCGATGTGATCCTCGCGTTCCCGCAGCTGGTCTTCGCGCTGCTGCTGCTCAGCCTCCTCGGCCCGAAGCTCTGGCTCATCGTCCTCGCGGTCGGCCTGACCCATGCACCAGCCGTGGGCCGGGTCATCCGGTCGGCAACCCTCGACGTCTCCGAGCGGGACTACGTCAAGGTGGTGGAGCTGCAGGGCATGCGGCCGGTCAAGGTGATGACCAGCGAGATCCTGCCCAACCTCATCAGCCCGCTCATGGTGGAGGCCGGCCTCCGGCTCACCTACTCGATCGTGATCATTACCGGGCTGGCTTTCCTCGGCTTCGGCCAGGCACCGCCCGCCGCCAACTGGGGCCTGATGATCAACGAGAACCGGAGCGGCCTGCCGCTCAACCCATGGGCGGTGATCGTCCCGGCTGCGCTGATCGCCCTGCTGACGATCGGCACCAACACGTTCACCGACGCGATCGCGAGGGTGACGATCGGCGTAGAGCGCCGTCCCGAGGAAGCGGTTCTCCTGGACGACCTGACCCCGAGGCAGTCCCAGTGACCGGCGACCATCCGCACCGTCCCGACTCGGCGCTGGCGCCGCCCGTGGGCGGCGAGATCCGGCTGGACGTCCGGGACCTGGAGATCCGGATTGGTGCGGCCGGCCCCGACCTCGTCAGCGGGATCTCCTTCGAGGTGCCCGCCGGCGAGGTGCTCGGCCTCGTGGGTGAGTCGGGGTCAGGCAAGACCACCGTCGCGCTCGCCCTGCTCGGCCACGCGCGCCGTGGGCTGCGCATCAGCGCGGGCGAGGTCCGCCTCGACGGAACCGACCTCCTCCAGCTTCCTGCGGGCGACCTCCGGGCCGTGCGCGGCGCGAGGGTCGCCTACGTCCCGCAGGATCCGGCGGCCGCGCTGAACCCGACCCTCAAGGTGGGAACGCAGCTGCGCGAGGCGCTCCGGGTGCACCCGGGCGTGGTCGACGATCCGCGCAGCCGCGTGCTCGAGGTCATGCGAGAGGTCCGCCTCGATCCCACGCCCGAGATGATGCGCCGCTACCCGCACCAGCTGTCCGGGGGCCAGCAGCAGCGGGTGGGCCTGGCGATGGCGTTTTGCTGCCGGCCGTCGCTGATCGTGCTCGACGAGCCCACGACCGGCCTCGACGTTTCCACCCAGCGCCACGTCCTGGACACCGTCCGGAGCCTGTGCCGTTCCTATGGGGTGGCGGCGGTCTACGTGAGCCACGACCTTGCGGTCGTCGGCGGGCTGGTCGCCGAGGTGGCGGTGATGTACGCCGGCCGGATCATCGAGATCGGCTCCACCGCCAAGGTGTTCGGCGAGCCGCTGCACCCCTACACGCGCGGGCTGCTCGCGGCGGTGCCGTCGCCGATGCGGGCCGAGGTGCTGACCGGGATCGACGGCCAGCCCCCGCGGCCCGGGCGCCGCGGGAGGGGCTGCTCGTTCGCCGCGCGCTGCGGTTTCGCGATCGGCGAGTGCCTCGAACGGCCGCCGGAACCCGTCATCATCGAAGGCCGCGCCGTCCGGTGCATCCGGGCGGCCGAGATCCGGTCAGCACACACCCCCCGGCCCGCGGTCCTGAGCGGGCCGGCCGCCGGCGCCCCCGCCGCGGCGCTGTCGGTGCGCGCGGTGTCGGCCCGCTACGGCCGCGCGCCCGTCCTGTCCGGCATCGAGCTCGATGTGCCGCCCGAGTCGTGCGTCGCGGTCGTCGGCGAGTCCGGCTCGGGGAAGACGACGCTCGCCCGCTGCATCGTCGGCCTGCACAGCAACTGGACGGGCGAGATCACCTTCGACGGCGCGCGGCTGATCCCGGGCGTCCGCGGCCGGCCCAGGGAGGTGCTGCGGCGGGTCCAGTACATCTTCCAGAACCCGTACACCTCGCTCAACCCGCGGAAGACCGTCGGCCAGATCGTGGCGCAGCCGCTTGAGCAGCTCCTCGGGCTGCCGTACCGGGAGCGGTCCGCGCGGGCCGCGCGGGTGCTGGAGGACGTGTCGCTGGGCGGCGACTTCGCGGGCCGCTACCCGGACCAGCTCTCCGGCGGGGAACGGCAGCGCGTGGCGATCGCTCGCGCCCTGGTGGTGGAGCCGGACCTGCTGGTCTGCGACGAGGTGACCTCGGCGCTGGATGTGTCCGTGCAGGCGGTGATCGTGGAGGAGCTGCGCCGTCTCCAGCGCGAGCGTCACCTCGCCATGATCTTCATCACCCACAACCTTGCCCTGGTCCGGAGCATCGCCCAGACCGCCGTCGTGCTCCGCGACGGCGCCGTCGTCGAATCGGGCCCGGTCGAGCAGATACTCGAGCATCCGGCGGACCCGTACACCATCCGGCTGATGGCGGACGTCCCGAAGCTCACGGCGCCCGGGCAGGCACGCGAGGCGGGCGGCGCGGCGGCCGGGGCCGCCGCGCCGTAGCCGGCCCGCCCTTGGTGACAGGCGGGCACTGCCTGGGCCGGGCGGGCGCTGGCTGGATGCGGCGCGTACGGACCGGCCCTCAGCCCGGCGGGTACGCCGTGGCCCAGAAGTCCGCGACGTCGATCCTGCGCATGAAGGCCACGTCCTCGTGCCCCAGCGCGTAGTGGATGAAGTCCCGCAGCGCGGAGGCACGTCCCGGCTGGCCGCTCCAGCGCGAGTGCACGCCGACCGACATCAGCCTGCCGCCAAGGCCACCCCGGGCCTCCTCGAGCATGTAGTCCAGGGTGAGCCTCAGGCTCTCGGAGAAGTGCCGGGGCGAGGCGTAGGTGGGGTGGATCAGGTAGCGGACGTCGTTGTGCACCTTGGTGTAGGGCACGACGAGGAAGTGCTGGCCGAGCGTCGTCACGAAGTAAGGGAGCTCGTCGTTATTGGCGTCGGAGTCGTAGCGGAAACCGCCGTCCTCGACCAGCAGCTCCCTGGTGTACACGGTCGGAAACGACCGCACCATCCAGCCCCGGATCCGCTGGCCGGTCGTGCGCTGGATCGACTCGACGGCCGCGGCGATCTCCGCCCGCTCCTGATCCCGGGTCATGACAGGGCCCGGCCCGGCGTCCGGCCCGTACCAGTGATAGCCGTGCCCCATCACGTCGTGATCGCGGTCGCGCAGCCACCCGCACAGCGGCGGGTTGCGCTCCAGCGCCAGCGCGCAGGCGTTGAACGTGGCCGCGATCTGGTAGCGGTCGATGAGACGGCAGATCCGCCATATCCCGACCCGGCTGCCGTACTCCATGTGGGTTTCCGTGCCGAGGTCGCGTATCTCGGGACCGTACTGGAAGGAATACTCGCCCCATGAGTCGTTGACCCCGTCGTCGGCCAGCGAGTACTCGCCCCCCTCCTCGTAGTTGACCACCAGGTTGATCGCCACGAGCGCGCCGCCGGGCCAGCGGACGGGCGGGGGCTCGGGGCCGTAGCCGACGAAGTCGCGCTCGGGACCGGGGAACGGGCTGGCGTCAGTATCAGTCATGTGGCGATCCTGGCAGCGGATGCGGAGCGGCGGCAGGCCGGGTCCTCGGCCAGCGGGCCCATCGGCCCGGCAACTGGACCGCCTGGTCTGTCGGCGCGGATGATCCGCTCCCTGATCCGGCGTGCCGCCGCCGGGCCTTTATGCTCGGTCCATGGGTGTGGCGTTTGTGGCGCATTGTCTGCTGAATCAGAACTCCAAGGTGGGCGACGGGGCGCACTGCGCCGGCGTCTACTCGCCGGTCATCGACGTGCTGCGGGAGAAGGGCTGGCGGATCGAGCAGATGCCCTGTCCCGAACTGGCGTTCACCGGGCTGAACCGGTTCTGGGCGGTGAAGGAGCAGCTTGATACGGCCGCCTACCGGCGGCACTGCGAGCGGCTGGCCGAGGCCGTCGCCGGGGCGATCGGCGCGCGCGTCAAGCAGGGCGAGGACGTGGTGCTTGTCGGCGTCGAGGGCAGCCCGTCGATGGGCGTGACGATCACCAGTTCTGACCCGATGCGCGGCGGCCGCCCGGAGTGGCCCGAAGGGACGGCCGAGCACGTCAGCGGGGAGGGCCTCTTCGTCGAGGAGATCCGCAAGGCGCTCGCCCGGCGCGGGATCGGCTTCCCCCGGGTCGCGGGCGAGACGCACGCGATCCCCGGCCACGATGAAGCCGTTCAGCGGGCCGGGCTCGAGTCCGCGCTGGAGGGCTGATGAAGCCCGACGCGCGCTCGTTTCGCATCGCGCTGGTTGCTGATGCGTACGTGAACCCGCCGCCGGACGGCCTGGATGCCGTCGCCGTCGCCGCCGAGACGGGCTGGGGCGTCATGCAACTGCCCGCCGACGACTACCCGCCCGAGGTCGCGGAGCCCCTCCTCGCCGAGGTGGCCGAGCAGATGGAGGAGTTCTCGCGGCACGGCTACGGCTTCGTCCTCGTCGGCGAGCGCGCCGGCCTGGCGGAGGCGCTGGGCAAGGTCGACGTCCCAGTCCCTGACGGCATCAGCCCTGAGACGGCCGCTCAGCTGGCCGATTTCCTCAGCGGCCGGGCCGCCCCCCGCGCGGGCTGGGACACCGGCCAGGCCGCTGGCTAACGCCCGGCGCCCCCGGCTGAAGCCCGGGCCTACAGCCTCCCGGGAATCAGCTCCAGGCCGGTCGCGTCGGTCTGCACGCGCCACAGGCTCCCGGTCCGCTGCGACGCCTCGATGTCCGGCACCTTGGTTGCGGTCACGTAGAGCGCTGAGCCGTCGAAGATGCAGTTCGTCGCGTGCTCGTTGAGCGCGATCTCGGCGAGCACCTTCCCGTCCGGGGAGATCACCGTGACCCCGCCGGAGACGGTCGTGGCGACGAAGAGCCGGCCGTCGGCGGCGAAGGCCATGCCGTCGGGCACGTGCCCGTCGGAGAGCTGGCAGAACGTCTCCGGCTCGCCACTGGCGTCCAGCCGGCAGACCCGGTGCTTCATCGACTCGGTCCAGTAGAGCCGCTGGGCCGCGTCGAAGGCGATCCCGTTCGGGTACACGCCCGGCAGCTCGAGCAGCATCTCGCCCGCACCGCTCCGGCCGACCGCGAACAGCCGGCCGGGGGAGCGGACGTCGAAGCGGAAGTCCTGCTCCGACCCCGATTCGGTGAAGTACAGCCGGCCATCAGGGCCGAACGCGAGGTCGTTCGGACCGTATAGCTCATGGCCCGCTACCTCGGAGAAGATCAGCTCGACGGTCCCGTCGGGCATGGCCCGCTGGATGCCGGACACGGCGCTGGTGTCGCCGCTGCCCGGCACGTTGCCGCCCTGGGTCACGTAGATGGCGCCGTCCGTGCCGAGCACGGTGCCCCACGGTGAGCCGCCGGTGCGGGCGAAGGTGGAAACGGTGCCGTCGGCGTAGGCCAGCAGCTCGCCGGTGTTGCCGTCGCAGAGCACGATCCGCCCATCGCCCAGCACAGCCGGGCCCTCTGGGAAGCCGAGGCCGGAGGCGAGCAGTGTGGATTCCAAGATGAGGTCCTTCCGCCGTTTTAGACGAACGAGTAGTGCTCGAAGTCGAAGTCGGACAGCGGCTGGCCCACCCGGGCGGCCGAGTATCCGGTGATCTTGGTGCTGTACGCGTCCAGCGCAGCGATGAAGGCCGGGATGATGTACCCGCCTTGGTTGAAGTCGATCATCTGCATCTCGTGCTCGATCTGCTTGCGGGTCGACGCGTTCGCCGTCGCGTTCGCCTGCTTGTTCAGGTCGATGTAGTGCGGCAGGCTCCAGTGCGTCTCGTTGAACGGGGACGTCGGCAGCAGCGACTGCGCCACCTGTGCCAGGTAGGGAGAGTAGTTGTAGAAGTCCTGCGAGAACGTCCAGTGCAGGTAGTTGGGGCCGAAGAACGTGGTCGGGTCGACCTGTTTCAGGTTGATCGTGACCCCGGCGGCCTGGGCCTGCTGCTTCAGCACCGTGGACATCGCGACGGTGCCGGTGGCGACCGGCGAGGTGACGAGCTGCACCGTGAGGTTCTCCTGGCCGGCCTTCTTCAGCAGGAACTTCGCCTGCTGGATGTCCTGCGATCGGTGCAGCGAGGTGTCGTAGTTGGGGTCGTAGGGGGAGGAGACGTCGGCGCCGACGGTCGCGAACCCGTCCAGCGCGGAGTTGATCAGCTGCGGGCGGTTGACCAGCAGCCGCATCGCCTGCCGGACGTTGACGTCGTTGAACGGCGCCTGGTCGACGCGCATCGTGAAGGGGGTGATCGCGCCGGTGTGCGAGGTGACGGTCCGCACGCTGCCGGCCGACTTCAGCGCCGCGATCTGCGCGCCCTCCAGGGCGCCCGCGCCGTGGATCACGCCTGTCACCAGGGCGTTCTGCAGGGAGGCGCTGTCGCTGAAATCGATGATCGTCAGCGTGTCGACGTACGGCAGGCCCGGCTTCCAGTAGTTGGGGTTCCGGACGAACACGCTGCGCTGGCCCGGCGTGAAGCTCTGGTACTTGAACGCCCCAGTGCCGTTGGGCTTGCTCGGGTTGAATCCGACCGGGACGACGTACAGATAGTAACAGTACGCCAGCTGGTAGAGGAAGCTCCCGTAGGGGCTGGTCATCGGCACCAGGACGGTGTGCTTGTCGAGCTTCTTGAGGCCCTTCACGTCGACGGGACCCAGCGGCGTCGACCCGGTCAGCTTCTGGTTCTTGATTCTGGAGAGCGTGAAGATGACGTCGTCGGCGGTGAGCGGCTTCCCGTCATGGAAGGTAATGCCCGGCCGGAGGCGGATGACCCACTGCGACGTCGACCCACGCGGGCTGATCTCCTCTGCCAGCACGAACTCGGTCTGCGCCCGGGTGTTCAACTGGAGCAGCGGCTGGTAGAGCGACTGCGCACGGGCCGTGTCGAGATAGGTGAGTCCCTTGTGCGGGTCGAGCGTGTCGGAGCCCGAGCCGCCGGTGAGGCCCACCTTCAGGC
>WNGD01004466.1_pt1 | contig 13762 bp, 15 predicted proteins | sample 5400671 | NCBI WGS metagenome assembly WNGD01 (sample SAMN13153369, study PRJNA577476) | soil metagenome | isolation source: 40 cm soil or saprolite under grassland replicate 2 | place: USA:California | collected 2016-06-15
GAGGCCGAAAGAGGATGAAGTTCCCCGGGATGTCCCCGTGAGGCGAGGGTGATGACCGCCCGCACGGCGAAGAGGCCGAGCGGCACGACGCCAGCGACGCAGACGCGCCACCCGATCCGCCCGCCTCGGATCGGGGCCTCCCTCTCCTTCATTTCGAATCCAAGAGCTCCGACGAGCGAGAGGCGCGAGTCGTTCTACGCTTCGCGACGTCGTGCTCACGGCGATCGCGATCGTGCTGGCGATCCTTGTCCTGCCGCAGCCCTGGGGCATCGTGGCGATCGCGCTGGGCGCGGTCGCAGACCTCGGCGAGACCGTCCTTTTCTGGCGCTGGTCTAGACGCCGAAAGCCGCGCGTCGGGATCGAGACGCTGGTCGGCCGGACCGGCGTCGCCGTGAGCCGGGTCGATCCGGGTGGCAGGGTGAAGCTCGACGGTGAGCTGTGGGGTGCTCGTTCCGAGACGACGATCGAGACCGGAGCCGCGGTGGTGGTGAGAGACGTCGAGGGTCTCACGCTCGTCGTAGAACCGGATCCGGAGCGAGCCCGAGGCGCATGAAGCTGAAGCTCACGCTCGAGTACGACGGCGCCGAGTTTCACGGCTGGGCGCGGCAACCCGGTCTGCGGACGGTCGAGGCAGTGGTCGAAGACGCGCTCGGTGGGGTCTTTCCACACTGGGAGGGGCTCGCGGTCGCGGGTCGCACAGACACCGGTGTGCACGCCACCGGGCAGGTGGCGAGCGTCGAGGTCGAGGGCGGGCCTCCGCCGCAGCGGGTCGCCGAGGCACTGAACACCGAGCTCCCGGAAGACGTCGCGGTCGTCGCCTCGCAGGAGGCTGCATCCGACTTCCACGCCCGCTTCTCGGCTCGGTCCCGCTCCTATCGCTACCGCGTGCTCGCGCGCAAGACGCACTCGCCGCTCGAAGCCGGCCGTGCGCTGTGGTGGCCGCGTCCGGTGGACTTCGAGTCGCTCGTCGACGTGGCCGTTCGCGTCGTCGGCGAGCACGACTTTCGCGCCTTCACCCCGGCGGAGACTCAGCACGAGGTCTTCCGCAGGTCCGTCCTCGACGCTGCCTGGGAACGCGACGGCGACCGTCTCGACTTCACGATCACCGCCGACAGCTTCCTGCGCCACATGGTGCGGACCCTCGTCGGGACGATGCTCGAAAGCGGTGCAGAGGCCCCGCGCCGAATCGCCGAGCTGCTCGAGGGCAGGCCGCGAGTCGACGGCGGACTCACCGCCCCGCCCTGGGGTCTCTATCTCGAGAAGGTGGAGTACTAGGAGGTTTGCGGAACGGGCCTCGTCGTCCTCCGGCGGCACAGAGCCTGTTTTGCCGGACCCTCCAAGCGCCTGGCTACGATCGCGCCGTGCGCTTCCCGGTCGTCCTCTTCGACCTCGACGGCACGCTGATCGACTCGGGGCCGATCATTCTCGAGTCCATGCAACATGCCGCGCGGACCGTTCTCGGTCGCGAGATCCCCCGGGAGGAGCTCGGCGCGACGATCGGCGGCCAGGGCATCGTCGCGCAGATGCAGGCACTCGACGCCGAGCGCGCGGACGAACTCCTCGACGTCTACAAGGAGCACAACGACGGGTTGCACGAGACCCTCGAGGCGTTCGACGAGCTGCTCGCCCTGCTACCGAGGCTCAAGCGCGAGGGCAGGAGACTCGGGATCGTCACCGCGAAGCGGCACCGTACGGTCGCACTCGCGCTCGACCGCTTCGCCGCGCTCCGCGACGAGTTCGAGGTCGTCGTCGCACACGAGGACACCGAGCGCCACAAGCCGGATCCGGACCCCGTCCTGCACGCGGTTGAGACGCTCGGCGCCGTCCCGTCCGACGCGGCCTACGTCGGGGATTCACCCTTCGACATCCGCGCGGCGAAGGCGGCGAACGTCTACGCGGTCGCGGTCGGCTGGGGAGGCATCCACAGCGCGGAGCGGTTGCTCGCGGAGGAGCCAGACGCATTCGTCGACCAGCCGGAGGAGCTGCTCGATGTCCTCTAGGACCAAGTCGCCCAAAGCGCGCGCAGCGGAGCTGCGGCAGCGCCTGAACGAAGCCTCCTCGGCCTACTACGTCGAGGACGAGCCGATCATGTCGGACGCCGAGTTCGATCGGCTGTACGACGAGTTGCTCGCGCTCGAGGAGGCGCATCCGGCGCTCGTTACGCCCGACTCGCCGACGCAGCGCGTCGGGACCACGCCTTCGGACCGCTTCCGCAAGGTCGAGCACCTCGCGCCCATGGGCTCGCTCGACAAGGTGACGAGCGACGAGACGCTCGGGAAGTTCGCCGACGACGTGCGCAAGCGCCTGGGCACGGACGAGGAGGTCGCGTACCTGGTCGAGCCGAAGATCGACGGCCTGGCGGTCTCGCTCCTGTACGAGAACGGCATCTACACGCGCGGCGCGACCCGCGGAGACGGCGAGCGCGGGGAGGACATCACCCCGAACCTACGCACGGTCCGGGCCATCCCGCTCTCGCTCAAGCTGCAGCCAAGGGAACGGCCTCCGAGCCTGCTCGAGGTGCGCGGAGAGGTCTTCATGCCGCTCGAGGGGTTCCGCGCCTTCACGGAGAGACAGGCGGCCGAGGGGAAGCGGGCCGCGCCAAACCCGCGCAACGCGGCTGCCGGCTCGGTTCGGCAGCTCGATCCGAGCATCACTGCGAATCGCCCGCTGTCGATCTGGGTCTACGGCATCGGCCAGGCGGAAGGGCTCGAGCTCCAGAGCCAGTCGGAGATCCTCAGGTGGCTTCGTGCTCACGGCTTCCGCACCAACCCGTACGCCGAGAGGCTCGAGACCATCGAGGAGGTCGGCGAGGCTGCGCGCAGGTGGGAGACCCGGCGCGCCGAGCTCGACTACGAGATCGACGGGATCGTGATCAAGGTCGACGCGCTCGACCAGCAGCGGCGCCTCGGTTCTCTCCACGGCAGGCCACGCTGGGCGCGCGCGTTCAAGTGGGCGCCGATGTCAGCCCAGACGAAGCTCGAGAGGATCCATATCCGAGTCGGGCGCACGGGAGCCCTGAATCCCTGGGCCCAGCTCGAGCCGGTGCAGGTCGGCGGGGTGACGGTGTCGAGCGCGACCCTCCACAACGAGGACGACATCAACCGGAAGGACATCCGCGAAGGAGACATGGTGATCGTCCAGCGCGCGGGCGACGTGATCCCGCAGGTGGTCGGCCCGGTCCTGCCGCACCCGGCAGGGACGAAGCCGTTCCGGATGCCCGAGAAGTGCCCGCTGTGCGGCGTGGGGATCGTGAAGCCGGAAGGCGAGGTGATGCACCGTTGTCCGAACCGCGCGTGCCCCTCGCGCGGCCTCGAGACGCTCGTCCACTGGGTGCAGGCGGCCATGGACATCGAGGGGGTCGGAGAGCAGTTCGTGTGGAAGCTCTGGAACGAGGGGTTGCTCCGCTCGATGCCCGACCTCTACCGGCTGACGCCCGAGCAGCTGCAGGAGCTGGACGGCTACGGCGAGATCTCGTCGCGGAACGCGGTGGAAGCGATCCAGGCGTCGAAGGAGCAGCCTTTCTTCCGCGTCCTCCTCGGGCTGAACATCCCCAAGGTCGGCTGGGTCATGGCCCGCAACCTCGCCCAGCACTTCGGCTCGGTCGACCGGCTCACGGCGGCCACTCAGCCCGGGCTGGAAGAGGTCGAAGGCATCGGTCCGGACCGGGCGGAGCTCATTGCCGAGTGGTTCGCGGACGAGGAGAACCGGAAGCTCGTCGAGGAGCTCCGGTCGCTCGGGTTGCAGATGCGGGCCGGCGAGGCCGAGAGACCCGTCGAGGGCCCGCTCACGGGCGGGCAGTACGTGATCACGGGAACGCTCGACGGCTGGTCCCGCGAGGAAGCCAAGGCCGCGCTCGAGGAGCTCGGCGCGAAGGTGTCCGAGTCCGTCTCGGGGAAGACGACGGGAGTCGTCGCCGGCGAGAGCCCGGGGTCGAAGCTCGGGAAGGCGCAGAAGCTCGGCGTCCCCGTCCTCTCGGAGGACGACCTACGCGAGCTCCTCTCTCGAGGGTAGCGCGCGGTGAGCTGGCAACGCCTCGCCGAGGAGGCGCCGGACATAGCCGAGCTTGCGCGCTCCGAGTTTGCCCGCGCAGGAATGGCCCTCATCGGCACCCTCCGCCGCGATGGGTCTCCGCGCATCTCGTGTGTCTACCCCTGCCTCTTCGATGACGCGTTGCTGCTCGGCATGATGTGGAACTCGCGCAAGGCGATCGACCTGCTTCGCGACCCTCGCCTCGTCCTGCACAACGCGATCTCCTCGAACCGCGGCGACGAGGTCGAGGTTGTCCTGCGCGGGACGGCGATCGAGGTGCAGGACGGGGAGACGAGGAGCGCGTACCTCGCAGCGGTGCCGGAATGGAGCGACCGTCGGTTCCATCTGTTCGCGATGAAGCTCGCAGCCGCCGCCGTCGTCCGCTACGAGGCTGGCGAGCAGTACGTCAAGGTGTGGCCGCGCGGCGTCGAGTTTCGGCGACGCTACTGATCAGTTGTTTCGCGCAAGTAGCGTGACGAAGCGGTCCTGCGCCTCGCGCGCAGACCACCAGGCGACCGGCGATCCGTTCTGGAGGATCGCGAAGACATACCGTCGCCGGACGAAGCCGGCGAGCGCGCACGCCTCGTTCGTGGTTCCGGTCTTCGCGAGCACCTGGCCGCGCGCCGGCCTGCGCCGCAGCCGGTCGCGAAGGGTCCCGGAGATGCCGGCGACGGAGAGCGACGCGAGAAACGGCTCCCTGATGCCGGGGTCGCGCTCGGCCGTGAGGAGGAGCGTCACGAGCGCTCGCGGGGTGAGGCGGTCGAGGAGCGAGAGGCCGGATCCGTCCACGACCTTGACGCCTACGACGGGTACGCCGACGGCCTCCAGCTCGGACCGAACGACCGCAGCGCCTGCCGCGGTCGAGCCGCGACCGGCGAGCTCGGCTCCGAGCTGCTTGAGCAGCATCTCGGCGACGAAGTTGTCGCTCTCGCGGTTCATCTCCTGCACGATCGACGCGAGCGGCTCCGAGTAGTCGAGGGCGAGGGGGAGGACGTCGGAGGGCGCACGCCCGGTTCGGGTCGCACGAGTGACAGTGACGCCACGGCGAGCGAGGGCCTTGCGAAACGCGGCTGCTGTGACGACGGCAGAGGTGTCCGCGCCTCGCAGGCGCACCCCCTGGAGAGCAAGAGCCGAGAGCGGACGCGACTCGTAGCCGAGGAACTCCGACTTCCAGCCCCGGGCGTCGCGCCGCGCGTCGTAGTACTGCTCGTCCCCGACGACGCGTCCATCGACGCGCCTGATGCCCCAGGCAGCCACCTGCCGCGCGAGCGAGCCGAGGTCGGGTGACCCGAGGGTCGGATCGCCCATCCCGACGAGGTAGAGATTGCCGTGCCATACACGACCGGCCAGCTCGCCGGCCCCCAGCACCTGGGTCCGGAACCTGAAAGCCGGGCCGAGGAGGCGGAGCGCGGCGAACGCGACTGTGAGTTTCTCGGCGGAGGCCGGCGCCATCGAGAGCGAGGCGTTGCTCTGGAAGACGATCTGCCCCGAGCGCAGGTCGACCGCGAGCGCTCCCGTGCTGTCGGGGTCGACGTGCCGAGAGGAGAGGGCGTGGCGGAGTGCCGAACGCAACGATTTCGCAGGAGCCGAAGTGCTCGCCGTGGCCGAAGTCGCGGCGCCGCTCGCGAGCGCGAGCGTGCACACGACGGCCGATGCCACGACGTGAGGGCGGCGCACGCGGAAACTGTAGGGAGGGAAGCGGCGGGACGCCCGAGCGGGCGGCTGGTCCGCCTAACTCAGCGGTAGACCGTGATCGTCACGGTCTTGCGGCCCCACTTGCGCGCTGCGGCGTCGGTCGGCATCCAGAGGTCGATGATGCGACCCTTCACCGCCGTCCCCACGTCGGCGGCGACCGCCTGCCCGTAGCCGGGAACGTACATCTGCGTCCCGAGCGAGATCACCTTGGGGTCGACGGCGACTGCGCCCTTCGCGCACGGGAGACCGCTGGCCGTGCGTCCTCGCAGGTGGTAGGCGACCGCGTCGACGGTCAGCCTGGAGCCGCGAGGAGCCTCCGCCGCAGCGCCCGACGCCGCGCTCGGCCCGCTCGCAAGGAGCCCTATCGCTGCACCCACGAGTCCGAGGAGGACCGCCCCGAAACGAGCGTGCCACCTTCGTGTTCCCCTGCCCACGAGGGGGCGACCCTAACACAGGCCAGTTTGTGACGATGCACAAACGCGTCATTTTCGAGGGATTTTGGCTCAGTTCAAGGTTGCAGCCATCCGTCGCGGGTGCTAGGCTCCCCGACTTGTGACGGGCAGGACCGCCACCGGCGGGCCCGTTTGGGGTCGAACCTCTGGGCGTTCGATCACCGGGTGGGCGCCGATAGTCGTGTTCCTCGCGGCTCTGGCCGCGGGGCTTCTGCTTGCCGTCGGATCGGCGTCCGCGGACTCGTCGATCACGTCGAAACAAGCGCAGGCGCAGGAGGTTCTCGCGAAGGTGCAGCAGCTCTACTCCGACCAGGAGAAGGCCGCCGAGGCCTACGACTACGCCGGAGAGCAGCTCAAGCAGATCGATTCCGAGCTCGCGACGAACACCGAGAACCTGGTCGTCGCGAAGAAGAGCCTGGCCCATTCACAGCAGGTCATCGCGACGCGTCTCCGCGACCTGTACGTGCGCGGCGAGGGGGACTCGACGCTGGAGGTGCTGCTCGGCTCGACCAGCCTCGAGGACGTCGTCAACAGACTCGACGCCATCGAGCGCGTGTCCCATCAGGACTCGAGGATCCTGAGCGACGTCAAGAAGTACAAGAAGGAGGTCCTCGACAACCGGAGCCGTCTCGAGGACGCGCACGCGAAACAGGCTGACGTGGTCCAGCAGCGCGCCCAGGACAAGCGCTCGATCGAAGGCCAGATCTCCGAGCAGAACCAGCTGCTGGCGACGATCAAGGATCAGATCGCCCAGCTCAAGGTCGAGGAGCAGCAACGGCAAGCCGCGCTCGCGGCTCAGGCGCGGGCGCGGGCGGCAGCCGAGCGAGCGGCAGCCGAGCAGGCGCAACAGGCAGCCATCGTGCAGGCCTCTGCGGACGCCTCGAATGTTGCGCCGGCGAGCACGAGCGACGTCAACGTCCCGGCACCTCGCTATGGCAACGTCGTCTCGATCGCGCTCCAGTACCTCGGTGTGCCGTACGTGTGGGGCGGCGCGAGCCCGTCCACCGGTTTCGACTGCTCCGGATTCGTCATGTACGTGTTCGCGCAGATCGGGGTCTACCTCCCGCACCATGCGGCATCGCAGTACGGATACGGAGTTGCGGTATCGCGCGACCAGCTCCAGCCCGGCGACCTCGTCTTCTTCGACGGGCTCGGGCACGTGGGGATCTACATCGGGAACGGCCAGTTCGTGCACGCGCCGCACACCGGCGACGTGGTCAAGATCTCGAGCCTCGACGAAGCGTGGTACTCCGCGATGTTCGTCGGCGCTCGGCGCCTCTAGCTCGGCTCAGACGTAGAGCTCCTCGATCTCGACCGCGAAGTGCTCGGTGATCGCGCGTCGCCTGAGCTTGAGCGTTTGCGTGACCTCGCCGGCTTCGATCGTGAAGTCGCGAGGGAGGATCGAGAACCGCTTGACCTGCTCGAAGCGCGAGCGGTCACGGTTGACACCCTCGACGATCCCTGCGACGAGCTCGTTGACCTGCGGATCGCGGCTCATATCGGCGACGCCTCCCTCGATGTCGTGCTCCGCGGCCCAGCGGCCGATCTCGTCCGGGTCGAGAGTGAGGAGCGCTGCGACGTAGCGCCGCCGGTCACCGACCACGAGTGCCTGTGAGATGTAGCGCGAGGTCTTCAGCTCGTTCTCGATATTCTGAGGGGCGACGTTCTTGCCCCCGGCGGTGACGATGATGTCCTTCTTGCGATCCGTGATGGTGACGAGCCCGTCGGCGTCGATCTCTCCGACGTCTCCGGTTCGGAGCCAGCCATCCGCGGTCAGCACGGCGGCTGTTGCCTCGGGATCCTTGAAGTAGCCCTGAAATACGGTCTCGCTGCGAACAAGGAGCTCGCCGTCTTCCGCGAGCGCGACCTCGAAGCCGGGCAACGCGGGCCCGACGGAGCCGAACCGGTAGCGCGCGCGGTTGTTGAAGGTGCACGCAGTCGTGCACTCGGTGAGCCCGTACCCCTCGACGATGCGAAGCCCGATCGCGTCGAAGAACTCCATCACGTCGCGTGCGAGAGGCGCACCGCCGGAGATGGCGATGCGCAGGCGGCCGCCCAACCGCTCGTGCACCTTGCGGAACACGAGCCGGTCGGCAAGGCGCAGCTCGAGTGCGAGGCGTCCCGGGAGCGCATCCCCCTTCTCGCGCAAGCGGCTTGCTTCGCCTCCCCGCGAGAGCGCCCAATCGACGATCTTCCGCCGCAGCCCGGTGGCCTCCTCGAAGCGGGCGGTGACAGCCGCGTGGATCTTCTCGTAGACCCGGGGGACGCTCGGCAAGACGGTCGGCCGAACCTGCAGGAGGGCCTCCGGAACGCGGAGCGGGTCGGCGAGGAACGCGATCGTGAAGCCGGTATGGGCACCTGTCAGGAGCATGAGGCGACCGAAGTTGTGGGCGAGCGGCAGGTACAGGAGCATCACGTCGCCGTCCTCGATGTACCGCTCCTCCATCAGATCGCCGACGCTCGCCATCACGAAGTAGTTGCGGTGGCTGAGCATGCACCCCTTCGGGGGTCCGGTCGTGCCCGAGGTGTAGATGATGGTGTAGAGGTCGTCCTCTTCGAGGTCCGACGACGTCTCCTCGAGCGCGCCAGGACTCCGGTCGGCGAACGCGCGTCCCTCCGCCGCGAGCTCGGGGAGCTCCTCGAAGCCGAGGACGTGCTCGAGCTTCGGAAGCGTGCCGCGCTCGGCGTCGACCTTCGCGAGCTGGTCCCCGTCGCCGCACACGACGCCGACGGCCTCCGAATGCCGGAGCAGATAGGCGACGTCCTGCGCGGCGCTCGACGCGTAGACGGGGACGGAGACGGCTCCGATCTTCGCGAGCGCGAAGTCGACGAGCGCCCATTCGAGGCTGTTCTGCGCCAGGATCCCGAACGTGTCTCCCTTCCGTATGCCGCGGGCGAGGAATCCATTCGCGTACGCGCGGATCGCCTCGTCCGCCTCCCGCCAGGAGACCTCGCGCCAGCCTTCGCGCTCTTCGACCAGATAGGCAGGACGGCTGCGGGCGGCGGCCAGCGCGTCGTCCCAGAGACGGTCGATCGTGCGCCTTCCGCCACTCGAAGGGGCAGCCGGTGCTCTCGGGGCGGTCTCCGTCATCCCGCGGCGGAGGTTACTGGCGCGGTGCAGGGGTTCCGACGCCCGCCTCGAAACCGGTGGTCCCCTCTAGAGTTCACGCCATGCGAACGACCTGGAACGGATCCCTCAGCTTCGGCCTCGTCTCGATCCCCGTCGGGCTCGCTCCCGCGACGAAGCCGGCCGCGCGTCAGTCGGACGTCTCCTTCCGGCTGCTCCATCGTGAGTGCAAGACCCCGATCAAGCAGAAGCGCTGGTGCCCGACCCACGATCGGGAGGTGTCGCAGGACGAGATCGTCCGCGGCTTCGAGATCACGAAGGGTCAGTTCCTCGTAGTCGAAGACGCCGACCTCGAGGCGCTCGAGCGCCACGACGACTCCCGTTCGATCGAGATCACGCGCTTCGTCGAGGAGCGGTCGGTCGACCCGATCTATTTCGACCGGACGTACTTCCTCGTTCCCGGAGCGAATGCGGCCCAGAGCCGGCCCTATGTCCTCCTGCTCGAGGCGATGCACGAGACGGGAACTGCCGCTCTCGGACGCTTCGTGCGCGCAGGGCGAGAGAGCCTGTGCCTCGTGCGCGCGAAGGACGGCGCGCTCGCGCTCGAGACACTCTTCCTCGCCGAGGACGTGTACTCCCAGGCCGAGATCTCAGAGGCGATCGGTGACGCCGAGGTGAAGGACTCCGAGCTCGCCCTCGCACGGCAGGTCATCGAGAGCCTCTCCGGCGACTTCGAGCCCACCGCGCTCGCGAGCGAGTACCGGCGCGACCTGCGGGCTCTGCTCGAGGCGAAGATGCGCGGAGAGGAGATCGCCGTTCCGGAGCCGGTCGCCGAGGCGCCTGTAGTCGACCTCATGGAGGCGCTCAAGGCGAGCGTGGCTGCCGCGAAGCAGCGCGGGACAGACGAGAAGCCGACTCGAACGCGCAAGGCGGCCGCAGGCACCAAGACGCGAAGCCGCGCACGCTAGGCCGGCCGGACCACTGTTCCGAGGACGCGCTACGAGCGGGACGAGGACCCGGCCGCGACGGCTTCGTGCGACGCCTGAAAGAGCGTCTTGTCGATCTTCCCGTGGTAGATCGGCACGCCTTCCTCGATGCAGATGCGGATGACCTCCTCGCGGTCGATCCCCATCTCCTTGGCGAGCTCGTCAGGCGTCAGGTGGTTGGCCATAGGGTCCTCCTCGGGACTCGCGGTTGAGCCGTACGGCTTGAAGGCGCAAAAAAGCCCGTCTGCGCGAGACACGCAGCCGGGCTCATGGTCGCTTCCTCTCGAGTGCGGGTCACAGGGCCCGCTCCGCAGGAACATCCATCTGCTCGCAGCATACTCCGGCGGGCACGGGGGCGGCAACGACCCGCTACCCTTAGCCGGCTCGGGGTGTGGCGCAGCCTGGTAGCGCGCTCCGTTCGGGTCGGAGAGGTCCCCAGTTCAAATCTGGGCACCCCGATCGACTCGTGGGGGGAAACGATGTTTCCCCCCACGTAGCCCCCTCCTGTCCGCTGCGCACCGCAAACCCCGGCTTGCCCTCCCGGCCGGCAAAGCCCGCCGTCGGGCACGAGCGTCGCTGCATCGCAGAACGAGGTTCTATTCTCGATCGGTGCTCAAGGCTGTTCTCTTCGACGTCGACTTCACGCTCTTCCGGCCCGGGCCCGAGCTCGGCCCCGAGGGGTACCGGCGCGTTGGAGAGAGGCACGGGCTGACGCTCGACCCCGCGCGCTACTCGGACGCCCGCACCGGCGCGATCGAGAAGCTGCAAGGCGAGCGCGAGCTCGTCCACGACGAGGAGGTCTGGATCGCGTTCACCGAGCAGATCGTGCTCGGCATGGGGGGAGATCCGGGTCGCGCGCGTGCTTGCGCCGTGGACATGGTCGCCGAATGGGAGCGGCACGAGAACTTCACGTTGTACGAGGACGCGTTACCGACGCTCGAAGCCCTTCGCAGCCACGACCTGGCGATCGGCCTCGTCACGAACGGCCAGCGCGATCTCGACGAGTTCGTAGCGCATCACCGTCTCGAGGTGGACGCGGCGATCGGATCGAAGGCGCACGGCAACATCAAGCCGCACCCGTCGATCTTCGTCGCCGCGCTGCAAGCGCTCGACGTCGCGCCCGCCGAGACGGCCATGGTGGGCGACTCCTACGAAGACGACATCGAGGGCGCGCGAGCCCTCGGCCTGCGCGCGATCCTGCTCGACCGCGAGGGCCTACGACTCGACGCGGAGGACCGGATCGACACGCTGCTCGCACTCCCTGCCGCGCTCGGTTTACGGCCCTTGTGACGATACGTCACTAGGGCTCGTCGAGCCCGAGCTCTCGGAGCCACACGTCCGTGTGCGCGCCGAGGGGAACCGGAGCGACGGACGCTGCCCCGGTCCCAAACTCACGTGCGGCCTCGGCGAGCGTGCTCACGGGCCCGACGCAGACGTCCTCGCCCTCGACGAGAGCCAGCCAGTCGGCGAGGCCTCTGCTCGCGAAAGCTCGACCGAGCTCGCTCGCGAGAGCGTTCTGGTCTTCGTCGTACTGCCGCTCGCGCAGCTCGGGCCGGTCGAGGAGCTCGCAGAGCCGGGCGAAGAACTTCGGCTCGAGCGCCGCCACGGTCAGATAGCGCCCGTCGGCGGTCGCGTAGATCCGGTAGCAGGCCAGCCCGCCGGTCAGGAGATGGGAGAGCGTCGCCTCGCCCGTACGATGCGCGACGAGGTCGTGTGCGCCATGCGTCATCGAGACGATGATCCGCGAGCCCTTGCCCGTCCGCTCGCGCTCGAGAAGCGCCGCGAGGATCCGCGTCACCGCGCCGAGGCTCCCTGCGGCGAGGTCGGCAACCTGTACCGGCGGAAGGGCAGGGGCGGTGTCGTCGAGCGCGCCCGCGAAGCCGAGGTAGTTGAGGTCGTGTCCGGCGCGCGTGGCGTGGCGCGGCTCCTCGCCGAACCCGGTGATCGAGCAGTAGACGGTCGTCTTCGGGACGTCTTCCGAGCCCACTCCGAGCCGCGCCGCGACCCCGGGACGGAAGCCCTCGAGGACGACGTCGGCCCGACGGCAGAGTGCCCGCGCGAGCCCGGGATCGTGCTTCAGGTCGCAGACGACCGACTCCGTGCCCGTGCGGAGCATGCGGTCCCACGACGGAGCCGTCCGCCTCAGCGGGTCGCCGTCAGGCGGCTCGACCCGCACCACACCGGCGCCGAGGCGAAGGAGCTCGCGACTTGCGTAGGCGCCCGGGAGGTAGCGGGAGAGGTCGACGACGAGGATCCCCGCGAGCGGTTGCACCCGCGCGGAGACTAGCTCTATCCTCGGCGTGTTGACTGCCCGTTCAATCGCACGCGAGGACAAGCGACGTCGACTGCTCGAAGCCGCTGTCCGTGTCTTCGCGCGCGCGGGCTACCACGGCTCGCGCGTCGGCGACATCGCGGAGGAGGCGGGTGTCGCGCACGGGCTCCTGTACCACTACTTCTCTTCCAAGGAGGAGGTCCTGCGGACCATCTTCCGCGAGAACTGGGGCGAGCTGCTCGAGCGGTTTCGGGCGGTCGAAGGCTCCGACGAGCCGGCGGACGAGAAGCTCGAGGGGATCGCGAAGATCCTCCTGCGGACGTGGCGGAACGATCCGGACTTGGTCACGGTCATGGTGCGCGAGGTTGCCCGCAGCCGACACCTGCAGGAGGAGGTCGGAGCGGTGAGAGAGGCGTTCGCGATTGTCCAGCGGATCGTCGAGCAAGGGCAGGAGGAAGGCCTGTTTCGGTCGGAGCTCGACCCGCGGCTCGCAAGCTGGCTCGTGTACGGCGGGCTCGAGGAGATCCTGACCGGCTGGGTGCTCGGGCAGCTACCCGATGAGGGAGAGGCGGTCGCGCGCGCCGAGCAGACCGCGATCCAGCTGGCGCTCGGCGGGCTCCGTGCAGATTAGGCTTCGCCTGTGAAGGTCTTCAATCTCCACGCCGACGAGTGGGACCGCGTCGAGGAGCGTGCAGGGTGGCGAAGCAAGGACGCCTGGGTCGGCGCGCGCATCGGCGGTGAGCTGATCGGAGGGAGCCTGTACGAGCTCGAGCCTGGCGACAGGCTCTGGCCGTACCACACGCACCATGCGAACGAGGAGTGGCTGCTCGTCGTCCGCGGGCGGCCGACGCTCCGCTCTCCCGACGGCGAGCACGAGCTGAAGGAGGGCGACGTCGTCTGCTTCTCGCGCGGCAAGGAGGGAGCCCATCAGGTCCGCAACGACACGGATTCCCCGCTGCGCGTGCTCATGCTCTCCACGCTCATCGCACCCGACATCGTCGAGTACTTCGACAGCGGCAAGATCGGAGCGCGAAGCGTGAAGGGCGAGCGGATCCTCTTGAGCCGCCCCGGGCCCGAGCTGGATTACTGGGACGGCGAAAGCTAACCGCTTGCTGCGAAAGCGGAGCGACCGCGGCCGGTCGGCGGCCGCGCGTTAGGATTTTTCGCGCGGTCGGAATCTGCGTGAGCGGATTCCGATCTTGCGACAGAGTCAGGCGCTTGCTGCGAAAGCGGAGCGACCGCGGCCGCTCGGCGGCCGCGC
>WNGD01004470.1_pt1 | contig 13757 bp, 12 predicted proteins | sample 5400671 | NCBI WGS metagenome assembly WNGD01 (sample SAMN13153369, study PRJNA577476) | soil metagenome | isolation source: 40 cm soil or saprolite under grassland replicate 2 | place: USA:California | collected 2016-06-15
GCGGATCGTGATCGCCCACTTCGATGTTATCGAGGTCTCGCGCGCTTGAATAAGCAAGCGCGAACAATCCGTCTAAGGAGATGTTCATGTAATTTTTGCCGCCACCGATCGTGATCGGCTGCGTTAACGATGCGCCAGCACCCGTGCTTGATATCGTTTCCGGTGCCGATGTCACGACCGAAGTATCGCTAGTCGGAAAACCTCCCAGCGCAGGGGTACCGCTTACGGCAGGCGCAGTTGTCGATGAAACAACTGATGTGTCCTCCGTTGGAAACTGGGGCGGCGCACTCCCACTGGGCGCTGCAGATTCAGCGCCCGCGATGGGAGATGGCTCGGGATTTTGCGGAAGCCCCGACTCACCCGCGAGGTTTGCCGTCTCCAGCGCGGCTTGCTGATCTTTCACTTGTTGTTGCAACGCTTTCACCGTGTCGGTGAGGGATTGCACTTGCTGGCGCAGCGCATCGACATCCGCTGCTGTAGCTGGCATTGCATTTGAAACTGTCGGCGCCGGCGATGAACTGGCAGCGGGCGGCGCTTGTTGCGCGAAAACGGTCGCCAGCGGGAAAATCGCCAGCGTTACCAAAATAATTTTTTTCATTCAAAACTCCTGACTTAAAAACTCGGGCGTCAACGCCCGAACAATTCAAACCCTTGCTGCGTTCGGCGCGCGTTGATCCCAGCGGCGTAAGGAACGCACTAAGCGCCGCTATCCGCTTCAGGCGGAAAGAACCAACGCTTCAGGAGTGCGCAGGCGGCGCGTGCTCGAAAATGCATGCGCCAAGAAATGGCGACTGAACCCAGCACGGGGTCAACGCCGGAATTTCGGAAAACTGATGCGCCGGGACCGGCGCGCTGACTAACGGCGAATGAGCGCCGTAATCGTAATTGCCCGAGGCGATCATCGTCACGGCGCAGTTGTGCTCCACGCGATTCGCGTCCGGATGGATGCGCTGATGCAATTGTGGGGAAGCGCTCAGCGCAAGCGCACAAAGAAATGCCGCGGAAATGCAAACTGCAATGCATGCACGTCCATGATTTCTTGAACGCGCGAATGTGCTCATTGCACCGCGAGCTTGTCTCCGGCTCACGTGTTCGGCAAGAAATTTCTCTTGTCGCTATCTGTCCTCCGCACTGACAAACGGGCGGCGCCGCTAGTCGCCACCTTTGTCGCGGCCAGCCACTCTCGCTTGAAACGCAACATGACGATTAGCTCGCAAGCTTTTCGAAGCTGCCCGCGCGCGGACGCGCTCTGCAAACTTAGTGTTTTCGAAGTATCTATCTTCATCGGAGAGGACTAGGTTCCAACGAAGATGTCCAAAATGACGCCAACAATCGAGAATCATCCCGCGATCAAACGGCTGTCCTTTCGCCGTGATCACCAGACAGTTGTTCTCGCGCCATGTGCCGGCGTACGATTCGCCCCAGTGAAGTTCAAGACTTTTGAGTTCCAGCCCATCTAGCGCGACAAGCAGGTCCTCCGTCCATTGGTAACAGTAGCCGCGTTTCCTGAGGCCGTGATAGACCAGAAAATTATTAAAGATTGGGGTGCCAAACATCTGATACTGCCGCCTGAGCTGACTCCCCGTGGCGTAGGCACAGGTCGCCAGGAGCGTCGCCTCCTGTCGATCCACTCTGGGTGAAAGTGCCGCGAGTTGCTCGGCCAGCGCTTCTGCGTTGGCAGAATCATTCTTCGGCACTTGGAATGACAACGATTCTTTCGGTCGCAGTTGTTGAGCCATAGCGGGCGCGGTAGCAGTCGCCAGTATCGCAACAACAACAGCAAATCGCGTCATCGCCCGAATTTCCGACCCAGCACGGCATGCAGACAAGATCATTGAGCCTGCAATGTCGCCGTACAATCTCGTGTCACAAGCCACGTAGTCGTTTCGTCCAAACATGCCCCTCCGTGTGTATTGAGAACACAATCGGAGACGATTCGGGCCTCAGATGTCTTGAAAACGACACCAGAACCAGGAGATTTGCCTGCGTTCAAATTCAGCGTAATTCTGAACGCTGTCAGTATGCCCGATCGCGCTTATCTCCATTCGCTTGATCCGGAATTGGTTCCCGGCGCGCGCAACGCGATCGATGTTTGTCTTCGATTGAAACAGGAAGAGCGGATCACGATCGTCACGGACACTGTCACGCGCGAGATCGCTGCCGCGTTGCAAAGAGAAGTCGAGCGCGTTGGTTCGGATTACAGTTTGTTCGTGCTCGAGCATCATGCGCGTCGGCCGCTCGGATACATGCCGGAGATCATTCTCGATGATCTGGCGCGATCGCAGGTCTCGATTTTTGCCGCCCTAACTCAGCCGCGCGAACTCTGTGCGCGCACAGAGTTGACGGCTGTCGTAAATCATCACCGCATCCGGCACGGGCATATGGTGAACATCAATCGGCAGATCATGCTCGAAGGCATGCGCGCCAATTTTTTACAGGTGGATGAGCTGAGTCAGCGCCTGGTGGAACGCGCTCGCCAAGCGGAACGGATTACCTGCAAAACGCCGCACGGCACCGAATTCGAAGCCGAGCTTTCGCCAAAACTCAAATGGCTAAAGACCAGCGGCATCATCACGCGTGATAAATGGGGCAACTTGCCAGGCGGCGAAATTTTTACCGCGCCAATGAATACCAACGGCACATTCGTGGTGGATGGCGTGGTCGGCGATTATTTGTGCGAACGCTTCGGCGATCTGCAATCCGCGCCGCTCACAATCGAAGTGGAAAACAATCGTATCCGCTCGCTGCATTCCGAGAACAAGGATTTGCGCGACGAATTTCACGCCTACACCAGCACAGATGAGAACAGCAATCGCGTGGGCGAATTTGCCATCGGCACAAACACTGCCTGCACGCATGTCATTGGCCACATTTTGCAGGACGAAAAAATTCCCGGCGTCCACATCGCCTTTGGTCATCCCTACGCAGAACACACTGGCGCAAACTGGGCTTCAAAAACCCATATTGACTGCGTCGGCCGCGATTTCGACATCTGGTTCAACGGCGAGCAGGTGATGCGCAGCGGAGAGTTTTTGATATAATTCACGGTTATGATCGCCGATGTCCGTGAACGCCTCTTAGCAGCTCCCTTCGTCCCGTTTGTCATCCGCACTTCGGACGGCCGCGAATATTCCGTTCCTACAGCTGATCACGCCTTTATCACCCCGCGCGGCAACCGCGTGATTGTTGTCGCTGATAACGGTGCTACGGCTGTTCTCGGTCCTCTTCACATCAACAGCGTAATCGACCAGGCGAACGGCGAATAACGCGTCGCGGATCTGACACAGTGGATCCGGAACTTCGCGCCGCTTTCAACGCTGATTTCACGCCGGAAAAATATGCGGCGCTGGTGCGCTGCGTGAACGAAACGGAGAAGTGGCCAGCCGATTTCCGGATTTCAGAGACTCCGGTTTTTCTGACGCGCGAGTTTACAGAGGAAGTCACGCGAGCGGCGAATGAGATTGTCGCCGCTACGCGCACGCCGGAATTCGCCAAGCACGCAGCATCGGCGGTCCCGGAAGGATTAGCGGTGCCAAATGAATCGGCGCACCCGAATTTTCACGTGATCGATTTTGCGATTTGCGCCGAGAATGAGCGCCTCGTCCCGCGCTTGATTGAGCTGCAGGCGTTTCCGAGCTTGTTCGGTTTTCAGCTCCTGCTTTTGCACTGCATCCGTAAGGCGTATCCAGTGATCCCGCGAAATTGGACATCTTCGTTCGGCGGAATCAAAGACGAGGTGTATCTCGATCTGCTACGACGCACGATCATCGCCGATTCGGCTCCGGAGAGCGTTGTCCTGCTGGAGATCGAGCCGGAAAAACAAAAAACGCGTGTCGATTTCGCGGCTACGGAAACACTTCTTGGTATTCGCCCAGTTTGCGTGACCAAAATCAAGAAACGTGGCCGCCAATTATTCTACGACCGCGATGAACGCGAAGTGCGGATCGAGCGGATTTATAATCGCGTAATCTTCGACGAACTAATTCACCGGCCCGATCTGCATTTGCCGTTTCGGTTTCAAGACGATCTCGACGTCACGTGGGTCGGTCACCCCAATTGGTATTTCCGAATCAGCAAGCATTCGCTACCGTTTCTGAAGACCGATTACACGTCGCCGGCTTTCCTCGCCGATGAATTTCCCGCCGACGATAAGATCGACGAATATGTTTTGAAGCCGCTGTACTCGTTTGCCGGGCACGGCGTAAACATGGAACCGACCCGCGCGAAAATCGCCACTTTGGAAAATCCGCACGAATGGATTTTGCAGAGGAAAATCGACTATGCGCCGTTTGTGCCGACGATCGATGGTCAGAAATCGAAAGCCGAGATCCGGATGATGTTTGTGTGGCCGGACAAAGATCCCGATCCCACTCTGGTGAACAATGTTGTCCGAATGAGCCAGGGCAAAATGATGGGCGTCGATTTCAACATCGACAAAACCTGGGTGGGCGCCAATATCGCTCTGCACGAAGGGTAGCGCGCCCGCTTACGCTGGCTCGGTGGAAACCGTCGCTTCGCCAGCGCGCTGCTCCAAGGCTTGCTCCACCGCGCGCCAAGGGAGCATGGCGCACTTGACCCGCTGGGGAAATCTTCGCACACCACTCATCACACGAAGATCGCCCAAGTTTTTCGGCGCTTCACTCGTTTCGTCCGTTACGAGGTCGTGAAATGCGCGGAGCATCTCTACTACTTCGGCGCGAATTTTCCCTTTCAATTTCATCGTCATCAGTGAAGCCGATGCCTGGCTGATCGCGCAACCGCGTCCGGTGAACTTGATGTCCTCCAAGCCTCCGTCGGCATCGAATTTCACGGCGAGATGAATCTCATCGCCACAGGCCGGATTATCGCCGTGTACCCGTACCGCCGCGTCAGGCAGCTCGCCAAAATTCCGCGGCCGGCGAGAATGGTCGAGGATCACTTCCTGATAAAGCTCTTCAATTTCCGGGATCATGAGAAGAAACGCACCGCAGCGTGAAGAATTTCAATCATTCGGTCGATCTCCTCGGTCGTGTTGTAGAAGTAAAAGCTCGCGCGAGTTGTTCCTGACACACCGAACCGGCGCATCAGCGGTTGGTTGCAATGATGTCCGCCGCGCATTGCGAGGCCATACTGATCCGCGAACGTGGTCAGATCGTGCGGATGCGCCGCGTCCATGACAAACCCAGCAAGGGCGCCGCGCTCTTCCTTTGGACCAAAGACGCGCGTTCCCGGCAATTCCGTGAGGCGCTGGGCTGCATAACGCGCCAGCTGCGAATCGTGTTCGAAAATCGCCGGCCGCCCGATCTGCTCGATGTAATCAATCGCGGCTGCGAGCCCGATGGCGCCTGCGATGTTCGGCGTACCAGCTTCGAACCGGTGAGGCGCTTTCTTGAACGCGCTCTTTTCCAGCGCAACGCTCACAATCATTTCGCCGCCGCCGTGCCACGGCGGCGTCGCATCGAGGAGTTCCGCTCGCCCATAGAGCACGCCGATGCCAGTCGGCCCACACATTTTGTGTCCGGAAAACGCCAGGAAGTCGCAGCCCAATTCGCGCACATCGATCGGCAAATGTCCGGCGCTTTGCGCAGCGTCTACGAGCGTGAGCGCACCCACCGCGTGCGCTTTCTCGCAAAGTTCAGCCACCGGATTAATTGTGCCCAGCGAATTGGAAATATGGGTGAACGCAAAAAGCTTCACCTCTGGTGTGAGCAGGGAAGAAATCTGTTCCAGATCGAGCGTCCCATCATCCAGCACAGGGACGAAACGGAGCCGCGCCCCGGTTCGTTCGGCTAACAACTGCCACGGAACAAGATTACTGTGGTGCTCCATGACGGTCAGGAGAATCACGTCGCCTTCGCGAATAAATTTTCCACCCCACGCTTGGGCCACCAGGTTAATGCTCTCAGTCGTTCCGCGCGTGAACACGATTTCGTCTGCACTCGCCGCGCCGATGTAGTCTGCAACCCGTTGCCGTGCTTTTTCGTAAGCTTCCGTCGCGCGCGAACTCAGCATATGTAGTCCGCGATGGACGTTTGCGTTCTCATGCTCGTAAAAATTCCGGAGCGCGTCGATTACCGCGCGCGGTTTCTGCGATGTTGCAGCACTATCGAAGTAAATCAGCGGATGGCCGTGCGCCTGTTCGCGCAGAATCGGGAAATCCTCGCGAAGGGCGCTCCAATCCACACTGGTGCTGGCAATTTTGTGCACCCCATAATCTGCTCCAAGCGGCGATACGCGCCACTTTATTCGCCAACGGCAATCTGTAGGTTTTTGTTCATCAGCTCGCTAACTTCCGCCGAAGTGCGCACCGGGACGACCTCGAAATCCACCAAATCGCGCCAATTGTCGATCCATTTATCGAACAGCGCGAAGTCTTCTGTTTGCATTAGTTGCCAGCAAATCTTGAAATCCAAATCGATCCAACTGGAAATGTATTCCAATCCTTCGGGCATCATCCGTCCCTTCTCGCGAAAGCGCCGGTAGATTTCCGGCGCGGCATTTTCTTTGAAACGCTCGATGACCATGTAAAGCATGGCTCCTCCTGTAGTGGCCGGCATGTCGCCTGCAATCTTTAATTGTGCAGCCGGCACGGCTGCCTCTACAGCGAAAAATTCATCGGACGGCTCGGCGATCCGTCCCTACTAGCTATTTCAGTTCTTCGTTTACTTCAGCGAAGGCATTCACTGCGAATTCCAAGTCTTCACGGGAATGCGCGGCCGAGACTTGCGTGCGAATGCGCGCGGTGCCGTGCGGTACGACCGGATAGAAAAAGCCAATCACGTAAACGCCTTTCTCCAGCATGCGCGCGGCGAACTTTTGCGACTTCGCTGCGTCGCCAATCATGATTGGGACGATCGGATGTACTCCGGGCTTGATGGTCAGGCCGCGCTCGGTCAGCGCGGCGCGAAAATATTTTGTGTTTTCCTCCAGCTTGTCGCGCAGTTCCGTCGATGCGCTGAGAAGTTCGAGCGCCTTCAACGACGCGGCGACCACCGGTGGCGCAATCGTGTTGGAAAACAAATATGGTCGCGATCGTTGCCGCAAAAGATCGACAATCTCCTTACGACCGCTGGTGAATCCGCCGCTCGCGCCGCCGAGTGCTTTGCCGAGGGTCCCGGTGATGATGTCGACCCTACCCATCACGCCGCGATATTCGTGGGTACCGCGCCCGGTCTTTCCGAGGAAACCGGTGGCGTGCGCGTCGTCAATCATCGTTAGCGCGTTGTATTTTTCCGCCAGATCGCAAATCGCCGCCAGATTCGCGATCGTCCCGTCCATCGAGAAACAGCCATCGGTGGCGATCAAACGAAAACGGGCATCTTTCGCGATGCGCAATTGAGCTTCGAGATCGGCCATGTCGTTGTGCTTGTACCGAAACCGTTGCGCTTTGCAGAGCCGGATACCGTCGATGATGCTGGCGTGATTTAGCTCATCACTGATTACCGCGTCTTTCTCGGTGAGCAGCGTTTCGAATAATCCGCCGTTGGCATCGAAACAGGATGGATAAAGAATTGTGTCTTCTGTCCCCAGGAATTTGGTGAGCGCGGCCTCCAACTCCTTGTGAATGTCCTGCGTCCCGCAAATGAAACGCACGCTTGCCATTCCAAAGCCGCGCGTATCAAGCGCTTCTTTGGCAGCGGCGATGAGCGCGGGATGATCGGCGAGACCGAGATAATTGTTTGCGCACATGTTGAGCACGCGTTTGCCGCCGGTGATCGCGATGTGCGCATCCTGCGGGCTAGTGATAACTCGCTCCGTTTTGAAAAGACCTTGCGACTTAATTTCCTCGAGTGTTTGAGAAACCTGATTTTCGAATTCCGCGACCATATGTAAACCGCAGATTACCCAGAAAAGGTCAATCAGGAAACCATGAACCCAGGAATTTAAATTGGAAAAGGAAGAAGCCAGCGAACTACGAACTCGTCTTGTGTAAAAAGCGCTTGCGTGACTTGTGAATAACTGTTAATAACTTCGCTGGCGATCTACCTTGACCTACGCCCAACGCCGTAATCTTGCGTTAGCCGTTCTCGCGGCGTTCATCGCCATTATTTTTCTCAGCGCCTGTGGAACCACCGAGCGCGCACTGCCGCCGTACGAGCGTCCGCTGGGGAAAACGAATTTTCAAAATGTACGCACCACAGCATACACACATACCGAAGCGGACCATCGTGAGTACAGCAATCACAATGCGCTTGGCGGAGAACTGCACGCGGCCGGTCCGCCCATCCACCGCGCCGAAGCAGTGGCGCGTGCGACCTTGGCGTATGAAGTTCCTCGCGCTGTTCCAGTAGATGAAAACGCTTCGTATTCGCCACAATTGCAACCATTCTCAATGGAAGAAAGGCGAACGGTCACGCGCACGACAAAACGCACGACGAAAACAATCCGCAGCGTGAAGCGCGCCGTAGCGGTCTCGCGGCCGCCGCAGATCGGCAGCGCCGCAGCTGATTGGTCGCGCTGGCCGGCCGGCACAGTGTTTCGCCTGCTTTCTACTGGACAAAATTACCGCGTGGAAGATTACGGTTGGGCGCTTTCCGGACGAAACACGATCGACCTTTACATGGCGAACCAGCGTGAGATGAATTCCTGGGGCGCGCGTCAGGAGACCATCCAAGTCCTAAAATGGGGCGATCCGCAGGAAAGCTTGCAGTTCCTTCGATCGCACCAGAACTACAGGCACATCAAGCGCATGGTGCTCGAGCTCGAAGGTCGCGAAAAAGACGCGGCCGCGCTGCGGTAGGGAGTCTGGGTAGCGCACGCGTCTCGCGTGCGCTACCCGGAAACATCCGTGACATCCGCGCCTGCCGCGCCGTAGCTCAGCGAAGGCTGGTAATCCGCGGTTACTTCCAGAGATCCTTCGACCCATTCGACTGCGCTCAGGGCAGGCTTTCGCTCAGGATGACATGTCTCCCCAGTTGAGCACAATTTTGCCGGAATTGCCGGATTTCATTAGCTCGATTGCTTCCTTGAATTGCGTGTAAGGGAAATGGTGCGTGATGACCGGCGATATATCCAGGCCGCTCTGGATCATCGCAGTCATCTTGTACCAGGTTTCATACATCTCACGGCCGTAAATTCCTTTTATGGTAAGCGCGCTGAACACAACGGTGTTCCAATCGATCGCGGCACTGCCGGGCATGATGCCAAGCAGCGCGATCTTGCCGCCGTGAAACATGTTCGGCAAAATGTCGGCAAACGCTTTCGGGTTGCCGGACATTTCGAGCGCGACATCAAAGCCTTCTTTCATCCCGAGCTTTTCCATTGCGTCGGTGACTTTCTCAGCGCGCACGTCTAAGGCGAGATCGGCTCCCATTTTGCTCGCGAGATTGAGACGATACGGATTCACATCGGTGATTACGACGTGACGCGCGCCAGCTCGTTTGCAAATCGGAATGGCCATGCAACCGATCGGGCCCGCGCCAGTGATAAGCACATCTTCTCCAACCAGATCGAACGAGAGCGCAGTGTGAACGGCGTTGCCCAAGGGATCGAAACACGAAAGCACATCGAGCGGGATCGACGGATCGGCGTGCCAGCAGTTGTCCTGCGGGATTGCCACTAACTCCGCCCATGCACCGGGACGATTCACGCCCACGCCCTGCGTGTTCGGGCAAAGATGACGTCGCCCAGCGAGACAATTGCGACAGTGTCCACAGGTGATGTGTCCCTCGCCCACCACGAGATCGCCGTGCGCGAAGCCTTTCACGTGATCGCCGACAGCATCAACGACGCCGATAAACTCGTGACCGATCGTCATTGGCACAGGGATTGTTTTCTGCGCCCACGCGTCCCAATTGTAGATGTGCACGTCGGTCCCGCAGATGGAGGCTTTCAACACGCGGATAAGCACGTCATCGCCGCTGACTTTTGGAACAGGAACTTCCTCGAGCCAGAGACCAGGCTCGGCTTTGGCCTTCACAACGGCCTTCATCATTTTTTGCACAACGGGAAACTAGGCCAATCAGGAAAACAGGAAAAGTCTTTTGCAAGCGGCAGGGAATCCTTAGTCAGAAAAATCCGTTGGTGCGCATTTTTCTTGCCACCGCTTGGCAACAATTTTTCAATCAAGTAAATAAACGGCCGGAAATGAATTCTAGAACCCATCTCATAAACAGGGAATGAGTGCGCTAAGCTCTGGCGAGTGGCTGGCAAGGCGCGACGAAGGAGCATAGCCGAAGCGTTCTGTGACTGAGGAGCAACGCCGCCAGCCGCTCGCCAGAGCTTAGCCCGGAGGGTTGCCGATCTTTGCCGCTGCGGCTGCGTTGCTCGTCGGTCAAAGATCCATGAAGGATATTCTCTCTCCTCGCGCCTTGCCGCCGCGCCAAATCTCTGGCAACGCACTCGTTCCCTGTTTATGAGATGGGTTCTAATGGAGCCGCCTCCCCGGCGGGTGTGGGCCTACCAGCGCACCAGAGAGAGTTCACGGAAAACCAAAAGAACGAAAGAAAATGAAATTATGAGAAATCTTTGCTCGGAACTCGAACCGGCAATCCGGAGTTGCGGAGATTTGTCCTTAACAGGCTAGCCTAAATTTTTTCACTCGGCTTCGTCAAACGGATTGAATCAGGCGAAGCGTATTTCTCGGTTAGTCCTTCGCTTTTCCCGGACCCGAGATCTCAAAATCAACTCAGCGGGAGAAAGGAAGAAAAGAAAAAACTTGAATTCATTGATCCAATTCCAAGCTTGGTTGATTCCGGCCTTTCCCCGCCTCTCCCCTGCTAAATGGGAGAGGAGTCAAGGGCGCCATCCGTGTGATCCGAGTACTCTGCTCTTTCCCCCTCAAAAAAAAGTTTAATTTTTTCTTCTTGACACCCATCTGCATTTTTGGCAAAACGCGCGTAACGGCCGGAAATGAGTTCTCGAGGGAGAAATCAGAGAAGGCCAAAACAATCAAACAAAAAAAGAAAATTAAGCTTATGAAAAATCGCCTCAAAATATTCACAACGATTCTGTCCGTGTTTGCCTGCTTTGGGCTTTTGTCCGGAGCGCAAGCGATGGACGTTGGCAATGGCAACACCGCCGAGGGGTTCAACGCCGACGGCAATGATAGCGTCGGCGTGTTCAACACTGCGATTGGGTGGTTCTCCTTAGGGTTCAACGGGGTCAATGGGACGGGTAATTTCAATACCGCTGTCGGCGCGGGATCGCTGGACATCAACGCCGGGGATAGCAATACCGCAGTTGGCATTGAAGCGTTGTTGCTCAACATCACTGCCACGACGAACACGGCCGTTGGAACCCAAGCGCTGGTGTTTAATGACTTCACCGCAACCTCGCCCTCCACTGCCAACAACAACACCGCCGTTGGCGATCTGGCGCTCTGGCTAAACCTCGATGGCGGGAACAACACCGCCGTTGGTGCTAGTGCGCTACTCAACAACGACTTTACCGGAAACGGGCTTGCCACCGACAACACCGCAGTTGGTGTTGATGCGCTGTTCCTTAACAGTGATGGCAACCTCAACTGCGCGTTCGGCTCAGGGGCGCTGTTCAGCAACCAAGTCGCCGGCAACGCCAGCAACGCCTTCGGCTTCGAGGCGCTATTCAACAACGACAGCGATGCTGCGGGCTTGGGCCTATTCAATAACGCCTTTGGCTGGGAAGCGCTTTTTAGCAACGTGGACGGCGTATGGAACACGGCCATGGGCGATGGGGCCGGATCCGGCATCACCGGCGACCACAACACCGCCATCGGTGCCGTTACGATGGAGACCGCCAGCACCGGCGCTGAGAACACAGTCCTGGGTTTCGATGCGGGTAACAACATAATAGCCGGTTCGGGTAACATCTATCTCGGCGTACGCGCGGGCGCAGGCGTAGGTGATGAATTCGCGTTCATCCGCATCGGCGAAGCAGCCCCTCCCATTGTGTATGACACCTTTATCCAGGGCATCTGGGGCCGGTTCACAATTGACCCCGGGAGCACCGTCCCCGTGCTGGTCGATTCTAATGGAAAGGTGGCCCAATTTGCCTCGTCGCGGCGCTACAAGCATGACATTCAACCGATGGACAAGGCCAGCGAAGCCATTCTGGCTCTCAAACCAGTGGCCTTCCACTACAATGAAGACAAGAAAAACACGCCGTGCTTTGGCTTAATCGCCGAGGATGTGGCCGAGGTAAACCCGGCCTTGGTGGTCCTCGATAAGAACGGCGAACCCCTGACCGTCCGCTACGAGCAGATCAACGCGATGTTGCTCAACGAGTTCCTCAAAGAGCACAAAAAAGTCGAGGAACAGCAGGCGAGCATCAGCCAACTAAAAAGCGAAATGCAGACCATGGTTGCGCAGTTAAAAGAGCAGGCCGCGCAAATCCAAAAAGTGAGCGCCCAGCTTGAAGTGAACAAGCCTGCGCCACAAGTAGTCGTAAACAAACCGTAAAGCTGCGATGTAGAGACGCCTCGCGTGCCAAGCACCGAGGCGATTTGGAAAGGCGTTCGCCCCGGGCGGCGAACGCCTTTACCGTTTCGGCTCGTCGCGCCGGGCTTGTTAAGTTTGCCGAAGATTGGCCTATCAAGGCGAGATCGTTTATATCGACCGCGCGTAGCATATAGAGGCGCGTGTCCTCACGCGCATTTCGTTGTAGGGGCGCGTGTCCTCACGCGCATTCGGAAGGATTTGCGGCTGAGGACAGGCCGCCTCTACAACTCCGTTCCCGGGATAGCATTGGTCCTGGGCGCGTCGGCTAGTCAAAAGGGAATGCGAACAATTTCACCTTGATAAGGCCAAAACTCCGGCGTGTCGCAGAGCTTTGCTCACACAGGATTCTGTCGCACGTATTCCCATTTTTCAGTTGTAGGGGCGCGTGTCTTCACGCGCATTTCGGAAAGATTTGCGGCTGGGGACAGCCGCCTCTACATCTAGATCCGTGATCAAGGGACGGCCGCCGCGTTTACCACATATTTTTCAATCCTACTACGCGCCCTTGTTTTTCGTGACCGTATGCACATTGCACCGCCGCAGATTTCCTTCTTTGAAAACAGCGCAGGCGACTCTGGTGGTCTATGGGACCCGAGCAATCTCAGAGTTCAATGTCGCACTCGGCCGATATGTTATTATGCCTGACCATCTGCATTTCTTCGTTCGGGGCGATCAAAACTTTGTCCTTGGTAACTGGGTCAAGGGACTCAAGCGAGCGATATTGAAGGCCTTTCCAAACGAAAAAGATCACTCCCTATGGCAGCCCGGTTTTTTCGATCACCTATTGCGCAATGATGAAAGTTACGCACAAAAATGGGATTACGTTCGGCAGAATCCCGTACGCGCCGGGCTTGTTAAGTTTGCCGAAGATTGGCCTTATCAAGGCGAGATCGTTTATATCGACCGCGCGTAGCATGTAGAGGCGCGTGTCCCCACGCGCTCGGGGGCCGCGTGTAGCATGTAGAGGCGCGTGTCCCCACGCGCAGGCGCGGGCCCAAGAATGCGGCTGAGGACAGGCCGCCTCTACAACAAATGAAGGAGTGCGCGAGCAGGCGGCCGCCTTTACAACGAGTTCAACTCACAATCTCACATGTAGAGGCGCGTGTCCCCACGCGCAGGCGCGGGCCGAGAATGCGGCTGAGGACAGGCCGCCTCTACAACTCCGTTTCCGGGATAGCATCGATTTGGTCGCTTCCAGCGTAAAGTTTCGTTTGACTAGCCAGTGGCCTTCCGTTTTCTTGCTCCGAATTACAGAAAACCAATTACAGTTTACTCCTGATATGAAAAAGATTCTTGTCCTTTCGATCCTCATCTCTTTTGCAATGGTTTCCTCCTGCCAAAAACAAAGTTCGACCGCTGAAC
>WNGD01004471.1_pt1 | contig 13755 bp, 11 predicted proteins | sample 5400671 | NCBI WGS metagenome assembly WNGD01 (sample SAMN13153369, study PRJNA577476) | soil metagenome | isolation source: 40 cm soil or saprolite under grassland replicate 2 | place: USA:California | collected 2016-06-15
GAAGCGGAGCAGCTGATCGAGCGTGCCGCCGCCGTGCACGCGATCGAGCCGGGCGAGCTGACGCTCGGCTCGGACAACGGCTCCGCGTTCACCGCTCGCCGCTTCAGCGCCCGCCTCGCCGGGCTCGGCATCCGCCACCGCCGCGGCGGCTACCGCGACCCCGAGAGCCAGGCCTTCATCGAGAGCTGGTTCGGGAAACTGAAAGAACGGGAGGTGTGGCTGAACGAGTACGAGACGCTCGACGACGCACGCCACGGGATCGGCGGCTACGTCGACCGCTACCATCACCGGCCGCACTCGCGGCTCGGCTACAAGACGTGTGGGTCCCAAGAACTCACGCGTGGCCGGGTGCGCAGCCGCTTCGAGAGCGGAAGGCGGGGCGGGCTCGTCAGGCGGGTAGGGTCGCCGGATGCCTACCCGGGGTCTGCTTGTAGCGATTCTGTCATTTCTCTATTGGGCGCTTCGTCGCCTGCTTGAGCTGCTTGTGCTCTGTGGTCGCAGCGACCGGGCGAAAGAGGTGGAGATCCTCGTTCTTCGGCATGAGCTGTATGTGCTCAGGCGCCAGGTGGGTCGTCCGCGGCTCGGGGCAGCCGATCGCGCCGTGTTGGCGGCGCTCGGTGGGATTCTGCCGCGTGCGCGTCGGCGGTCGTTTCTCGTCCAGCCGGCGACGCTGTTGCGCTGGCATCGCGAGCTCGTCCGCCGCCGCTGGACCTATCCGCGGCGGCTGCCCGGCCGACCGCCGCTTTCGGCGGACGCGCGGCGGCTCGTCCTGCGCCTCGCGGCGGAGAACCCGAGCTGGGGGTACAAGCGGATCCATGGCGAGCTGGTGGGGCTCGGTATCCGGCTGTCGCCCAGCAGCGTCTGGAACATCCTCCGCCGCCACGGCATCGAGCCGGCACCGAGACGAGCAGGCTTGAGCTGGGCGGAGTTCCTCTGCCGACAAGCCGGCGGGATCCTCGAGTGTGACTTCTTCACCGTCGAGACGCTCTGGTTGCGACGCTTGCACGTGCTCTTCTTCATCGAGCTCAAACGTCGCCGCGTCCATCTCGCCGGCGTCACCGCGAACCCCGACGGGCCCTGGGTCGCACAACAGGCACGGAACCTGATCATGACCCTGGCAGACCAGGACCAGCGGCCGCGCTTCCTGATCCGCGACCGCGACAGCAAATTCACGGCGGCTTTCGACGAGATCTTCCGCAGCGAAGGGATCAGGGTGATCCGGGCGCCGATCGCCGCGCCGCGGGCGAAAGCGCACGCCGAGCGCTGGGTCGGCAGCGTCCGGCGCGAGTGTCTTGACTGGATCCTGATCGTCTCGCGCAAGCACCTCGAGCGGGTGCTGCACGAGTACGTCGCACACCACAACACACATCGGCCCCACCGCGCCCTCGAGCAGCACCCGCCGATCCTCAAGCACCTCCCAACCCCTGTGCACGACGACCACTACCGGGTTCGCCGACGAGACCGACTCGGCGGCCTCCTCCACGAGTACGAACTCGCCGCATAGCCACAGCCGCCGCGATCCTCGGATCGCCGGCCCGATCCGAGAACGCTCATAAGCGCGCATGACGCGCGCCGGCGCCGGGATGTTCATCCCGATCCGCCCGCCGCCGCGCGAATCCGGACGGATCACTCGCACACTCACATCACTCCAGACGGCGCGAACCGAATTTCTGGGACCTACAGGCACGCCCCCCTCCCCCGGATGGGCGCGAGCGTCGTGTCGAGGCGTCTCGGGTGCGAAAAGCCGCGTCGATGCTCTCGACGCACCGATTGTGCAGCGAGAACCGAATTAACGCACCCACACGTACTCGAGCTCCGCCGCCTTGCTCTCGTACAGCTCCTCGAGTGCGGCCGACCTGTTCGGCGAGTTCCTGATCGGAGCGATCGAATCGCGGCGCAGGCTGCGGAGAATTGCAGCGAGAGCGGAACAACACGGGGCGCCCGGTCGGCGTCGCTCGTCCACGCCTCGAACTGCAGATTGTCTGCTCCGCTGGCTTGAAACCAAGAGCGGGCCGGGTTATCGTCGGGCGGACTCGCAGTGCGGCGGCGGGCAACTGGATGAGCGCGAGGAAGCGCCCACTCGCTGACCATGTTCGATTATTGCCTGGAGATCGAACACTGATGGCAGCCTCTCGAGGTCTGTGGGACGCTCACCGAGAGAGGAGACCGCGATGAGCCGCTACCCATCTGCCACACAGCACGCATCGACGATTCCGCACCCGCCACGGTCGGAGACGCGAGGGATCGTCGTTCATTGGACCGTTGGTCACAAGGCAGGTGATCTCGCGACGCTCGATGGCCCGAACGTCGATTGCCATTTCTACGTCGACAAAGACGGCGAGGTATTCCAGTTCCTCGATTCGGGCTCCCAGGCCTGGCACGCGTTCCATACCGCCAACCACACCTGCCTCGGCGTCGAACACGAGGGATCGGGGGAAGCCTGGACGCCGAAGCAACTTGAGGCCTCGGCCCAGCTCGTTGCCTGGCTCAGCAAGCTCTACAATATCCCGATCGGGAAGGTCGATCCCCACAAGAATTGGCGTGGTGTGTTCGGCCATGTCGATTTGCGCGGCATCGATGGGAACAACCATGACGACTCGGTTCCCACAGCCACCGGCTGGAGCAAGTACATCAAGCGGATCAAAGAGATCCGCGACCAAAGCGGCCTTCCGAAACCGCATCCCAAAGAACCCCCGCAGGGTGAGACGCTGCAGGTGATCCTCCGCCCACGTGGTGGTCCCCAACGGGCGTGGGAGGGCTGGCAGAACGGTCTTTGGGCGTTGCGTTGGATTGACGCGAACGGCATCAAGGCGACAACGAAAGCGAGCGTTTCCTTGGGCGGCAAGAAGTGGCAAGGCGCACCCGAGGTCACAAAGGTCGCCAAGGATCTCGTCAAGAAGTACGGCTGACGCACCTTGGTTGTGGGGCGCTCAAACTCGGGCCATCCGCATAAAGCCGGTTGAACTCTCAGCCGAGACTGGCGCGCGCTCCGTGTGGCATTGGTGCTCGTTTTACGACACTCGGAACCCCTACTTCAGCCCGAGTTCCGCACGTCGTAGGCGCGCGGGATGGCCGCGATCCCGCATGAGCAGCGGGATTGCGGGCCTTCTGCGCTGCTGCAGGCGTGTGCCTACGCCGGTTGGGCGGTGGCGGCGGGGGTGATGCGGCCGAAGTGGGGCGGCTCGGGGACGCCGAGGGCGTGGTGCAGGTCGCGCTGACGGGTGGTGAGTTCGCTCGTCTGGGTGAAGTCGCCCTCGCTGGAGCGGAAGTGGCCTTGGCGGATCTGGCCGAGCGCGGCCCGGATCGTGCGCCAGGTCTCGCCGCTGCGCGTTTCGGCGAGCCGGACAAGCACGAGCGCGAGGAAGCAGACCAGCACGTGGGCGCGGATGCGGTCGTCCTTGCGGTGCAAGACCGGCCGCAGCAGCAGCGTCCCCTTCAGGTCGCGGAAGGAGCGCTCGGCTTCCTGGAGCTGCTTGTAGCCGAGCGCGACGTCCTCGGCCGAGAGCGAGGGGTCGCTGGTGGTGAGCAGGTACTTGCCGTCGAGGCGCTCCTCGGCGGCGATCTTCGCCCGGTCGAGCGCGAGTCGGCCGCTCTTGGTCTGGCGCAGGTAGCGGGAGAGTGTCGGGTGGTCGCGCAGGGCGCACTCGCCGCGCAGGTGCGCGTCCCGCTCGGCCTTGCTCTTGGCGCGCCGGCGCTGCTCGTCGAGGCGGGCGAGCTCGGCCTCGATCCGCTCGATGCGCTGCCGCCGCTGCATGCGGTCGCGCTCGGCCTCGGCCGGGTTGTGGCAGACGACGTAGCGCACCGCGGCGTCGCCGTCGCCGACCCGTACCTCCTTCACGCGCAGGTTGTCGCGGACGGTGCGGTAGCGGCCCTGCCGCGAGAGCGCCTGCTCGGTCTCGGGCATCCCCGAGCGCAGCTTCACCCCGGCGATGTAGTGGCCGCCGGCCGAGCGCAGCCGACGCAGGTTGTCGCGGCCGGAGAAGCCGGAGTCGACGACGTAGATTGCCCGCCCCAGCCGCCAACCGGCCAGATCCGCCTTCACCTGCTCGACCAGCGTCTGGTCGTTGGCGTTCCCCGGCCACACCCGCACCGGGATCCCCTCGCGCGTGACCGCCAGCCCGATCACCACCTGCGGCAAGTCGGGCCGGTGATCCTTCGAATGCCCAAGCCGTCGCAACGGCGCCTCCGCGCGCTCTTCGTCGACGTCGATCGCATCGTCGTCGACGTCGACCTCGAAGTACGTGCTCGTGGTGTCGAAGAAGATCACGTCCACCTCGAGGTTCAACAGGTTGGCGAGCGAGAAGAAGACCGACTGCTGCACCCGCTCCGCGCAGGCGAGCAGGAAGTCCATCGCCCGGTAGAGCTCGTCGTCGCCGACCGCGGCGATCCCCGGCAGAACGACGTCGCGGCCCAGCCAGCGGGTCGCCTCCAGCTTCGACGCCGGCTCCAGGCAGCGCTGACAGACCATCGTGAAGATCGCCCGCTCCACCCCCGAACGGCCACGGCCGCGGCCCGCCACCCGGCCGATCGCCTTGCCGATCCCGAGCTCCGACCAGAGCGCATCGAGCACGTGCGGCCCGCCCGCCTCCGGCGCCCCCAGGAAGCGGAACCCCTCCGGCGTCGAGGCCCGCAGCGTCTCCTCAGCGCCGAGGAAGCGCTGGATCGAGCGCACCAGCCGCGCCAGCGCTTCGCGGTCGAGCCGGTCTTCGCGGCCGAAGTTGTGGATCACCCGCGCCACCGGCACGCCGCGCTCGTTGCGCTCGTTGTGCGCCAGCTGCAGGTAGCGCACCAGCTCGCCGCCCTTCGTCCGCCGCACCGTCGCCCGCAGGTACATGGTGCCTACACGATGACAGCCACACCGGACGGAAAGACGCAAATCCGGCCAAAGCGTGTGCCTACACGATTCCAAGCCCAGACAAGCCCGAACCGCTCAACCAAGCCAAATCCAGCCGCTCAAACGCCCGAATCCGCCTACGTCGTGCGGAACTCGGGTGCCACGGCCGTCGCGTCGTGGACGAGGTCGCTGATGTGCGCACGCTTGCCGGCGAGCTCGGCTTCGATCGCTTCGGGGTCACCGGCGGCTCGGGCGGCGGACCCATTGCGCTCGCGTGCGCGGCACTCCTGCCCGATCGCGTTGTGCGCGCCGCGTGCGCTGTCCGTGTCGCGCCGATGTGGACACCAGCGCTCGACCAGGAAGCCTGGCTTGCGGGGATGGACGCAGAGAACGTCAAGCTGTTCCGCTTGGCGCTTGCCGGCGAGGACGACCTCACCCGCGAGCTGCAGGCTTTGCAAGCGCAGATGGAGGAACGCGCCGCAGTCGACCCGTCAACCGTTCTCCGGGACTTCGATCTGAGCGAATCGGATCGAGCCGAGATGGCCCGGCCCGAAATGATGCAGATCATGCGCGAGTCGACCTTCGAGCGCGCAGTGAACGGTGTCGGCGGCTGGGTAGACGACGTTCGCGCGGTCCTTCGTCCCTGGGGGTTCGATCTCGAGGGCATTTCCGTGCCGGTGCTCATTCGCTACGGGTTGAGCGCCGGGATCGCCCCCGACGAAAGCCACACACCCTCGCCCCGTACCGCCTGACGCGAGAACTCAGCACCCCGCGAGCCAAGCTCGGGTGACAGTTCGCGAACGCTGGCCCACGCGAGAGCGGCTGACTCTCAGAGCGCTTCGTGCTCGATGCCGTCCGGCAGCTGCACCCAGGGATGCTGGCGCGTCTCGTAGATCGACCGAATCGGCACAGGGAAATCGGGATCCGCGAACACGCCGACGGGAACGGCGATCATCTCCGGCATCGTCGGAAATTTGAAGAAGACTGTCCCGCCGCACTCCGGACAGAACGAGAAGATCCGTTCTTCCCCCTCATCGGAGATGCGCACGTATTCGCTGTTGCGACCTTCGGTGCGCACCTGCTCCGCATCGAAGCGTGCCTGGACGCCGAAGACGCTGCCGGTTCGCCTCTGGCACTCGAGGCAGTGACAAATCGAAACTCGAATCGGATCGCCCTCCGCGATCAGGCGGAGCTGTCCGCAGCTGCACGCTGCCTTGCGCGTGGCCATCCGGTGGATCCTAAAGACAGTTAGGCTCCTAGCGTCCGACACGACGCGCTTGAGGGTTGTACCGAACTAGGTGGTGCAGACCTGCTCGGATCGGCGCTGCGCTCGGAGGGCGTCGAGTCCTCCACGAAGATGACCGACGTTGCCGCGGGGGCGTGGGAGGTTCCCGGTAGCGGCGGGCCGGTCGAGGTGTGGGTGAATGTCGACGATCTCGACCGCGCGCGCGAGGTTCTCAACCGCACCGGCTGAGCATGACCTTCGCCGCTTCGAAGTCGACCGGCGTCGGACGCCAACTAATCGCCGACGACTTCAGCGACCCCACGATCGATCCGTTGATCTGGGGAACCTGGACCGGAGGAAGCGGCGGAACCGCGGCACAACAAAACGGTCAACTCGTTCTCTCGCTACCCGCGAACTCGACCTTCGACAGCCAATTCCACGGGTCCGGCATCAACGTCGGCACGAAATGCAAGTTCCCCGGCAATTTCGACGCGCGCGTCGACTTCGCGCTCCTGACCTGGCCGCTGAACAACGGCGCCTCGGCTTCGCTGGTCGGCTACGAGTCGGGGCCGATCGAGGAGATCTCCCGCGCGACGAACTCCTACGGCGACTTCTACACCGACTGGCCGGGGCGCGGAAGCCTCCCCCTGGCCGACAGCTCAGGATCGTTACGCATTGCCAGGTCGAACGGCATGCTGAGGAGCTATGTCTGGCATCACGGGAAGTGGAAACAGCTCGGCGCGCAAACCATCTCCGGCGAGATCTGGGTTGGGATGACGGTGAGCGCTTTCTCGCGCGACTGGCAGCACCTGCCCGTCTCGGCAGCCTTCGACAATTTCGTCGCCACCGCGACCAGCGCGGACTGTCCGACCGGCAGCCAACCAACCCCCTAACAGGGGTCCCGGCTCGGCGAGAAGTTCGCTCCAATTTAAGACCTTTGACCGGCACAGGGTCGGCGACTGCCACCTGCGCTGGCCTGCGTATCCGAACGGTCGACGCTGCTTCGACGAAAACGGAGGTGCTGGCGGCCTGGTTGGAGGGCTCGGGCGTCTCGCCTAAGACAGCCGCCTGACAGGGGCGCGACAGCGCCGCTGGCGACTCGCGCTATTGCGCATGTGCGGAAAGGAGAGCGGATGCAGAACGTCTTTGGTTACTGCCCATACAACGAACCTTTTTCTCTGGGTTTCGAAAACGCTTACGTGCACGTGATCGATTCGTAACTGGGGCGGCGTAGGGTCGCTTTTACCGAGCGAAGGAGTCGGTATGACCGGGAAGTTTCTTCTAGTCGCTCTTGCCGCCCTCGCCTTCGCCGCACCCGCACGGGCGGGGCTGAGCGTGCTCGACAACGGCAGGATCCGCGTCGGCGTCGATCTCGCGCAGGGTGGCAAGCTGACCTGGCTGTCGCGTTCGCAGGGCGAGCATGCGGACAATCTCCTGCTCGAGTCGGAGCAGTCGTACTGGGGCGGTCCGTATGAGCCGGACTACTCGCCGGAGTGGCACGGCTATCAGGATCCGGCGACCGTGATCGAGCACTCGAACGACGGTCACACGCTGTACGACCGTGCCGTGTGGGCGGGCTGCGAGTGCTCGATGCAGACGTGGATCAAGCTGCACGGCAACGCAGCCGTCGTGCGAAACCGGTTGACGAGCTTCCGCTCCGACGCGACGCAATATGCGCCTGGCTGGCAGGAGCTGCCCGCGCTGTACACCGTCGCGCCGCTGTACCGGATCGTCACGTACGACGGCTCGGGTCCCTACACCCACGCGTCGACGCACGACCTGACCGCGCAGGCCGCGCAGTTCTCCTTCTTCACCCCGCGCCACATCGACATGCTCGCGAGCGAGCACTGGGAGGCCGCGGTCGATGACAACGGGTTCGGCGTCGGACTGTTCGAGCCGGACGAGCTGCGCTTCATCGCCATTTCCTCCGGCTACGACAGCGGCTATCCGGGATACCCGAGCGGCTACATCAGCGGCGTGCGGCAGGAGATCCTCGACGCGAACGTCGTCTACAACTACACGTACACGCTCATCGTCGGCTCGGCGCGGCAGATCCGAGCGTACGCGTACGCGCACCGTCCCGATTCGCGTCCGAACTACCTCTTCGCGCACGATCGGCAGCACTTCACCGAGATCAACGCGAGCGACGCCGGCTTTCCGATCGCCGGCGCGCTGCGTCTGCGGGTCAACGACGACCCGCAGCTCATCGGCCCCGACCTGGAATGGCGCGCGTCGCGCGTCCCGCGTCTGTACGTTCGCGGCGCCTGGCACACGCAGCAGTCGCTCGCCGAGCTCTATTGGGGCCGCCCGTCGCTCGACTATCTCTTCTCGGAAGACCGCTCGCGGCAGTTCCGCGTGATTCCGGACGGCCGCTTTCACACCTATCGCCTCGACCTGGGCCAGAACCCGAGCTACACCGGCACGATCGACAGCCTGCGCCTCGATCCAATCGCCAACGGAGAGCCGGGGGCGTGGGTCGACATCACCTGCATCTCCTGGAAGCCCTGCCCGATCGACCGCAAGGCGGAGCGGCGCCTCGAGAACGACGGCGGCCTGATTCCGTTCCTCGACACCTTCGACACGCTCAACACGCGCTTCTGGTCGATCGGCGGAAACAGCAGCGGCGTGAGCACTGCGGTCTCCGACGGCCAACTCGTCATCGATGTCGCACCCGACGCCACGCCGCTACCGGCGCAGGACTACATCAGCGCCGGCGTCTACTCGCGCTGCACGCTCGCAGGGAACTTCGACGTCCAGGCCGATTACCGCCTCAAGCTGTGGGATCCCGGGAACGGCGTCAACGTCAACTTCAGCGTCGCCGACCGCACCCTCTTTCGCCATAACGATCCCACCACCCGCGAATCGCTCGCCTCCTACTTCCCCCCGTTCGCGGGCAGACAGATCATCGACGAACAAGACAGAGAATCGCTCCGCCTGGTGCGCGGCGGCGACACCGTCTTCGGCTACTACCGCGACCCGAACGGGGACTGGACGCTGCTCGACAGCGCGCCGATCACCACAGCCCCCGTCAACATCGCGCTCTCGATCTACAGCAACCGCCAAGCCGAAAACGCGCCCGAGGTACGCGTCGCCTTCGACAACCTCCGCATCACCCGCGGCACGATCGAATGCAACTCATAGGGGCCGAATCGCCTGGGCTTCCGACGATGAGGCCACCGTCCTTCCGCGCCGTGTTGCTCCTCTTGAGTGTGACCACGGGACCGACCGGCGCCCGTCCCGCGCCGGCTTCATCTGTCGCCCGTGCGCAGCTTGCCTGGCAGCCGCCAACACCTGTCTTTGCGGCGACCGCCGCTGACGGACAGAGTCTCGTTGAGGCGCCGGCGGTTGCACTCGATAGACGTGGGAGAGCGACCGCCGTGTGGGGTTCTCCTCGGCCGGCCGCCGGGTGTCGCTGGCGATGGAGGCCGACTGGACGCGCCAGCTGGGGTGGACGTCTCCTCGGGTGCTCTCGACGGCGGGGACGTGGTTGGCAGCCGGACCGGCGCTGGCAATGAACGCGCGTGGCGACGCCGTCGTTGCGTGGACGGAAGCGGCGACAATCGGTGATGCGCTTCCTCGCTTGCGCGCACGGTTCCGTCCCGCGGGCGGCGAGTGGGGCCGGCCCGGACGCTTTCGTCTTCTGGTGAACGCGTCGACGACTTTCGGGTCGGGATTGACGGGCGAGGGCGCGCATTGCTTGGCTGGCTCGCGTCTACCGGTTCGGGGTCGACGTTGTCGACGAGGCTCGAACTCGCGAGCGGCAATGTCCGCAGGAGCGTCTGGACGAAGCCACGGACGCTCGAGGTGTCCAGCGGCGTCGCGATTCCGTTTCAGCTCGCCCTCAACGAGCGCGGCGAAGCGATCGTTGTCTGGTCGAAGCCACGTGGAGACAGACTTCGCGGCGACGACGGTGTTTGGGTCGAGACGCGGTCGACGAGAGGACGCTGGTCAAATCCGAGGCGCGAACTTCCACCCGTGCACGACCGCGATCGCAGCAGCTACTGGCAGCTGGCGTTCAACGACCGTGGCGAGGCGATCCTTGGCTGGGACGAATATGAGTCGGACAACTCGTTTCGGCTCGTCGTCGCCGTGCGTCACCCGCATAAACACTTCCTGCCGCCACAGGAGATCGGCGACAACCCGTACTTCGGCTACGCCTTGGCGGTCGCGCGCAATGATGAGGCGCTCGCGATCTGGGCGAGCTACAGATGTTGTCTGTACGCGGCAGCCACACCTCCGGGAGGCCGCACCTTCGCATCGGCGCAGACACTCGCGTCCGGGATCTCGATGGCGACCGACCCGACGGTGGCGTTCGACGCGCATGGCGACCCACTAGCGATGTGGGCGCGCACGAGCGACAACAATCACCTGCTCATCCACGCCGCGACGCACCCGAGCGGCCGACATCGGCGAAGACAGCTACAAGCACGCGGCGTGCAGCGGAGCTCCCGCCCTCGCGCTCGCGCCGGACGGGCGCCTCGCAGTTGCCGTCTGGCTTGCCCTACAGGATCCCCGGATCTCCACCGTTTGCTCGGCGGTGGAGGGAACGGACGCCAGTCCATGAACCCGGAGCGGCTCGTCGCATGCCAGCGCACCCGGGAACGTTGCAACGTCGCGAGCGTGCCATCGTTCTTCGGCGCGGCACGGTGCCTCATCGTCGGGTTTGTCGCGGTGCTGGCCGTTCTTGCCATCGCGCCGAGCGGGAGGCCGTTGGCGACTTCGTCGGAGATCTACTCGGTGAAGCCTGACGGTTCCGATCGCGTCGACCTGTCGAACAGCGCCGGGAACGATTCCTTCCCGGTTGAGTCGCCACGTGGCGGCCGGATCGCGTTCGTGAGCGACCGTGACGGTTACGACGCGATCTATGTGATGAATGACGATGGCTCGGACCAGCGCCGTCTGGCGGGGGAGATCACGGAGGCGCACGGGACGATCTGCCGTTTCAGTTCGCCGGTCTGGTCTCCGAACGCTTCAACGATCGCGTTCAGCGCTTCGTGCCTGCTCGGCGGCGACCCTCGCAACGTCCTGACGCTCCTCAACGTCGTCCCCTCCACGGGCGGCTCGGTGCAGGAACTCGATACGGGCGCATCCGATCCATCGTTCTCTGCCGACGGCCGTTTCCTCGCGTTCCGGCAACAGTCGAATTCGATCTCAGCGACGACCGTCGGCTTTGTCGCGCTCAACGGGGGCCTTCCGGTCTCGCTCGGGGCTGGATCTGGGCCGGCCTGGTCGCCGACCGGTCACCGGCTTGCGTTCCAATCGGGAACACGCGGAATTACCGTCGTTGACGTGACGCGGCCATCGCACCGGTGGACGTTCCCGACCCGAAACGCCGGCGCTCCCTCGTGGTCGCCGCGCGGCGACCTGATTGCGTTCTACCGTGGCGGTGCGCGTCCGGGAATCTACGTCGTGCGCGCGGGTAAACGCCCCGCGGCACGGATTGTCGATCTCGGTGAGGCGGTCGCAGTCCGGTGGTCTCCGAATGCGCGTTGGCTGGCGCTGAACGGAGACGTCTCCGCCTACCTGGTCGGTCGGGGCGGGCGTTCGTTGAAACGCATCGGCGGCGCGGCGTCCGCAGCTGCCTGGAGTCCCAACTCGGCTCACATCGCGTGGGCGGACCTTTCTCTCGACGGTGTCGCGGTCACGAACCCACGAACACAGCGAACGGTCCTCGTTGCGTCGTCAACCGCACTTTACGGCGTCACGTGGACGCGCGACAGCCAACGCGTCATCTTCAGCAGCGCGTGCGGCCCATGCGCAAGCTGATTAGCGGCGCTGACTTCCCACCTCGAGTGCTGATCTCGAGCCGTTCCCTGGCCGAGCCACGCGCTCGAACTCGCCGCAACCGTCACCGCGGAGCTCGTACCGACCCCGAAAACGCTGCAACCGCCTCGCCGGCGGTCGCTGGGTTCTGACATAGCGGGGGCGGGATGTGGACACATTTCCCCGACCGAATCGCCTACAGATTCACCGAAGTTCGGCACCTCGAATTGCCGTGAACACGCCGATCGCCGCGGCCGCCTCACCGCCAGGCGTGCGCACATACTCTGGACCAGTCTCACCGCCTCTTCGCGTCGAAGTAATCCGCTGGAAGCCGTCGGGCTAATGCGTGCGCGCGTAGGTGAGATCGAAGTCGGGCTTCCAGTTCAAACCGTCGCTCGAACTGTCCCAGCGGCCCACGATCGTGTTGCGGTCATCGTCGAAGGTGCCGGTGAAGCGTTGCGAGAAGTCCGGAGCCGCTGCATGCCGCTCCAGCGTCCAGACGTTGTCGGCGAAGGTCATCTCGTACACGCGCGCGACCCCGCGCGAGTCGAAATAGTGCTGGAGGTACCGACTCCGGTGGCGTCCAAGCCGATGATTGCGATCCCGTCTGGAGCATCCGGGTGCTCGACTTCCCATCGCTGCACGAGGAACCGCTTCCCGGTAAGCCACTCGAAGCTGGTGCGTGCGCGTGGAGCATCGGCCGGATCAGGGGCGAGCGAGGTGATCATGATCCACTCTCCGACGAAGATGTCGAGCTCGTCGAGCGGCGCTTCCTGCGTGGTCGTCTCTGCCATCTCCGTCTCTTCGTATTGGGTTCGTGAACGTCAACCAATTAGACTGTTGCAGCGTACGAGAATCATCGCTCGCCGCGCCACGCTCAGAGGAAGTGCCGTGCGCACCGCGCGGCGAACGGGCAGGCGCGCGCGCGTCAGTCGTTCGGACGAGCGTTCCGGGCTAACTGTGGCGAACTCGCACTCTCTCAGCCGAGTTTCATGAGCTGCGCGGCGCGCTTCAGGTGAGGGCACGCTCGCGCAGGTGGGGCTTCCAGTCGTCAGGCGATAGAGTCGCGGACGTGCTCGCTGAGGGGCAGCCGCGCCGATGTCTTCTTGGCATCGCGGTTGTCGCGGCTGCAGGTTGTCTCGCAGCGGCTGCAGCTGCAGCGGTTCCACGCTACTCGAACCACGGAGTTCGCCTCCCTCTGACGCGAGCAGTCGAACATGCCCTTATCGTCCACCACCGAAGCCCGGACATCTACCGGCTCGCGACAGTGGGACGACTTACGTTCTTACGCTTCGGTGATAGCGGACTCTGCTTCGGAGCCAAGCGCGACTTCCGCCTCGCTGCTGTGACTCCGGATTCAGTGCCCGGAGTTTTCGGCGGGTATGGCTGCTGGTCGAAGCTATGGCCGATCATGGACTTTTCGATCGTGGGGGCGTCCCGTAGTCAACCCGTTATGCATGTTGAGCTGCTCTCTGGCGTAGCCGCCGACGGAATAGCGACGATCCAGCTACTCGCGTCCGATGGCCGCGTTCTTGCGAGCGCGCGAGTCATTCGCAATGTGTACGGCATGTCGCGTGTTCCGCCCGGTGCCGTGAACCTTCGCGGAGTCACCACTGCCGGCAAGCTGCTGCGGAAGATGCCCCGGTAAGCCGCAACACCGGGGGACATTCTCGAACACTGGCGCAGGCGAGCCTGCTATGTGTGCTGGCTGCCGGCTGTGGTCGACCTGTGGGTTGAGAGGAGATCACCCGCGCTTCAACCCCTGTCGCGGCCCCCTTGCGTATAGCGGCGGCGAATACTGGACAATCCGACTGATGTCAGTGCTGCGCGGAGGCTGTTGGTGTGGCGCCGTCCGTTACCAGGTGCCGGACGAGTTCCTGTACGCGTGGAACTGCCACTGCTCGCGCTGCCGCGCCGCGACGGGATCGGCGTT
>WNGD01009846.1_pt1 | contig 13748 bp, 10 predicted proteins | sample 5400671 | NCBI WGS metagenome assembly WNGD01 (sample SAMN13153369, study PRJNA577476) | soil metagenome | isolation source: 40 cm soil or saprolite under grassland replicate 2 | place: USA:California | collected 2016-06-15
GGCTCGACGAAGACGAAGGCGGCCGCGGGGTCGATGAACCGACGAATGAGCCAGGCCGTGGCGGTCCGGTTCACGCGGATATTCCGGCGCGTCACCCACTTCACGTCTCTCCCTCCCTACCCTGCGCAAGACGCGCGCTCGATCGCGTCGAGCGCCTTGATCGCTCCGCGGCAATCGTTCTCATGACGCCTTCGATCCTTCCGCATGCAACAACGTGATCCGGAACGTCGATCCGCGCCCCTCGACGCTCTCCAGATCGATTCGCCCGCCGTGTGCCTCGACCGCCCAACGAGCGATGGCCAGCCCGAGGCCCGCCCCACCGAGATCACGCGATCGCGCCTTGTCGATCCGGTAGAAGCGATCGAACACGCGGCCGCGATGCTCCGCTGGTATGCCAGACCCGGTGTCGGTCACCTCGATGGTGGGTCCGGGCCCTCCGTCCCGTACGATGATCCGGACGCTGCCGCCGGGCGGCGTGTACTTGACGGCGTTGTCCACCAGGTTGATCAGCGCCTGCCGGATCACGAGGCGATCCACCCATGCCGGAACCGGCCGCGACGCTTCGACCGCGAACGACTGCCGCTTCTCCTCGGCCAGCACGCCGAGGTGCCCAGCGACGTCACGGGCCAGCTCGGCGAGATCGACGCCCTCGCGCTTGAGCAACACGTTGCCCCCGTCGGCGCGAGAGAGCGTCAGGAGCCCTTCGACGAGCCGTCCGAGCTGGTCCGTCTCCTCGAGCATGCTGCCGATGATCTCGCGATACGCCGCTGCTTCGCGATGCTCCCGGAGACCGACCTCGCCGACGCTCCGCATCGCCGTGAGCGGGGTCCGGAGCTCGTGTGAGGCATCCGCGGTGAAGCGCCGCAGCTGCTCGAAGGACCGCTCGAGCCGGCCGAACGCATCGTTGAACACGGCGGCCAGCTGCCCGAGCTCGTCCCCCGGATTCTCGACCGGAAGCCGCTCCCCGAGTCGCTCGGCCGTGATCGTCCGTGCCCGCTCGAGCATGCGGCTCACGGGGGCGAGCGCCCGTCGCGCGAGGAAATAGCCGCCCATCGCCGCGATCGCGACCGCGAGGGGAAGCCCCGCACCCATGATCATGAGGAGCTCGCGCAACTCTCGACGGAGCGGCTCTTCCGACCGAGCCACCTGGAGGACGACGGGAAGGCCGTCGACGGTGTACGGCGCGCTCAGACGCCTGACGCGAACGTCGCCGGGGATCCCGGAAGGCCTCGCATACAGGAGGGTACCATCCGGCCTCCGGACCTCGAGCCAGCGGCCGGCGACCGCCTCGCCGTCATCGTCGTCCGGCTCGGCTCGCCAGCCGACACTGCCAGCAGGCGTCCGCTCGAGCATCTGCTCCGCAACCTCGCGGTCGTCGCGGAGCCCGCCGTCGAGGTCCGCGGAGAGGCTGTGCCGCAGGAAGGCGAACACGCCCCCCGCGTACAGGGCGAGGACCGCGCTCAGGGCCGCGGCGTACCAGAGCGTGAGGCGGACGCGGATGCTCCGATGGCGCCACCCGCTCGTCATGGCTCACCCTCGCGCAGGACGAACCCGACGCCGCGCACCGTGTGGATGAGCTTCGCCGGCGCGTCCTGATCGACCTTCTTTCGCAGACGGGCGATGTGCACGTCGATCACGTTGTCGAGCGGCGTGGCCCGGGAGGGCTCCTTCCAGACATCGCGGGCGAGCATCTCCCGCGATACGAGCTGCTGATGATGACGCAGCAGGTACTCCAGGAGGTCGAACTCGCGGGACGTTAGCTCGATCGGCCTCCCTCCCCTCGTCACGCGTCGGCTGATCAGATCCATCTCGAGGTCGGCCGCCTTCAACCGCAAGACCTGATCGGACCGACCGCGGCGCAGCAGGGCACGGATGCGGGCCAGAAGCTCCGGGAAGGCGAACGGCTTCACCAGGTAGTCGTCCGCACCGCTGTCGAGCCCGAGCACCCGGTCCTCGACCGCATCCCTGGCCGTCAAGATGAGAACCGGCGTGCCGAGGCCGCGTTTCCGCAGGGTCGAGAGAATCTCGATGCCGTCGCGTCCGGGAAGCATAAGGTCGAGCACGATCAGGTCGAAGGTCTCGGCGTTCACGCGAAAGAAACCGTCCTCGCCCGTTGCCGAGACGACGACCTCGTAGTGTTCCGCCTCGAGGCCTTCCTTCAGGGCTGCCGCTACCTTGGCTTCGTCTTCGACGACCAGGATCCGCACGGGGAACTCACCACCAGACACTACGCCGAGACGACCACGTCGACACCTGGATCTTCCTGAACTCTTCCTGAAATCTTCGTCAGGATCGGTGCCTGCTGGTCCGTCCTCGGGCCTCTACGCTGCCACCCGTCTCCGGCGCGGTTCTGTTCGCCCGCAGTCCCGCGCGTGCCGGCCGGTTTGCGAGGGACGCGTGGAGCGTGCCCCCCCGCGCCCCACCCTCCACATTGCGCTGCAATCGCAATCCGCTTCACTCGAGTGGTGGCCGAGCCTGCGGATCGCTCGTCTCGTGTCTGAGTCGTCATGATTAAGCCTCCGCGCTCGCCTGGTTCCGTCGCCGCAGTCGGCTGATGAAGTGAGGGTTCTTGCACTCGGCCGCCTTAGGTTGCGCGTTAGTCTCGCTTGTCATCGTTTCCGGCTTCATCCACGCTTCGTGTCGCAATCCGGCTACCGTTCTGTAGCTCTTCCGAGCCTCGGCGCAAGACGACATCACCCGGCGCGAGCTCCCCGAACACCTCGACAAGCCCGTCCGCAGTGGTGGCACCCCTCTCGACGGTTACCTGCTCGACAATGCCCTCGCGGACACGATCGACGAAGATGCCTTCAGTCGTCTGCACGACGGCGGACACTGGGACAAAGAGGGTGGGGCTCGATCGCTTCACCGGCCAGAGGACCTCGACAAACATGCCGGGCGCTAGGCGCCCGCTCGTATTCTCGACGTCGAGCTCGACCGGCATGGTTCGAGTCCGGACGTCGACTGAGCGAGACACTCGCTTGATGACGCCGCTAAAGGGCTCCCCAGGCCAGGTGCGCACCCTGAAACTCGCCGCCTCTCCTTCCGCGATGCCCCCAATATCCGCCTCGGGAACCGGCACGGTGAGGCGGAGGTGGTCGACCTGCTCGATCCGCACGATGGGTATCGCATTCTGTCCGGCCGGCGGGCCGACAAGCGCCCCCGGATGCACGTTGCGTTCAGTAACGACGCCGTCAAAGGGAGCCTTTACCGTAAGGTACCCTTCAAGAGTCTGGACGGCTTTGACCCGTTCCTCGTCAGACCTGAGCGCCTTCTCTGCGAGCTCCACATCATTCTTCGCGACTGCGCCTGGCGTTTGTGATGCCCCGCGCAGGCGCTGGAAGGTACTTGCGTCCGCGGCAGTCTTCGCCTGAGCCTCGGCCCGCTGCGCTACGAGTTCAGGCGCGGAGAGGCGTGCTAGCACATCGCCACGGCGTACCCTGGAGCCCCGGTCCACGAGCATTTCATCGACGAAGGCGCTCACGCGTGGATACACCGCGACCCCCTCGTAAGGCGTGATCTCCGCCGGGAGTCTCACCGCTGTATCGAGCTTCCTCGCGGTCACTGCTGCTGTTTCAAAGGTGGATGGTTGTTGCTTAGAGGTCCCTTGCCCCACTGGCTGTCGGTCTGATGATACCGAACGCCCACACGCGAGTGCGAATAGTCCCAGCACGATCAAGAGCGGCTTCACGGCTCGTCCTCTCTTCTCTCGGACTCAGGCTCGAGCAGGCTGGGTGAAGTAGTATTCCTTGCTGCCCCGATGACGTAGAGCGCCGGGAGGGTGAGCAGGGTTGCGACGGTGGAGGCGGACAGCCCACCAATGACCGCCCGGCCGAGAGGGGCCGTCTGCTCACCCCCTTCACCGAGCCCAAGCGCCATCGGTATCATCCCTGCAATCATCGCTAGGCTCGTCATGAGGATCGGGCGAAGACGCATACGCGCTGCCGTGAGGGCCGCCTGCTCTGATGCATCTCCGGCCACACGCCGGTCACGGGCAAAGGTGACGAGGAGCAGCGCATTCGCCACCGAGACGCCGATCGACATGATCGCCCCCATCATCGACTGTACGTTGAGCGTCGAGCGCGTGACGAAGAGCGCGAGAACTACGCCGATGAGCACCGCCGGGACGGTTGACAGGACGATCAAGGCATCGCGGACGGATTGGAAGTTTGCCGTGAGCAGTAGGAGGATCACGATCACGGCGAGGAGAAGCCCCGCCCGAAGGCTGGCCAGCGTGGTCTGCATCTGCTCGATCTGGCCGTGCACCGCGACCGTCGTACCGCGCGGGGGTGGTCCTGCGGCCTTGAGGGCGTCCTCCACTGCGCTCGCCGCCCGGCCGAGGTCAGCCCCGGCTAAGTTGGCCTGGACACTCAGCGTTCGTTGACTGTTCCGATGATCGATCTCGCCAAAGGTCTTGCCCGAGGTCACCGTTGCGATGTCTCCCAACAACGGGCGGGCGGCGCCGTCGGGCATCACAGGCAAGTTGCTCAGGTCGTCGCCCGAGCTGATGCCGCTCTCCGGCACACGGAGGGCAACGCGGTAAGGAATCCCGCTCGCAGGATCGGTCCAAAAGTTCGGTGTAACGAGCACGCTCGAGGACGTTGCCGCTACGATGGACTTCCCCACGCGGTCGACCGTCACGCCGAGCTGCCCTGCACGCTCTCGATCGATCGTGACGTCGAGAGTCGGATAGTCGAGCGCCTGCGGAATCTGAACGTCGCGGAGCGATCCGATCTTCTCGAGCTCGGCAGCCATCCGCTCCGTGTATCGTCTAGTCTCCGAAAGTTTGTTCCCCGAGACGGTAACGCTGATGGGCGCGGGGGCACCGAAGTTCAGCACCTGGGATACGATGTCCCCGGCTTCGAACGAGAACCGCACGTCCGGGAACTTCTGCGCCAGCTTGGCACGAATCGACTCCTCGATGTCCCTGACGGCTGGTCGCCTCCCGCCCTTGAGCGCAACGAGTAGGATCGCCTCGTGGGGTCCGCTGTTCCAGACGAAGATGCCATTGACGGGATACTCCCACGGGGTATTCCCGATGTTTGCGAGCGTAATCTCGACCGAGTCCCCGCCCACATCGTCTCGAATCAGCTGGTCCACCTCGCGGACGATCCGCTCCGTGTCCTCCAGCCGCATGCCGTCCGGGGCGCGCACCCGAAGCTGAAACTGGCCGGTGTCCACTCGAGGGAAGAGCTCGGTGCCGATGTGCCGAGCCAGCACGAACGCGGGGATGCAGACCAGACAGTACACCGCGAGCACCAACCGGCGTCGGCCCACCAGCCACTTCGCGAAGCCGCTGTAGCGCTCCTGGAGACGTTCGAATCGGCCGCCCTGTGCATGTGGCGCACCGTGCTTGCCTCCTCGGAACAGATACGCGGCCAGGACAGGCACCAGGGTGACGGAGAGTATGAAGGAGACCATCATCGAGAACGCGACGGCGAGCGCGAGCGGAGGGAAGAGCGCACGGCCTATCCCGACCATAAAGAACGATGGGATGAATACCGCGATCACACAGAGCATCGCGAGGAACTTCGGCACCATCACCTCGGCCATGGCATCGAGGATCGCACGGCTGACGCGATGCTCGCGCCCGAGATGGGTGTGCATGTTCTCGATCGTCACCGTTGCCTCATCTACGAGGATGCCGATCGCCAGAGCCAGCCCGCCGAGGGTCATGATGTTGACTGTTTGGCCGGTCAGCCGAAGACCGACGACGGCCGCAAGAAGGGCGAGCGGAATAGTGACGACCACGATCAATGCCGAACGCCAGTTCCTGAGAAAGACGAGCACCATGAGCCCGGTGAGCACGGCACCGAGGATGCCCTCCATCAAGAGGCCCCGCATGGCGTTCTTCACGTAAACCGACTGATCGAACTCGAACCGGATACCGATGTCCTCCGGCACGAGGGCACGCATCTGCGGGAGGGCAGCCTTGATCGCGTCGACGACGTCGACCGTCGAAGCGTCCGCCTGCTTCGTGAGCGGCATGTAGACAGTCCGTCGGCCGTTCACGAGCGCGATGTTGTAGACGATGTCCGCACCGTCCTCGACGCGGCCGACATCTCGCAAGAAGACGGTCGGCCCGGGACCGATGCGCAGAGGCACGGACTCGAAGTCCTTCGGCCGCTGGACCAGGGCGTTCGTTGCAGCGATCGTATCGAAGTGGCCCGTGCGCACGTTCCCGGCCGGGAGCGTGAGGTTGGCACGGGCAAGCTCCGCTGCGATGCCTTCGGGCGAGAGGTTGTACGCACGCATCCGGTCGGGATCGACGTAGGCGACGATGGTCCGGACCTTCCCGCCGAAAGGCGGCGGCGCCGACACACCGGGCAGCGTCGCGAGCAGCGGCCTCACCCGGTAGAGGGCCAGGTCCTGTATCTCCTGGTCACTCCGCTGATCGCTGGAGAAGACGAGCTGCCCGACAGGAATGGAACCGGCATCGAAGCGCACGATGAACGGGGGCAAGGTTCCGGGCGGCATGAAGGCGGTGGCGCGAAACGACATCGCGACGACCTGCGCCATTGATTGCGCGATGTCCGTCCCGGGACGGAAGTAGAGCTTCAACATCGCCATGCCCTGGATCGACTGCGAGTCGATGTGCTCGACGCCGTTGACGTAGAGGAAGTGGTACTCGTAGTAGGTGACGACCTGCCCCTCCATCTGGCTCGGCGACAACCCAGCGAATGGCTGCACAACGTAGAGCACGGGCACTCCGAGGTTCGGGAAGATGTCTATGGGCGCGCCCCGGAGGGCAAGGAAGGCCGAGAGAACGAGCGCCAAGACCGCCACCAGCACGGTGAACGGTCGGCGAAGTGCACCTCTCACGATACCCATGATGGCTTATGGTCCTCGGCTTTGACTGAGTTGAGCGAGGAAAGGCGTGAGGTCGCCTGTCGCGCGCGCCAATAAGAGCAGGGCCCGCCACACGGCGAGCCGTGCGACGGCGTCGTCGATCTCGGCTTGGACAAGGAGGCGCTGAGCCTCGGCAGCTTCGACCACGCCCGCCAAGCCCGATTGATAACGCGCCGTCGCCTGGCGCTCGGCCATGCGCGCGGCCTCGAGAGCGATCGGTGTGTTCTCGGCGACCCGACGAGCGCCGTCCAGGATCGCTCGCGCCGAGTCGATTTGACTCTGGATCGCCTGCATCGTTTCATCAGTTTGAGACAGAGACAGCTGGACATTGGCCGCCTCCACGCGCTCGCGGGCGCGAATCGCGAAGATGTCCATCAGGGGCCAGCTCAGTACGATGCCGCCGGCCCAGTTCGGCGTATCGGGAACGAGGCCCTGCTCGTCGCCAAGATTGAGGCCGCCAGGGAAGAGGCCGCTCCCCCGGACCCACAATGCCGAGGCCAAGTCGGCACGCGGTAGATACTCGAGCGTGGCGGCGCGCTTCCGAGCACGCGCCGCCGCAGTCTGCGAGTCCGCTTGCGCGAGAAGCGGGTGGTTGGAAGGCACTCCATCCACCGCCGGGGCATTTGAGGGAAGCGTCAGGAGCGGCTCTGCAATGAGCTCGACGGGCTCGCCCGCGATGCCCAGCGCTTGTGCGAGCTCCGCTCGGCTTAAGGCGCGCGCCTGCTCCGCGCGGATCAGGCCCGTGGCCGCTAAGGCGTGTTCGGCGTTCGCCCGGGACTCCTCGGCTCCCGGGCGAAGCTGATTGGCCACCTGTGCATGCACGATCCTGGCCAGCACCTCCGCGCGCGTCACATTTGCCTCATGCGCCTTCACGGTTTCGCTAGCTGCCACGGCCGTTATGAAGTCGTCTGCGGCCGCAAACCCCACCGCGAGCCGCTGAACCTCCGTTCCCGCGCGAGAACGCTCTCGCTCGGCCATGGCGGCGTCGACCAGAGCCATCTGCCGCGCGAGCCCCGCGATGTTGAATGACGTACCGAAGCCGGCTGCGCTCCCCCAGACGCCGGAGTCGAATTGACGCCCCGTGGGCGGCCCCATGACCTGGGGAATCCCAGGCATCGAGAACAGAGAGCCCGAGACTACGTTACCCGTGGCACGGTTCTCCTGTCCGGACACGTCGAGCCTGGGGAAATAAGCCGAGCGAGCCTCGCTCGCGCGCGCCGCGGTGCCTTCTTCTATCGCACTACGAGAGCGCAGGCTCGGGTGATGGGCCAGCGCAAAGTCGATCGCGTCGGAGACGTTCAACCGCACCCGCGGCCGTTCCTGCGCGGGAGCGACAGAGAAAGCGGCGACCATCGCCAAAGCGACGAACGTAGCCGAGAAGCTCCTTACCGCCCGCACAACTCGAGCCAGACTTCCGACAACCTATGGACGTTGCATTGGCTTCCGGGACACACCGTGCACGTGCTGTTCGATCCAGTCGACCTCCGTACTCAACGCGGCGGCAGTCGCCGCGGCCAAGCTCTCATCCACTGCTCTCGGCAGTACGGCTGTATAGATCACGTGTCCTCGGTCGTCTGTGCCAACCGATACACGCAACCAGCCAACCGCCACGCCGTCGGGACCGCGGAGTGTAGCTTGGTACGTCCCGCGGAGGTCAATCGACAGCACATCGAGGCGGCTGAGCATCGACGCGCCGTTTTGAGGCCCCACCCGTGCAAAAACATCCGTCTCTAGTGGGTCTCCCGCAGCGGGATACAACCTCAGCCGAATGCTGTTGTTCTCCCACTTCGGCTCGACGTGTTCGGATATGTTGCCTTCCGCTGGCCAGGGGCGAGTCACGACAGCTCCAGGGCTCAGGACCCAGAAACCGACATCACCCGAATCGCGCACGTGGAACACGTATCTGGGCGACCCCATTTTGTCTATCACGAGGCCGTCATGTTCCTCGTGCGCGGCGAAGGTCACCCCCGGTTCGACGGGCAGCACGTGCCCATGTGCTGCACAACCCCAAACAACAGCTAGAAGCAACCAGAGCGCGGGCGAGAGAGGAATCGGTCCTTGGGGGCCGGTCAGCCGCGCTGAGCGACGATAGGCAGCAGCTTCCAACTCTTCAGAGCGAGTCGCCACGCTCATACTCCCTGTCTCCCGAAAAATTCACACGATCCCTGGAGGACTGGCAGACCTTGACCGAACCACCCCTCGTCATCTCATTCGTCATCGCGTTTCTCTGCGATGGATCCGTCGATACCTACTGTTTCGGGGGCCCGGACCTTCGGTCCGCCCTCTCTCCATGCCCCTCCTTCCTTTCAGCTGCTCTTGGCCGCACGCGGCGCCGACTTCGATCCCCGTGTTCACCCGAAAGTAGCCGTCCTCGCCCGTTGCCGAGAGGACGACTTCGTAGTGTTCCGCCTCGAGGCCTTCCTGCAGGGCCCGCGCTACCTTGGCTTCGTCTTCGACCACCAGGATCCGCACGGGGAGCTCACCACCAGAGACTACGCCGAGACGACCACGCCGACACTCGGATCTCCCTGAACTCTTCCTGAAATCTTCGTCAGGATCGGTGCCTGCTGGTCCGTCCTCGGGGCTCCACGCTGCCACCAGTCTCCGGCGCGGCTCTGTTCGCGCGCAGTCCCGCGCGTGCCGGCGGTTGTGCGCGGGACGCGTGGAGCGTGCCCCCCCGCGCGCCACCCTCCGCATTGCGTCACTGCCCCACGACGCCCTTCAGAAGGAGTCCAATCAGGCCGGCAGCGAGGATGACGAGCGGCTCGGGGACCTTCCTCACGTAGGTGAGGATGAGCAGCGTTGCCAGGCCGATGGCCACGGTGGGTATGTCAATCAGGGAGCGCCGGCCGAGCACGAAGGCGGCGCCCGCGATCGCCCCGGTTGCTGCGGCCGTCACACCGTCAACGAACGCCTTCACCCGTGGGTCGTTCACTGAGCGCCGGAAGTACGCGGCGGGAATGACGACGAAGAGATAGCACGGCAGGAAGACGCCGAGCGCGGCGAGGCCCGCCCCGAGCGGCCCTGCGACGAGATACCCGATGAAGGCCACCGTGATGACGACGGGCCCGGGCGTGATCATCGCGACAGCCACGGCATCGAGGAACTGCCGCTCCGTGAGCCAGTGGAAGTCGCCGACGACACCGCCGTACAGGAACGGCACGATGGCGAGCCCGCTCCCGAAGACGAACGCGCCGGCTTCGGCGAAGTAGGTGAAGACCCGCAACAGAAGCCCGGGGGCCGCCACCCCATGAAGGCCTGTCACCAACCAGAGCGGCGCGAGGCTGAGCGCGGCGCGCGGTCGCGGAGGTCGGCCCATCATCTTGACCGCGAGCGCCGCGACGCCGCACAAGAGGAAGACCCAGACGAGTTCGGACTCCGTCGACGCCGTGACGAGAGCACTCACGACGAAGAGCATCCAGAGGAGCCGATCTCGCGCGAGCGTCATCCGAACCAGCTTGTAGGCGCTCCGGGCGATGATCGCGATGACGGCGGCGCCGATCCCGTAGAACGCGCCCTGCATCCAAGCGAGGCCTCCATAGCGCAGGTAGAGCGCCGAGAGCGCGAGCACCATCAGAAAGGAGGGCAGCACGAACGCGACGCCCACCAGGGTCGCCCCGGTGACGCCCCCGCGGACCCATCCCAGATAGATCGCGAGCTGCGCCGCGAGCGGCCCCGGTGCGAGCTGGGCGAGCGCGAGACCTTCGACGTAATCCTGCCTGGCGATCCAGCGTCGCTTCTCGACCAGATCGCGCTGCATGTAGCCGACCAGCGCGATCGGTCCGCCGAAGCCGGTCGTGCCCAGGCGGAGGAAGTAGAGAAGCAGCTCGGTCAGGGTGCAGGGAAGGAGCTCGGCGGGGGCGGCCCGATCAATCGCAGCCTCGACGGTCGCCGACGCCACGTCAGCAGCCGGAAGCGACCGTCAGGCCGTCTGCGGGGCATGGTCCTCGCATGGCTCTCACCCGCGCTTTCGGCTGAAGTACTCGTGGAGGTCGTCGATGATTCTCCTCATTGACCCTCGATTCCTCCCGACCGCGCCCGCGCGCTCGCGGGCGTGAGCGCCCGGCGCAGCAGCTTCCCGTTGCGCGTGCGCGGCAGGTCGTCGACCAGGTAGACGACCTTCGGCGCCTTGTAGCTCGCCAACCGGCCGCGCGCGTACGCGGCCACATCGTCGGGCCGCACGCTGCTGCCCGGACGGGGGACGACGTAGGCGACGACGATCAGCTTCTCCGGGGCGACCTCCTCGCCCGTGACCGCCGCGTCCGCCACCTCGGGATGCTCCTTCAGCACCCGCTCGACCTCGTGCGGCGAGACGCGGTAGCCGAAGCTCTTGAGCAGGTCGTCCTTGCGGCCGAGGAACCAGAGGTAGCCGTCGGCGTCGCGGCGCGCGTAGTCGCCGGTCAGGAACCAGTCGCCGTGGAAGCAGGCCGCCGTCTCCTCGGGCTGGTTCCAGTAGCCGAGCATGAGACCCGGGTCGGTGCGCGGGATACAGAGCATCCCTTCCTCGTCCGTCCCGACCTCGTTCCACGTCTGCGGGTCGAGCAGGCTGACGTCGTGCCCGGGCTGCGCGAAGCCCGCCGCCCCGGGCCGGAGCGGGCGGCTCCTCGTCTGGCAGAGATAGTAGGAGCACTCGGTCATGCCGAGGCCCTCGTAGATGTCGAGGCCGAAGCGCTCGCGCCACGCGGCGAGGACCGCCTCCGAGAGATGCTCGCCCGCGCTCATGCAGTGGCGGAGCGTGGACACGTCAGCGCGCGTGGCGCGCGTCTTCTGCAGGATCTGCCGGTAGATGGTCGGCACGCCGATGAAGATGGTGGCGCAGTGCCGCGCGATGAGGCGCGGCCAGAGCGCGGCGTCGTTGGCGCCCTCGTGCACGATCGCGGTGTGGCCGCGATAGAGCGGGTCCATGAGGCCGGTGCCGAGGACGTAGGTCCAGTTGAACTTGCCCGAATGGAGGACGCGGTCGCCCTCGGGACGGAAATCGAACCAGTAGGTGGACGAGGGCTGGCGGCCGAGGAGCGCACGGTGCGCGTGCAGGACGCCCTTCGGGTAGCCGGTCGTGCCGGAGGTGTAGACGAGGTAGGCGGGGTCCTCGGCGCGCGTCGGCTCGGCGTCCTCGAAGCGCGTGATCGCGGCGAGCGCGGCGTCGAGAGGGAGGACGCGGAGACGCGCCGAGCGCGCCTCGCCCGGTCCCACGAGGAGCACGTGCGTCAGGTGGTCGAGGCCCTCGAAGGCGCTCTGCAGCGCACCCCAACTGGTCTGGTCGGTGACCACGGCGGTCGCGCCGGAGTCGCGCGCCAGGTGGAGCACCTCCTCGGGCGTCAGCAGCACCGAGGTCGGCACGGGGATGGCGGCCCGTTTCATCGCGCCCAGGAATACGATCGGGTACGCGAGGCAGTTGGGCAGGCGGACGAGGACGCGCGCGCCGCGCGCGATGCCGAGCTGGCGCAGGCACTCCGCGAAGCGGCTGGTCGCCGCCGCCAGCTCGGCGAAGGTCGCCTGGCGAACGCCCGCGGCGTCGTCGTCGACGATCATGGCCGCCCGCGCGGCGACCGGCGTGCCCAGGTGCGCGTCGGTGCAGGCCGCCCCGATGTTGAAGCGCTCCGGGATGTCCCAGACCCAGGGCGGGAAGTCGGCCACGGGCTCAGGTAGCCGAGAACCGGCGGGCAGCGCCAGCGCGCTCAGGCGGCGCGGAGGGCCCGCTTCAGGTCGACGCGGGGGATACGACGCAGGCGATGCACCACCCTAAGCGGCCACAGCCGCTCAGCGGAACGCCGGCAGCACCTGCTCCGCGAACAGCCGCGCGGGCTCGCGTGTGTCGCGCCCGAAGAACTCCATCACGAAGAGCGTGCAGCCGAGGGCGGTGTGGCGGCGGATGCGCTCGATCACCTGCGCGGGCGTGCCCCAGATGCCGTGCGCCTCGAGGCCGGCGCCCATGTGGCCGCCGTAGATGCGGCCCGCGCGCTCGAGCGCGGCGCGCGCCCCGTCCTCCGTCTCCGCGATGACCACGAGGCACTGCTGCGAGACCTCGAGCGAGTCGGCGGGTTTCGGCTCGCACATGGCGTCGCGCACGACGACGTGCTTGCCCTCGAAGGTGACGCGCTCCTCGGTCCACAGGCGCTTGAGCGCCGCACAGGTCTCGTCGAGGGCGCGCAGCCGCGCGCCGAGCGACGGGAACGGGCAGCCGTAGGCCTCGAACTCCGCCGCGAACCAGCCGCCGCCGAGGCCGACGACGACCCGGCCGTTCGCCACGTGGTCGATGGTGGCCACCTGCTTCGCGAATACCGCCGGGTTGCGGAAGAAGGGCGGCGTCACCAGCGTGCCCAGCTCCACCCGCTCGGTGATCGCCGCCACCGCGGCCAGCTCGCTCCACGCCTCGAAGATGGGGCGGTTCGGCAGGGGAACGCCGTAGAGGTGGTCGCACACCCACACCGAGTCGAAGCCGAGCCGGTCGAACTCGAGCGCCGCCGCGCGCGCCTCGGCCCACGTCCGCTTGATCTGCGGCAGGGTCACCCCGAAGCGGACCGGCCGGGCCATCGCCAGCCTCCTAGCTCGAAGAGATGAAGTAGGTGCGGCAGGCGTGCGACAGCGAGTCGTGATCGAGCTGCGGCGGCCGGCCCTCGTAGCGCGCCGCCCAGCACACCTGGTTGATGATGTCGCGCGGGTAGCAGGGGCGGAGGTCCTGGCCCAGGTCGTTGGCGATGGTGTCGATCAGCTCCTCGACGAGCCCTTGGTCGTAGTGGAGCTTGTTCTCGGCGCACACGCGGCGGCAGATCTCCTGGAAGTGCTCGCGGGTCACGCTGCCGAGCCGGATCTTGGTCTGGATGCGGCGCAGGAAGGCCTCGTCCACCAGCGTCGCCGGGTCGAGGTTGGTGGCGAACGCGACCAGCACGTCGAAGGGGATC
>WNGD01006753.1_pt1 | contig 13747 bp, 7 predicted proteins | sample 5400671 | NCBI WGS metagenome assembly WNGD01 (sample SAMN13153369, study PRJNA577476) | soil metagenome | isolation source: 40 cm soil or saprolite under grassland replicate 2 | place: USA:California | collected 2016-06-15
CGGGCTGCGGCCCGCAGGCCCGCTGGCTGTGTTGCTCGCTCCTTACATACCGCAGCGGGTATGCTCGTCGCTCGCGCCTTGCCAGCGGGCCTGGGGGCCAGCAGCAAAATGTACACCTTATTTCCTGACGGGCCCTTAGTTGTCCCCCTCGGTGTTTTCGGAACAGAGACGCGGAGACGCTGAGAATTCTTTATATGTGCTTCCGTGTTTTCATGGGCGTTTATGGCTGTCGATCCGCGGTTTCGTTTTTTGGAATAACCGCGTTGTTGTCCGTTGTCCCCCTCTTCGGGGCCGCTTCCGATGCGCGGCTGGCGGATGCGGCGAAAAAGATGGACAGGGTGGGTGTTCGCGCTCTATTGCGACAGCGCGTCGACGTCAACGCACCGCAGATCGACGGGACGACAGCGCTGCACTGGGCGGCGGACCGGGACGATCTGGAAACGGCGGAACTGTTGGTCCGCGCCGGCGCCAACGTGAAAGCCGCGAACCGGTACGGAGTGACACCGCTCTCGCTGGCCTGTACGAATGGAAACGGGGCGATCGTCGAGCTGCTGCTCGCGGCAGGGGCTGACCCGAATACCGTCCTTCCCGGTGGCGAAACCGCTTTGATGACAGCCGCGCGCACGCGCAAGATCGAGGCGGTGAAGGCGCTGCTATCCCGCGGAGCGGAGGTGAATGCGAAGGAAAGCCGGCACGAACAGACTGCCGTGATGTGGGCGGCGGCCGAAGGCAACGTGGAGGCTGTCGAAGCCCTGATCAAGGCCGGTGCGGATTTTCGCGCCCGTTCGGACTCCGGGTTTACGGCTCTGTTATTCGCTGTGCGCGAAGGCCGCGCCGGCGTTGTACGGGCTCTCCTGAAGGCGGGTGCGGATGTGAACGAGACCATACAGCCGGCAGGGGCGCCGGGGCGAAGAGCCGGCGCAGCGCCCGCGATCGGCACCAGCGCGCTGGTGCTGGCTGTCACGAACGCTCATTACGAGCTCGCGGCAACCCTGCTGGACGCCGGCGCCGATCCGAATGCCGCCGTCGCGGGTTTGACGGCCCTGCACGTGATCACCAACGTCCGCAAGCCGGGCGGCGGCGACAACAATCCTGCGCCGCAGGGGTCCGGAACGATGACGAGCATCGAGCTGGTCAAGAAGCTTGCCGCGCGTGGAGCGAACTTGAACACGCGCATGACGAAAAAGGTGAATCTGGGACTGACCAGTCTGAATACCCTCGGCGCGACACCTTTCTTTCTGGCGGCCAAAACCGCCGACGCGGAGCTGATGCGGACGCTGGCTGCGCTCGGCGCCGACCCGCTGCTGACGAACGAGGATAACTCGACGCCGCTGATGGCGGCGGCGGGACTCGGGACCCGTTCTCCCGGCGAGGATGCCGGAACAGAGAGCGAAGTGTTGGAGGCCATGCAAGCGGCATTGGATCTCGGGGCCGACATTAACGCCGTCGACAACAACGGGGAGACCGCCATGCACGGGGCGGCCTACAAGAACCTCCCTGCCGCCGTGCAATTCCTCGCCGGCAAGGGCGCCAAAATCGAAATCTGGAATAGGAAGAACAAGCAGGGATGGACGCCGTTGACGATCGCGGAGGGTTACCGGTTCGGGAACTATAAGCCTTCGCCCCCCACAGTGGCTGCGCTTCGTCGCGTGATGAAGGCCGCAGGCGTATCGCCGGCCGTAGAATCCGAGCCGGCCGCCGGCGCGCGCCGGAATTAAACGCATCTGCCCCGGCACTCCCAGCACGTCTCCCCCTGGCCCCGCAGCGGGTCTGCTGCATGATTTCAATGAAACCAGCAGGATGCAGCGGGGCAAGATTCACGGCCCCTGCGTGGGAAGCTCGGGCGGCCACACAGGGCCGCCCCTACCATTGGGCAGGCTCCCCTACGGCCATTTTCATTCGCAGTGGCGAGCCGCAGGATCATGGAACCTTTGTGGTGCGTGTTGTTTGTGTCCATTTGCCACCAAGACACGAAGAGACAAAGAAGGCGCCCAGGGAAACCATTAGCCTTCAAGGTCACAGTCTGAGAAAATTCAGTCTATGATCGATATCCCTCAGTTGATCTCGCGGGAACTGTCGCTGGCGCCTCGACACGTTCATAACGCGCTCGAGCTTCTGGCCGGTGGGGCCACTGTGCCGTTCATCGCCCGCTACCGCAAGGAACGGACCGGTGAGATGAACGAGATCCAGCTCCGGGCGCTGGCCGAACGCTTCGCTTATCTTTCCGAGCTGGAGGAGCGCAAGACCTCCATCCTGCAATCGATCGCCGAGCAGGGCAAACTGACCGGCGAATTGAAAGCGAAAATCGAAGCGTGCCTTCTGAAGGCGGAGCTCGAGGACCTCTACCTGCCCTTCAAACCGAAGAAGCGGACGCGCGCCACCATCGCTCGCGAGAAGGGACTGGAGCCCCTGGCTCTCTTTTTGAAATCCGTCAATATTCCGGAATCTCCCGCAGTCGACCTGGAGTCCGAAGCAGCCGCGTACATTTCCGAAGCTCTCGGCGTCAAAACCTCGGCAGAAGCGCTCAAGGGCGCATCGGATATTCTGGCCGAAGAGGTCTCGGAAAAAGCCGAGCTGCGGCGCTACATCCGCGAATACCTTCTCGCCAAAGGGATCTTCACCTCCCGCATCAAAGATGAATTTCCGGAAGGCACGACAAAGTTCGAAATGTATCGCGACTACCGGGCGCGAGTGATCGATATCGCACCCCATAACATGCTGGCCTTGCGCCGTGGCGAGACCGAGGGAGTATTGACCTTCACAATCGAATTCGACGAATCGGTGGTCACCGCATATCTCGAAGCTCAGGAAATCCACACCCGGACGGCTGACGTCCGCGGCCTCCTTCGTGCGATGCTCGCCGACGCCTTTGAACGGTTGATGAAGACAGCCCTGATCGGCGAGGTGCGGGCAGAAAAGAAAACCGCCGCCGACCGCGAATCGATCAGAACGTTCGAGGCGAATCTGCGAAACCTCCTCCTGGCCAGCCCGGGTGGAATGAAGCCGACCTTGGGCATCGATCCGGGTTTTCGAACCGGTTGCAAAGTGGTCGCCGTGGACAAGACCGGAAAGTTCCTCGAGTACCACACGGTCCATCCCCACAAGTCGGACGCGGAGCGGGCCCAGGCGGCTGCGACACTCAAAAGACTGATCGAACAGCACCGCATCGAGCTCATCGCGATCGGCAACGGCACGGCCGGCCGCGAGACCGATGAATTTGTCGGCGAGGTGCTCGCGCCGCTCGAGCACAGGCCCGTCAAAGTGATGGTGAGCGAGTCGGGCGCCTCCGTGTATTCGGCCGGCGAGACCGCAATCGAAGAATTCCCCGACCTCGATCTCACGGTACGGGGATCCATCAATATCGCCCGGCGGCTGCAGGATCCGCTTGCTGAACTGGTGAAAATCGATCCCAAGTCGATAGGCGTCGGACAGTATCAGCACGACGTGGACCAGAAGCTCTTGAAGCAAAAGCTTGACGAGACGGTGGAAAGTTGCGTGAACTACGTAGGCGTGGACTTGAACCTGGCGTCGAAAGAGCTGTTGAGCTTTGTCTCGGGAGTTTCGGCGGCCGTCGCGCGAAATGTGGTCGCCTTCCGTAACGAACATGGTCCATTCCGCAGCCGGCAGGAGCTGCGGCATGTTCCGAAGTTCGGACCGAAGACCTTCGAACAGGCGGCGGGTTTCCTGCGCATCCGTGAGGGTGAGAACCCGCTGGATAACACGGCTGTCCATCCTGAAAGCTATCCGGTGGTCGAAAAGATCGCGCGCGACCTCGGCGTCCGGCTGCAGGAGATCTCACGAGCGCCCGAAAAGCTGAGATCGGTGGACCTGAAGAAGTACGTGCGGGAGGGCGTGGGCGAACCGACGTTACGCGATATCCTGGCCGAACTGGAGAAGCCGGGGCGCGACCCGCGCGCGGAGTTTCGCTACGCAAAGTTCAAGGAAGGGGTAAAAGAGATAAAGGACCTGGCGCCCGGCATGGTGCTGGAAGGTATTGTGACCAACGTCGCCAATTTCGGGGCTTTCATCGACATCGGGGTTCATCAGGATGGACTGGTCCACGTTTCCCAATTGGCGGACAAATTCGTCAAGGACCCGAAAGAGGTTGTCAAGGTCGGTCAGATCGTGACAGTCACGGTCCTTGAGGTGAATGAGAACCTGAAACGGATCTCGCTGTCGATGAAGAAGCCAGGCGAGCGGCCCGGCCGGGGGCCGGCCGGCGACGTTGTGCAGACGGGCACTCACAAACCGTCTTCGATCCAGGACCTCGCCGCAAAATTCAACACCCGCCGGAAATAAGACACCGTAACATGTCCTATTTCACCACGGAGACACGGAGGGCACGGAGATTTCACGGAGGCATCGGGGTTCTCCGTGCATCTGCGTGTACTCCGTGTCTCCGTGGTGAATAAAGTGCTCGAATTCCTATCGAGCTTGGCTTCCCCCAACTCGTCGGGCTCGTCATGGCTTTGAGAAGAGCGGCGCATCGTCACCAATTGGTGACCGGAACGAGAATCAGAAAAGATGTCATTGTCATCGGCGGTGGCGCTGCCGGAGTCATGTGCGCGATTCACGCGGGAAAGAGGGGACGCTCGGTCCTCGTACTCGAGAGCGCCGCAGAAATTGGCAAAAAGATCCTGATCAGCGGCGGCGGTCGTTGCAACTTCACCAACCTGCACACGATTCCATCCAGCTTCACCGGCGCCAATCCTCACTTTCACAAGTCGGCGCTGGCCCGATTCACACCTCAGGATTTCCTCCTCCTGGTTGAGAAGCACGGGATCCCCTACCACGAAAAGAAGGTCGGCCAGATGTTTTGCGACGGAAGCGCCCGGGATATTGTTCTCATGCTGCGTCGCGAATGCGCCGGTGCTCGCGTTGAAATTCGCGTCAATTGCGACGTTCACGCGGTCGAGAAAAACAGCACTTTCCGGATAGAAGCCAACCAGGGAAGTTTCGAGTGCGAATCGCTCGTCATTGCGACCGGCGGGCTGTCGATTCCGAAGATAGGCGCGACCGATTTCGGCTATCGGCTGGCGCGGCAATTCGGGCTGCGAATCGCGCCGACAAAGCCGGCGCTCGTCCCGTTAGTTTTTTCCGAGCAGGACCGCGCGGTTTTCAGTCCGCTCGCCGGGATATCCATCGATGCGGTCGTGAGTCTGCGAGAGCGGCAATTTCACGAAAGTATTCTGGTCACGCATCAAGGTCTGAGCGGCCCGGCTATCTTGCAAATCTCCTCCTACTGGGATCCGCCCGAAACGATCGAGATTGATCTGTTGCCCGAGCGCGATGCGGGTGAACTTCTGGCGACCGAACGCGAGAGCGTCAAGGAATTGAAGACGCTGCTCGGCCGGTATTTGCCGCAGCGTTTCGCGCATGCCTGGACCGAAGTCAATGGCGGGTCAAAACCGCTGAGGCAATACTCGGCTAAGGAGCTGCGGGCGATTGCCGAAGGCTTGCGCCGTTGGCGCGTAACGCCCGCCGGAACCGAAGGCTATGGCAAAGCTGAGGTCACGGCGGGCGGCGTCGACACGGCTGAATTGTCATCACAGACCATGGAAGCGAGGCGCGTCCCGGGGCTGTACTTCATTGGCGAGGTCGTGGATGTGACGGGTCATCTCGGCGGGTTCAACTTTCAATGGGCCTGGGCTTCGGGCTTTGCTGCCGGGCAGGCTGTTTGAGATCTTTGGACCGCGCCTTGGAGCGCCCAAGTTGCATCAACTCCAAAAAAGCGCGGCCACGAATTCCACAGCTGATCGAAAACTCTTCGTGATTCTTCGCGTCTTCGTGGTGGATTGGGCCCCTCCTTTACCACGAAGACGCAAAGAAAACTGCACAGAATGCAACCACGGATGCAAACGAAAATCCCTGCCAGTTTGCAAAGGAGTTTCTGAATTCCTGTTATAATCGCAAAATTCAGATCAGCGATTGCTCCAGTTCTCTTGGGCGCTGATCCTCGTTGATCTCCACGGATGGAAGAGGGGAGAACGGCCGGAACCAGTTTCATGCAATCGAGAGGGACGATCATGGCCAAGACTATTACCCGTCGGGAAGTATTGAAGACCGGGCTCACTGCCGCGAGTTTGGCGGCGATGGGATTGCCGGAATGGACCCTCCCGGGCCTGGCCCAGGGCGAGACAGTTGTTCCGTTTACTGACATTCCTGACACTGTCAGCTTCACTCTCGATCCCAAGTCAGGCACGCGGGTTCTCGACATCCGGACCGTCACCGAGCCGTTTACGGCCAAGGATCAATTTTATTGTGTGCAACATCTCGGCCAGCCCGAAATCGATTCCTCCACGTACCGTTTGAAAATCACGGGAGCGGTCGAGAAGCCGGCCGAGTTGTCTCTGGAGAATATTCGGAACAGATCGCCGCTTCGGCTCGCGGCCGGATTCGAGTGCTCGGGCAACTCCCCTCGCAGAATTCAGGGGCTCGCTTCAAATGGCATGTGGACCGGGATTCGGCTGCGCGATTTGCTGTCCGGCATCGGAGTCCGGCCCGAAGGCAAGGAGGTCGTCTTCTTCGGCGCCGACCACGGGGAAGCGGAGGTTCCGTTCCGTGGGCAGACCTTCAAGGTCGAGCAGCAATTCGGCCGCAGTATGTCCCTGGAAAATGCGCTGAGGCCTGAGCCTCTTCTGGCCTATGCGCTGAATGGCGATCCGCTGACACGCCAGCAAGGGGCTCCAATGCGCCTGATCGTGCCGGGCTGGTACGGAGTCGCCAACGTCAAATGGCTGTCCCAGATTCACATACAACGGGAACGGTTCGTGGGTAACTACCAGGCGCGGTGGTACTTGTCGTTGAAGAGCGAAACCGTCAATGGTCAAGAGATATGGAAGGAGACCGAAGTGACACGGATGCAACTGAAATCCGTCATTGCCCGGGTGACTCGAAGCGGAAATCGGCACCAGGTTCACGGTTTCGTGCTCAACGACGGAACGCCTCTGAAGACCGTGGAGGTGCAAGCCGACAACGGCCCGTGGGAAGCGGCCACGCTGGATCCTTCGAACGCGCAGTATTCCTGGAAACTGTTTACCTACATCTGGGAAGGGGCGACCCCGGGAGAGCACACGTTGGTCTCACGCGCCACCGACGTGAACGGAAACGTACAGCCGACCGTGGCTGAATTGGGCATGAGGAAGAAGACCTTCCTGGAAGACAATGCCCAGTTCCCGCGGAAAGTAATGATCTCCTAGACGCAACACCGCCGAGTTGAGAAGCAGGTATCATCCGACTTTCATCCACAGATGACCCTGTCGCGGCCCAGCCGCACCAAGCTATTTTCCTTTGCGTTTTCTTTGCGTCCTTCGCGCCTGCGCGGTGAAAGTGCAGCTCCTTACTAACCGCTAAGACGCGAAGAGCGCGAAGAATTATTCTTACCATTATCCGTTTGACCTCGCCCCTCATTCCCGGCCTATCATTGGACGCGACAGATTCCCTTGAAGGAGGTTTCCATGATCCTCGTTACCGGCGGCACGGGCACCAGCGGCGCCGATATCGTTCGTGAGCTTTCCAGCCGCGGCGTGAAGTTTCGCGCGCTGGCGCGCAACCCCGCCAAGGCCGACGACGTCCGATTGCCCGGCGTCGAGATCGTTCAGGGCGACATGTCCAACGCCAGATCGCTCGAAGGGCCCCTCGCCGGCGTCGACGTCGCCCTCCTGCACTCGGCCGCGGCGTCGAACTTTGTCGATCTTCAATGCGCTTTCATCGACGCGGCCAAGAAGGCCGGCGTGAAACGCATTGTGAAATTTTCCGCCCTCGGCGCCGATCCAAAATCGACGTGCCGATTCCAGCAGGGCCACGCCGTCGTTGAAGACAAACTCAAGTCATCCGGCCTGACCTGGACGATGCTACAGCCGACATTCTTCATGCAGAACCTTCTCGGCCAGGCCGACATGATCAAATCCGGCACGATCTACCAACCCGCCGGCGACGGAAAGTCCGCCTACGTCGACACGCGCGACATCGCCTCCGTCGCGGTTGTGACGCTCACCCAGAGCGGTCACGAGGGGAAGAGTTATCCGATCACAGGTCCGGCGGACCTCAGCTTCCACGACATCGCGGCGACGTTTTCGAAGGTTTTGGGCCGGCAGATCAAGTACGTCGACGTTCCCGCTGAGGCAGCGCGAGAATCGCTTGCGAAGATGGGCCTGCCGGCATGGAACGTCGACGGCATTCTGGAACTCATGGATCTGTTGCGCAGCGGAAAAACCGCGGGCCTCTTCCGGACTGTCAAGCAAATCGCCGGCAAGGTCCCGCGCACGCTCGAGCGATTCGTGCGCGACCACGCGTCGGCGTTCAACGGATGACGGCACTTGCCTTTGCGCCGCGCAGAAGCTTAGAAGCCACCCCGAAGACACGAGGACGCGAAGGGGAAGAGCTCTTCGCGCCTTTCCGTTGCGCGGTGGTTCTTGAATCATAAAGGTCTGGGAAACATTCGTTATGCCTTCCGGCAGTTCTGGCGTTCAGCAGCAGTCATTCACGGGCGAGACGCCCGTGCCACGATGGCTTCGTGGCATGGCCGTCCCGGCCATGATACAAAACTTGACCGATTTGTGAACTTTGTGTCCACCAAGTGGACCTAGTCCGGGGGGATTGAGACGGCGGCCTCTGCGAAAATTCCGTAAACGTGTGGGACGTCCCGGATTTGGTTCACGGTAGTGGAGCAGTCAATCGTTTCGGGAGGTGATTTTTTTCAAACTATCTGCAGAAGGTGGAGGGCATGATGGGAAAATCGAGGAAGTCCGGCAATAAAGCCGCCGCGGGCGCCGATCGACGAGCTTTCCTCCGGAGTGCCGCGGCTGCCGCCGCAGCCCTGGCGTGGCCGCGCTTGGGACACGCGAATTCGCGCGAGGCCGATGCAAGCGACCTCGACGCAGTTCACGCGGAGATCGTAAAGCGCCACGACGAGGCCGTACAGCGATTGCAAGAGTGGATTCGGCAGCCGTCGATCGCCGCCGAGAACCGTGGCATGACGGAGGGCTGTGATCTCCTGATGCGTATGCTCCGCGACGCCGGATTCGGCGCAGTGACGAAGATTCCTACCGATGGCCACCCGGGCGTCTTCGCGGCGCTCGATGCCGGCGCCCCGAAGACGCTGGGCTTGTACTTCATGTACGACGTGAAGCAAGTGGATCCCGCGGAGTGGTCGTCGCCGCCGTTCGAGGCAGCGCTCGTCGATAAGCCCGGCCTCGGAAAAGTCCTCGTCGGCCGGGGCGCTGTGAACCAGAAAGGCCCCGAAGCGGCGTTTCTCGCCGCTCTCCACGCCATCCGCGGCGCGGGGCGGAAGCTGCCCGTGAATCTGGTGTTCGTGGCCGAGGGAGAGGAGGAGATCGGTTCGCCACATTTCCCGCAGATCGTGCGGCGGCCCGAGGTGCACGCGGCATTAAAACGTTGCAGCGGGATTTTCATGCCGAGCGCCTCGCAGGGACTCGACGGCGATGTGACCGTGACGCTTGGCGCCAAGGGCGTCGTCGAGCTCGAGCTTGTCTCGAGCGGCGAGCGCTGGGGCCGCGGGCCGCGCAAGGACGTCCACTCGAGCAACAAGGCGCGGCTGGACAGTCCGGCGTGGCATCTCGTCATGGCGCTTGCGACGCTGGTCTCGCCGGACGGCAACGATCCGGCCATCGAGGGCTTCACTGCGAAGGCGCGCCCGCTTTCCGCGGCGGAAAAGACGATGATCGGAGAAGCGGCGCGCCGGCTCGACGAGGCGACAGCAAAGAAGCTGCTGGGCGTTGACCACTGGGTGCACGACGTGAGCTGGCGCGAGGCGCTGGAGCTGCTGATGTCGCGGCCTACCGTCAACATCGAGGGCCTCGTTGGCGGTTACACGGGGCCGGGCGGGAAGACCATCCTTCCGGGCAGGGCGGTGGCGAAGATCGACATGCGGCTCGTGCCCGACATGACCGCAGCCGAGGCGCTCGCCGCTCTCAAGGCGCACCTCGCGAAGCGCGGCTTCGGTGACATTGAGGTCCGCATGAGCGGCGGCTACGATCCCACAAGTACGCCGGCCGACGCCGCGCTCATCCGCGCGGAGACCGCCGTGTACAAGAGGGGCGGGATCGATCCGGTGGTTCTGCCGCGCAACGCCGGATCATGGCCGGGCTACGTCTTCACCGGAGAACCGTTGCGCCTGCCCGCGGGCCACTTCGGGCTGGGTCACGGAAGCGGCGCGCACGCGCCGGATGAGTACTACGTCATCGAGTCGAAAAACCCGAAAGTCCATGGAATCGACGGCGTAGTGCAGTCGTTTGTGGAGTACTTGCACGAACTGGCACACACGAGTTGAACACGCGGGGTTTCGCGTATAATCCGCGTCGTGTCGAATGTTGCGGCCGTGGGTGCGAATCAAGACGGCCGACGTGGCTGGAGTGCTTGTCGTCGTTGCCTTCCTCGGAAGCTTCATTCCGGCTCGTCGCGCTATGCGCGTCGAGCCTGTCATCGCGCTCAGATACGAATAGATGTGCGATGGCCGGCCAGTGAGGTTTGGAGTTCAGCCTTCAGGCATGCACGGACCCGGCGCAGGCTAAAGCCTGAACTCCGTGCGAGACTTCGGTGCAATTCAAGGCCAGTGAGGTTTGGAGTTCAGCCTTCAGGCTGCACGGACCCGGCGCAGGCTAAAAGCCTGAACTCCATGCGAGACTTCGGTGCAATTCAAGGCAGACCGCGCTCACGCCAGCAGCTTTGTGACGACGTTGCCGTGCACGTCCGTCAGACGGAAGTTGCGCCCCTGAAACTTGTAGGTCAGCCTGGTGTGGTCCAGTCCCAGCAGGTGGAGGATCGTCGCCTGCAGGTCGTGAACGTGGACCCGGTCCGCGGTGACGTTAAAGCCCAGCTCGTCGGTCTCTCCAATCGTGATCCCGGGCTTGATGCCGCCGCCGGCCAGCCACATGGTGAAGGCGTTGGGATGGTGGTCGCGCCCGTTCGGACCCGGTCTTCGCTGACGTTGAAGCCGAGATCGTCGGTCGCCCCGATCGTGATCCCGGGCTTGATGCCGCCGCCGGCCAGCCACATGGTGAAGGCGTTGGGATGGTGGTCGCGCCCGTTCGCGGCGCCGCTGGTTGTCCCCTGAACCATCGGGGTCCGGCCGAATTCGCCGCCCCAGACGACCAGCGTGTCTTCGAGCATGCCGCGCTGCTTCAAGTCCTGAACGAGCCCGGCGCATGCCTGGTCGGTGTCCTTGCAGTTCACCCGCAGGTCCTCCACGAGCTTGTCGTGCTGGTCCCAGGCCTCGTGGTAGAGCTGCACGAACCGGACGCCGCGCTCGACGAGCCGGCGGGCGAGGACGCAGTTGTTGGCGAAGGAGGGCTTGCCGGGATCGGCGCCATACATTTCGAGGACCTGCTTCGGCTCGCGCGACAAGTCCATCAGCTCGGGTGTGCTCGCCTGCATGCGAAACGCCATCTCGAACGAGCTGATGCGGGTCGCGATCTCAGGGTCCCCGGTCACGTCCAGGCGCATCCGGTTCAGCCGGTTGATCGAGGTTAAGGTGTCGCGCTGCAGCTCCTCGTCCACCCCGCGCGGGTTTGAGAGATACAACACGGGGTCGCCGCTCGTACGGAACTTGACGCCCTGGTAAACGGTCGGGAGAAACCCGCTCCCCCAGCAGGAGTCGCCGCCGCTCGGCCCCTTCTTGCCCGAGCTGAATACGACGAACGCCGGCAGGTCCTTCGATTCCGAGCCGAGGCCGTATGTGACCCACGAGCCCATGCTGGGCCGGCCGAACTGTTGGCTTCCGGTATTCATCAAAACCTGGCCGGGCGCGTGATTGAACGCGTCGGTGACCATCGACTTCACGATCGCGATGTCGTCGACGACCGTCCCGAGGAGCGGCAGCAGCTCAGACAGCTCCCCGCCACACTTGCCGTACCGGCCGAACTTGAACTTCGGACCGAGGAGCTTCGAGTTCGGATTGATGAAGGCGGCGCGGTAGCCCCGGAGCAGATCCGCAGGCGGCAATGTTCCGTCAAAGCGGGCGAGCTGCGGCTTGTAGTCGAAGAGCTCGAGGTGGCTCGGAGCGCCGGCCATAAAGAGAAAGATCACGCGCTTGGCTTTAGGAGCGAAGTGCGGCTGCTTGACCCCCAGCGGATCGTCCGAACCGGCGGCGAATCCGGCTTCGGCAAAGAGCTGTCCGAGGGCCATCGATCCGAGACCCACACCGCACTGTTCGAGAAACCAGCGCCGCGAGATCTCGGTCGGACTCGGTTTGGGGTGATGCGGATTCAAGCGTTTCATTGGGTCCTTCTCACTCTATTCTCTCGTGATTGTTTCGTCCAGGCTGAGCAGCACGCGCGCGAGGGCCGTCCAGCCGGCGACCCGGGCGGGGGTCAAGCCCCGCGGCAGCAGCGGCTCGAGCGCCGGGTTTCCACCCAGCAGGTCCCACGGATCGAGCTTGCGCTCTTCGAAGCGCTGCGTTTCCTTGTTCAGGAATGCAAGCAATTCCGACGCTTCCTCGCTGCTCGGTTTTCTTGCGACGCAGCGCCGGAAAGCATACTCGAGACGCTCGCCGTCGCTCGCGCCCCCATCGACGAGGGCCCGCGCCGCGAGCGCGCGCGCCGATTCCAGAAAGAGCGGCTCGTTGAGGATCGTGAGCGCCTGCAGCGGTGTGTTCGAATGTGCCCGGCGCACACACGAGGAGTCGCCATTCGGCGCGTCGAAAGTCTGAAACAGGGGATAAGGCACGGAACGATACCGGAACGTGTAGATCGCCCGGCGGTAGCGGTCCGCGTCAGTGGCCTCGTGCCAGGGCTTGGTCCCGTAGCTCGCAGGCGGCAGGAATAGGAACGTCGGGGCGGGCGCGTAGACGCTCTTGCCGCCCACCGTGGGATTGAGCAGGCCGCTTGCGGCCAGACCGATATCCCTCACGATCTCGGCCTCCACGCGCAACCTCGAGCCCCGGGCGAGCAGCCGGTTGTACGGATCGCGCTCGGCGAGCTCCGGCCTGACACGCGAGGACTGCCGATAAGTGGCCGAGGTCACGATCGTCCGGTGCAGAGCCTTCAAGCTCCAGCCGCGGTCCATGAACTCGACCGCGAGCCAATCCAGGAGCTCCGGGTGCGACGGCGGCTCCGCCTGCGTCCCGAAGTTCTCGCTCGTAGCCACGAGGCCCACGCCGAAGTAGTTTTGCCAGACACGATTCACGATGGAGCGCGCCGTCGTCGGCGATTTGCGGTCGACCAGCCACCTGGCGAACGTGAGGCGGGTGGGCTTTCCTTCCATCCAGGACGCGTCGCGCGGCAACGGGTGCAGGAATTCCGGCACGCCCGGCTCGACGGACTTGCCGGGCTTCAGGAAGTCGCCACGCATGAGGAGGTGGGTTTCACGCGGCTCTGCGCGGGCGAGCAGCGCGAGCTGGGAGGATCCCTCGGGGTGCTGCCGCCACAGCTCCGCAATCCGGTCGTTCGCCGCCTTCCATTCCGGAACCGTCGTGCGCCAGTAGCCGAATATGGTCTGGGCCTGGGCCGGCGTGCGCCGCTCCCGCGGGATTTCGATGAGCGTACGCACGCTTGCGGGGAGCGGATCGGCGGTCGCTCCCGGGTCCGCGGTGATCGAGAAACGGAAGCGGCCGAGGTTATTGCTCTGGTTGTCATCGCTGTTCCAGCCGCCGTGATTCTGCATGAGATAGAAGGTCAGGACGGTCCCCTTGGGATTGGCGATCGGCGTCTCGGCCGCAAACACGGCGTTGCGCGGCTGGTTACGCAACCCGGGACCGGCATCGATCCCCCAGGCGGTCTCGGGCTTGCCG
>WNGD01012254.1_pt1 | contig 13745 bp, 16 predicted proteins | sample 5400671 | NCBI WGS metagenome assembly WNGD01 (sample SAMN13153369, study PRJNA577476) | soil metagenome | isolation source: 40 cm soil or saprolite under grassland replicate 2 | place: USA:California | collected 2016-06-15
ATCGGCAGATGCGCGCCGATGATGGCGTAGGAGCCGAGCACGCCGTGCTCGGCGGAGGTGAGATGCATGGAGCCGCCTTTGCCGCGCATGAGGCCGTTGTCGCGCTGCATCAGCTCGCCCAGCACCTTCTCGATCGGCACGCCGCGCGCGAGGGTATGGGCGTGGCCGCGATAGGTGCAGAACGAGAGGTCCCCGGGCTTCATCGCGGCGGCAAAGCCCGCCGCCACCGCCTCCTGGCCGAGGGAGAGGTGGCTCGTGCCTTTGACCAGGTTCTGCAGGAAGAGATCGAACGCGCGCTGCTCGCTCTCGCGGATCTCGACCTGCAGGCGGTACATGGTCAGCCGCATCTCCTCGCCGATGTCGTCGTTGATGCCCGCACGGGAGCCGTCGGACGCACGGGCCGGTTTTTTCGCCATGAACGCTACCTCGACAAGGACCGATGAAGTGGGCAGCCGGGGACGAATGGAAGTTAGCCTTCCCGCCCAAGCTTAGGCAACGCGAATTCGCGTTCCCGGTATTGCGTAGCCCGTCGCTTCGCCCATTCCCGCGAAAGCGGCAATCCAAGAGAAACTGGGTCCCCGCTTCCGCGGGGACGAGCGGACTTCAGGACAAGGCTGACCATGACGTTGGAGAGCTTCATTGCCAATCACCTCTTCGCCCTCACCGTCCGCTCGCGGTGGAGAATGTAGAGGCCGGAGGCGACCACGATGGCGGCGCCCGTGAGCGTGAACCGGTTGGGCACATCGCCGAACACGAGGAAGCCCATGGCGGTCACCAACACGATCTCGGTGTAGATGAACGGCGACAACACCGCGGCCGGCGCCAACCGGTGCGCCGCGATCAGGAGATAATGACCGAAGCTGCCCATCGCGCCGGTCGCCACCATGAGCGTGATGACGAGGGGATCGCTGGGCGTCGTCCACACGAAGGGCACCACCGGAAGCAAGGCCAGCGCGCCCACGATGTTCGAGTAGAACAGGGTGGTCTCGTTGGAATCGGTGCGGGCGAGAATGCGGGTGGTGATGGAATACACCGCATAGCAGAGCGCGGCAGTAAGCGACAGCAGCGCCGCCGGCTGGAAGCTTCCCGCGCCCGGACGGGTCACCACCAGCACGCCGACGAAGCCCACCGCGATCGCGGTCCAGCGCCGCCAGTGCACCCACTCCCCCAGCATCGGGCCCGAGAGCGCCGCAACGAAGAACGGCGTGGAGAACACGAGCGCGATCGCCTCGGCGAGCTGAAGGTATCTCAGCGCCAGAAAATTGCACAGCGTCGATGCCAGCAGCAGCACCGAACGAGCAATCTGCAGTGCCGGCCGGTTGGTGCGGGTGAGACCGGGGCGGGTCCACGGATTCGACACGATGAACGGGAACAGGAAAGCGCCGGTATAGCGCGCCCATACCACCTGCAGCGTGCTCATGTAGAGATTGAGATATTTCGCGGTGGTATCGAGCATGGCAAAGCACGCCACCGCCCCGCACATCAGCGCGATGCCGGTGAGGCGCGAAACGCGCTCGTGCGATGCGTCGTGGGGCATGGTGGAGGATCGTTGCGACTGGCTAGTGCGGTGGATTTGAAGTTCCTATCATGTCCCCCGCAAGCTCGCTTAGGAACTTCAAATCCAAAGACCGCACTAGAATCATAAAGTTGCTAGTGTCCCTTTGATTCCGAAGTTCGCATTGAGGATGCCGCGGGGGTGTGCGAACTTCGGAATCGGGACACTAGAAGATCGGGGACATCTGGCACTTCCGAGGAGAAGACACAATGCGGAGTTTCGGCCGGAACGCTTGCATTGCGGTAACGCTGATCTCGCTTACGGGCATGGCTGCCGCCGCCGATATCCGCGTGCTCAGCGTGGGCGCAGTGCAGAATGCGGTCAGGACGCTTGCTGCGGACTTCACCACGGAGACCGGCCACCACGTAGTCCTCACCGTCGGCTCGCCCGCCGTCGTCACGCAGAAGATCAAGGACGGCGAGGTATTCGACGCGATCATCGTCTCCGAACCGGCCATGGATCGGCTCGACAAGGACGGCGTCGTGAACCCGGAGAGCCGCGTGCCGCTCGCCAAGACCGGCATGGGGGTGGCGGTGCGCGCAGGCGCGGCGCTGCCGGACCTCTCGACGCCGGAGGCGTTCAAGCAGGCGCTGCTGGCGGCGAAGTCCGTGGCCTACGGCGATCCGGCGCTGCCCAATCAGAGCGGCGAAAAGGCGGAGAGGATCCTCACCCAGGCCGGAATTCTCGACGCACTCAAGCCGCGGCTGAAGATCGTTCCGGCGGAGGCGGAGAGCCAGGAGTTGATCGCCAAGGGCGAGGTGGAGATGGGATTGTACAATGTGAGCGAAATCCCCGAAGGCAAAGGCCTGACGTTTGCCGGTCCGGTGCCGGCGCTGCTGCAGATCGCGACGAGCTACGAGGGCGCCTTGATGTCGGACGGCTCGGAGCCGGAGGCGACACGCGCTTTCATCCGGTTCCTCGCGAACCCCGACGCGCGCGCTAAGTGGCTCGCCGCCAAGCTCGAGCCGCTGGCGCATCGATGACGATAGCCAGCGATTGCGCAAACCTCTTCGTCATCGCGTGTGCATTGAAAACTGCAAAATATCTGAATTCGCTAGCCTTACCCGACCACGTCCATGCTTTTCGGCCTGTCGCGTGTCCAAACCACGAGCAACTGCCAGGCGATCGAAAGCACAATTGGGCCGACAAATAGACCAATCATGCCATGCACGAGCGTGCCCCCGAGGACGCCGATTAATATTACCGGCATTGGTGTGCTCAGGCCTTTGGCCACGAGCGGTCGCAATACGTTGTCGAGCAAATTTACCGGCACCATGTAGAGCGTAAACAGAACCGCCATTGTCGTATCCATCGCAAACCAGCTCCAAATGATGAGCGGAACTAAGATGACCGACGGGCCGATTTGAAGTACTCCGAGCAATAGAACCAAAAAGCTGAACAAACCTGCTGCGGGAACTCCAGCGAACAGCAAGCCGATGCCCGCCAATAGCGCCTGCAGGATCGCGATGCCGATAATGCCGCGTGAAACATTGCGGATTGTCGCCCCCGCCAAATCGACAAATTCTTCACCCCGCCCGGCTGCAACACGGCCGAGAACGTTTTTGATGGAGTGGATCAGTGACGGGCCCGGGACAAGAAGGAAACCAGAGATAACGAGAGCAACGGAGAATTTGAGCAGATTTATGCCCACGCTACCTGCCGCGTTAAGCAAACTACTGCCCAGAGGCTTGAGATGTGGGGCTGCCTCGACGAGGACGGCTCGAAGGTTCGTCGACGCGAGCAGCCAGATCTCATAGATTTTTTCACCGATCAGCGGCCAAGCTTTTACCGCTTCCGAAGGAGGGGGAATTGCCAGACTCCCGTCGCCAAATCGAGCAAGGAGCATCCGAACGGTTTCGGCCAAGCTGAGGGCGAGCCACGTCGCTGGACCCAGCATTACAAAAAAGGTGAAAACAGTAATTGCAACCGACGCCAGCGCCCGATGGCCATAAAGTTTAGCCGAGAGCCAATCGAAGATTGGGTAGAGCGCTACAGCAATGATGATGCTCCAGACAATGACCGTCAAAAATGGTCTGATCAGGATCAGCGACCAGTACGCCAGAAGGCCGAGGCAGACTATTCGAATTGCCAACACCACGAGTTCTTCATTTGATGCACTGAGCTTCAGAGATCGCTGATCGTCGTTCACCGCTGAGGTCCTCTCTGAGTCAAGATCAAAAGACGTTCTCGCAATGCAAGATACTAAGAAGCTAGGTAGCGTCGAAAGCGGACTCGAGGCGGGAGGCCGATAAATGGAACTCCCACTGATCCTGATCTACGTTTCGATCTGTCTTGCCGTCTTCAAGATTTTCAAGATCCCTACCACGTATATCGCACAGGCTGTAGCGGTTGCTCACCAGACTTGAGACGCCTGCCTTTGCACATGTGTCGCTCAGCGCAGCCGAAGAGTGACGTGCACGACTTGGGGCTCGCGCTTCATGCTAAGTGGGAATCCACTTTTCTCGAACACTTTCAGCATCGGGCTATTGTCGGGCAAGACTTCAGCAATCAGTTCCTTGAGTCCAGCTTCTCGGGCAATCGCGGCGAGGTGATGCATGAGGGCCGCGCCGAGACCTTGCCCTTGATACTGATCGACCACGGCGAAAGCGACCTCGGCCTTTCCAGGCTGCACGACGACGTAACGGGCGCCGCCCGCGATCACGGGCCGGCCGCTTTCGTCAACGACTGCGACCAATGCGACGTGATCGACGAAATCGACATTCACGAAAAAGGCGATTTCGGATTCGGTGAAGCCGCGTTTTACCGCGAAGAAACGGCGGTAAAGAGACTGTCCGCTGCTACGACTGACTGCTTCGATAAGATCGGCCCGGTCGTCAGGTCTAAGCGCGCGGATTTCGACGCGGCGTCCATCGTGCAGCGTCTCGAATGCCGAATAGTTGGCCGCTTCCAACATGACCGGCAACTCTTTGACTAAGCCCTAATCGAATGGCTTCGAACGCAATAACGTCTTGCGACGGCAGGTGCCGCCGCTGCGACCTTCAGCCGACGGAGGCGGCGTTCAAACGACCTTTGGAAAATAGTCGGATGAGCAAATTGCCTATCTCTCTTTCGCAAACAAAGTTTCAACTGCCTGCATGACCAACGTTTGAGGATTGCGACGACAATAATCTCGCAGCTTTCTCGCATTCTCGACGAGCCTCTGGGTATCGAGAGTCACATCACCGCGCTTGCCATGGTAATAGCCGTTCACCCAGATCGCGATGTTTTGGGGATTTGTAATCTTGTAGGCGTTGTATTGCTCACACGTGATCTTTGAAACCTCGAGCGTGACCTGTGCCTGGGCCAGGGGAACTTTTTCCAGGGCAAGTATCAATCCCAGTGCGACGAGTATGAACTTGATCATAGCTTTCTCCCGCACGGCCTTGCCCTCACTTCGCGCTTCAACGTCCGCCTCGCCAGCACGCCGGCATTATTTCACCGCTTCCGCACGAACAGATTGGACACCTTCCCCATATAGCGGGCAATAGCGGAGCGAAATGGCCGCATAGCTATTACGTACACGACGAGCACGATCAGGATCAATCCAAACATCGCTCGAACGGCCATAAAAGTAGGGGAATCTTCAGCTACAAACAGAGCCGGCACCGACGTCACTATCTTCAGCATCGTCTCGCTGAACCAATCGAGCATCGGATTTCCTCCGCAGCCTTGTAATTTGTTGTATCTCTTAGCCAGCAAGGCATCAATTTGCCACAGCGGGGTCGGTCTTCACTCCGCCCATCTTGTTCTTTAAGCCATGCGATGCGGAGGAAGGAGCTTGCAACCGTGGGCGATCCGTTTCTGAACTATTTCGCGCTGTTCCTGCTGGTTTTCGTGGTCGTGGTGCTGTTCTACGGCATCATCGCGATCCACGACATCCCGGCGAAGATCGCGGAGTCCCGCGATCATCCCCACCAGGACGCGATCCACGCCGCCGGATGGGTGAGCCTGTTCACGCTGCACGCGCTGTGGCCATTTCTGTGGATTTGGGCGATGGCGTACCGCCCGGAACGCGGTTGGGGGATCTCGCATCAGTCTGCGGCGGATGGCGGGGGATCAGCGGACAAATCCAGCGAGCTGGAGGATTTGCGCCGGCGGGTTGCGGAGCTTGAAAACCGCCAGAGGACGGGAGCCGGATAATGGAACTCCTGCTGATCCTGATCTACGTTTCGATCTGCTACGTGACCTTCAAGGTTTTCAGGATACCGGTCAACCAATGGTCGTTGGCGACCGCGGCGCTGGGCGGAATCATCGGCATCGCGTTGTTGCTGCTGATCATGAACTACAATCATCCGTTTACGAAGAATGCCCGCATCTATTTTTCGGTGACGCCGGTACTGCCGACCGTGCGAGGCCGGGTGATCGAAGTGCCGGTGAAGGAGAACGCCCCGCTCAAGGAAGGGGAGGTGTTGTTTCGCATCGACCCGAAGCCCTTCGAGTACGTGGTCGAGCAGAAGAAGGCCGCACTCGCCGAGGCCGAGCAGAACGTGCGGCAGCTCAAGGCCTCGCTCGACCAGGCGTCGGCAGCTACCGAAAAGGCCAATGCGCAATTCGAACTGGCGCAGCAGAACTATGATCGGCAAGCCGAGCTGTCCCAAAAGAGACGGTCGCCCGCCTGCGCGCCGAACTGGGCGATGCAGAATGGGATCTCGAGCAGACCGTCACACGCGCGCCCGGCGTCGGATTCGTCACCCAGGTCGCGTTGCGGCCGGGCGTGTATGTCGTCCCGGCGCCGCTGCGGCCAGTCATGGTCTTCGTCAATACGGATGTAAAGGATCAGGCACTCGGTGCGGCCTTCCAGCAGAACTCACTGCAGCGGGTCAAGGCCGGCGACGACGCCGAGGTCGCCTTCGACGCCGTGCCCGGTCGCGTGTTCAAGGGCAAGGTGCGCCTCGTGCTGGATGCGATCGCGGCCGGTCAGATCCAGCCGACAGGAGCGCTCGTGGACTTCGCCGAGCGCACAGCCGGCGGCAGAGCATTGGCCGTCATCGACATCACCGATGACATCTCCGGTTATCAAATCCCGCTCGGTGCGGCGGCCCAGGTCGCGATCTATACCGAATATTGGCATCATGTCTCGCTCTTGCGAAAAATCCTGCTGCGCATGCGCAGCTGGCAGAATTACATCTTCTTAGAGGGGCATTAGGTCGCTCGAGAGCCTCGCAAAGCGAATGAGCTCATCTGCCGACGCCGCCGAGCAGATCGTGCAGAGTCACGCGCCGACCGACTCCGCCGACCTTTTCGCCGATGCCTTCCGCTCGCAGCAGGTCGCGCACCCGTCCACGCGCGCCGAGGATACGCAGTGCTATGCCGCGGCGCGCAAGGTCGAGGTGCAGCTGGTGCAACATGCGCGCGCCGGCGAGATCGATATGAGGCGATGCCGAGAGGTCGCAGACGACCAGGCGGATGTCGCGCGCGGCCTCCGCCTCAAGACGCGCCGATACGGATCCGAGGACGGACTCGGCATTGACATAGAGCAACGAGGCTTCCGGACGGAAGGCGATCACGTGGGGCAGCGGTTCATTCTCGGGATGGCGGGCGAGATCGGAATAGCTGCTCGTTCCGGGTATGCGACCCAGGAATGCGACGTGAGGGCTGGACGCGCGCGCCAACAGCATCAGGACCGAGGCCAACGCAGCGAGCAGTATTCCTTGCAGGATCCCGAGAAGCAGCACGGCGCCGAGGGCGATCGCCGCCGCGTAGAAATCCATCCGGCTGATGCGCCACATGCGAAGCATCGCCGGGAAATCGATCAGTCCGTACACTGCGGTCAGCACCACGGCGGCAAGCACCGCCTTCGGCAGAGTTGCCAGCAGGCCCGTGAGAAACAGCAGGCACAGCGCCAGCGTACAGGAGGCAAAAATCAGGGCGAGCGGAGTCCGCGCGCCTGCCTTGTCGTTGACTGCCGATTGCGACAAGCCACCTGCCACGGGATAGCCTTGGCCCAATGCCGCCGCGAGGTTGGCCGCGCCAATTCCGAGGAATTCCTGCCGTGGATCGAGGCTATACCCATGCTTCGCCGCGAACGTGCGTGCCGCGGAAACACTTTCGATGTAGGCAAGCAGCAGACATCCAGCAGCCAGCGGAACGATCCCCTCGACGTCGCGCAGGCGCAGCCCGGGAAGCTCAAGGGATGGCAGACCCGCCGGCACCTCTCCGGTGGCGGGCACCCCGAGATCGGGAAGGGCGAACGCCGATGCCACCACGATCGATAGCGCAACGACCGCCAGCCCCACCGGCCTCGCCGGAAAAATACGCTCGCCCAGCACGAGCAGCAGGATCGCGACGACGCCGAGCGCAAATACAAGGTAGTTGATCTCGCCCAGCTGACCCGCCAATAGCGCCGTGCGTTCAAAGAAATTGTGTCCGCCGCCGGGAACGCCGAGCAGGCTTGGCATCTGGGTCATTGCGATCGTCAATCCGGCGCCCGCCTTGAACCCCACCAGGATGCTGTCGCTGATGAGCCGCACCAGCATGCTCAGCCGCAGGAGCCACGCGATCAGGCAAAGCAGGGCCACCATGCCGGCCGCGAGGCTGGCGATCTGGGCGTAGCGCTGCGCATCTCCGTCCGCCATCGTCGCAACGGTCCCCGCGATCATCAAGGAAATCGCAGAGGTCGGTCCGATTGCCAGTTGCCGCGAGGAGCCAAGCAGGGCATAGCCGAGCCCGCCCAGCAGATAGCCGTAAATGCCCGCCTGTGGGGGCAACCCCGCAAGTCCTGCATAAGCCAGGGAGACTGGAATCGCGTAGGCCGCCAGCGTGGCCCCGGCGATCGCATCGCTGGCCAACCACTCAACCCGATAGTCCGCCAGCCAGCGACCTGCTGGTACATGCCGAAACCAGGTTGGCCCGCTCTGCTGTGTCATCGGGCTCGGAACTGCGTGCAAGCGCCGCCACGCCTCGCGGCCGGTCAGTACGTCTCACGGACGAATTTTCTGCCCTTCAGCGTCGACTGATCGTTATACCTGCCTTTGCCGGATCGCTTCGGCAGCTTGACCTTCGTGTGCGGGACTTTCTTGTACGGTATCATTGACAGAATATGTGAAATGCAATTGAGCCGCGCGCGCCGCTTGTCGTCGGACCGCACGATGTGCCACGGCGCGTGCTTGCTGTCCGTCTTCTCCAACATCATGTCGCGTGCCCGCGAGTAGTCGTACCAGCGCCGGTATGATTCGATATCCATCGGGCTCAGCTTCCACTGCCTCAGCGGATCGTTGATGCGCGCCGAAAATCGTCTTTGCTGCTCTTCCTGTCCGACTTCCAGCCAGACTTTGATCAACGTAGTGCCGCCATCGATGATGTATTTTTCGATTTGCGGGCAAAGCTCGAGAAAACGGCGGTGCTGCGCCTCGGTACAAAATCCCATCACGTATTCGACACCGGCGCGGTTGTACCAACTGCGATCGAAGATCACGATCTCGCCGGCGGCCGGAAATTGCCGGATGTAGCGCTGCATGAACATCTGCGTCTTTTCCCGGTCCGACGGAGCGGGAAGAGCCACCAGGCGAAACACGCGCGGGCTCACGCGCTCGGCGATGGCCTTGATGGTTCCACCCTTGCCGGCGGCATCGCGCCCCTCGAACACGACGATGATGCGCGCTCCCTTGTCCTTTACCCAGTCCTGCAAATGGCAAAGCTCGACCTGGAGCTTGTGCAGTTCCTTCTCGTAAGCCTTGCGCTTCATTTTCTCCTTGGCATTGCTTGCTGCCGACCGTTTCAATGCCATGACATCACCCGTCTCTTGCCACCCGGCGTTGCGCACCTTATGCGGTGCAGTCCTCTTCGGCTGCCGCTTCGAGCCGAGGCGAGCTAGTCCATGATATGGTAGCCGCCGTCGACGTAAAGCGTCTCACCCGTGATCAGGCGGGCTGCGTCGTGCGCGAGGAAGGCGGTGGCGACGCCGACGTCCTCGATGCTGACGAGACTGCGCGTCGGCGCCTTCGCTTTGGCCTTGTCGAGCAGTGCGTCGAATTCGGGAATCCCCGAGGCAGCTCGCGTGGCGAGGGGTCCGGGCGAGATGGCATGCACGCGGATGCCCTTCGGGCCGAGCTCGGCGGCGACATAGCGGACCGCGCTTTCGAGCGCCGCCTTGGCGACGCCCATGATGTTGTAGTTCTTAACGACCATCTGGCTGCCGTAATACGTCATCGTGAAGAGCGTCCCGCCTTTGCGCATCAGCGGCTCCGCCAAGTGCGCCATGCGAATGAACGTCCAACAGGACACCTCCATGGTGGTGAGAAAACCCTCCCGCGAGACGTCGACGACGCGCCCTTGCAGCGCCTCTTTCGGCGAGAACGCGATGGAATGCACGACGAAATCGAGCTTGCCCCAATCCTTGGCGATGCGTTCGAACACCGCCTCCATCTGGCCGGGGGTGCGCACGTCGAGCGGCAGCATGATCGGTGCCTCGAGCTCGCGGGCGAGCGGCGCAACGTATTTCTTGGCTTTGTCGTTGAGATAAGTCACCGCCAGGTCGGCGCCGAACGCCCGGAAAGCCTTGGCGCAGCCCCAGGCGATCGACTGCTCATTGGCGATGCCGACGATGAGGCCTTTCTTGCCTTCGAGCAACTTGGCTTTGACGACGGGGATCATGGAACATCCTCTGGCTCGTGAGTGCCTGGGCCTCGACCTGGCGCTCGCCAATGTTTTGAGGCCGCGAAAGGGTTGACGTGGGCGCTCGGCGTCATTGACGTGTGCGAATTTACCGTCCATCGACCCTCAAAGGGAGCGCCTTGATTTCAGGTCTAACCGTTTCCGACCGGCATACCTGCCATTGAACATGATCGCCATGTTGTATCAGCGACATATGATTGATGTATCACCTGCCGAAGATTAAAATCGTCGGCCTGCGCTGCGCAATTTGCGGAACGGAGCGGACATGGCGACCAAACCCGACGAGTTGCTGCCCACGGCAAAGGATTTCATGCAGAAACTTGCCTTGGCCGAGGCGGAAGCAGCCTCCAAGGAAGCGGCCAAGCAGGCGGCGGCCGAGGCCGAGAAAAAGGCATTGCTCGATCAGTTTACGAAGCCATCGGGACTTTCCGATGAAGAGGCCATTCGGCGTGCGATCAAGATCATCGAGCACGCGGTGAGCAACGGCCGCACCGAGGTACAAGTGCACCGCTTTCCAAACCAGCTGTGCACGGATAAGGGCCGCGCCATCATTCAGCAGGAGGCGGGTTGGGAAGACACGCTGACCGGCGTGCCAAAGGAAATCTACCAGCTTTGGGCGAAGTACTTCCGTCCGCGCGGATACAAGCTCAGGGTCGAAATCGTCGATTATCCCGGAGGGTTGCCCGGAGATGTCGGCATGACGCTGAAGTGGGGCTGAACTATTCAGTCGCGGCCCAGGGGAGGTATGACGGTAGAGCCGACGGTGCCGCGGGCCTTGTCGGGAACTTGATAGAGGTCAAAGCGGAGGGGTCGCGCATGGGCGAATGGCTTCGAGCGCGAAGCGGCCATGTCGTTCATGCGCGTGCCCTGGAAGGAAGGTCGTCGGACTTGACGGCGTGTCTGCCGGCGCCGTCGCGCGCGAACCAGCGCGCAGGCGTATTCGCGTCGCGCATCGGCTGAGAAGCAAGCAGGAGCAGAGACAATGCCATCGAGCCAACCTCACCCATCCTCGGTCGGCGCATTTCCAGCGCCGCTCGGCGCATTTGGCCCAGCCATGGAATACATGGTCGATGCCGCGCAGCGCAGCGTGTTGTTCTGGGATGTCATGCGCCAGCGCGACAATCAGTATCGCGAACACCTCGCCGAGACCGCTCCGAACGTGCTCGACTACGAGGTGGAGCTGGTGCTCGACGGCAGGACGCTCGATCGGCCGGTCAACTACGGCCTCGTAAAGGTGGTTCCGCCGCCAGGCGTCGAACTCGACCCGACGCGCAGGCCCTTCGTCATCGTCGACCCGCGCGCCGGGCATGGCCCCGGGATCGGCGGCTTCAAGGCCGACAGCGAAATCGGCGTGGCGTTCAAGGCCGGGCATACCTGCTATTTCATTGGCTTCCTCCCGGATCCCATGCCTGGCCAGACTATCGAGGATATCGCGCGCGCCGAGGCGGTTTTTCTCGAGAAGGTCGCCGCGCTCCACCCCGAGGCCGACGGCAAACCTTGCGTGATCGGAAATTGCCAAGCTGGCTGGGCGGTCATGATGCTCGCCGCCATTCGCCCTGAACTGTTCGGCCCCATCATCATCGCCGGCTCGCCGCTGTCGTATTGGGCCGGCGTGCACGGCAAGAACCCCATGCGCTACAGCGGCGGCCTCTTAGGCGGCAGCTGGTTGACCGCGCTCACCAGCGATCTCGGCCACGGCAAGTTCGACGGCGCCTGGCTGGTGCAGAATTTCGAGAACCAGAATCCCGCGAACACGCTTTGGACCAAGCAGTACAACCTCTATTCCAAGATCGACACCGAGGCGCCGCGCTATCTGGGTTTCGAGCGCTGGTGGGGAGGCCACGTCAATCTCAACGCCGAGGAGATGCAGTTCATCGTCGACGAGCTGTTCGTCGGCAACAATCTCGCAGCCGGCCGAATTCAAACATCGGACGGCACCGCGGTTGACCTCCGCAACATCCGCTCTCCCATCGTCGTGTTCTGCTCGAAGGGCGACAACATCACGCCGCCGCAGCAGGCGCTCGGATGGATTCTCGACCTTTACGAGAACGTCGAGGAAATCCGCTCCTACGGTCAGACCATCGTCTACACCGTCCATCCGAGCGTCGGTCACCTCGGCATCTTCGTTTCCGGCGGCGTTGCCAAGAAAGAGCACGGCGAGTTTTCCAGCAATATCGACCTGATCGACACGCTGCCGCCCGGGCTCTACGAGGCGGTGTTCGAGGCCAAGAGCGAGGACACGGCCAATCCGGATCTCACGACCGGACAATGGGTCATGCGGTGCGAAGCAAGGACCTTGGACGACATCCGCGCCCTCGGCGGCAATGATGCGGCGGATGAGCGCTGTTTCGCGACCGCCGCGCGCGTATCGCAGACCAATCTTGCCCTCTACCGCACATTCGCCCAGCCGATCGTTCGTGCGTTGGTGAACCCCCAGCTGGCGGAGTGGATGCACCAGCTGCACCCGCTGCGCTTGCAGTACGAGCTGTTCTCCAATGCGAACCCCATGATGGCCCCAATCGCCACCACGGCAGAGCAGGCTCGCAAGAACCGCAGGCCCGTGGCCGCCAATAATCCCTTCGTCGCGATGCAGGAGAACGCATCCCGCCAGATCGTCGCCGCGCTCGACGCGTGGCGGCAGGCGAGCGAGACCTTCGCGGAACGATGCTTCTTCATGGTGTACGGCTCACCGCCGCTGCAAGCCGCCGCCGGCATCGATCCTGCCGGGACGCGTCCTCTGCGGAAAGCGGCCAAAAGTCCGTTACATCGCGAACTCTTGCAGAAGCGCATTGATGAACTGAAATCGCGCATTCCGGTCGGTGGCCTGCGCGAAGCGATCATTCGCGCGCTGCTCTATGTAGGCACGGGACGCGCGGCGGTCGATGAACGCGGTTTCGAAGCCGTGCAACCGCATTCGCCGCGCCTATGGCGACATGCCGCTATCGGTCTTCAAAGCGCTCGTGCGCGAGCAATTCTATCTCCTGCTGATCGATACGGAAGCTGCGCTCGCCGCCCTTCCCTCGATGCTCCCGGCCGACGCCGATACGCGACGCAAGGCGTATGAGCTCATCAAGCAAATCATGAGCGCGCGCGGCGAGTTCTCTGCCGAAGACAAGGAGCGGATGCTGCGAATCGCCCGCGCATTCGGGGTCGAGGAGGCATCGACAACGGTCCCAAACCTCACGGTCGTCCCGTCTACTCGGAAGAGGCAGAGGCGAAAGCATCATGACTGGCGTCGCCGCTGGGCGACGGATCTGCGTGATTGAGGAGGTCATGTTGGACGACGGCGACATCGGCAACATTGCGGCAATCGGCCCGGTCGGCGATCCACCCCGCTCGAAATACGAGCGGCTGATCGCCAGGGCCAAGCAGGTTCCGGCAGCGACCACCGTCGTCGTTCACCCCTGCGAAGAGACGGCCCTGCGCGGCCCCGTCGAAGCGGCGGAAGCCGGGATCATCGTTCCCATTCTCGTCGGACCGGCCGCGAAGATTGCAGCCGTCGCTCGCGAGCATCGCCTTGCTATCGACCGCTTCGAGATCGTCGACGTGCCCCACAGCGACGCCGCGGCGGCAAAAG
>WNGD01006848.1_pt1 | contig 13742 bp, 7 predicted proteins | sample 5400671 | NCBI WGS metagenome assembly WNGD01 (sample SAMN13153369, study PRJNA577476) | soil metagenome | isolation source: 40 cm soil or saprolite under grassland replicate 2 | place: USA:California | collected 2016-06-15
CTTAAAATAAAGGCCCATCCCTGTGCACCGATAAATTGTGACGAACCCAGGTTTGCTGCATTGACAATCACGACAAGAAGAAATGAGGCGAGGACTATGGCCCTACCCCGTGAGATCAACCCTTTTTGAATTGTTCTGGCCGGCACAAAAGATTTATCCGGCTGAGGAGATAGCTGTGGTAATTTGCGAGTGTTCACCTCATCCAAAGGGCCATGAGAACCGTACGCCTCCGGGCTCTTTGTCTTCACTGTATCGAGTAATTCAAAGGAGCGATCTTCGTTATTGTGTGCTTCAGGCTCAGCAGCTTGCCCTTGAAGAGGGACGCTGGTTCTAGAGCTCCGGCCTGTAAGGCTTGCCGATTTTATGGTCTTCATTAGTTCTGGTCGATTCTCATTATTTTTATGTTCTCCAAAGAACCAGCGACCAGGATGCTTCATACAAAACGCCTCTTTCAGATAGAGAAACTATTTTTCTGTTGATATCAAGTGATCGATAAAGCCTACTATTTAGAACAGCATATAGAGCAGGTTGTAACTCTCACGAAAAAAGGATGCAAGTATCCTAGCCCCTCTAGAGTAAAGCACAATTTTCACAATAATTCTATGGATTACGCCACAAAAATAAGCGCGACGAAAAAAATTACTTTTTTCCTTCCCTCTGGCAAATTTATTACAGGCTTTAACTGATTCAAACACTTGTTTGTATTTGTCGCGTGGGATATACTATCGCTACTATGGAACTGCATATTCACTGAAAGGCAGCCATAACAGCATGGCAACTACACAGTATCCCGTATCTTCAGCCAACTCACCTAGAAATTTGTCCTATCGTATGGTTTTTTCTCGCCTTTTCCGTAGCATTTTTATAGGAATCGCTATTACGCTACTACTTACCGTTATTGAGCTAGCCATGATCTGGTTTTTCAACCCTATCAATATCCTTGGAGACAAGAGGGCCGATACCTTTTCAATACTGGTTGCCCTTCCCATGCATATGCCTCTTCTGCTCCTGATCCCCTTCGTTGAACTGGTCGCGGCAGCAATTGTAGCCTTTCTCGTGGCCCGGCCACTCGCTCTCCGAGCGTATCTACGAGATATTCAAAAGGAGCAGGATGCATATCGCAAAACGTATACACAGCTCGATTCCCTTGCTCAAACGTATAAGACACCGGTGACCTACTTTGAGCATACACCTGATCCACAGTTACCAGGTTTTGGGCAGACCGTTTCTCTGCTTGACCTGGTAGAACTTCCGCAAGAGATATCCCTGCTGCTCGAGGGAGCAGCAGGAACTGGGAAGACGCTCACATTAGAACAATACCGCTTCTTTGCCCTACAGCAGCGCAAGGCTCTGCTGCGAGGTCAAAATAGCATTCCTGTATATCTCCCGCTGAAAAACTATAGCGCCTTCATCAAGTCGCATAACGAGGCTCATGCCCTCTCTACCGAGCACAATCACCCGGACGATCAGGCCGCTATCTCCGAAGCATCGGTACAGCCTGTGACCCTGCTTGATTTCATCTACGAGGGAGACCTTGAGGGTACACGTCATCTTCGACCCTATCTGAACAAGCTGATACAGCAAGGACGCATCTTATTCCTCTGTGATGGTCTGGATGAAGTCGATCAACGGTACCGCGCCGCCGTTGGTAGAGAGCTGGCGGAGATGCTACTTATGACGCAAAACCGTTTCATCATAACATGCCGCGAAGGATATCACAGGGGATTGCCAGAACTGGAACAACTGGTAAACGAGGGCCATTTAAATTGGGCGATCATCTACCCACTGCAACTCGAACAGGTGCGCGAGTTCGTCGAAGAGTATATTGAAGCTCAAGGCGACCAGTGGCAACACACCGCTGGGCAGATCATGCAGGTGCTTCTGGCCACCCGTCTGCGTTATCTCTGCGGCAACCCTCTTATGCTTTTCTCGTTCCTGGAGATCATTGACAAGATCGGCATAGAGCGTGGCAAAAAGCTCGATACACGCGGCCGTCTACTGCGGGAGTATGTGGCACAGTTAATCCAGCGCGAACAGAGGCGGCCACAATGGAAGAAAGCTGCCCCATCACAAAGTGATGTGCTGCAGTTCCTGGGCCGCCTTGCCTGGACCGTTCGCTGGACAAATGATATATATTGCATACAACTACCTGCCGCACAGCGAAAAATGGGAGTGAAAGATTACATCGAGCGCTGTGCAGGCGGGCTACTGGAATGGCTAAAAGATCACCCGGCTCCAGGTCCATCTCCCACAGAGCAGGAATACGACCGTACAATGCTGGCTCAACTCCTCGAATTTGTACAGAAGGCTGCATTGCTAGAGATTGGTTCAGGGAGCATACTCAGTTTTCGTCATGAATTGATCGCGGACTACTTTGCCGCCGAGTATCTCCTGGCATCTACGCGTGATAGTAGAGGAGGTGCTCCCCTTCCGCTCGCCGCCATTCCCGGGGAATTGCTGGACAATACTGCCTCATGGAGTGTGCCAGTTGCGCTCTATGCTGGCCTTTTAGAGACGCCCATGCAGTTAGCCGAGCAGTTCGCCATCCTGGGAAGCGCTCAGGGAAGTGATGCACAAAGTCCTATCAGCAATCAATCTCCTTTTTTGATAGAAGCCCTGGCATTGAGCCTGGTATGCCTCGGCGTTGCCTGGTCGCCCCCACAAGCCGTTGTCCAGCCAGAAAACTCTTTGCCTCCGCGCCTGGCAGCAGCACTGGCACGTGTCTTGCATGACCAGGCCGCACGCGAGGAATTGGCACATCTCGTCCGCGAGTGTTACGAGGAAGGAGCGGAGGAAATCTACCGCTCATTGATACTCCTCTTACCCATCGAAGACGTCGAGGAATTTTTCGTGCTACTCGATACGACCATCGTGCTCAAGTTGCTCTTTTCTTACTTATCCGATGCAGCTGATGATCTACCATACGAGGATCAGGTAAAACGTCTAAGCCGCGCTTTAAGCCACTTTGGTGCGGACGCTGTGGCCTACGCTGGTGAACTAAGTCAACCCGCTCCCGGCAGAAGCACGCGCCTGAGGGTTGCAGCCATCAATATCCTTGGCGGTACCCAGTGTCCATCTGCAGTAGAGTACTTGATTGCACCCCTGAGCGACAGGGAAAAATTTATCGTTGAGCGATCTATCATTGCACTGATCCGCCTGGGTCCTGCGCTCGTCCTGGATCGCCTACTCATGGAATTGGAAAATGCTACGCCCGCTCACTCGACGCGTCTGACCCATGGGGCAGTATTAACTATTCTCGAACGTTTCCTGTATGAGCAAGACGCCAGGCGGTGGCTCACCCCGCCGCAGTACCAGCGCATCCTGGAAGCCCTGATCATGGCCCTCACTTCAAACTACGCCGTTGAGCAGGAAATTCAGCAACAGGCTCGCACTATCCTGACAAGACTGGTTGCCCTGCAAGAGGCACAAAAGATTGAAGAGCAGCCGACTGGAAAGCTGCCACCACCAGGGAACCAGGCGGTCATAGATGGTTCACAGGGAAAAGCGCTCCCAATGCTTATTCACTATCTCTCCTCCGGTGACGACGTATTGGCCGGTAATACGGTGCAAACACTACAAGAACTTGGGCCTACCGCGACCCCTTACCTGCTAGATCAACTGAAACAAGAACCAGCAGAAGCGGTGCGCCTGCGCATCCTGGAGGTATTGAAAAACATACACGATCCCGATGCGCTGCCAGCCATATTCCGTCTCGTCGCTGATCCATCGCTTCTTGTTATACAGCAACTCACAAATACCCTGCATTCCTTTGGTTCCGAGAGCATCCCTGGCTTGATCAATCTCGTACTCAGTGACCCAAATGACACAGTGGCCGAACGTGCCGCACAGATGCTCGGAGGCATGCGTCAGGAGATTGTTGTGCCGGTATCTCAAGCAACATCTCCCATTGTACCTGGACGCACGCGGTTACTGGTACAAGTTTTGGAACAGACCCGGGATAGTCGAGCCATGCCCGCGTTGATCTCCCTTGTCAAGCCATCACAAGATGAACCTCTATTGGCAATCGCGGTCATTCGTGCACTCAGTCAATTCCCTAAACAGCAAGTTGTCGCTCCATTATTGGAGATGCTGGAAAGTCCCCAGCCACAAATCTACGAAGAAGCCATCGAGGCTCTCAGTTCCCTTGGGGTCGTCGCTCTTGATGAACTGATCACAGCCCTGGATGTCCAGCATGAAACGGCAACCACGCCCCGCATACGCCGCGCCATCCTGGGAATGGCTTCTTTCCCTGGCGAACAATTGCTCAGTATGCTACCACGCTGCAGCGATGCTCAGGCGCGGCAAATCTTGACGACCTTCCAATTGCAAGGAGCCGACGCGGCGCAGGTATTGGTTGAGCACCTCTTCGATGAGGACGAGCGCATAAAAAACCCGGTTCATCGAACATTGTCTGCAATGCAGGGGCAAATTATTGTCCCGCCGCTCTTGGAAGCCTTAAATCGCCCGGGATGGAGCGACACCATCGCGAAGTTTCTCCTCAACTACCCCGAAGTGGCCATGCCTCCGCTCGTCAATTTACTTGGCGACCCCGAACGTAGCGATGCAGCTGCTTCTATTCTACCGCGGTTCGGCCCTCGGGTCTTGACGCCGCTCATCATAGCATTGGATGACCCAAGAATCATGGTTCAGGAGCACGCCCAGCACATTATTATCACCCTGGTGCGTCAAAACCCGGCTACTCTATCGCATGTCGTCCGCCTTTTTGGCATGACGCTCCCGCTGCGAGCCCATGAAGCGCTACTGGAAGTATTGACCAACGACCTGGTAGACATCAGTGTTACTGCTTTGCTTGATGGTTTGGAAGATGCACACCTGGTGGACGACGTTTCTGAAGCCCTGGCGCGCCTGACACGCAAACCCGACTGGCAGCGAATCGTGCTCAATGGTCTGTTGGAATCGCTGCGTATGGAGGAACGACGGCGTGGTGCTGAGACAGCGTTGATCAAGGTTGGTGGACCAGTTGTGCGCGGCGTGGGCGAATTAATAACCGACCAGGACGAGATGGTAGCCAGGGCAGCGCAACATATCTTGCAAGAAATAGGGGCGCCGGCTCTTCCCTTTATCTGGGTTGCGCACGGCGATACCAGTAATCGCGCGCGCCGGGAAGCGGCCTTGAATATCTTTCATAATATGCCCACCGAGGAGATCAAGGATGCTCTGGTGGATTTGCTGACAAGTGATCAACCAGGAGATATCGCTATGGCGCAGGCATTACTCCTGGAACGCATACACGATGAGGAAACGCTCCCAGCAGCCAATCAAGAGATGATTCCAGCTTTAATCCAGTATGTGCAGATTCATGAGAAAGAACGTACGAGCCTGCGCGTCATGGCTCTCTTATTTTTACATGGAGGAGGCTCGGTAATCAGGCACCTCGTCCAGGTGCTTTACGACTATCCGGAGCATTATGAACAGCTCGTGCATGCCTTTTTGTTCCTGGGAGATGAAGCAATTATAGCTCTGCTGAATATCCTCAACGATCCACACGCCCCCATGTCGCTGCGCGCGGAAGCCATCAGTATGATCGGCCTGCTCGGAGCATCGAATGACATTTATGAGTATGCTCAATCCGTGAGCAAATATGGCTTATCGAGTAACAGGACGGGCGTAGTAAATGTCGAGAGACTCACGATATCCTTGCGCGCTCTCGGCAGTCTGCTAGCTAGCGGGGACTGGGATGTTCCAACACTCCAACACCTCCGGCAAATTACCCCGGAGGGCAGTCCCCAAAGCGACCTGTATAACGTCCTGCTTGGCCGGCGCTACGAGCCAGAAATGCAGAAGCTCAAAAATGATCTGCAGAACGAACGCGAAGCCCGTAAGAGTGAAATTATGAATCTGACCTCGCGTATCGTGCATGACCAGGCGCGCATCCGCGAGCTAGAAGATAATTTAAAACTGTCCCAGCATGAACACGGGCTCCGCGGCAATGAACTCTATCAGGCGACCCAGGAAAGGGACGCGCTCCTCAGAAATCTCCAACAGGCAGAGCAGGAGACAGAGGCCATCCGTCAGAGTTTCGCCGAGGTTTCGCAGGAGAGAGAGAGATACCGGGTAAATCTCGAAAAGTCTTTGCAGGAGCGGCAAGCACTCCAGGCGGAAATTAACCAGCTGGAGGCTTACAATACCCTCTTACAGCAGCAGATCAATTTCTTGCGCGGAAAAACTCAGGCTTGATGCTTGCTTAGACAGCGTCACTTTTTTCGTCCATCACTCCGCCGCCTGTGATGGAGAAAAAGGACAAGAAAACATACTGTCACAAAATTCGGCCGGGTGGTGTCTACAATATGATTAAGCACAACGAGGTTCAGATGAGCACAACGCTCTAGGTGTGACGGAGTTAAAACAAAACATGTCATCAGACATCAGAAACCGGTCTATCCTTGCCTCAACCAGCGAAGCGTCGTTTGAAACAGTTTTTACACGCTACTATAGCCTGGTCTATCAACTCGCCTATCGCTGTGTGGGACAGAGCGACGAGGCGGAAGACATCGCTCAAGAAGTTTTCCTGCGTTACCACAATGTACCGCCTAAAGCCGAAAGCGAAGCAGAACGACGCTCATGGCTCTGTCGTGTCGCCACCAACCTCGGCCTGAATGCCTTGCGGAGCAGGCAGCGGCGCACAAAACGCGAGGAACAGGTCAGCGAAACAGTTCGACGAAGCACACCTGAGGCAGAGGCACAACAAGACCCCGAGCAACATGTGCTCATCAGTGAACAGGCAGCTCTGGTACGCTCGATTCTGGCGGAAATGCCCGAACGACAACAGGCGTATATTTTATTGCGTAGTACAGGTTTAAGTTATGCCGAAATCGCGCAAGCTACAGGCGTAGCAACAGCTTCTGTGGGCGCGTTATTGGCCCGTGCTGAACGGGAATTTCGCAGGAGGTATCATGAACGAGTTACAGCACCCAGAGCATAACGACAATTGTCTCGATCAAAGCATCTTGATTGCCCGGCGTGATAATGAGTTGCCAGCAGACGAAGTAGCACAAGTTGAACAGCATATTGCTACCTGCGGTGACTGCGCTGCCAATGATCGGCTCATCACCAGTGGCGGGAGTGAGGTCTATACCCTGTTCTCCGCGTTAGATCCCGCACCAGGCGAGGTTCCCGATCCTGTCACGGCGCTCGCAAAGCTGCATACACACCTGCGCGAGACAACACCTCTCAAGAAGAGCGCTCCTGTTTTGAAAGCGCTACCAGCCGAGAAAAAATCGTCATTTGTCTGGCGACAATTGAGACGGAACTGGGTAGCGGCAGTGGCAGCGGCTATCTTGCTTGCACTGGTGATCTTGCCGAACGCCAGCGCCTTAGCGGACCAATTCCTCTCACTCTTTCGCGTCCAGCAATTTCAGCCTGTCAATATCGACCCGCGCGATCTCTCTTCGCATCCACTGCCTGGCATACAGGATTTTGGCACCTGGCAAGCAACAGCCAATAGTTTGAAATTGCAGGATAATCTGACGCAAGCCCAGGCGCAGCGGCTGGTCACCTTCCCCATTGCGCTGCCCGCTCACTTACCACAGGGGCTCGTACATCATCCTTCCTTTGCTGTGGTTAAAGGTGGTCAGTTAACCTTTACCTTTAGCGCAGCGAAGACACATGCCTACCTCGTGCGCAATGGACATGGCAATATGTCTATTCCAGCAAATTTAGATGGCGCAAAATATTCTGTGAGCGTCGCCCCTGGCGTTGAGATGAGCTTTGACAGCCGCGATAAATCCTTCATGGTCATCGAGATTCCCAGTCCGACCATACGTGCAACAGGGAGCGCATCGCTCAACGAACTGCGCGATTTCATGCTCTCACTCCCGAATTTACCATCACAGCTAGTGGCGCAATTGCGACAGATCGATCTCAATAGTGGCACGATGCCGATTCCCGTACCACCTCAATTCACAGCGCAGCACGTCACCATCCATGGAGCTCCGGGATTGCTCCTGGCGGACAATACACCTATTGGGGGTATTGTGGTCTGGCAAACTCATGGTATGATCTATGCATTAGGTGGCGATATCGGCAACGCTGCCCAACTGTTGACTACCGCCAATTCACTTCCGTAGATAGATGGGTACGTCTTGATGAGTGAAAAAGCACATTATGGCACCGGCGGGATTGGCACAATCTCGAGTGGGCAGCAGGAACACCACGATTTTCAGCGTGGTGTTCCTGCTGTGCAAGTTGATCATTTACGTAAAGCATATGGTAGCCTCGTTGCGGTCAATGATGTCAGTTTCGTCACGCAACGCGGTGAGGCCTTTGGTTTCCTGGGTCCCAATGGTGCCGGTAAGAGTACTGTGGTCAAAATACTCACAGGTCTGATTACATCTACACAGGGCAACGTTCGCGTGCTTGGACATCCCGTCAGCCATCTTGAAACGCGCAGGAAAATTGGCTACCTGCCAGAATTGCCCAATTTCCATCGCTGGCTACGCGCGCAGGAGTTTTTACAGTTTCACGGACAACTCTACGGCTTAGGCGGCGCTCCATTGCGCAAGCGCTCCCAGGAGTTGCTGGAACTGGTCGGCTTGACCGGTTGCGAACGACAGAAACTCGGTACCTTTTCCAAGGGCATGTTACAGCGTATCGGGCTGGCTCAGGCTTTGCTGAACCAACCGGAGCTACTAATTCTCGATGAACCGACCTCTGGACTGGATCCCCTTGGGCAGCGTGACATGCGCAATCTCATCCTACGACTGAAGATGGAAGGCATCGGCATCTTCCTCAATTCGCACCAGCTTGGAGATGTCGAGCTTATCTGTGATCGCGTGGCGATCATCCATCATGGTCAACTCTTGAAGATTGGGCCTCCTGCGACACTCTTCGACGAACCACTGGTGTTAGAGGTACGCGTCAATGCCGTGAGCGCTGATCTCCTCCGCCGCGTTGGAGCAGTCTCGCTCGCGGTGCAACGCGACGAAGCTAACCCGCTCCGCCTGCTGGTCGAGGTGCAAGACGACGAACAGGCGGCGGATGTTGCCGCCGCCGTTCATGCCAGTGGAACACGCCTGTTTAGCCTGCAGCCGCGTCGGCGCACGCTCGAGCAGCTCTTCTTGCGCACTATCGAATCGTCACAGTATTGAGAACCTTGGAGAGGAAACTATACCATGGGATGGTTGTTGATCACCCGCTTTACGTTACAAGAAGCCATTCGTCGCCGCCTTTTTCTCACCATGGCTATTCTCACCCTGTTGATGCTGGTTTTATTCGGGCTGCTCATCCATGCTGCGATCGACCGGATGCAGGCAAACCACGTGGCCAATGGCACGGATCCAACCTTGCCTACGATCTACGCCGGTATCGCCATAACCATTCTCGCTATGTGGCTGGTCTATCTGGTCATCAGCACGATGACCATCTTCTTGACCATCAGCATGATCTCCGGTGAGATCGAGGCCGGAACCTTTGTCCTTATTGTCCCTAAACCCCTGCGCCGCGCCGAGATTATTTTCGGCAAGTGGCTGGGATACGCGTTAATCCTGGGCCTGTATACGCTGCTCCTCTCTCTCGCCTTCATGGGCATTATTTACTGGTTCACCGGTTACTGGCCTACGTACGCTTTCGCCGCCATTGGTATGCTCGAGATAAGTATGCTCGTGCTGCTCGGCCTGATCACGCTCTGTGGAGCCTTCGTGCCGACCGCGGCCAACGGCGCCATCGCCGTTATGCTCTTTATGGGAGCCTTTATTTCCAGTATCGTGCAATTCGCCATACCTGCCCAGGATTACATGGTCCAGAATATTACGGCGGTCATCAGTCTGATTATGCCAACCGATGCCATGTGGCATGGCGCCTCCTATTATCTCTTTCCCGCCGCTATCGGTGTGCTGCAGAACTTTTCCGTCAGTAGTGTCAACACGCCCTTTACCGCAACACAGCCCATCTCGCCCCAACTCCTCACCTGGGCTATTCTCTATAGCCTTGTACTACCCCTCATAGCCATACTACGCTTCCAGCGACGTGACCTTTGACGCCTGCCCCCTCCTTCACGAATTTTGGCGTCAGGAGGAAGAAGAGATGACCGAAAAGCAATCGATGGAACAAAACTGGGGAAGACGTCACGATTTTGTAGCCCTGGATGAGAGTACCATCACCTCCCTGCTCCAGCCGGTATTTCCTGGCAAATCATTGGCGTCAGCCGAACTTTTAACAGCGGGAAAGGTAAATACCAACTACAAAATCACCATCTCGGGCATCGACGAGCCTTTTGTTTTACGTATCCACGTACGAGATCGCATGGCAGGAGAGAGAGACTTCAATATTTTTCAACTGGTACAAAAACGCGTTCCGGTTCCCCAGATACTCTATACTACCATGGGTAGTGAACCAGGAGCCATCTCATATACCGTCATGCGTTGGGTTGATGGCATCCTCTTTAGCGATATCCTCGCGTCAAAAGACAAAAGAGCCATAGCTGAATGCGCACGCAATATCGGCATCACCCTGGCAAATATCGGCACCTACATTTTTCCAAAAGCCGGCTTCTTTGGTCCCGATCTCACCATTATCGAAGAATTTGACGAAGAAAGCACCCTGTCTTATTTCGAACAATTCCTGTTTACTGGTCAAAGCGGACTCCATCTCGGTCTAACCTTGACGCGGCGTCTATGGAATTTCCTCAAAGACAATACACATTACTTCGACGCTATCAATGCCGCGAGGTCACTGGTCCATTCCGATTTCAAGGGCTTCAATATACTTGTGCGTCAGCTTGATAACCGATGGAATGTTTCGACAGTCCTCGACTGGGAGTTTGCCTTTGCCGGTTCACCGCTCGTCGACATCGGCAATATGTTACGCTATATTGGGAAGATTTCAGCGATAGCTAGCTGGCAATTCCATGCAGAATTCGAGAAAAAACATCTTGACAGGTTAAATAACTCCCAGTATACTTGAGATGTAACCGTTTCCGGAAGCGGTTACGGAAGCGCTAACGTAATCGCATGACCGGCTGACGAACAAGCCAGAAGGGGAAAGGCATGGCAGGAAAGCGTACTATTGAAGATATCGCACGCCTGGCCGGCGTATCGAAAACGACTGTCTCTCGCGTTTTGAACCACAAACCAGACGTCGACCCCGCCACCCGCGAGCACATCCTCAGCATCATCGAAGAGCAGGGCTTTGTTCCCAGCATTACCGCCTCGGGATTGGCAGGCGGGCGCAATCGGCTCATCGGCATGCTTATTCCCTCACTCACCTGGCCCCTTATCCCCGACCTTATTCGTGGTATCGCCGATGCTGTCGAACCCACATCCTATGAGCTGGTGCTCTACAGTATCAAGGATGAAGATCTCGAAAGAGACCGCAGCGAAGTCATCAGCCGTCTCCTGGCAACTCAGCTTACCGCCGGCCTGCTGGCAGTCTTCCCTGCTCGCGCATCACAGCAACTGACGCGACTCTACCAGCAAGGCTTTCCCGTCGTGATCATCGATGATCAACTGAAACAGACCACGCCCTGGGTTGGTACGGACAATGCCGCAGGTGCCTATACCGCTGTCCGCCATCTCATCAACCTTGGCCATCGTCGTATCGCGCATATCGGGGGCCCGCACGAGTATCTTGCCTCGCACGACCGCTATAACGGCTATCGCCAGGCCCTGCTCGAAGTTGGGGTCACCCCCGACCCGGATCTTGTGCTGGAGGGAGACTTTATGCCTCCAACAGGACGTACTTGTGCGAAAAAACTATTTGAGCTCCCGCCCGAGAAACGTCCCACCGCCATCTTTGCCGCCACCGATCAGATGGCCTATGGCGTCTTGTCCGCGGCTGAAGAGCATGGTATCTCTATTCCACAAGATATCGCGCTCGTCGGCTTTGACGACGATGCCCCTTCAGCTCATGTCCGTCCTCCCCTGACGACCATCCGCCAGCCAATCTATGAAATGGGGAAATGCGGCATGGAGTTACTCTTATCTTTGCTCTCTACTTCGCAAGAGCAAACCTTTGGGATAAGGCAACCCCTCACAGCCAGAACCGGCGAGGCTACACAGCCTCCCCAGCCAACGCGTATCGACCTACCTACCAGCCTTGTAATACGCGAATCATGTGGAGCTAACTTTCATATCGCTGTCACAACATCTTCAGGTGAAGATATTCCTTCGTAAATAGTCAGCACTCCCCCTTTCGCTGAGAAAGGGGGAATAGAGGGATACTCTACCAGCTGCACCCGCAAGGTAAGCTCTTAAGAGTCCCACAACGAACGTAGTCTACGCTGTCCCGGTTGTTCTTTTCTATGGATTATCTTGGATCATCGATTGATCCGCTCATCCTATGTTAGGAGGTTTTCGATGACTATCAATCCGCTATCCGCCAACAAGGCACGCACGGGGACGCTACTCCTATCATTCTTGATGATCTTTACAATAGTGCTGGCCGCCTGTGGTGGGTCCAACACTACTGCTCACAAGGTCAACAAGAACAGTTCCCTTACACTACTGGGTAACGCAGGTGGTGACTATCCCAGAAACTTTAACCCGTATAATCCCAGTGTTATCAGTGGAACACCCGGCCTGATCTATGAAACTTTACTTTATTTCAACCGTCTCGATGGCAGCGTGAAACCGTGGTTGGCTTCGAGCTACGAACGTTCAAGCGATGCGACAAGTATCACGTTTCACTTGCGTAAGGGTGTGGTGTGGTCAGATGGTCAGCCATTCACCAGTGATGATGTGGTATTTACCCTCGGCCTGCTCAAGAAATATTCTGCAATGGATCTCAGCAGCATCACGCCTTTCATCAAAACCGTAAGCGCACCCGATGCAAATACAGTACAGGTAACGCTCGACAAGCCTTTCTATCCTCTTCTGTGGTATCTGGGAGGGCAAACATATATTCTGCCCAAACATGTGTGGTCCTCGGTGAAAGGTGATGGCTCCCAGTACGCCGATCCTAACCCGGTTGGCACAGGCCCTTATCTCGTGAAGTCTTTCACCCCGCAACTCGTTGTCTTGAGCAAGAACCCGAAATTCTGGCAACCGGGCAAGCCTGAAGTGACTGAGCTGAAGATCCCCTCGTTCAATTCGAACACGAGTGCCGAATTGGCTCTCCAGAAAGGCCAGATCGACTGGACGAACCTCTATATACCGAACATCCAGAAAACATACATCAATCTCGATCCGCAGCATAACCACTACTGGTTCCCCGCCAGCGACATCGTTATGCTCTTCATGCCCCTTGCTAAATACCCATTCAACCTGTTGCCGGTTCGCCAGGCGATCAGTTCCGCCATTGATCGTAGTAAGCTCGACTCGTTAGGAGAAAGTGGCTACGAACCTGCCGCTCATCCAACGGGCCTGCTGCCTTACAATAAGGACTACATGGCTCCTGAATACGCCAATCTGCAGTTCACACAAGACCCGGCTAAGTCGGAACAGTTGCTGCAGGGAGCAGGCTTTACAAAAGGATCCGATGGCATCTACGCCGATAAAAATGGCAAGAAGCTGTCATTCAACCTGAACGTTGTCAGCGGTTATACCGACTGGATTACCGATTGCCAGCTGATGGCCACGGAGCTGAAAGCGGTAGGCATCAAGGTCAACGTCAATGTGATTGCCTTTGACGCCTATTATAACGCTCTGCAGAATGGTACCTATGACATGGCGTTGCTCTGGACTAACCCCGGACCAACACCATACTACCTCTACGATGCTCTGTTGAGAAGCACGAATAGCGCTCCTATTGGTCAGCCAGCAAGCTCTAACTATGAGCGCTGGAATGAC